>JACCDH010581765.1_pt1 | contig 112551 bp, 94 predicted proteins | sample 7442481 | NCBI WGS metagenome assembly JACCDH01 (sample SAMN15323433, study PRJNA562643) | freshwater metagenome | isolation source: river surface water | place: USA:Blue River Watershed | collected 2017-08-15 | reverse complement strand
CATCGCACGTCAGCCGGAAGCTTCGGGCAAGATCCAAACCGCCATGCTGATTTCTGCAGCCTTTATCGAGGGTGTGGGTCTCTTTGGCGTCGTGGTTTCGCTCCTTAAGTAATCGTCTACGCGGTCGAAGTTCAGCGCCCGTTCGCGGGTGCTGGACTTTCGGCCGTGATACGAACTTCAAACCTATAATCGCATGGATTTAGTTACTCCGGGCTTAGGCCTAATTGTTTGGACGACACTGGTCTTCCTCATTTTGGTGTTCTTGCTAGGCAAGTTCGCTTGGAAACCTATATTGAATGCGGTGCAATCCCGCGAAGAAGCCATTGATCAAGCGCTCAAGCAGGCTGAGGCCGCGCGCGCCGAAATGGGCAAACTTCAGGCCTCCAATGAGCAGCTGCTCAAGGAAGCTCGTGAGGAGCGCGAGGCAATCGTCAAAGAAGGCCGCGCCATGCGCGACGCCATGATTGCGGAAGCCAAAGAAGCTGCTTCAGCCGAGGCGGCAAAAATGCTCGAGTCCGCCCGCGCCCAAATTCACCAAGAGAAGATGGCCGCCGTTACGGAACTCAAGAACCAAGTCGCCCAACTCGCGGTGGACATGGCAGAAAAGATTTTGCGTGCCGAGCTTGCCCAGCCCGAAGTGGCCAAGGCAAACATCGACCGCGACATTAAAGACCTCAATCTGAATTAAGATGAGTCTTTCTTCGCACCGCTACGCCAAAGCCCTGCTCGACCTTTCGGAGGAGCGCACACGGGCAGCCGAAGTGGCATCAGACATGGAGTCGCTGCGCAAAGCGCTGGCGTCCAGCCGAGAACTGCACGTGTTCTTGGCAAGCCCGGTGGTGAAGCCGTACCAGAAGAAAAAAGTGCTGTCCCAAGTGTTCAGCGGGTTGAGCGAACTCAGCCAAAAGTTTGTCGACCTGGTCGTCGACCACGGCCGCGAAGCCAACCTGAGCGCCATTGCCACGAGCTACCTGGAGTCGTACCGCCGCCGTCAGGGCACGGTGTCGGCGAGGGTAACCTCGGCGGTTGCGCTGTCGGACGCCCAGCGGGCCCAAATCGAATCGGCGATCAAGGCCTCGGGGGCCAAGTCGGTCGAGCTTCACGAAGAAGTTAACCCGGACCTCATCGGCGGCCTTGTGGTCCGCGTGGGAGGAAAGCAAATTGACACGAGCATTGCGCAAACGCTGCGCAACCTGGACCGCTCGTTCCAAAAGAATTTATACATCGCTGATTTCTAAATAATCGAACCATGGCAGACGTCAAACCCGCTGAAATTTCTGCGATCCTTCGCCAGCAGCTCTCTGGATTCACTTCAGAGTCCGAACTCCAAGAGGTAGGCACCGTGCTCCAAGTGGGCGACGGTATTGCCCGCGCCTACGGACTTCAAAACGCCCAGTCGGGCGAACTCGTGGAATTTGAGAATGGCCTGCGCGGCATCGTACTCAACCTCGAGGAGGACAACGTAGGTATCGTACTTCTGGGTGCCGCCGAAGGCATCAAAGAAGGCTCAACCGTGAAGCGCACCGGCGTCATTGCCTCGATCAACGTGGGCGAAGGCATGGTCGGCCGCGTCGTGGATACCTTGGGTAATCCGATCGACGGAAAGGGTCCGATTGAAGGAGAGCGATTTGAGATGCCGTTGGAGCGCAAGGCCCCGGGCGTCATTTACCGCCAGCCGGTTAACGAGCCGCTGCAAACGGGAATTAAGGCCATTGACGCGATGATTCCCGTGGGACGCGGACAGCGCGAGCTGATCATCGGCGACCGCCAAACCGGTAAAACGACCGTGGCGATCGACACGATCATCAACCAGAAGGAATACTACGACAAGGGCGAGCCCGTGTACTGCATCTACGTAGCCGTAGGTCAAAAGGGCTCAACGGTTGCCGCTTTGGCAAAGACCCTCGAAGACAAGGGCGCCATGGCCTACACCACGATTGTGGCGGCCAACGCGGCAGACCCCGCGCCGATGCAGTTCTACGCTCCGTTTGCGGGCGCGGCCATTGGCGAGTACTTCCGCGACACCGGACGTCCCGCACTCATCATTTTTGACGACTTGTCCAAGCAGGCCGTAGCGTACCGCGAGGTGTCGCTTCTGCTCCGCCGTCCCCCGGGCCGCGAAGCCTACCCTGGCGACGTATTCTACCTGCACAGCCGCCTGCTCGAGCGCGCCGCAAAAGTGATCAAGGACGACGCCATCGCCGCCCAGATGAACGACCTGCCGGTGTCCCTCAAGGGCAAGGTAAAAGGCGGAGGTTCGTTGACGGCCCTTCCGATCATCGAAACCCAAGCGGGCGACGTATCGGCCTACATTCCGACCAACGTGATTTCGATCACCGACGGCCAGATCTTCTTGGAGGCTGACCTCTTCAACTCGGGCGTGCGCCCGGCCATCAACGTCGGTATTTCGGTATCGCGCGTAGGAGGCTCGGCCCAGATCAAGCCGATGAAGAAGGTTGCCGGCACCCTCAAGCTGGATCAAGCGCAGTACCGCGAACTCGAGGCCTTCGCCAAGTTCGGATCGGACCTCGACGCCGCCACGATGAACGTGATCAACAAGGGTCGCCGCAACGTAGAAATTTTGAAGCAGTCGGTCAACACGCCGATGAGCGTAGAAAAGCAGGTTGCCATCATCTACATTGGCACCAAGGGCATGCTCAACAGCGTCCCCGTGAACAAGGTCAAGGCGTTTGAAAATGCCTTCATCGAGTACATGGAGGCCAAGCACCGTGACGTCCTCAACGCCATTCGTGGCGGAGCCTGGGGCGACGCCGAGATCGGCGCGATCGAAGCGGCGGCTAAGGAAATCATCCCGGCATACGCCAACTAAGTTTGCGCTAAACCATGGCAAACCTCAAGGAACTCCGCAACCGCATTTCGTCGGTATCGAGCACGATGCAGATCACGTCGGCCATGAAAATGGTTTCGGCGGCGAAGCTGAAGCGGTCGCAAGATGCCATCGTGCAGATGCGTCCCTACGCGGAAAAATTGGGCGTTCTGATGGCCAACGTGAGCGCCACGCTCGACGCTTCAGAGAACCCGTTTGCCGTTCAGCGCCCGCTGCGCCGCGTGCTCTTGATTCCGGTTACGGCCAACCGCGGCTTGTGCGGAGCGTTCAATTCTTCGGTGCTCAAGCGCACGAAGGCCGTTTCAGAGGCCCTTGAGGCGAGCGGCGTTTCGGTGGACCTCTTTGCCCTGGGCAAGAAAGGCCGGGACCAGCTGCGCAAGCTCGAGAATTTGACCGGCAGCGACATCGATGCGGTGGCCCACGTAACGTTTGAGGCGGCGCGCGCGCTGGCCGACGACGCAATGGCCCGCTTTGCCGACGGAACGTACGACCAGGTGATTTTGGTGTACAACCAGTTCAAGAACGCCGCCGTTCAGGTGGTGCGCGACGAAGTGGTGCTCCCGATTCCGCAGCCCTCAGCCACGCCGTCAAGCGACTACCTGTTTGAGCCGAATAAGGCGGACTTGCTGAACAGCTTGATTCCGACCCACATTCACATGCAGTTTTTCAAGGCCCTGCTCGACTCGCAAGCCTCGGAGCACGGTTCGCGCATGACGGCCATGCACAAGGCCACAGACAACGCCAAGGGCATGCGCGACGGCCTCAAGCTGGAGTACAACAAGGCGCGCCAAGCGGCGATCACCAACGAGATTTTGGAAATTGTAGGCGGAGCAGAGGCCCTCAACGGCTAACCTTCCCTGCGGTTTTGTTTTTTTCAGGCTCCTTCGGGAGCCTGTTTTTTTGCCGGCCGGCCGGATTAGGCGCAGCGGGTTTTATCTTGGCCAGATGAACGCACTTGTACGCTCCGCTCTGCTGGCCGCCGCGCTGCTGGCCGCCACGCAACCGTCTGAAGCCCAGTCTAAAGGGAATTCCAAAAAAGCCAAAGCCGCGGCCGCTGCGCCGGCCGCTCCGACCGACAAAAAGGTAACGATTGCCTCGAAACTCAAAAACGCGGTCGCCTACGACGGCTTGATGAAGGTCTACCAGGACACCACCGACGGCAAACTCTACTTGAAGCTGTCGGCCGACCAATTCAACCGCGAATTCATCTACTGGAGCTATGCCGAGAACGGCGTGGCCTCGGTCGGATTCAACCGCGGATCCTTTCGCGCGAACGAAGTGTTCCGCATTCGCCGCTACCTCGACCAAGTTCAGTTTGAAATTCAGAATACCGCCTACTACTTTGACCCGTCGACCGCGCTGAGCAAGTCGGCCGAAGCCAACATCAGCCCGGCCGTGCTGCTGAGCGAAAAAGTAATTGCCGAAGACCGCGCCAAGGGAGAGGTCCTCATCGACGCCACCGGGCTCTTCTTGGGCGAAGTCCTGGACCGCGTGAAAGCGCCGTCGACCCCGGGCAGCCGTGAATTTGGCTTGGGCACCCTGAGCAAGACCAAGTCGCGCTTGACCAATGTGCGCTCCTACCCAGAAAACACCGACGTGGTCGTGGACTTGGTGTACGACAACCCCAACGGAGTCGGAGGCGGTCCAGACGTGACGGACTCGCGCTACGTCACCGTGCGCCTGCAGCACAGCATTTTGGCCATGCCGGCGGCCGACTACGTTCCGCGCCGCGACGACGCCCGCGTCGGATATTTTGGCCAGCAAATCAACGACATGACCAGCCCGGCGGCGGCCAACTACCGCGACGTCATCAACCGCTGGAAGCTCGTCAAGAAAAACCCCGACGAGCCCCTTAGCGAGCCCGTAGAGCCCATTACGTGGTGGATCGAGAACACGACGCCGCTGGAGTTTCGCGACGTCATTCAGCGCGCTGGCGAGGCGTGGAACGAGGCCTTTGAAAAGGCGGGCTTCAAAAACGCGGTCGTAGTCAAGGTTCAGCCCGACGACGCCAACTGGGATGCCGGAGACATTCGCTACAACGTGCTGCGCTGGACGTCGAGCCCATTCCCCCCCTTCGGCGGATACGGCCCGAGCTTCACCAACCCGCGCACCGGCCAGATTCTGGGCGCCGACATCATGTTTGAGTACGTGTTCGTGGCCAACCGCCTCAAGCAGGCCGCGCTCTACAACAACCTGGGCCTCGTGGACGCCCTGGCCGAGGAGCCCGAGCACGAAAGCGACCACGGAGACCACGCCGCCTGCCGCGCGGGGCACTACCTGCAGCAGTCCGCGCTCTTTGGCATGCAGGCCCTGGCCGCTTCGGGCGCCAGCGAAGCGCAGAAAAAGCGCTACCTCGAAGAGTCCCTGTACTACCTCGTGCTGCACGAAATGGGCCACACGTTTGGCTTGAACCACAACATGAAGGCCTCGCAGCTGCACCTTCCGAAGGACATCCACAACCGCGCACTGACCGAGCAAGTGGGCCTGGTGGGGTCGGTCATGGACTACCCCGCGGTGAACGTGAGCCTCGACCCGAGCAAGCAGGGGCAGTACTTTACCACCAAGCCCGGCCCCTACGACCTTTGGGCCATTGAATACGGCTACAGCACCGGCCATGCCGACGCCGACGCCGAGGAGGCCCGCCTCAACGAAATCTTGGCGCGCAGCACCGAGCCCGCACTCACCTTTGGCAACGACGCCGACGACATGCGTTCGCCGGGCAAGGCCATTGATCCGCGCGTGAACGTCAACGACATGTCGGGCGACGCCATCGCCTACGGGGTGGAGCGCATGCAGCTCGTCAATAAGCTGTACGGAACCTTGCTCAGCAACTACCGCAAGGACGGCCAGAGCTACCAAGAGCTCGTGCAGGCCTACGCCATTTTGGGCGGAGAGGTGAACAACGCGGCGTCGGCCATCAGCCGCTATGTCGGCGGAGTGTACGTGGAGCGCGGATTCCCCGGACAGCCGGGCGCGAAGGATCCGTTCACGCCGGTTTCGCTGGCGGACCAAAAGCGCGCGATGTATGCCCTTAAGACGTACGTGTTTGCGCCTACGGCCTTTGATGCCGCCGCCCCAGTGTGGAAGTACCTTCAGCAGCAGCGCCGCGGCTTCGGGTTCTTTAGCCAAACCGAAGATCCGAAGGTGCACGACCGCAGCCTGGCGATCCAGCGCAATGTGCTGGCCCACCTGCTGCACCCGGCCGTGATGAAGCGCTTGACGGATTCCAAACTGTACGGCAACCAGTACAGCGTGGCCGCCATGACTGCAGACCTCACCGACGCGCTGTTTGCCGCCGACTGGACCACTTCGGTCAACGGATTCCGCCAAAACGCGCAGCTGGAGTACGTCGACCGCCTGCTGGACATCGCGGGGCTTTCGGAGAAGCCCGCCTCGGGCTACGACCGTCCGTCGCAATCCGCGGCGTTGGCGCAAATTCAGCGCATCCGCCAGCAGGTCCGCCTCAATCCAGGCACGGACGCCGAAACCAAGGCCCACCGCGCCCATTTGGCCCTAAAATTGGATAAGGCGCTAGACTAAAGCCTAGCACTTCATGAGACTGACCCTCCGCGCCCGAATCTTCATCGCCATGTTCATGCTGGTGGTGCTTGGATTTGGGGCCACCGGCGTGGTCAGTTTTTTGCATTTTAAAGCCGAAGAAGTCGAGTACCGCCGCGAGCGGTTGAAGCGCAAGGAGCAGGCGGTGGAAGCGCACGTGGCCCACGAGCTGCAGCGCGCCATCGGTAAAGACATCGACGAGGGGGACCTGATGCGGGTGCTCAACGAAGAGCTGTGCGCGATCAGCCAGATTCACCAAATCGACATCGCCCTGTACACGATGGGTGGGGAACTGCTGCTGTCGTCGAACGTCGCGCTGGTGGACCAAGGGATACTGCCGCCACGGCTCCCCGAGCTGGTGCACAGCCGCCGCAACCAGATTTTGAGCATTGCCGACCCCAGCAATTCGGAATCGGAAATGCTGCTGTACACGGCCGAGCTCGACGACGAAATGGGGCTGCCGGTCGCGCTCTTGGTGGTTCCGTACAACGACAAGGTGGACCGCCCCATGGAGGACATGGCGTTCTACCGGGCCTTGGCCTGGCTGCACTTAGTGCTTTTTGTCGCGGCGACCTACTTCGCTTACCTGCTGTCGCGGAGCATCACGCAGGGCCTCGAGGTGGTCGGCAACGCGATGAAGGGAAACCCCGAGGACGGCAGCAGCAATCCGCGGCCGGTGGCCTGGCGCTCCAAAGACGAGATTGGCCAGCTGGTGGAATCGTACAACCGCATGGTGCACCAAACTGAAGAAAACGCCAAGACGCTGGCCAATGCCGAAAAAGAGCAGGCTTGGCGCGAGATGGCGCAGCAGGTGGCGCACGAGATCAAGAATCCGCTCACGCCGATGCGGCTGATGACCCAGCTGCACGCGAGCCGGGCCGGACAGCTTACGGCCGAAGAGGTCAAGGGCTATGCCGAGGCCATGCTGGCCCAAATCGACGCGATGGCGGCCGTGGCCGGGGACTTTAGCGAGCTGGCCAAGATTTCCACGGGAGTGCTTCGCCCGGTGGACCTTGCCCAAGTGCTTCGCCGGGTTCAGCTGGCGTATCCGGGACTGGATTTGGCGCTGCCCTCGGGGGAATGGGTGGTCAAGGGCACGGAGGATTCCCTGCTTCGGGTCTTCAACAACTTGCTCAACAACGCCCTCGACGCGGTGGAGTCGGGCATGCCGCCGGCCCTTTCGGTCACAGTGCGCGACGACGAGGGATCGGTGCTGGTTTCGGTGCGCGACAACGGCACGGGGATCGACCCTTCGCGGTGGGAGGCGATTTTTGCGCCGCACTTTACGACGAAGTCGACGGGCAGCGGACTGGGACTTGCCATGGTCAAGTCCATTGTGGAGGGCATGGGCGGACGCATCTGGATCGAAGCCTCTTCGGCCCAGGGGACCGAGGTTATGCTTCGGGTTCCGCGCGCTTAAGCACGAGAATTTGCTGGGTTCCGCCAAAGCGCTCGGGAATCCGGGCGCAGGTGAAGCCGCGGGGGACCCGCTGGTTCCAGTCGGCTTCTGCAAATTGGACGCTTGCGTAGTCTGACGCGCTCAGCTGGTCCTCGAGCTCGGGGAGGGCTGACTCTTCGGTGAGGGCGTGGACGGACGTTTGGGGCGCAAAGTCGTGAAGGGTGACGACCAAGGATCCGCCGGGCTTTAGGGCTTGGGATAGAAGGTGGAGTTCCGACGCGACGCGCTCGGGGCGAAGGTGGGTGAACACCGAGCCCGCGACAATCAAGTCCACCGGCTGGCCGTTCCAGGGTTGGGCGCCCCAGCGGGCCTGCTGGAAGGCTACGGCCCCGGCTTTGGGGTCGTAGGCCCAGCGCTGCGATTTCGGGAAGGCAGCGGGCAAAAAGCGCCCCACTCGGCCGTAGCCGCACCCGAACTCGAGGAGGTCTTGCGGGGCGGGATGAACGCGCCGGAGGGTTTCGGCCAACCCGCGCCCGGTCTCGAAGTACTCTTGGGCCGCGCGCTTCCAGTCTCCGCCCGAAACGCTCAAGGGGTAGCGAAACATGGCGTCGGCCCGATGAACCGCAAGCGAAACGCCCGCGAGCCCTTCGGGAACCCAAGGCAGCGCCAGCTCCTCAGGGAGGTGCTGCTGCTGCACGGCGGCCAGGGCGTCGACGCGGCGGCGCAGCACGTCCAGCGCATCGCGGTTTTCGCCGATGCCCGACTTGTTTTGAATCCAACGTTGAAGGCGCTTGAGCACAGGAGGTATCTTTGGAACGGCCAAAGTACGCCAACTCTCCAACCCAACACGCCGCCGCATGCCCACTGTCCGCCTTGACGTCCGCGACCGCATCGCATTTTTGACGATTGACCGCCCCGAAGCCCTCAACGCCCTCAACGCCCCCACGATCCAAGCGCTCCACGAGCACGTGGTGGCCCTCGACGCGCGCGACGACGTGCGGGCCGTTGTGCTGACGGGAGCGGGCCCCAAGAGCTTTGTCGCCGGCGCCGACATCGCCGAATTTGCGGGGTATTCGCCCGCTGAAGGCACCGCCTTGGCCCAGCGCGGCCACGAACTGCTGTTCAACCGCATTGCCCAAGCGCGCAAGCCCTACCTCGCCGCGATCAACGGGTTTGCGCTGGGCGGAGGTCTAGAGCTCGCGATGGCGTGCCACGTGCGCCTGGCGTCGACCACGGCGCGGATGGGCCTTCCCGAGGCCTCGTTGGGGGTCATTCCCGGCTACGGCGGCACCCAGCGCCTCGCGCAGCTCGTCGGCAAGGGCCGCGCGCTGGAAATGATGTTCAGCGCGAGCATGATCGACGCCGCCAAGGCCGAGGCCTGGGGCCTGGTGAATTCCGTTCACGAGCCCGACCAGCTGCTTGAGGCCGCTGAAGCCATGGCGCGTCAGTTCCTCAAGGCCTCGGGCGACGCGCAGGCTGCCATCATTCGCTGCACCAACGCGGCCCTCGAGGGCGGACCGGGATTTGCCGCCGAAATCGCCGAGTTCGGAACTCGGTTTGGGACGGCAGAATTTGCCGAAGGCACCGCGGCCTTCCTCGAAAAGCGCAAGCCAAGTTTTTGAATGTGCGCCGACTAGCGTCTTTGTGCTAAATTGACGGCACCTAAACGCAACGCACATGTCATTTTTGGTCATTGAACACGCCGTCTACACCATCGGCTCTGCCGGATGGTGGGGCGGAATCGGCATTTTTGCCGCCTATGCCGCGGTGGTTTTCGCGGCCGCCCGCACGTGGAAGGGCGAGGAACTCCAGGTCTTTGAACGTTGGTGGGGCTATGCCCTGGCGGCACTGCTGCTCGTCAAGCACCTCTACCTCTACCAATCGGGGCTGTGGAACGTCCACGACAACCTCGAAATGCATTTATGCGGATTCAGCCGCATCTTGAGCATCCTGCTTCTCGCGTTTGGGGCGCGATGGGCCTTTTACCCCCTGTTTTTCTGGGGAATAGTGGGCGGGTTTCACAGCCTCCTCACTCCGGAGCTCACGGGCGGCGACACGCCGTTTATGTACGCCGAGTACTACATTGTCCACGGCGGAATCATCATCATTCCGCTCTACTTTGTGTTTGCCCGCGGCTGGATGATTGGCAAGTGGACCTGGGCTAAAGTGCTTGGAATCAACGTGCTGCTCATGGCGCCCGTGGGACTCGTCAACTACCTGGTCGACGCCAACTACATGTTTTTGTGCCAGCGCCCCATGGTGGAAAACCCGTTCATTATGGGCGATTGGCCGTTCTACATCCTCGGTTTTCTCGCGGCGGGGGCCCTTCACTACGGGGTGCTCACGCTGCTTTTTTGGAAGCGCATTAACCGCACCGCATAATGGGCGAATGGGACATGGTGGTCGTCGAGGTCGGCGGCCCGATTTGGTGGGCTGGCTACGGAATTCTGGCCCTGTTTTTTCTCGTCTTTTTCACGGTAGCGCCCCGCGCCGGCCATCCCCAATTCGCCCGATGGGAGAAGATTTTGGGATGGACCGTGCTGGCCAACCAATCGTGGTACTGGTGGATGGCGCTGGCCGACGGCACGTTTAACGTCCGCGAGTCGCTGCCTTTGCACATGTGCAGCTTCAGCCAGTTCTTGCTTTTTGCCCACTTGGTACTCAAGCAAAAATGGGCCCTGCCGCTCGTGGCGTTTTGGGGTCCTTTGGGCGGAATTCAAGCCTTCCTGACGCCCGCGCTGGAGTCGTCAACCACGATCGGGTACGTGACGCAGTTTTATACGGCGCACTCGTCGGTGGTGGTGATTCCGCTCTACCTCATTGTGCGGGGCGGAGCGCGCCTTCCGCGCGCCCTTTTTTGGCGCGTAATCGGCGTCACGAACCTGGTCGGCTTTGCCATGATGGCCGTGAACTCGGCCCTTGGTTCGAACTACTGGTACGTGAACCAGCCGCCCCCCGTGGACCATCCGTTGGTCCAAGGTGCGTGGCCGTACTACCTCATTGGTATCGAAGGGGCCGTAGTCGCGCTGTTTGCCGGGCTGTTTATGCTCCTTCGCGGCTACCGAGAAGCCGCAGCGCCTCACGCCGGCTAAGTCCGCTCAGCTCGGGGTGGGCGTCGACCCACTGCTGAACCCACCGCGGGTTGGTTTTTCCGTAGTCGCGGAGGGCCCAGCCAATGGCCTTGCGGTGGAAGAATTCCGCAGAACGGGTATGGGCGCCGAGGGCCTCGTCAAGCCATTCGGTGCGGGTTTGGGCGCGGAACCCCAATTGGCAAATCATGGCCGCTCGATTTAACCAAAGGTTATCTGCGTAAATCCAGCTGCGAACGCTCGGCCAAACGGCGTCGGGGTGGTGCTTCAGGAGCGTACCCACACCGTGCACCGCCAGCGTGTCTACGCTGTCCCACCAACTCTGGGCCGTGATCCAGCGCTCGAGGGCGGGCAATGCTTCTTCCGGAGTCCAGTACTTCGCCTCAGATTTGATGAGGTCGCACGCTACGTATTGGGCTTCGCGCTCGGGCAAGGCCCAGAGGGCGTCCACGGCTTCCAGGGCGAGGGTTTTGCGCGGGCGGTCCGCCCAATGGAGGCGCTGAATTTCGGCACGCAGGGGTTTGGGAACGCCAAAAAACCGGAAGTGGCCCTTCATGTAGGCGGACATTGCCGCGGCCTGCTCTGCGTTTTGGACCCGAGCAAATGAAGTATAGATAGCTGACGGCCAGTCCGTTACTAAAGGTGATTCAGAATTAGTCATTTATTAACGTTTATGGGGCGAATTGCGCGTAATTTTGAATAATGCGCAACCTTATCCTACCCTTGATTGCGCTTTGGTCGAGCTCCCTTTCAGCCCAAAGCTACTTCAGCAGCGAAACTGCGGCGCAAAAACTGCAGTCGCACCAGACGATGCTGAGCGAACTCCACTTAAAATTGCTGGCCCGAGAGGCTCCGGCTGGAGGATTCGAAGCCCCGTGGAAGAAAATTTACCGCGAAGCGCTCAAGCTCGAAGGCGTAATTGCGTGCGCCCAGCCCGAGTGGTACTACGGGCAGTTCGAGCCCCAAGTGTACCGCACCCAAGGGGCGTCGGTTTCAGATCCTGAACTGTTCTATCAAGAACTCACGCGCTTGGTGGCGCTTACTTCGTACATGTACGAAGAAGTTGCAGCCGACTACGAGCGCAAGGGGTGCGCCCGAGATGGGGTCCGCAAAGCCGTGCTCGAGGGCAGGGCAGCGAACGAGCGCCTGCGCCCCGCCCTCAAGGGAGTGGTAGAAGGCGATCGCTAACGCAAAAGGCAGCGCCGTCTGCGCGGTGCCAACCCCCATCGGTCGAACGGCGGCCCCACGAGCCAAATTATTGCCGAACTTTAGGCATGCGTTTCCTCATAGCGGCCGTATTCGTGGCGGGATCTTGGACCCTGCGCGCCCAGTGCACGGTCAACGTAGTCAACGACAGCTTGTACGCCTGCGCCGGAGACAGCGTTACCCTTCAGGCTGTGGGCAGCGGACCTTTTCAGTGGACCCCCGCAGCGCGGTTTTCCTGCGACACCTGTGCGACCACGCGCGCTCAGGTCACCTCGCCGGCAAGCTCGGTGGCGCTGAACATGCTGTCGAGCGGAAGCCAGTCCGCCGTGAACGGGAACTTTAGCGCCGGAAACACCGGGTTTACCACCCAGTATACCTACAACCCCACGAGCATTTGGAACGAGGGCACCTACGCCGTGGGGCCCAACCCCAACGCGGTTCACCCCAACTTTGGCACGTGGGGAGACCACACCACCGGGACGGGCAACTACATGATTGTCAACGGGAGCGTGCTTCCCAACCGAACGATATGGCAGCAGACGATCACGTTTCCCGCGGGATCGACCGTGACCATGTCCTATTGGGTGCTGAGCTTGGCGCTCCCTGCTGGAAGCCTTCGGGTGATGATGAACGGCGTGCAAGCGGGCGTGGCGCAGGTGGCGCCCAACGTGGTGGGCCAATGGAGCTTAAGGACGCAAACGTTTACGGCTCCGGCCAACGGGGTCTGCACGGTTGCGCTTCAGGGCGTGATCACGGCGGGATCGGGCAACGACTTTGGCCTCGACGATGTTTCGTTCACGTATTCCTGCACGGCCACCAAAACCGCCTGGCTGATTCCCAATCCAACCCCTATGCCGTTGGCCTGGGTGAACCGCACCAGCGGATGCGATCCGTTTTGTGCGACCTGGCACGACGTCAGCAGCGTGTCCAGCGGCCAATTGGTGGCGCGCTTGTGGGATTTTGGCGACGGCACGACCGATACGGCCAAGGACCCCACGCACTGCTACGCGAATCCGGGGACCTATCAGGCGAAGCTCACGGTGTGGTCTGATTCTGGATGCACGGCGCAGACGGTGTCGCTGCCGAGCGTTACGGTGCATCCGCAGCCGGTGGTCGATGCGTTTTGGTCCGCTCCGGGCGGAATTTGGGGCCGGGACACAAGCCTTCTTTTGCCCTACGGCAATCCGGCACTGGCGCTGACGGTGGGCTTGGACTCGGCGGTGCTGCCGTGGATTTTGGCTCCGGGCTCGTCGATGTGGGTCGATTGGGGCGACGGCCAGCGCGACGTGCGGGGTTTTGGCGGAAGCGGTCCGCCCCAGCTCAGCTTTAGCCACACCTACGGCGCCGCGCAGATTCGCTACCGCATTTGCGTCGGACTGCAAACCAACCAGGGCTGCGCCGACACGCTCTGCTTCACGGTGCTGGGCAGCCCCGGAATGGAATTGCCCAACGTGTTTACGCCCAACGCCGACGGGCAAAACGACCAGTGGGCGCCCAACTACCAGGCGGTCGACTGGGCGGAATGGGAGGTTCGCAACCGCAACGGGGCCGTCGTGGCCACCGGCACGCGGCCTGAAGACTTTTGGGACGGCAACGTGAACGGCCGGCCCGCGCCCGACGGAGTGTATTTCGTGGTGGCCAAAGCTAAAAACGTCAATGTGGTGGACCCGGTCATCTTGACGGGGGCGCTGCACCTGATGCGCTAAACGCCCAGAAGCGCCGCCACCTCGTGGAGGTTTTTGTAGGTGCGGCTGGCAGGGCTCATGCTCGCGAGGCTTTCGTTAATGCGTTGCTGCTGTGGGGCGTCGAGGTCGGGCCACGGCGTCATTTCGACGCGCACACTGAAGCCGGTCCACCCGCGGCCGAGGGCCTTGAGCACTTGAAATTCGGTGCGGAAGAAGAGCTCATCGGCCGAGCGGATTGCCGGCCGTGGGTAGTGCGGATGCTGGCTCAACGTGCCCAGCGAGCTTAGGGTCCAGACGCCGCGCTCAAAGTGGCCGCGTTTCATGGCGGCCGTGATGCCTGCGCTCGCGGCGCGCAGTGCTTCGCCGTCGGCGACGGGCGCGTGGACGGCGGCAAAATCGAGACCGAGGTTGGCGGCGGGCCGAAATCCGCTCGGAAAAGCAAAGGCGATGCCCCGGAGCACTCCGTCGTGAAGAAGGGCGAGGTCTTCGCGGCACTGAAGGGCAAGCTCCTCCAGGCTCGCGGGGGCGAGGCCTAATTCGGCGGCAAGCAGTTCAAGGCCCTCTTCGGTGCCGGAATCCTGGGCGATCAGGTCGGGGCGCAGGGGCCCGGAGAATTCCGCGCGCTTTTCGCGAAGCAGCTGCGCGTCGGGCGCACCCGACCGCAGCGGGGCCTCCGACCGGTAGAGGTCGGGCTTGACCTCGAAGGGAACGGAGACGTACTTCATTCCGCCTTAGGGGACGAGGACTACGCGCTGCGAAACGGGACCCCACGGGGTCGTGGCCTGCAGAACGTAGGTGCCGGCCGGCAACCCCTCGGTGTCGAGGTGCGCGGTTCCGGTGCACAGTACGCGGCCCTGCAGGTCGCTCAGTTCCACGCGCTCTACGGCAGCGTTGCTGGCCCAGGTAAGGCGCGTTCCGCGACCGGCGGGGTTGGGAAGCACGTGAAGGGCGAGTTCCGGGTATTCAATGCTCGTCAATTGGCTGGCATCGATCACCTGAAGGGTAAAGCCCGCTTGGTTTTTGAAGACGAGGAATCCGGTGCTGTCGATGGTGATCGAGTCGCAGAAGGTGTCGGTGCAGGTGAATCCGTTGGACGTAGTCGAGGCCATGGTTACGCAGACTCCGTAGGTTCCCGGGGCGGAGTAAAAATGGCTGGGGTAGGCGCCGGTAGCGGTTCCGCCGTCGCCGAAGCTCCAGGCATAGGCCGTGGTGGTGGTAGCTGCGGGGCCCGAGTAGGTGGTCGAGCACGCGTTGACGAGGTGCACGAGGCCCGGATTGACTTGGTTGGAGTCCGGCACAAAAAGGGCGTTGCACGTCAACGGCGTACCGCCGCCTCCCCCTCCGCCCCCGGCGGAGCAGAGCACGAAGGTGCAATTCCAGGTCATGACAGAGCCGGTGTTGGGGCTGTAGTTGAATGTGCTGCTGATCGGAAGCCCGTTGCAGTTAAGCGTCGACACCACTACGGTGCCCATAACGCTGGGAAGCTGCAGGGAATCTCCAAAAAAGCCCGACGCAGAGGTAGTGTAGGTAAGGCTCAAGGTGCTTCCGGCAGTACCCGGTGTGGGCGTTGCAGTGAGCGTGACCAGCTGATTGGCTACCGGCGCGCCCGACGAGTCGGTGACGGAGCCCATCAGCATGGCAATCGGAGTTTGCGCGTGGACCCAAAGTCCGCACGCGGCGAGGAACAAGGTGTACAGGTGCTTCATGAAGCTAAGGTAGAACGACGGCGCGCTGCACTGGAAAATCTGCTACATTTAGCGCTGTGTACCGCGTGACTGCGACTTTTGGTTTAGCCATCATGCTTTGGGCCCTTCTCGGCGCGGAGTTTGGTTTTTTTTGGAACCGCACCACGGCCAAGCGAAGCTTGGAACAGCGCCTGGCCTCCGGAGAAGCCTTGGAGCGCTGGGTGCTTACGGCCGACGAGTTTGCCGCGCTTCAGGTGAACGCGGGCGAATTTTGGCGGGACGGACGGCTTTACGACGTGATTCGCGCCGAGCGGCTTTCGGGCGGACTCGTGGCACTTCAGGTTTTTGACGACAGCTTGGAAACGGCCTTGAGTAAGCTGGGCCGCAAGATGTTCAAGCGGCGCATCGACGATTCGCAGCCGCCTCCCGCCGCCTTGGTCCAGTGGGCGAGTTGGCACGCGGTACTGCCCGCAGACCGTAGCATGAAAATTGCATGGTGGGCGTGCACCCCTTCGTGGGAAGTGCCTCAAAATGAAGGTAAAGAAGCAAAATGGAGCGCTACGCTTCCGCAGCCCCCGAACGGGCTTGCGGCTGCTTGATCCACTTATGTTTCTTTAACACATTGAAAATGAAAAAATTATCTATTTGGGCCGGATGGGCCCTTCCCGCATTTTTGGCCGCACAAACCGCGGCGCCCACGCATACCACCGACACGCTGGACCTTCGGGAGGTCGTCATTTCGGCGGCCCGATGGAAGCAAACCGCAGAACACATCCCCGCGCAGGTCGCGGTGGTGCTTCCGCGGCAAATTGCCCAATTTCAGCCGCAGACGGCCGCCGACCTGCTCGGCATTTCAGGTAAAGTGTTTATTCAAAAAAGCCAGCAAGGAGGGGGAAGCCCCATGATCCGCGGCTTTGCCACGAACCGCCTGATTTATTCGGTCGACGGTGTGCGCATGAACACCGCCATTTTTCGCGCCGGGAACATACAAAACGTGATCAACTTGGATCCGTTTGCAATGGAACGGACCGAGGTCGTGTTTGGTCCTGCCAGCGTGATGTACGGCAGCGACGCCATTGGCGGCGTGATGAGCTTTACCACGCTTCAGCCCGAGGTGGGCGTGCGCGGGGTGCACGGCCAAGCTCAAGTGCGCTACGCTTCGGCCAACCGCGAGCAGACGGGCCACGTGGACCTGCGCTACGGCGGACCGAAGTGGGCCGGAATCACCAGCGTCAGCCGCTGGGATTTCGACCACCTGCGCCAGGGAAGCAGGGGTCCGCGCGACTACATCAAAGCCCGCTACGTAGCGGTGACTCCCGACGGCGACGTCGTGCGCATTCAGACGGATTCGTTGCTGCAGATTCCGTCGGGCTACCAGCAAGTCAACGCGATGCAAAAGCTCGTTTTGGCATGGGCGCCGGGCTGGGAGCTGCAATACGGCGGGCATTTTTCGACGACCTCGAAGTACGGACGCTACGACCGCCACAACCGGGTGCGGAACGGGCTCCCGCGCTACGCCGAGTGGGACTACGGCCCGCAGCGGTGGCAGATGCACAACCTCGCCCTGAGCCGAGAGGCTAAGCGGCGGCTCTCGGACGCGTGGACCCTTCGTGTGGCGGCCCAGCGCTTTGACGAGTCGCGCATGGAACGCGCCCTCAACAAGCCCCAGCGCACGACCCAGACCGAGCACGTCGACGCCTATTCGCTCAATGCCGACGCCCGCAAAGAGTTGAGCGCAAAGCACCGGGTTTTTTATGGTGCCGAAGCCGTTTGGAACGCCGTAACCTCCAAGGGAAGCGTCGCCGACCTCAGCACGGGGACGGTGGCTCCGGGCGCCTCACGGTACCCGCAGGCCACGTGGTTCTCGACCGGGGTGTACGCGACCGAAGTTTGGGAGGCCACGCCCAAGGCAACGTGGACCACGGGCGTACGGGCCAATGCGGTGGGGATGGACGCGGATTTTTCATCGAACAGCGCCTACTACCCGCTTCCGGCAGCCGAGGCCCGGGTTCGGGATGCCGCAGTGACCGGCAGCTTTGGGGTTACCTACCGTCCGCTCGAAGACTGGGTGGTAAAAGCCAACCTGGGCACGGCGTTTCGCGCGCCCAACGTCGACGACATGGGCAAGTTTTTTGACTCGTCGCCGGGAATGGTGGTGGTGCCGAATACGGACCTAAAGTCGGAGTACGCCTACAATGCCGACGTCGACGTGGCCAAGTTGTTTGGGACTTGGCTCAAGCTGGACGTGGCCGCCTACGCGACCTTGCTCGAAAACGCGTTGGTGCGCCGCCCCTGGCAGCTCAACGGGCTCGACAGCATGATGTACGACGGCGAAATGAGCCGCATCGAGGCCCTTCAGAATGCGGCAGTGGCCCGAGTGGTCGGCGCTTCGCTGGGCATGGAGGCCAAGCTCAGTCGGCATTGGTCCACCCGAGTCGCCTACAACGTGCAGCGCGGAGTTGAGGAGCTCGAAAGCGGAGCCGTCAGCCCCTCCCGCCACGCCGCACCGTCCTTTGGGCTGGGCCGCTTGACCTACCGCCGAGGACGGCTGCGGGCCGACGTGTACACCCAGTTTCAGGGCGCCCGCCGCAACGACCAGATGGCTTGGGAGGAGCGCGCCAAGACCGAGATGTATGCGCTCAACGCCGACGGATTGGCCTACTGCCCGGCCTGGTACACGCTCAACGCCCGAGCCAGTATGGAGTTCAAGCACGGCCTGAACCTGAACGTGGGGCTCGAAAACCTCACCGACCAGCGCTACCGGCCTTACAGCTCAGGGATTTCGGGCGCCGGCCGCAACCTCGTGGTGGCCTTGGCTGCGCGGTTCTAGGTTGGTATTCTGATGCGCGGGCCTCAGAGCTTCGGCTTTGGGGCCCATTGCTATTGAAGGGCGGGGCGGATGCGCTCGCCAATGAGCTCGATGCTGCGCAGCAGCTTTTCGCGCGGAAGCTCGGCGTTGTCCATCTGAAAGGTGACGCGGTCAACCCCTCCGAGCGCTTCGGCGTGGCGCAGGATTTTCTCGCCGACTTCGTCGGGGTCGCCTACCAAAAGGGCCCCGGTGGGACCGTTTTGGGCGTCAAAGCGTTCGCGCGAAACCGGCGGCCATCCGCGCTCGCGGCCAATGCGGGTAAACGTCTTGGCGTAGCCGGGGAAGTAGTCGTTCACGGCTTCTTCGCGGCTCGGAGCCACGTAGCCCAGCGAGTGAAGGCCGACCTTGAGCTTTTCGGGCGCGTGACCGGCTTGGGCGCCGGCCGCGCGGTAGAGGTCGACGGCCCGGCGAAAGCGGTGGGTTTCGCCACCGATGACGGCGACCATGAGCGGAAGCCCGAGGAGGCCCGCGCGCACGAAGGACTCGGGCGTTCCGCCCACCCCTAGCCAGATGGGGATTTCAGGCTGCAGGGGGCGCGGATACACCGCCTGGTCGCGCAAGGCCGGACGGAATTTGCCCGACCACGTAACGCGCTCTTCGGCGCGCAGCTTGAGGAGCAGTTCGAGTTTTTCGGCAAAAAGCGCGTCGTAGTCGTTGAAATCCAGCCCAAACAGCGGGAAGGACTCGGTGAAGGAGCCACGTCCCACGACCATTTCGGCCCGGCCCTGGCTCACGAGGTCCAGCGTGGCGAACTGCTGAAAAACGCGCACGGGATCGGCAGCGCTGAGCACGGTGACGGCGCTGGTGAGCTTAATGCGCTGGGTGCGGGCGGCCGCGGCGGCCAAAATGACCGAGGGGGCGGAATCCAAAAATTCCGACCGGTGGTGTTCGCCCACGCCAAACACGTCCAGGCCCACTCGGTCGGCGGTTTCGATGCGTTCGAGCAGGTGCTGAATGGCTTCAACGGGCAGCTGGTGTTCGCGCGAGGCGAAGCTGTCGATTCCAAGTTCCATCACGTGAAATTAACTCGTGAACAAGGAATCCTCCGGACGCTAATGTGGGGATTTTTACCAAACGTGGACCCTCAGGATCTCGCTGCGGTCGCCTAACTGTACGGTTGCGAGGTATACGCCGGGGGCGCGCCCGTCGGCGCGGAGCATTACCTGACCCATGCCGCGGGCCTCTTCAACAAACTGTCCCGTCAGGGTGTGCAGGCGGACTTGCATCAACTGCTGGGGCGCCGCCTCAAACGTCCAGTAGTCCAACGTCGGATTGGGATAGGCTCGAACTCCAGCATGAGCAGCGCCCTCGTCGATTGAAAGGGGGACCCCTGAGTACTTCACGTCGTCGAAGAAAAACGTGGAGTTGGCTGAGCCGTTGCCCACGTTGGAGCTCCCCGCCACGAAGTCAAACAGGAACACCAGGGACGGCATGTCGCTGGGCACGCCCGCAAAGTCAAAGTTCAGGGTTTCCCAGGCGCCTGACTTGGTGGTTTGCACGCTTCGCTCGACGCCCCAAAAGGGCTTTTCGGTCTTCAGGGTCACGTAGGTGCCTACGGGGGCCGTGGTCCAGACTTTCATGCTCAGCACCGTGTGGGTTGCAAAACTGATGGGGGCTGAAAAAGTGATTTTGGTTCCGCCAAACGGAGCCCCGCGGTAGCGAATGAGCTTGGCCACGTTAGCGCTGGGGTTGTCGGCATCGAGGTGGGGGTTGGCCACCACCGTCGCGAAGGCGCTCTCAAAGTCAAAAAAGTGGTCGGTCGTGGCGTCGGACTCAAAGGTGAGGGGCATCCCCGCCAGCACCGGGGCAATGGGGTCGGCCACCTGCTTAAGGTTGTCCACATAAAACGTGGCTCCGCCGCCGGGCGTGAAGGGTTGGGGCATGATCACAAGGTGGGCGCTACCGCTGGGGGCGGGAATGCCAAAGTCAAACAGCAGGGTTTCCCAGGTGCCTGATACGCTCGTCACGGCGTCCACCTCAGAGGTGTAGGGTCCTTCGAGCTTGATTTTGATCACGCTACCCACGGGCTCGGTAGTGAACACGTCCATCGACAGCACGCTGCTTGCCGCTGAGGTGAAGCTCAGCGAAGCCATGCCCACGATTTTGCCCCCGGCCCACTGGTCTGCGGTGTTTTTAACAATTTTGCCGACGTTGGCGCTGCTGTTGCCTTCTCCGCTTGGGTTGGCCACTCGGGTAAACGTCGCGTTGTCGTAGCCAATCATGCCTGCGACGGGCGTTTCAAAATCAATGGGGAGCGACTGGGCGTGGGCACTTAACGAGGCGAAGCCCCACACGATCAGAGTAAAAACGCGCATGAACAGAGGGATTATGCGCAGATTTCTGGGTGGATTGCGGCGCGAATGAATCATGGGCGTATTCGCCCCGAGTGCCTAAGGTACTTGATTTTCAGCGATGTTCTGCGAAATCTTTGCCGCTGCCGCCCGTTCCTAGGGTTTAGTGGTTGCGTCCGTCGCGGACCAATCGCTCAAAAGCCTCGGCCCACGAAGGCACCGAATCAGCCTCGTAGCCAAAGGACTTGCCCGTTGCAATTCGCTTAAAAGCCTTCATGGCCTTGAGGTGCGTGCCGCTGCGCAGGTAGTCGAGCATGGCATCGCGGCTCGTCCACGCGGTGAGGGTGCATTGGTAGTTTTGAATGCGCCGCACTTCGCAAAAGAGATTTCCCGGGGCCCTTTGTGCTTGCCTAAAGGAGGGCACGGCGAGCACCCAGAACCTCTGGGTGCCTAAAAGGCCCTTCGGGGTGAGGCCGGTAATGGAGACGTACATCGAGTGCGGAGTGCGGATTAAAAAAGGTCCTTGAGCAGCAGCGCAAGAAACACCAGTCCGCCCACAAGGAGTTCGGCGCGGTACCGGGCGAGAATGGCTTTCATGCGGTGAAGGTCGCGAATAAACTTCAGGTAGGGGCCATAAAAAAACCCCACCATCACTGGCGGGGTTTGCGGAGCTCCTCCTGCTGGACTTGAACCAGCGACCCTCTGATTAACAGTCAGATGCTCTAACCAACTGAGCTAAGGAGGAATTTCCTATAAAAAGGGCTGCAATAATACGACGCGGCGGGCTACCACGCAAGGCTTGCCGACCGGTATCTTTGCCCGCAAAACCTAGAAAACATGAGTGTACTGGTAATTGGCACGGTTGCCTACGACGGACTGGAGACCCCGTTTGGGGTTCGCGAACGAATCCTCGGCGGATCTGCCACCTACATTGGTTTGAGCGCCAGCTACTTGACTAAACCTGTACACCTGGTTTCTGTGGTCGGCGAAGATTTTGAGCAGGCCCACATCGACATGCTGAACCGCCACCACGTGCGCACCGAAGGCCTTGAGGTGATGGCCGGCCAGAAAACGTTTTTTTGGAAGGGCAAGTACCACCTCGACATGAACAGCCGCGATACGTTGGACACCCAACTGAACGTGCTCGAGCATTTCAACCCGAAGGTTCCCGATTCCGCCAAAAATTGCGACGTGCTGATGCTGGGCAACCTGGTCCCGGCGATTCAGATGAGCGTAGTGGAGCAGCTGCCGACGCGGCCGAAGCTCGTGGTGATGGACACCATGAACTTGTGGATCGAGAACACGCCCGAAGACCTGCGCCAAATGCTGACCAAGGTAGACGTGCTGACGGTGAACGACGAAGAGGCGCGCCAGCTCAGCGGCGAGCACAATTTGGTCAAGGCGGCTCGCGCGATTCGCGCCATGGGCCCCAAAATTCTCATTTTGAAGAAGGGCGAGCACGGCGCGCTGCTGTTTGGACCCGAAGGCGAGATCTTCTTTGCCCCGGCACTTCCGCTGGCTGATGTGGTGGACCCCACGGGGGCCGGCGACACGTTTGCGGGCGGCTTTGTCGGCTACCTCGACAGCGTGGGCGACTACAGCTTTGACAGCATGAAGCGCGGACTCATGTACGCCGCCACGATGGCAAGTTTTTGCGTGGAGGCCTTTGGCCCCGAGCGCATGATGGACTTGACCGAAGAGGCGATTCGCGCCCGCCGCGCCGATTTTTCGCAGCTGATTCAAGTAGGCTAAACCGTGCGCGCCGACGTCTATTTGTGGGCGGTTCGGCTCTTTAAAACCCGTGCGTTGGCTGCCGAGGCCTTGCGCTCGGGTCAGGTAAGCGTGGGCGGAATCGAGATCAAGGCCAGCCGCGACGTCAAGCCGGGAGAGGTATTGGTACTTCGCCGCACCGGATACCAGCAGCATTTTGAAGTCTTGGGCTTGCCGCGCACCCGCGTGGGCGCGGCGTTGGTAGTCAACCTTCTGCGCGAGGTCACGCCCCCCGAGGAGCGCGAGCGCCGTGAGCTTTGGGAATTTGCCCAGCGGGCGTCGGCCGGGTACGGAGGCCTAGGGCGTCCGACCAAAAAGGACCGGCGAGACCTTTCTGACTTTATGGAATAAAAAAAGCCGCCCCAGTTGGGGCGGCTTCGGTTTCCAACCGGTACGGCTTAGTTGAAGCTGTAGCGGATGCCGATTTGGGCTTGCCAAACGTCGCCCAGGGTTACGCTCGGGTCGTAAATCTCGGTGCGGAGTTCGCCGGCCGTACGCGTAAACTGGTACTTGTACTCGCCGTCAATCTTGGTGTAGGTAAGCGGACGGGTCATCACGACGCGGTCGCTCACGCCCCAGCTGCTGTTGATCATGTTGCCGATGTTGTAGAAGTCGGCGCGAACCTGCAGGTTCTGCTTCTTGCCTCCCACCTTCACGCTGAAGTCCTGTACCAGGTTCAGGTCAAACAGGTTCAACCAGGGAAGAACCAGGGCGTTGCGCTCAGAGAACTGACCGCGAATGCCGTTCAGGTACTCGTTGCTGGTGATGTAGCTTTCGAAGGCTGCTTTTTGGTCTGCTGCCGTGAAGAGCACGTTGCCGCCGGAAACGATGTCGGCGAAGTCCATGGCGTCGAGCTGGGTAGCCGTCGGAACGTAGAGCAGGTCGTTGGCGGCAAGCAGGTCGCCGTTGAGGTCACCGATCACGCTGAACGAAGCACGTCCTTGGTTGTAGCCTTGGTAGAACAGGCTCACCGTGGTGGCGGCGTTCTTGCCCCAGTTGAAGCGGTAGCTACCGGCGGCGATGGCGCGGTGGCGCTGGTCAAAGTCGCTGTACGACAGGCCGGCGTGGTTGTTGCCGTTCACCGTCAGTTGGTCGCGCCATGACGAGTAGGCGATGGAACCGCCGGTCATGATGTCTTTGGCTTCGCCGAAGTTGTAGGCCGTCATGAAGTACCAGCCGTTGCTGAACTGCTTCTCAAGCTTCGAAGTCAAGCTGTACGAGAAGCCTTGGTTCGTGTTGGCCAGAACGATGGCGTCGGTAATCGTGCCGTTAATGCGCATGCCGCCGTTGGAGTTGGCAAACACGTCGCGACCGTCGTCGGTGCGGGTACCGGTCGAAGCCGTTTGGTTGGCGTTGTAGTAGTAAATGTTATTTACCGTCTTGCTGAAGATACCCTCAAGGCTCAGTACGAATTGCTTGGGGAGTTGGAAGTCTACCGCAAGGTTGTTGCGCCAGGTCTGCGGGAACTTGAATCCGCGCTCGGTCAGGGCCAGAGCGTAGGACGAAGGCAGCGTGGGGTTCGACGGAATGTGCGCCGTGACGTCGTCGGTGAAGGCGAAGTCGGTCGTGTTGTCTTGACGAATAGAACCCGTCAGGATGCCGTTGTTGCCCACTTGGTTGCTGAGCCACACGAAGGGAGGACGGCCGCTGAAGAGGCCGGTTCCGCCGCGCACCTGAATGCTGCGGTCGCCCTTGACGTCGTAGTTGAAGCCAATGCGCGGAGAGATCAACGGATTGGTCTTCGGCAATTCGCTGGTGTTGAAGGTAACGCTGTCTCCGTTGGGGTTCACGAACTTCATGTCGTTGACCAGGGCGTTCTCACGGGCGGTGTTGCCAAACATGGGAACGTCAATGCGCGCACCCACGGTAACCTTGAGCTTGTCGTCCAGGGCGCTGATGACGTCCTGAATGTAGGCACCGGGCATCGTAACGCGCGTGGTGGCCGTGGGCAAGGCCCCGCCCTCAAGGGCTGAATAGGTCAAGGCGTAGCGGCGAAGCTCCAGGGTGTCGGCGCCCGGGGCGTTGTTCACCACGTCTTTAAAGTCCTGAAGGCTGTTGAACACGTACTGTCCGTAGTAGGTCGGCGTGAACGTGTTGTCGAACTTGAAGGCTTCGAAGTTCAAACCGGCGGTAACCGTGTGGTTTCCGTTGTAGTAGGTCAGGTTGTTCTGAAGCTGGAACGTATTCGTGTTGAGCACGTTGTTGGGCGTGAAGGGCTCGTAACCGAACGACATGTAGGTGCGGCCGTCTTCCATGATGTCCACCAAGGGGAATACGCCGTTTTCGTAGCGTCCGCCCGTGGCGCGGCTGCTGCGGAAGTCGCGGTTGGCCGTGAAGCCCATCTGAAACTGGTTGCTCATCTTGTTGCTGATGCGCGTGTTGAGTTCGCCAATGGTCGAGAAGATGTTGTTGTTGATCACGTAGTTCGTGCCCTGGAAGTTCAAGGCGTCGAGGGTTCCGTTGCGGTTGCCGCTCACGACGCCCGAGTTGCTCGAGAGCACGTCGCGGTACGACTTGAGGTAGTTCACGCGCACCCACGCTTTGTTTTTCTCGTCCAGGTTGAAGTCAAACTTGGCCAAGATCTTGTCGCTGTAGGTTTCGTTGTTGTAGTTCTGGTACGCCCCGGGGTTGTAGTTGAACTTGCTGATGAGCAGGTTGCGCACGTCTTCGAGGTCGCTCGCGAGCACGCGGGTCTCGTTGAGGTCGGTCACGCCGTCGTTGTTGTTGGCCGTGAACAGGGTCGCGGGGTCAATGCGGCGCTCGCCTTCGGCGTTCAAGAAGAAGAAGATTTTGTCTTTCTTGATGGGGCCTCCTACGCGGAATCCAAACTGGTTTACCGCGAAGTCGTTGATTTTCAAAGCACTTCCTGACTTCACGCCGTCCTTGTCGAGGAAGGTCACGGTGTCGCCGCGGAAGTTCTGGTTGCGCGTGTTGTAGAATACGGAAGCGCTTACTTCGTTGCCGCCCGAGCGGGTGATGGCGTTGATGCCGGCGCCGGTGAATCCGCCCTGACGCACGTCGTAGGGAGCGATGTTCACCTGAACTTCTTCAATGGCGTCGAGCGAAATCGGCGCGGAGTTGGTTTGTCCGCCAGGGCCAGAAGCAAGGCCAAAGCTGTTGTTGAAAATCGAGCCGTCGACCGTGAGGTTGTTGAAGCGGCTGTCGGCGCCTGCAAACGACACGCCCGAACCGGCCGTAGAAGCGACCGAAGAAGGACGGCTCTGTGGGGTAAGGCGGGTAAAGTCGTTGAGCGAGCGGCTGAACGTCGGCAGGGTGTTGAGGGCCTCCACTTTGACGTTGGTGGCCGCGCCCGTGCGCTGCGAGTTCAAAATTTCGTTTTTCGTGGCGACCACATCTACGTCGTTCAGGGTCGTCGTTTTCACGCCCACCGTAACGTTGAGTCGAAGCGACTGGCCCAGGCTGAGGTACACTCCGCCGAGCTCTTCGTTGCCGGCGCCTGAGGTAACGGCAACCACGTAGGGTCCGCCGATGCGAAGGCCGTCTAGCGCGTAGCGGCCGCTGTTGTCGGTAACCGCGGTGTAGCGGCTACCCGTGGGCTGGTGCGTGACCACGACTTTAGCGTCGTTGACCTGCTGGCCAGACTCGTTCACTACGCGACCGTTGATCGACGCAGTGGTTACGTTTTGAGCGCTCATCGCGACCGAAGCCAGCGAAAGCACCAAAGCGAATAGATTGGTGATTTTGATTTTCATGTTCTGAAACGTTTAGGCAAAAATAGCCCACTTGTGTGGAGGCATCGTTACCAAAACGTTAAACAGTTGACTTAGTTCATTCGCCAAAGCTCAGCGCGAACTTTTTAACACCTGCTGGTTTACACGGAGTTACGCGAAGCGTATTAGCTTGGCGCCCTTTTCGACTGCCTGCCCCGCCTGAACGTATACGTCAGCCACAATGCCCGAAACCGGGCTTTTCAAGTTGTTTTCCATTTTCATGGCCTCGAGCACCAAAAGAGTCTGGCCGGCGGCGACTTCGGCCCCCGGCTGGGCGTCGATCCGCAGCACGAGCCCGGGCATGGGCGCCACGAGAACCTCGGGCCCCTTGGCGGCGGTGGCGGCAATCCCGAGTTGGTCGAGCAGGGCATCGATGGGCCGGGTGGAGTGCACCTCGTAGACGTCGCCGTCGATCCACCACGAGGAGCGCTTTTGGCTCTTGTCGTACGCGACGAGGAAGGCCGTTTTGGGCTCGGATCCGCGCTGGATGCGGAACTCCCGTCCCGCCACGTGCTCGACGGTCCAGCCCTCGAGTCCGTCGGGAAAGCTAAAGGCCTGTTTGCCCACCTGGTGCGTTCGCATGGCCTAAAAATACGGCAGGCACGATGGTTGTACCTTTGCCGACGCTATGCTGATTCAAATTTCGCAGTTCATTCTAGGCCTTTCGCTGCTGGTCGTGCTCCACGAATTGGGCCATTTTGTCCCGGCGGTCGCCTTCCGCACCCGAGTGGAGAAGTTTTACCTCTTTTTCAACCCCTGGTTTTCGCTGTTTAAAACCAACATTCGCGGAACCGAAGTCGGCATCGGCTGGCTGCCCCTGGGCGGCTACGTCAAGATTGCCGGCATGGTCGACGAATCGATGGACACCGCGGGCCTGGCGGAGGAGCCCAAGCCCTACGAGTACCGGAGCAAAAAGCCCTGGCAGCGCCTCATCATCATTCTGGGCGGCGTAACCGTCAATTTTTTGGTAGCCGTCGCAATCTATGCCGGCATGGGCGCCTACTACGGCGAGAAGTACGTGGACACCGCCGACCTCAAGGGCGGAATTTGGGCCACCCCCGTCGCCCAGTCGATGGGCATGCAGTCGGGCGACGTTCCCGTCGCGGTGGGCGGACGCGAAATTGCGCGCTTCGACGAAGTGAGCGTCGAAATGCTCTTGGGTGCCGGCACCAATCTGACCGTGCTGCGCGGCGGAGCGCGCGTGGAACTGCCGATCACCCAAGCGTTTGTGGCGAAGGCCATCGAAGAAAAGACGCCGTGGATGTTTCCGCGCGTGCCCTACGTCGTCAAGGAGTTTGCCGCCGGCAGCCCCGCCGAAAAGGCCGGAATGGCCAAAGGCGACGCCCTCGTGGCGCTGAACGGCGAGTCCCTCACCTATTTTGACGAGTACCTCGACCGCATTCCGAAGCTCGCGGGCAAGTCGGTAACCATCACCGTGGACCGCGCCGGCGAACGGGTTGATTTGCCCGTGACGGTGAGCGAAGAAGGCAAAATCGGCGTGTACTACCAAGACAACCTCGCGTCGTTTTTCCCCGTGAAAACCGAGTACCATGGCGGCTTGGGCGCCCTTCCCTACGGCTGGGACCGCGCCGTCTCGACCCTCTCGTCGTACGCGCGCCAGATCAAGCTGATGTTCCAGCCCGAGACCGGAGCCTACAAGGAGGCCGGCGGCTTTTTGACCATCTTGAAGCAGTATCCGAGCACCTGGGACTGGGAGCATTTTTGGGGCTTCACGGCCTTTTTAAGCCTGGCCCTGGCGTTTTTGAACGTGCTTCCCATTCCCGCTTTGGACGGAGGCCACGCGGTTTTTGCCTTGATCGAATGGATCACGGGCCGCGCTCCGAGTACCCGCGTTATGGAGGGGGCCCAAATGGTCGGCTTCTTCTTGCTCTTGGCCCTTTTTGTCTTGGCCAACGGCAACGACCTGTTTAAGGCCTTGGGGCTGTAGCGGAGCAGAGCTCCGCGCAACCAGTAGCTAGTAACTAGTTGCTAGTTTCTGGCTGCTGGTAACAAGAAACAAGAAACAAGAAACCCGAGAGGAACGCCGAAGGCGAAGGCGTTAGCCGAGGGCTACGTCCAGCGACATCATGACGGCGAACCCGGCAATGAATCCGAGGGTGGCGATGTCGGTGTACTTGTCGCGCTGCGTTTCGGGAATGACCTCTTCGACGACCACGTAGATCATGGCGCCAGCCGCAAAGGCGAGGGCAAAGGGAAGCACGGGCTGCATGTACATGACCGCTACGGCTCCAACCACGCCGGCGACGGGTTCGACGATGGCCGAGAGCTGTCCGAACCAAAAGCTGCGAAAGCGCGAAACGCCCTGCCGGCGAAGCGGGAAGGCCACGGCCACCCCTTCGGGAAAGTTCTGGAGGCCAATGCCAATGGCGAGGGCCACGGCGGCCCCGAGGGAGGCGCCGTCGATTCCGGCCGCGTAGGCTCCGAAGGCGACACCCACCGCCAAGCCCTCGGGAATGTTGTGCAGGGTGATGGCGAGGACGAGGAGGGTCGTCGACTTCCAGTCGGTTTTGACGCCTTCGATTTCAGACGGGCCAAAGTTGATGTGCAGGTGCGGAACGAGTTTGTCGAGACCGAACAAGAAGAGCGCGCCCGTTAGGAAGCCTAGCACGGGCGGAATCCAAGGGATGTAGCCCTGAGCCTCAGACATTTCAATGGACGGGGCGAGGAGGCTCCAGTAGCTGGCCGCGATCATGACGCCGCCGGTAAAGCCGAGCATTCCGTCGAGGACTTTGCGCGGCAGTTCTTTGAACAGGAACACGAGGGCCGCTCCAGAGGCCGTCACGAGCCACGTGAAGGTGGTCGCTAAGAACGCGAGCAGTACGGGGTGGTAGGAGCTTAACGTTTCAAGCATGGTGAAGGGGTTTCTATGTTTAAAGGTACGCAAACGACTGAAGGCGAATGCGGGAAGGGGAGTCTTGTTGCGGGGGGCGGTCTGGGGCGGGCAGTACGTCACGGGATTTTACCCTAGGTTTGCGCTATGGTGGCCACGGTTGACGCAGTGTTTGAGCTCCCCGAAGGCAAGTCGGTCTTTTTTGCGAGCGATTTGCACTTGGGTGCGCCGGATGCGGGAGCGAGCGCGGAGCGCGAGCGGGCCTTTGTCGCCTGGATGGATTCCATCAAGCCCCGCGCTGCGGCACTCTACTTGGTGGGCGACGTCTTTGACTTTTGGTTTGAGTACCGCCACGCGATCCCTAAGGGCTTTGCCCGGCTGCAGGGCCGCTTGGCCGATTGGGCCGATTCCGGAATTCCCGTTTTTATGTTCACCGGCAACCACGACTTGTGGATGCATAACTATTTCTCGCAAGAGTTTGGAATACAGGTTTTTCACGAACCTGTGCGTCATGTTTGGAGCGGTAAACACTTCGTGGTTGGCCACGGGGACGGCCTCGGCCCTGGGGACACGGGATACAAACTTTTGAAGCGGGTGTTTACGTTTAAACCGTTTCAATTTCTTTTTCGCTGGCTTCACCCCGACCTAGGCATCGGTCTGGCGTCGTGGTTGTCGCGCGGAAGCCGTGCCCGCACCGGCCACGAAGACTACGCGATGACCGACGTGACCCGCGAGGCCATTTACCTCTGGGCGCTCGACCAGCACCGCAGGGCCCCCGCAGACTTTTGGATTTTTGGCCACCGCCACTACCCAGTGAACGTCGATTTTCCCGCAGGCCGCGGCACCTACGTCAACCTGGGCGATTGGATTAAATGGCGGAGTTGGGGGGAATGGGACGCGGTAGGGTTCAAGCTGAATCCATAAAAAAACCCGAGGCAAGTCGCCCCGGGTTTGCATTTGCCGAAGAAAAAGGCTTACTTCTTAGCCGCCGCGTAGCGCGACGCGACTTCGGCCCAGTTGATGACGTTGAAGAAGGCCGAAACGTAGTCGGGACGACGGTTTTGGTACTTCAGGTAGTAGGCGTGCTCCCACACGTCGAGGCCGAGGATGGGGGTTCCGGCGCAGCCCACGCTGGGCATCAGCGGGTTGTCTTGGTTGGCGGTGGAGCAGATTTCGAGTTTGCCGGCGGAGTTCACGCAAAGCCATGCCCAGCCGGAACCGAAGCGAGTGGCTGCGGCCTTGGCGAAGGCTTCTTTGAAGGCGTCAAAGCTTCCGAAGGTGGCGTTGAGGTCGGCCGCGAGGTCGCCCGTGGGCAGTCCGCCGCCGTTGGGGCTCATGAGCGTCCAAAACATGCTGTGGTTGTAGTGGCCGCCGCCGTTGTTGCGCACGGCAGGCACGTCGCTGTGGTGCTTCATCAGGTCCTCAAGGCTTTTTCCGGCCATGGGAGTGCCTTCGATCGCCGCGTTGAGGTTGTTGACGTAGGCTTGGTGGTGCTTGCCGTGGTGGATTTCCATGGTCAGCGCGTCGACGTGCGGCTCAAGGGCGTTGTGCGCGTAGGGGAGGTTGGGAAGGGTAAACATTGGATCGGATTTAAAGCGTTTAGTGCGGATTTCCTTCAAGGGATAACACAAAAATAGGGCCTAGGGTTGGGCCGGCGCGTTAACTTTAACCTCGATGGCCAGCACGAGTTCGGAATCCGCCCGCATTGCGGTCTACAGCGCATCGGCGGGGGCGGGCAAAACCTTTCGCCTGGCGGTCGAATACGGCGCGGCGGCCCTCGCCCGCCCCGACGACCCGGGCGCCTTTCGGCGCATCCTCGGCCTCACCTTTACCAACAAGGCGGCGCACGAAATGAAAGACCGCGTGCTGCGCACGCTCCAAAAAGCGGTGGAACTGGACGATCCCCTGACGGACCCCATCGCCCGAGAAATTGCGGAACTCCTGCAGGTCGACGCGGCCGAACTCCGCCGACGGGCGGCCGCGGTCCTGAGCGAAATGCTCCACGACTACGGAGCCGTTTCCCTCGGAACCCTGGACCAATTCACCCACCGATTGGTCCGCACGTTTGCGATCGAATTGGGCCTTCCGAGCCAGTTTGAGGTGGAGCTCGACGACGACTACCTCTTGGACTTGGCCGTGTACGAGCTGATGGCGGACCTCGGAACCGATTCCGCCCTCACCCAACTCGTGCTGGATTTTGCCCGCGCCAACCTCGAAGACGACAAGCAGGCCGACGTGTTTGACGCGCTTAAAGCCATGGCCAAGCACCTGAGCAAAGAGGCGTCGGCTGAAGCCGTGGCGGACCTGCGCGAATGGGACTTGGAGCGCCACCGCCAACTTCAGTCCAACCTGCGCCAGAAGGCCACGGACCTGCGCGCTCAAATGCGGGCGGCGGCGCCCAAGCTGCTGAAGCTGCTCGCTGCGCTTCCGGCGGAGTCGGTCAACCGGGCCGACTGGTACGCGAGCTACTTCAAAAAGCTCCGCAAGCCCGACTCGAAGCTGTGGGTTCCAGGGGCGCACGTGCGCAAGTCCCTGATGGGCGACCCGGTGGCGATTTTGAAGGTGGGGGCGCAAAAAGATTCCGCGCTAAGGGCCCAAGCCGAAGAAGTCGTGGCGCAGATGAAGGAGCTGCTGGGGGACCCCCTCGAAACCGCGCTCGACGGAGTGGTGCTCGACCTGCTGCGCCGCCACGACCGCAGCGCCTCGGTACTCAGTGAGCTGGCCCGCCGGCTCGAGGACGTGCTCGACCGCCTTAGGGTGCAGCCGATTTGGAAGTTTCAGCCGCTGATCCACCGCGAGCTGCGCGAACAGCCGACCAGCTACCTGTACGAACGCTTGGGCGAGCGCTACGCCCGATTTTTGGTCGACGAGGCCCAGGACACCTCGCGCATGCAGTGGGCCAACCTCTGGCCGCTGATGGAGCACGCGCTGACCGGCCGCGAGCTGGACGCCGGAGCCATGGTGGTCGGCGACGGCAAGCAGAGCATTTACCGCTGGCGCGGCTCAGACGCCGAAGAGTTTTTGGACCTGGTGGCGCGGGCAAAAGAGGGCCGTAGCCCCTCAGACGCCTTGCCGGCCCTCGCGGGCATGACCGGGTTTGTGGCGATGGGCGACAACTGGCGCAGCCGGCAGGGAATCGTCGCGTTCAACAACCGTTGGTACACGGGTTTGGCGACCAAGCTCGGCCAGGACGACCACCGCACCGCGTACGCCGATTCGGCGCAGAATCCGCGCGGAGCCTCCGGCGGATACGTCCAGCTTCGCGCGATCGTGGCCGAAGACAAGTCCGAGTTTGATCCCGCCGTGCTCGACGCGTTGGTGGCCGACGTGCGGAGCCGACGTGCCGCCGGCTGGTCCTGGGGCGACATGGCGGTAATCATGCGCCGCCGCGCCGAGGGCCGCATGGTGGCCGAGCGCTTCGCCGCCGAGGGAATCCCCCTTTTGTCGTCGGAGCTTCTCGCCGTGACGGGCTCCGCCGCGGTTCAAGCCATGGTGGCTCTGTTTCGATGGATGCTGCGCCCGGGCGAGCCCGAGCGCGAGTGGGAGGTCCTGCGCGGCCTGCGCCGCGCCGGCGTATGGAAGGCGGGAACGGAGGAATGGCTCTTGCTCGGCCAGTCGCGCCGCCGCGTCCAAGACGCCCCCATCCCCGAGGATTTTGAGCCGGTGCTGCGCCGCATTCTGCCGGGCTGGAGCCCCGAGGTCGCCTGGCGCCTCAGCCTGTACGAAATGGGGGCCTACACCGCCCGGGCGCTGGGATTCAACGCCGACGCGGACGCCTTTGTCTTGCGCCTGCTCGACGCCATGCTCGACTTTTCGAAGCGCCAAGTCAACCGGCTCGAGGCCTTTATGGAGGAGTACGCCCGCCGGGCCCCGATGTGGAGCGTGTCGGCTCCAGCGGGGGCGGACGCGGTGGAACTGCTCACCGTCCACAAGGCCAAGGGCTTGGAGTATCCGATCGTGTTTTTCCCTTGGGCGCAGCTCGACCATCCGCGCTTTGACCCGGTGTGGCTCGATCCGCGCGGAGTGCTCGGGCCGGACCTCGATTTGCCGCCGTCGGCGCTGGTTCCGCTCACCAAGTTCAGCTCGAATGAGGGCTTGCTCGACGAGGTCGGGCAGCGCTGGCCCACCTACGCCGAGCGGGTACGCGAAACCGCCGAGCGCGCCGCGTTCGACGACGCCAATTTGCTGTACGTGGCCACCACCCGAGCCGTCGACGAGCTTTGGGTCTACTTCGACCCCCAGAAGGGCTACGGCAGTTGGTGGAGGCAGCACGCCGAGGCCGAAGTGGCCCAGGGCGAAGCCCGGCAACTGGCTGAAAACCTCTGGACGTGGGGCGCCATGCCGGCTCCGGAGGCCGCCGCGCCCGCGGCTCCGACCTGGGACCAAAGTACCGTGCGCAACCGCGACTGGACCGACACGGTGAAGCTGGCCCGGCCCCGCGACGAGGAGCCCGAGCAGCGCTTCGGCAACGCTCTGCATGCGGCCTTGGAACGCATTCGCGACCGCCGGGACGCGGCCGCCGCCGCGTATTCCGCCGCGGAACGCAGCCAACTCGACGCGGCCGAGCGCGACCGCCTGGTCGACACCTTGGCGCTGGCGCTGGATGCCCCCGAACTGGCCGACTGGTGGTCCGCGACCGAGACCTACACCGAGCGCAGCCTGCTTCACGAAGGCGGAGTGCTGCGCCCCGACCGCATTTACCGCCGCGCCGACGGTCGCTGGGTGGTCGCCGACTACAAAACGGGCGCGCCGCAGGCCGAGCACGAAGAGCAAGTGCGCCGCTACGCCGACCTGCTGGAGCCGGTTTTGGGTGAGCGTCCGCTGCCCGTCGTCCTCTACCTTCGCAGACCCACAATCCTCCGTCATGAATTCCCGTGAATCCTTTTACCAGCGCCTGCGCGACGAGCTGAAGTCCGTCGACGAGCAAGGCCTTTTTAAGCGCGAACGCATCATTGCCTCGCCTCAGGACGCCGTCATCACCCTTGCCGACGGGTCTGAGGTGCTGAATTTCTGCGCCAACAACTACCTCGGACTCAGCAGCCACCCCGACGTGGTGGCCGCCGCCCACCGCGCTTTGGACGAGCGCGGATTTGGCATGAGTTCGGTGCGCTTCATTTGCGGAACCCAGGACATCCACAAGCAGCTCGAGGCCCGCATCGCCGAGTTTTTGCACACCGAAGACACGATTTTGTATGCCGCCGCGTTCGACGCCAACGGCGGCGTTTTTGAGCCCCTGCTCGGCGAGGAAGACGCCATCATCAGCGACAGCCTCAACCACGCTTCGATCATTGACGGAGTCCGCCTTTGCAAGGCCCAGCGCTACCGCTACGCCAACAACGACATGGCCGACCTCGAGGCCCAGCTCAAGGCGGCCGACGCCGCGGGGGCCCGCACCAAGCTCATTGTTACCGACGGCGTGTTCTCCATGGACGGGTACGTGGCCCAGATGGACCGCATTTGCGACCTCGCCGACCAGTACGATGCCCTGGTCATGGTCGATGAGTGCCACGCCACCGGGTTCATTGGCGCCACCGGACGCGGTTCGATCGAGCTGCGCGGGGTGCTCGGCCGGGTCGACCTCATCACGGGCACCCTCGGCAAGGCCCTAGGCGGGGCCATGGGCGGATTCACCACCGGCCGCAAGGAACTCATCGAAATGCTCCGCCAGCGCTCGCGTCCCTACCTGTTCAGCAACAGCCTCGCCCCATCGATTGTCGGGGCCAGCCTCGCGGTGCTCGACCTGCTGGACCGCACCACCGAGCTGCGCGACCGCCTCATGGACAACGTGGCCCGATTCAAGGCCGGCCTGCGCGAAGCGGGACTCGAGTTCAAAGACGGCGAGTCGGCCATCGTGCCCGTCATGCTCTACGACGCGGCCCTCGCCCAGCGTTTTGCGGACGCCCTGCTGCAGCGCGGAATTTATGTGATCGGCTTCTTTTTTCCGGTCGTTCCCAAAGGCCAGGCCCGCATTCGCGTGCAGCTCTCCGCCGCCCACACGCCCGAACACGTCGACAAGGCGGTCAAGGCCTTTGCGGAGGTGGCGAAGGAGTTGATGGTCTAACCAGCTGCTAGTAGCTAGTTGCTAGTTAAACTCGGAGTCCTCTTCGCGGGCTTCGGCCTGGTCGGTGAAGAATTCGCCGCAGTCGAGGGGGATGGTCATGGGGACCGCGGGGCGGTCAAATCCGTCGCGGCGCACGCCGATTTTGGGGTCGGCATACAGACGGCGCATGTAAAGGGCCCAGACGGGCAGTGCGGTGCTGGCACCCTGGCCGTAGGCCGTAGAACCAAAGTGGGCTGAGCGGTCTTGGCATCCGGCCCACACGCCGGTGACGAGGTTGGGAACCATTCCGACGAACCAACCGTCGGAGTTGTTTTGGGTGGTTCCGGTTTTGCCCGCGATGGGCATGTCAAACGAGTAGGGGAAGCCGGTGGCCACGCCGTCGGGGTATCCGCCGCCGCCATAGCGCAGGCGCGCGCCCGTACCCGATTGGGTGACGCCCTGCAGCAGGCTCACCATGGTGTAGGCCACCTCGGGGCTGAACACTTCGCGCGTGGCCGGACTGAACTCGTCGAGGACCACGCCGTTGGCGTCTTCGATGCGCAGGATGACGATGGGCTCGGTGTAGAGCCCTTGGTTGCCAAAGGCCGTGTAGGCGCCGACGAGCTCAAAAATGCTCATGTCGACGGTTCCGAGGGCGATCGACGGCACGATGGGAATGTCGGACTTCACGCCCAGGTTTTGGGCGAGCTGGGCGACCGGCGCTGGGCCGATTTGCTTCATCAGGTAAGCCGTGATGGTGTTGACCGAGCCCGCGAGGGCTTGCTTCAGGGTCAGCACGCCGCCGTACTTGTCGTCGGAGTTGCTGGGGCACCAGGATTCCGCCAGGCCGTACTGGCCGGCTTCGATGCAGGTTTGGATGTTGGGCACCTGCATGCAGGGCGAGAACTTTTTGTCGGCGATGGCGGCGGCGTAGACAAACGGCTTAAACGTTGAACCTACTTGGCGGCGGCCCTGGCGCACGGCGTCGTATTTGAAGTGGCGAAAGTCAACTCCGCCCACCCATGCTTTGACAAAGCCGGTCTGGGGCTCGACGCTGAGCAAGCCCACCTGGTAGATGGACTTCATGTACTTGATGGAGTCCCACGGGCTCATGACGGTGTCCCGGTCGCCTCCCCAAGCAAAAATTTTCATTTCAATGGGCTTTTTGAACGCCTTGACGGCGGCCTCTTCGCTGAGTCCGGAGTCGAGCAAGTTTTGCCAGCGCCCCGTTTGCTTCATGGCTTTGGCGATGATTTGGTTGGCTCCGGCTACCGAGTTGCCGTTGTCGAAGTAGAAGGGCCCGGCGGCGCGCCCCTTGATTTGCCTAAAAAACGCCTTCTGGAGCTGGGTCATGTGCTGCTCCACGGCTTCTTCGGCGGCGCGCTGCATTCGGCTGTCGACCGTAGTGTAAATTTTCAGGCCGTCGGTGTAGAGGTTGTACTCGCTTCCGTCGGGCTTGCGGTGGGTCGCCACCCACTCTTTCATGAACTGGCGGATGTGCTCGCGCAGGTAGGGCGCCAGGCCCTTGTCGTGGCCGCCGGGGGTGAAGTTGACCTTCATCGGAATCGCCTTGAGCGAGTCCGCCTCTTCTTCGGTGAGGTAGTCGCTGCGCTCCATTTGGTCGATGACGGTGTTGCGCCGGTTCAGCGCGGCCTCTTCGCGCCCTTCACGCGCCGGGTTGTAGAGCCATGGGTTTTTGCACATGCCCACCAACGTGGCGGACTCTTCGACCGTCAGCTCTTGGGGCTTCTTGCCGAAGTACACGTTGGAGGCGTTGTAAATGCCCACGCCTTGGTACAAAAAGTCGAACTGGTTGAAGTACATCGCAATGAGTTCCTCTTTGGAGTAGCGGGACTCGAGCTGCATGGCGATGATCCATTCCTTGGGCTTTTGAAAGAGCCGCTTGAATCCGCGGGCGGGCTCGTGGAACATTTGCTTTGCGAGCTGCTGGGTAATGGTCGATCCGCCCCCGTCGCGGCCGAGCTTGACCACCGCGCGGGCGAGGGCGCGAAAGTCGATTCCGCCGTGCTTCAAAAAGCGCTCGTCTTCGGTGGCAATCAGCGCTTGGACCAGGTGCGGCGGAAGCTCGTTGTAGTCCGAGTGCACGCGGTTTTCCGTGAAAAAGGTTCCGAGTTGACGCCCGTCGGAGGTGATGATTTGCGTCGCCAAGTAGCTCTTGGGGTTGGCGATTTCTTCGGTCGACGGGAGGCTTCCAAACAGTCCGGCCCAGGTGAGCAGGAGCACGAAAATCAGGCCGGTGGGCGCCGCGAAGACGGCGTACCAAAACCAGCGCACGTAGCGGCGGAAGTCGGCGGGATCAGTCTTGGCCATGTTCGGGCTCGGTGCGGTAAAGTTTGAGCGCGACGGAGTGAATTCCCTGCAGCGGCTCGTCGCGCATGAGGTGCTGCATTCGGAATCGGTAGGTTTCGGCCTTCGGGAAGCGCAGTCCTTCGCTGCGGTAGGCCAGGGTAACGGTTTTCAGTCCGGCGATTCCGTCGCCCAACCAGCGCCCTTCGGGGCTCGCCAGCTGGAACTCGGCGGTGTCGTGGTACACGGTTCCGCCTGCGTTGAGCACGTCGCGGCCCACATACAGGTTGCGGTAGGCGTAGTCGCCGGCGTGGCGCACGTCCACTTCGACGCGGTAGGTGACCGAAGTGTCGGCCACCGGAACGTCAAAAACCAGCATGCTGTCGCGGTACCACGCTTCGCCGTCGATTTCGCGAACGACGATAAATTCCGGGCTAGGGCCGCAAGCGACCGCTCCGAGGGCCAACGCGGCAAAGGCAAAACAGCGCAGAATAGAGTGCATACGTTTAATACTGCGAAGGTATGCATCTTTGTGAGGTGGGACGCCGAATACTGATCGTGTGCGCTATGCTCCTTGGAGCCGGACGTTTTGCGCCCCTCGGCGCGCAGACGGCCGTGGAGGAATGGCAGTACCACGCCCCGTTTCGGGAAGTCCAGCGCATTGCGGTTATGCAGGATCGCGTGCTGGCGATGTCGCCCTACGGGCTGCTGAGTTTGGAGCTGGAGGGGCGGGTGCTCACCGCGCACAGCACCGTTGAAGGCTTGAGCGGAGTGGGACTGACCTCCTTAGCCGCAAGCCCGGACGGCCGGTTCGCGTTAATCGGTTATGAAGACGGGCGCATTGACCGCTGGACCCCGAGCGAAGTGCGCACCCTGGACGACGTGCCCCGCAGCGGGCAGTTCCAGGGCCTCACTGCCGTGCGCGAATGGGCCTTTGCCTCGGCGGAACGGGTATTTGCCGCCACCGACTTCGGACTCCTCGAGCTCGACCTCAGCCTCAACGTGGTGCGGGGCACCTACCGCATGCGTTCCGACAGCGAGCCGGTCCGCGTGCACGCCGTGGCCGTACTGGGCGACTCGGTTTTTGCGGCGACCGACGAAGGGCTCAAGGCCGCAGCACTGACGGCGCCCCTCTACGTGCCCAACTCATGGGGAACGGCGGGTCGATTTGGCGATTCGGTGCTTACCTCGCTCGCGGTGCACCAAGGCCAGTTGGCGGCGGTTTGCGGCGGACGGGCGTACCTGCGCGGGGCTACGGGCTGGACTCCATTGGCCCTTCCGGGCGACGGACAATTGGCGAAGCGGGTCTGCGCCTGCGCCGGGAAGCTTGCCGTGCTTCGCGATTTCGACCTCAAGCTCTTCACGGCCCAAGGGCAGCCTGCGGGCGACCTCTCGGGCGGACTTTTTGGGAATTCCGGCTTTCAGCCGCGCGACCTGGACTGTGGTTTTGTCGGCCAAGACGGCCAACCCATGCGGTGGATCGCCAACCCGTCCCGCGGCGTCACGCTGGTGGACAACCCCAGTTACGCCCAGCATTTCGCCCTCAACGGCCCGCGAAGCCCGCAGTCATTTGACGTGCGCTGGGATGCCCTTCGCGGCACGACGGTGCTCACCGGCGCGACCGAGGGCCCGTGGACCCCACTCTACCTCAACGGAGGCCTTACGCGCTTGCCGCGCCCTGGAGCCACGTGGACGGGCACCGACGGCAGCGCATTGGGGGGCGCCAAAGACGTGCTCGAGGTGTGCACCAACCCGAGCGATTCCACTCACTGGTTTGCGGCCTCGTGGGGCGGAGGCGTTTTGGAGTTCCGCAACGGAGCGCTTTTTCGCCGCTGGACGGTCGGCAATTCGAGCCTTCGCGCCGCCAACGGGGCGGGCCCCAACGACGTGCGCTGCGGCGGACTGGTCTGGGGCCAAGACGGCGCCCTTTGGGCCACCAACAGCTTGTCGGACGTGCCGCTTCATCGCTACGATCCGGCAACCGAAACCTGGCAGGGCTTTACCGCGGGCGCCCTCAACGGCCAGGCGGTGCGCCGCATCGAGCAGGCCGAGAACGGCGATTTCTGGGTGCAAACCCGCACCGCCGGAATGGTGGCCGTGCGCGTTTCTGGCGGCGTGGCTTCGGCCCGTGTTCTGGGGTCGGGAGCGGGCAACGGAAACCTCCCCAGCTCGAACATTGGCGCCTTTGCGTTCACGCCCGACGGCAAACTTTGGGTGGGTACGGCCAACGGCCTCGGGGTGCTGTACGCCCCCAAGAACGCGTTTACCGGCGGACCGTTTGAAGCGCAGCAGCTCCTGGTCGAGGTGGACGGTCGCGTGCAGGCCGTGCTCGCCGGCCAAGACATCACGGCCATTGCCGTCGACGGCGGAAACCGCAAGTGGATCGGCACGGCGTCGGCGGGCGTTTTTGTGCTGTCGCCCGACGGACTCACGCAAGTGGCCCACTTCCGCGCCGAAAACAGCCCGCTGCCCACCAACCGCATTAACGGAATTGCCCTGGACCCCGAGGCGGGCTATGCCTACGTGGCTACGGACCGCGGACTCTTCGCGGTTCGGGCGGCATCGACCGCTCCGGCCGAGCGCATGACCGAGGCCCTGCTCTTCCCCAACCCCTACCGAGCGGAGTTTCGGGGCCCCTGGACCCTGCAGGGCTTGGTCGACGGCTGCTACGTGAAGGTGACTACGGCCGACGGGCGCCGCGTGGCCGAGGGATACGCCTCGGGCGGCCAGTTTGTCTGGGACACCCTCGATTCCTCAGGCCACCCGGTGGCCAGCGGCCTGTACCAGTTTTGGATTAACGACCCGCTCGGAGCCCAAACGGCCGTGGTCCAGGGCGTGCTCGTTCGACCCTGATGGAGGCCGCGGCGCAGTCAGCCCTCGTACTTGGCCGCACGCCCCAGGGCGATCGGGCGCTGGTGCTGCGTATGTGGCTTCGCGAGGAGGGCCTGTGGTCGGCGTACGTGCCGAGTGCCCGTTCGGCAGCGGGCGGATTTCGCCCCGCCATGGCCCAGCCCCTGGCCGCCCTCGAGGTGGTTCCGGCCCGCGGACGCGGCTCGCTCGGGCGCCTCAAGGAAGCGCGGCTGGACCCCGTATGGCGCCGCCTGCACGACGAACCCAGCGCCCAAATGCTGGTGATGTTCGCCGCAGAGGTCCTGCGGCGGGTGCTCCACGAGGGAAGCGCGAATTCCGCGTTTTTTGATGAGGCGACGGCCATGCTCCGCGATTGGGACGTGCCGGGCGCATCTTTGGCCCGCGCGCCCTTAGACTGGACCCTGATGCTTTGCCGCCACCTCGGTTTCGAGCTGGAGGCACCAGAGGCGGAGAACTGGCTGTTTTTCCCCAACGAAGGACAGTGGGCTCCGCTCGGGAGCTTTGCGTCGCCTGCCTGCACGCCGTCGGCGTCAGAGGCGCTCGCTTCGGCCCTTCACGGCCTTGAAGGCTCGCGGGCGTCGCGCAACGAGGCCCTGGACGCGGTACTTGCCTACCTCGAGGCCCAGCATCCGGGATGGGGGCAGCTCAAGTCGCTGGACGTGCTGCGCAGCCTGTAAATCAGGGGTTGGCGTCGCCCCACCGCACCGAGGCGGCGACTTCGTCCAGCTCCATTTGGAGCTTGCGCTTTTTGGTGCTCGGCGCAAAGAGCAGGGCGTCGGCGGTGCCTACGATTCCCCGGGCGTCGTCGAACACGCGGTGGCTCACAAAGGGTCCGCCCCCAAAACCGCCCACCGTTTTGAACAGCCCCAGCGTGCGCAGGGCGCGATTTCCCTCGGCGGTCGTGTAAAACTGCTGCGCGGGCGGCACGAGCAGCTCGGTAGCTAGGTGGCTTTTGGCCTCCGCGCCCTCGAAGTAGCGGCGCAGCAGGGCGTCGCGGTCCTTAACCACGTCGGCCTCTGGGGTCGGCGAGTCGTTGGACGGGCTGCGGGTCAAAATCAGGTACTGCTGCGATTTTTTGGTTTCGTTGCGCAAAATCACGAGTCCGGGCTTGCTGAGGGTCACCACGAAGCCCTCGGGGAGCAGCATTTCGGCCACGCCCAGTTCCTTGACCTCTTTGGGGAGCGGACGCTGGCTGCGCTTGCGCAGGTTGGCCTGCAGCACCTTGGCGTCGTGCGCCGCAAACCGGGGCGCGAGTTGGGGCAGTACTTCGGCCAGCACCTTGGGCAGGGCTTCTGCCGACGGAACGATTACCTGAATGAGCAGCTGCGGTCGGGCAAAGGCGTCCTGCACCTCAAGTACGGCCGTCGAGTCGGGGATGACGGCAATGCTCAGTACGCTTTTGCCGCGGCGCAGGAGGTCGTTGACGTTTTCGGGGGCCGCGTGAATGATGCCAAACCGCGGCTCGGCTTGCGGCAGTCCTTCGGCGGGAGCGCCCAGGACTTCGGCGACGGCGAGGCCTACATGGGACTCCCACAAGTCGTCGGGGCAAATGACGGTGAGGTCGTTGTGGGTGCCGTTGCTCGGCGCGAGGGTGCGCCGCGGGCGGGTCGAAGCGCCGGTTTCGGGGCTCGGATCACCTCCGCAGCTTGCGACCACGGCGGCTAATGCGGCGGCGGCAATCCAGGTCCTCATTTTTTCACGACCAAGCGCTGTCCAATTTGGATCGTGGTGCCGCGCAGTCCGTTCCACTTTTGAATGTCGCTGACTTTGGTGCCGTACTTCTTGGAAATGCTGCTCAGTGTTTCGCCGGAGCGGACCGTGTGCGTGCGCCGCGTCGAAGGCGCCGCTGCCGGGGTTGGGGCGGCCGCAGGGGCCTCGCTGGCCGTTTCGCTTGCCGGACTGCTCACGCTGCGCCCGGGGGCCGACGCGGCATAGGCCGAGTCTGCGCATTCCTGAAAACTCGCCACCGCCGCTTTGGGCAGCACGAGGGGGTACATTTTCCCGTCGCGCGGAGCCGGAATCACGTTGAGCTTGTACATCGGGTTCAGCACCTTGAGCAGGGCGTGGTCCACGCTGAAGTGGTTGGCGGCTTGGGTGAGGTCCAGCGTGGCCGTAACCTGCACGGTGTCGACGTCAAAAAACGTGGCGGGGGGCATGTCGGGGTAAATTCCGTGCAGTCCGCCGTAGGCCAGCGCGTAGTTTGCCGCGATGAAGTTGGGCACGTAGCTGCGCGTCTCCCGAGGCAAATAGGGGCGGATTTCCCAGTAGTTGGTCTTGCCCCCTGAGGCGCGAATGGCCTTGGTCACGTTGCCCGGTCCGGCGTTGTAGGCGGCGAGGGCCAGCTCCCAGCTGTCGAACATGTCGTACAGCTTCATCAGGTAGCGGCAGGCGGCGTCGGTCGACTTCACCGGGTCGGAACGTTCGTCGACGTAGCTTCCGATCTCGAGGCCCTGAAGTTTGCCGGTGGCGTACATAAATTGCCACAGGCCTTTGGCGCCCGCGGGGCTGGTGGCGAGCGGATTCAGTGCCGACTCAATCATCGGCAGGGCCCGCAGCTCGATGGGCAAATTGTACTGGTCGAGGGCGGCCTCAAAGAGCGGAAAGTAGTAGCGTCCGCGGCCCATCACGCGAGCCACGAGGTCCTTTTTGCGGACCATGTACATGGCAATCGCGTTTTTGACGTCGGGCGTGTAGCGCAAGTCCATCGGGGTGCGGCGGTCCAGCGCCGCCAGGCGCTGCTTGATGACCTCGTCGCTGACGCCGAGGGCTACCCCGGCCAGGGTGTCGATGGGGCCTTTGAACTGGCTGGTCCAGTTCCGCTCGCTGCTGCTGAGCAGCCATTTGGCGTACATCGTGTCCACTTTGGTGGCCAGTCCGTAGCGCACCGTATCTGCCGGCGCAAAACCCATCAGGGGCGCGCAAAAGCTCAGGGCGGCGGCAATCGCTAGGGTACGAATCATGAACTCAAGTATTCTGCGGCACGAAACAAGGTGGGCTCGTCAAAGGCCTTTGCTGTAAGGTGCAGTCCCATGGGTAACCCATTGGAATGCAGCCCCATAGGAAGGCTCAAGGCGGGCAATCCCGCAATGGGAGCCTGTACCGTGAAGATGTCTTCAAGATACATAACGGTCGGATCACTTGTTTCGCGTCCTAATTCAAACGCGGTGTGGGGGGTCGTCGGGCTAATCAGCAGGTCGACCTTGGCCAAGTCGGCGTTGGTCGCTTGCTGAACGGCACGGCGAGCCTTTTGGGCTTTGCCGTAGTAGGCGTCAAAGTATCCGCTGCGGAGCACAAAGGTTCCGAGCAAAATGCGCCGCTGGACTTCGGTTCCGAAGCCTTCAGAGCGGCTGCGGCGGTACAGCTCCTCGAGGGTTTTGGCCCCCTCGGCGCGGTATCCGTAGCGCACCCCGTCAAAGCGCGCCAAGTTGGCACTCGCTTCGGCGGTGGTAAGTATGTAGTAGATGGGTACCAGCGCGTCGAGGTAGTCGAATCGCAGGGCTTCCACGGGGTGGCCCGCCGCCCGAAGGGCGTCCATTTTAGCCATGAAGGCCGCGCGGAGCTCGGGGTCCAGGGCGGGGTTGTCGAGCACCTCTTGGTAGTACCCAAAGCGCAGCGTCGCGGGGTCTTGGCCCGACTCGGTCATGGAAGGTACGGGGCGGTCGCTGCAGGTGCTGTCGAATTCGTCGGCGCCTGCGAGCACTTCGGTGATGCGCGCCAGGTCGCTGGCGCTGCGGGCAAAGGGCCCAATTTGGTCAAACGACGAGGCGTAGGCAATGAGGCCGTAGCGCGAAACGCGTCCGTAGGTGGGCTTGGCGCCAAAAATTCCGCAAAAGGCGGCGGGTTGGCGAATGGAGCCTCCGGTGTCGCTGCCCAGGGCGGCGTGGACCCAGCCGGCGGCGACCGCTGCAGCAGATCCGCCCGAGGAGCCCCCGGGAGTCCGGTTGAGGTCGAGCGGATTGCGCACGGGACCGTAGTACGAGGTTTCGTTGGAGGAACCCATGGCGAACTCGTCGCAGTTGGCCCGGCCGACGATCACGGCTCCGGCGTCGACCACGCGCTGCACCGCGGTGGCGCTGTAGGGACTCACAAAGCCCGTCAAGATTTTCGAACCGGCGCCGGCGGCGTGGCCGGCATAGACCATGTTGTCTTTGATTACCATGGTCACCCCGTCGAGGGCGCGGCGGTCGCCTCGGGCGCGTCGGGCGTCGACGGCGGCGGCTTGAGCGCGGGCGCTGTCTTCAAACAGTTCGGCGAGGGCGTTGACGCGCGGATTTTCAGCCGCCGCACGGCGCAGCGAATCCTCGGCCAACGCGGCACAGGTCGTTTGGCCGGAATCTAGGGCCCGGTGCAGGTCTTCGATCCGATCGAAGGTCATGACAGTTTTTTGCTGTCGCCCTTCGAGTTGTCGTCGTCGTCTTCGCGCATGGCCTTCTTGAACTCTTTCACGCCGCCGCCCAAGCCCTTCATGAGCTCAGGAATCTTGCGTCCGCCAAAAAGCAGAATAACCAAGGCCACAATCAAGACGATTTGCCAGGGGCCAACCATGCCCAGAAATACGCTTAATGCCATAGTTTCTTCAGATGAGGGGTAAAGGTACGACGCGCCCTTGTGCTACCTGAGCTTTTCGGCGAGCGCGCGCAGGGTTTTTTTCGGAGAAGCCTTCTCGTAGAGCACCTTGTACACCGCCGAGGCGATGGGCATTTTGACCTCGCGTTCGCGCTTGACTTCCCGAATGAGTTTGGCCGCGTAGTAGCCTTCGGCCACCATTTTCATTTCGGAGCGCGCCGCGCTGAGGCTGTAGCCCTTGCCGATGAGGTTGCCCAGCTGGCGGTTGCGGCTGAACGGCGAATACATGGTGACAAAAAGGTCGCCCGAGTATTCGGTCTGCACAATTTGGCGCTTGATGGGGTGCACGGCGCGGATCACCCGCTTCATTTCGCGCAAGGCGTTGCTCACGAGTACGGCCTGAAAGTTGTCGCCGTAGCCGAGGCCGTGGGCCATTCCGGCCGCAATCGCATAAATGTTCTTGAGGACGGCGGCGTATTCCGTTCCGTAGATGTCGGGCGTGCAGGCCACCTTCACAAACGAACCGCGGAGCTTTTGTGCGACGGCCTCAGCCAGTTGCTGGTTTTCGCTGGCCACCGTGAGGTAGGACAAGCGGCCGAGGGCAATTTCTTCGGCGTGACAGGGCCCTACCAGCGCGCCGAAGCGGCTGTAGTCCAGGCCCATGCGGTCGTGCAGGTATTCCCCGATGATTTGGTGCGACGTGGGCTCGATTCCTTTGACGGCCGAAACCACCCATTTTTGGGCAAGCACGTCGCGCAGGGGCTCAATGGCCTCGGCCAAGAACGCGGAGGGCACTGCGAGTACCAAGATTTCGGCTTGGGCGGCCACGCTCAAGAGGTCGTGGTCCACATAAATCTTGTCGGTCTCGAGCTCAACCTCCGACAAGTAGTTGGGGTTGTGGTGGTACTTGCGAATGTGCGCCGCAACCTCCTCGCGCCGCACCCACCACCCTACGAAGTCTTCGTTTTGGGTGAGCATCTTCACGATGGCGGTCGCCCAGGATCCGCCGCCCAGCACCGCAATTTTGGGATTTTTACCCATTACTTCTCGAGGGAATCCGGGTTGAACGTGGGCGGGGCGTTGTGGACGAGCAACTGAACGAAGGCCGCCGCAGCCTCGGTTACCACGGCCATGCCCTCGAGGTCAATTTTATCCAGGTCGTCGCTGGGCGCGTGGTAGTCTTCGTGCAGGCCGGTAAAAAAGAACACCGAAGGAATGCCTTTTTGAATGAAGGGCGCGTGGTCGGAGCGGCCAAAAACCTCGTCGCGCAGGTCCCAATAAAAACCGTCGGTGGGAACCGTTTCCAGCATTTGCCGGAACTCAAGGCCCGTGTGCGTGCCGTACACTCGGAGCGAATCCGAGCGGTTGAGGCGGCCCACCATGTCGAGGTTGAGCATGGTCGTGACTTTGCCCAGCGCGGGCGGAAGCGTCTCAACGAGGTGCTTCGATCCGATCAGCCCGCTTTCTTCGCCGGTAAAGGCCACAAACGCGAGGTTGGCGTCGCCGAGCGAAGGCACTTTGCTCAGGATTTGGGCCAGCACCAGCAGGGCGCTGGTTCCGCTCGCGTTGTCGTCGGCGCCGTTGTGCACCTGGCCCGCTTGCTCGGGTTTGCGGGACCCCCAGGCCCCCAGGCCTACGTGGTCGTAGTGCGCGCCGATCAAGATGGTGCGGGGCTTGCCGCGGTCAATCCATCCGCCGACGTTGGGCGCGGTAATTTGCTGGGCCACGACGTCGGTAGAAATGCGGAGGCTTTTTCCTTTTTTGGCCGACTTCGCCAGGCGTTTGGCCCATTTGACGTGGTGAACTTCGACCACGGGAATGCCCACGGGGCGGGTGCGGCGGAGCAGGTCCAGGCGCGGCATAGCGTTGGCGGGAGCAAGCACGACCACGGCCAGCGCGCCGGCCTTGCGGACGGCGTCGATGCGGGCGCTGAGTCCGGCGGCTTTGCCCGCCTTGGCCGCGAGTTCCTTGGGAACGTCGCGCACGAGCACGGCAATTCGTCCCTTAGTTGCGGCGGCGGCGACTTCGGCGGGAAGTCCGTACTGCAGCCAGGTCATCGGGGCGGCGGCGCTTCCGTTGCTCGACAGGGTGCTCGGCCAGAAGGCCTCGGTGAGCTTGGCGCTGTCCTTGCCCAGAATCAGGAGGTTTGTGGTGGGCGAAACTTTGGCGGCGTCGGGAATTTTGACGTCTTGGGTAAATCGCTCGTCAAAGAGCGGAGCGAGTCCGATTTGGCGAAACACGTTTTGGATGTAGGCGGCGGCTTCGGCACCGCCTTCGCTCCCCGGGAGCCGTCCGCCCAGCTCGTCGCTGGCCAGGTAGCGCTCGTGGAGGTAAAGTTGCTCGGCCACCTCGGGGGCGGCGTGGCGCGCCAGTTGGGCCGAAGCCGAAACCGTCGCCAGGCTGAGTGCGATAACAAGAATGCGCATGGTTGTAAAATTTAGGCGGGCCACCAGTCGGGGCGGCGGCTCGCAACGTACCAAAAAATTACGCCTACGGTCACGTAGGCATCGGCCAAATTAAAAATGGGTCGAAAAAACTGAAAATAATCTCCGCCCCAAAAGGGAAGCCATTCGGGCAGGTACCCCGTCCACAGCGGGAAGTACAGCATGTCGACGACGTTGCCGAGCAAGGGAGCAGCGTAGCCTCCGCCCCATTGAGCGACGCCGTCGTAGGCCATCCAGAACTCGTATTCGGGCGACCACACGAGTCCGCGGTCAAACAAAACCCCATAGAGGAGGCTGTCAATGACGTTGCCCAGGGCGCCCGCAAAAATGAGCGCCAAGGTGGTCAGCACAAACGGGTGCGCGCCTTTTTTGGCCATGCTCACGGCGTACCACACGATGCCACCGATGGCTGCGATTCGAAACAGGCTGAGCACGATTTTGCCCGCGGCGCCTCCCCAGTTGAGACCAAAGGCCATTCCGGGGTTTTCGGTAAAGTGAAGCTGGAACCACGGCATCAGCTCGACCGAGTCGCCCAGGGCGAATTGGGTTTTAATGGCCACTTTGAGCGCTTGATCGGCGACGATCAGCACCAAGGCCAAAATCAACGGGTTGCGCAGGCGATTCAATGCTTGCGGAGCTTGCCTTCCATGCTGGTGGTCGCGTGCGGAACCAGCTTCAAGCGTTCCTTTTCGATGAGTTTGCCGGTTACGCGGCAGACCCCGTAGGTTTTGTTGCTGATGCGGACCAAGGCGGCCTTCAGGTCGCGCAAGAATTTCTCTTGGCGCGCCGCCAGCATGGCGTTGGCTTCTTTGCTCATCGTCTCAGAGCCTTCCTCAAAACTCTTGAACATCGGAGCCGTGTCTTCGGTGCCGTTGTCCATGTTGTTGGTGAACTGCTCCTTCAGGATGCGCAAGTCTTCTTCAGCCTTTTCAATTTTTGACTGAATAAGGGCGCGGAACTCCTCGAGTTCGGCGTCGGAATAGCGTACAGTGGGTTCCATAAGAGGCCCGAATTTAAACAATCTGGCCGCCCGTGCAAGCCCTTTAGGCTTTTTTTAACGCAAGGGTGACGCTCAGGCCTTCCAGGTCGGCCTCGGCGGCATGGGCATCGCTCGGTGCGGAGCCCGATCCCCACTGGGCTACCAGGGTTTCGGCGGCCACGTAGTCGCGGTGCGCGTCCACGGCTTCGAGGGCCTCGGGCGCCCCCGAAATCCACAATGCAATGCGGTCGGTAATGTCCAACCCGCTGTCTTTGCGCAGGTTTTGGATTCGGTTGACGGCTTCGCGCGCCAATCCTTCGGCCACCAGCTCGGGGCTGAGCTGCAGGTCGACGGCCAAAAGGGTTCCGCGCTCGCTGGCCACCGCCATGCCGGGAATGTCGTCGGTGACCACCATGACGTCGCCCGGCTCCACGGTGTAGGGTCCGTCGGCGAGGTCGAGCTGCAGGTGGCCTTCCTGCTCCAGGCGGCGGAGCTGGGCATCCGTCAAGGCGCCCAAGGCGGCCGAAACGGTCTTCATGCGCGGGCCGACCTTGGGACCGAGGGCCTTAAAGTCGGGCTTGGCGCGCTGCACAAACAGCCCAGAGGTGGGCTCGACGCGTTCCAAGAATTTGACGTTGACCTCGCTGAGCAGCAGGTCTTCGATGGCGTCGAGGTCGCGGTGCTGGGTGGGGTTGAGCACCGGAACCACGATTCGCGGCAGCGGCTGGCGCACCCGAACGCGCTCTTTTTTGCGGACGCTCAGCACCAAACTCGTCATGCGTTGGGCCAAGTCCATGCGGCGCTCGAGGTCGGCGTCGATGCGGGCGGAATCGGCCTCGGGGAATCGGCTCCAGTGCACGGAGGCGCTCGGTCCGTTGAGGTCGCGGTAGAGCTGCTCGGCGTAGAACGGCGCCAGCGGAGCCATCAACCGCGCCACGGTATCCAAGCACTCGTGCAGGGTCTGGAAGGCGGCGAGCTTGTCGTCGCCCATGGCGCCCTTCCAGAACCGGCGCCGGCTGAGGCGCACGTACCAGTTGCTGAGCTCGTCGACGACGAAGTCGGCGACGGGCCTGAAGGCGCGGGTGGGCTCGTAGGCCTCCATGGCCTCGTTGGCTTCGGCCACCACGCTGTGCAGGCGGCTCAAAATCCAGCGGTCGAGTTCGGCTCGGTCGCGGTGCGGAACCTGCGGTGCCTTCGGATCGAATCCGTCGACGTTGGCGTAGAGGGCAAAAAACCCGTAGGTGTTGTGCAGCGTTCCAAAAAACTTGCGCTGCACCTCGGTGACGCCGTCGGGGTCAAACTTGAGGTTGTCCCAGGGCTGGGCGTTGGTCAGCATGTACCAGCGAAGGGCGTCGCTGCCGTACTGCGCCATCGCCTCAAACGGGTCAATGGAATTGCCGAGGCGCTTGGACATCTTTTGTCCGTTCTTGTCGAGCACCAATCCGTTGGAAACCACGGTTTCGTAGGCTACCGAGTCGAACACCATTCCGGCGATCGCGTGCAGGGTGAAGAACCATCCGCGGGTTTGGTCGACGCCCTCGGCGATGAAGTCCGCCGGGAAGGCTCCGCGGCCGTCGATGGCCTCTTTGTTTTCAAACGGGTAGTGCACCTGGGCGTAGGGCATGGCGCCCGAATCAAACCACACGTCGATAAGGTCTTTCTCGCGGTAGAGCGGCTGGCCGCTGGCGCCGGTCAAAATCCACTCGTCCACAAACGGGCGGTGCAGGTCGACCCCGGCGTAGTTGGCGTCCGTCATGTCGCCGGGCGTAAAGTTCGCAAGCGGATTGCTCGCCATGTGCCCCGCGGCCACGCTGCGCTCGAGTTCGGCGCGGAGCTGTTCCAGCGAGCTAATGCAGACCTCTTCGCGGCCGTCTTCGCTGCGCCAAATCGGCAGGGGAATGCCCCAGTAGCGGCTGCGGCTGAGGTTCCAGTCGTTGAGGTTCTCGAGCCAGTTGCCAAAGCGTCCGGTTCCGGTGCTCGCGGGCTTCCAGTTGATGGTGGTGTTGAGCTCCTGCAGGCGCTGCTTGGCCGCAGTGCTCCGAATGAACCAGCTGTCGAGCGGGTAGTAAAGTACCGGCTTGTCGGTGCGCCAGCAGTGCGGGTAGCTGTGCACGTACTTCTGCACCTTAAAGGCCTTGTTTTCGGTCTTCAGTTGAATGGCGATCTCTTCGTCGACGCTGAGCTTGGGCTCATGTCCGGCGTCGTAGTAGCTGTTTTTCACGTACTTGCCCGCCAGCGGACCCGCTTGAGCCACAAAACGGCCCTGAAGGTCGACGAGCGGCACAGGGTTGCCCTCGGAATCGAGCACGAGCATCGGCGGAACCCCTGCGGCGGCGGCCACGCGGGCGTCGTCCGCACCAAACGTCGGAGCGGTGTGCACGATGCCGGTTCCGTCCTCCGTCGTAACAAAGTCGCCCGGGATGACCCGGAACGCCTGGTCGGCGTCCTGGTACGGAAGCGCGTAGGGAAGCAATTGCGCGTAGCGGAGCCCCACGAGCTCCCGGCCCTTCATGCGGGCGAGGCGGGTCCAGGTTTCGCCTTCTTCTTCAGCCTTGAAGTAGTTGGTCGCCAAGGCGCCGGCCAAAACCACGTTGACCTCAATGCCCGTGTAGGGGTTGGTGGTCGCGATCAAGTCGTACTCGATGTTCGGACCCACCGTCAGCGCGGTGTTCGACGGCAACGTCCAGGGCGTCGTCGTCCAGGCGAGCAGGTGCACGGCGCGGTCCCCAAACAGGGCGCGGCTTTGGTCGCTCGGAACCACCTCGAACTGAGCCGTCACCGAGGTGTCGGTCACGTCGCGGTAGCAGCCCGGCTGGTTGAGTTCGTGCGAGCTCAGGCCCGTCCCCGCTTTGGGCGAGTACGGCTGAATGGTGTAGCCCTTGTAGAGCAAGTTTTTGCGGTGCAGTTCGCCCAGCAGCCACCACACCGACTCGATGTACTTGGTGGTGTAGGTGACGTAGGGGTTTTCTTGGTCGACCCAGTAGCCCATTTGCTCGGTAAGGCGGTTCCAGACGTCGGTGTAGCGCATGACGGCCTCGCGGCAGGCCGCATTGTAGTCGGCCACGCTAATGGTTTTGCCGATGGCCTCTTTGGTGATGCCCAGCTCCTTTTCGACGCCCAGTTCGACGGGCAGTCCGTGGGTGTCCCAGCCCGCTCGGCGGTCGACGCGGAATCCTTTTTGGGTCTTGTAGCGGCAAAAAAGGTCTTTGATGGCGCGGCCCATCACGTGGTGGATTCCGGGCATGCCGTTGGCCGAGGGCGGACCTTCATAAAACACAAACGACGGCGCCCCTTCGCGCAGCGATTTTTCAAAAACCCCTTCGGCCTTCCAGTACTCCAGTACTTCGCGCTGGATTTCCGGCAGGTTCAGCGACCCGCGTTCCGTAAAACGGTGGCTCATAACGCGGCGATGCACTTGAGTTCGACGGCGATGGGCGTCGGGAGGGCCGTGACCTGCACCGTGGTGCGGCAGGGCTTGGGCTCCACGTCGGCAAAGTACTCGGCGTAGATGCGGTTGAACGCGGCAAAATCGCGCTTCATGTCGGTCAAAAACACGGTGACGTCCACCAGCTGGTCCCAGCGTCCGCCCGCCTCTTCCAGCGCGGACTTTACGTTGGCCATCACGCTGTGCACCTGATCTTCAAAGCTGAATTCCAGGTAGTTTCCGTTGGCGTCGAGCTTGAGACCCGGCACCGAACTGGCCGCGGCGGGGCTCTTGGGCAGGCGTGGACCCATTCCCGAAATAAACAGCAGGTTGCCTACGCGGCGCGTAGCGGGGTAACTACCGACGGGCTGGGGCGTATTGGATTCAGCAGACATAGCTGCAAAGGTAATCGTTGCGCGGAGCGGGTGGGGAGCCTGCGCGTTCCCCGAGCCGAGATTAAATGGGTATACGTGCTTACTTCGCTTGCGCAGCGCCCCAAACGTGCGCTGACAAGTCTAAGTTGCCCCCACTCAGCACGATACCGACGCGCTGACCTGCAAATACCTCAGGGTGCTTCGCGACAGCCGCAAGCGGCGGCGCGCAGTTCGTTTCGACGACGACCTTCAGGCGGTCGGCGATTAGGCGCTGCGCAGCCAAAATTTCGGAATCCTCGACCGGGTGAATCGCGGCGACCGTCGCTTGAATCACCGGAAAATTCACGTCGCCCAGCTCGGTGCGCATTCCGTCGCAGACCGTTTGCGGATGGTCGTTGTGCTCAATCTGGCCGGATGCCAGGCTGCGGGCCGCGTCGTCGGCCCCGGTCGGCTCGCCGGCGAACACGCGCACCGAAGTGCCGTGCAGCGCGTTCCAGCGGGCGACGGCAAAGCCGGTTCCGGCCAAAAGTCCGCCCCCGCCGACCGGAACTCCCACCCAGTCGAGCGCGATGCCGCGGGAGGCGCAGTCCTCGAGCAGCTCCCAGGCGGCCGAACCCTGGCCCAAAATCACCGGGGCCTGATTGGAAGGGTGAATTTCGACCGCTCCCGTGTCTGCGACCACCTGGGCGACGGCCTCGATGCGGGCCGCCAAGGTGGGGGTGCACTCGACGATTCGCCCTCCGGCGGTGCGCACGGCGTCCTTTTTAAACTGCGGCGCGTTGCTCGGCATGACGACGGTGCACGGAATCCCGAGCGCAGCCGAAGCCCAGGCCAGCGCCTGCCCGTGGTTGCCCGAGGAGTGCGTGCAGACACCGCCCGCAGGGAGGCCTTGGGCCGTCAGCTCGAGCAAGGCATTGGTCACGCCGCGCATCTTGAAGGCCCCCGACTTTTGAAAATTCTCGCACTTAAAGTGCAGCTCGGCTCCGCCCCAGGCGTCCAAACTGGTGGAATGCAGCACGGGAGTGCGGTGCAGCGAGGGAGCCAGCTGCGCGTAGCGCTCCGCCAGCGCCGAAGGGATTAAAAACGGGGTAAAGTAGGGATCAAGAGGGGCCTTCATAGGGCCCAAAGTTCGGGACTTCAGCCCCATGGCCCCAAGTGGATCGGGTACCAATGAAAAACGCCGCTTTTTACAGCGGCGTCTCACAACCCTTGATGAATCCGCCCCATATGAGGGAATTCTTTGCAAACATAGTAATAAAAATGACTTAGTGTACAAACCACAATAAGAAATTTTTTTACCTCTCGAAACCGAGCCCCCAAGCCGGGCTACCTTTAACCCCATGTCGGGCGTCAAAAAGCTCTTTGGGGACGCGGCCTTGTACGGCCTGAGCAGCATCCTTGCGCGGCTGCTGAATTTTTTACTTACTCCGCTCTTAACCGTCGCCTTGACCAAGGCGGAATACGGAATCAACAGCCTGCTGTACGTGGCGGTCGCCTTTGCGATGGTCGTGCTTACCTACGGCATGGAGACGGCGTTCTTTCGGCAGAGCCAGCGCGACGGGGCGGACCCCGACCGCGTATACTCGACGGCCATGACCATGCTGCTCGCGACCACGGGCATCTTCACCGCGGTCCTGGCCTGGACCTACTCGGGCGCCGCCCGCTACGTGAACCTCGACGACCATCCCGAATACGTCCTTTGGACGGGCCTCATCATCGCGATGGACGTCCTCGCGGCCGTTCCGTTTGCTCGGCTCCGCGCCCAGCAGCGCGCCAAGCGCTTCGTCGCCATCAAAACCGCCCAGATTGGCCTCAACCTGATCCTCAACTACGCCTTTTTTGCGGTGCTTCCGGCCCAAATCGAAGGCTGGCCCGCCCTTCAAGTGGGCTGGGTCCTCGTCGCCAACCTTGCGGCGAGCGGACTGATGATGCTCCTCCTCACCCCGCAGTGGCTCGAAGTACGTCCGGCCCGTTTTGACCCCCGCACGGCGCGCACCCTGTTGGCGTACGGCTTTCCGCTGCTGCTCGCGGGCCTTCCCGGAGTAGCCAACGAGATGGCCGACCGCTTCTTCCTCGAGGCCCTCCTGCCCGCCGGCAGCGCGATGGAAGGGGTGGGGGCCTACTCCGCCGTGTACAAACTGAGCATCTTTCTGATCTTGTTCAATCAGGCCTTTCGCTTCGCCGCCGAACCCTACTTTTTCAAAAACGCCCAACGCGACCTTCGGCAGCTGGCCCTGGCCACGCGGCTTTTTGCCGCCCTCCTCGCCTTGGGCGTGGTCGCGGTGCTGGCGGGCCTTCCGTGGCTCAAGCACTTCATCGCCGACAAGTACTGGAACGACCTGTTGCTCTTGCCGGTGCTGCTTTTTGCCAACTACCTCCTCTCGCTCTCGACCCAGATTTCGATGTGGTACAAGCTGAGCGACCGCACCCTGATGGGCCTGTGGATCACGCTCTTTGGGTTTGCCCTTACCGTGGCGGGCAACGTCGCCTGGATTCCGTCGCTCGGAATCATGGGGGCTGCCTATGCTACCCTGCTGAGCTACGGGGGCATGCTGGTGCTTTCGCTGGTGCTCGGCCAAAAATTCCATCCCGTTCCCTACGACTGGGGCCGCTTGGGCCTGTACACCTTGGCGGCATTGGTTTTGGGCGGAATCGCGTTCCACCAACCTGGCTGGCCTGCCGCGGCCGCGGCGGGGCTCATGCTGGCGGTGGTGGTCCGCAGCGAACGCAAGCTGCTGCAGCGCCGAACCCCTAACGCTTCTGAATAGCCATGATCCGCGTCATCAACGAATCCCCCTTTCCGCTGCCTGAATACGCCACGCCGCATTCCGCCGGACTCGACCTGCGCGCTCACCTCACGGAAGCGGTCCTGCTGCAGCCCGGCGAACGCCGTTTGATTCCGACGGGTCTGCGCATGGCCCTGCCCGACGGCTGGGAGGCCCAGGTGCGTCCGCGCTCTGGCCTGGCGCTGAAGCACGGCGTGACCGTGCTCAACAGCCCGGGAACGATTGACGCCGACTACCGAGGTCCAGTTGGGGTCGTCTTGGTGAACCACGGGGCCGAGGCCTTTGAGGTCGCGCCGGGCGAGCGCATCGCCCAGCTGGTTTTTGCGCGCTACGAACGCGCCGTTTGGCACCCGGTCGCGGAATTGGACGCCACCGAGCGCGGCGAGGGCGGATTTGGCCACAGCGGGCGGGGTTAAGGCCCTATTTTTGCGCAACCAAACCATTCCGCAACCCGAACGATGAACATTATTATCCCCATGGCAGGCCGCGGATCGCGCCTGCGTCCGCACACCCTCACGACGGCCAAGCCGCTGCTCCCCGTGGCCGGAAAGCCCATCGTGCAGCGCCTCGTCGAAGACATTTCGGGCATCGTCGGCGACGACCTCAAGCAAATTGCCTACGTAGTGGGCGAGTTTGGCGACGAAGTCGAGCGCATGCTGCTCGACGTGGCCGCGGGCCAAGGCGCCACCGGGAGCATTCACTACCAAGACCAGCCCCTGGGGACTGCCCATGCCGTGCTCTGTGCCGCCGAGCACCTCGAGGGCCCGGTCGTGGTGGCCTTTGCCGACACGCTGTTCCGCGCCGACTTCAAGCTCGACGCCAGCGCCGACGGGGTGATTTGGGTTAACCGCGTCGAGGATCCGCGCGCCTTCGGCGTCGTGCAGTTGGGCGAAGACGGCCGCATCGTCGAATTTGTCGAGAAGCCCCAAGAATTCGTCAGCGACCTCGCCATCATCGGCATCTACTACTTCAAAGACGGAGCCCGCCTGCGCCGCGAGCTCCAGCACCTCATCGACCACGACATCAAGGGCGGCGGCGAGTACCAGCTCACGCACGCCCTTGAGAACATGAAAAACGACGGCCTGCGCTTTGTGCCCGGAACCGTCGATGCCTGGATGGACTGCGGCAACAAAGACGTGACGGTCGAGACCAACGGACGCATTCTGCAGTTCGTACAGCACGAGGAACAGCTGGTTTCGCCCGATGCTGAGCTGGTGAACGCCACGGTGGTTCCGCCCTGCTTCATTGGGGCGGGCGCGCGAATCGTGAACTCGACCGTCGGCCCTCACGTGAGCATTGGCGCGCGGACCACGGTCGCCCATTCGACGCTGGTCGATTGCATCGTCGGCGAAGACAGCCAGCTCGCCAACCTCAACCTGCGCAATTCCATGATTGGCCGCCACGCCGCGCTCGACGGGCAGTTTGTTTCGCTGAGCCTGGGCGACTATTCCCGACTCGAAGGCGCATGAGGTTGTGCGCACTCCTTGTAGCCGTCGCGGCCCTGGGTGCCGCTGGGAGTGCCGGGGCGCAGACCCCAACCCAAATTGCGGAGCCGCGTGCCGCGCAGCTCGTCACCCAGCTTCAGCATTCGAGCCCCGCCCAAACCCAGCGCATGCTGGCCAAGGCCCACCGCGAGCTGGCCGCAAGCGCCCAAAAACGGCCGACCAACCTGCCCACCTGGGAACTTTGGGCTCAGGTCAGCTACTACCGCCAAGACTACCCCTCGTTTGCCCGCTGCCAGCACCAGCTGCAGCAGCTTGGGTACTCCGACGCCCGGGGCTACTGGGCGGCGGCCGAATGGTCCTACGGCCTCAAGGACTACGTGAGCACCCTCGACTTTGTGCGCTACGCCGAGCAGGTAGAAGGGCCGAGCTTGCGCAGCGCGTCCTCACGGCGCAACGCGTTCTTGAACCTTTTTGAGGGCGATTCAGCCCTTCAGGCCGTGCGCAGCTACGTCGCGGGCGCGCCCAACGACCCCCAAGGGGCTTCGCTTTACGCCCAAACCCTGGCCGACTTGGGCGCCCACGAAGAGGCCTACATGGCGTTTCGAGCGGCCAAGGCTCTTTTTCCGGAGGTCACCGAACTCAAGTGGCAGTTCGTGCGATGGGCGGCGGCTACCGGGCGTTGGAACGACGCGCTCGCCGAATCGGAGCGGATTTGGTCCGACTCCCAGGTGGCCGAACGCGCCAAGGTGGCCTACGTCTCGCAGTTGCTCAACGAGGACCCGCGCGACCCGGGCTTGGCCACCCTGGCCGTGCGCTGGACCGAAGGACTCCTTCGCCAGGACTCGGCAAATCCGGCGTTTTGGGCGCTTCGGGGCGACATCGCCCGCTGGCTGGACGACCTGGGAACGGCCGACGAATCCTGGCGCCGCTGCATCGCTTTGCCCGACGGGGGTCCGTGGCCGGTCCACCAGCAGCTGCTGCAGCTCGACCTGGACCGCGGCGACGGTAAACGCCTTCTCGAAGACGCCCTCGCGGCGCAATCGGCGCACCCGGAACACCCGTTTGGTCCGCTCTTTTATGGCGTAGCCCTCAACCGGAACGCCCAGTACGACGCCGCCTACGGCGTGCTGAGCGAAGGCCTGAAGCGCTTTGGCGAAGACCCCACGGTTCGCGAACAGTACTTGATGTACCTCGGCGAGGTGTGCTACCGATTGGGGCGCCTGACCGAATTCCGAGCGCACTTTGACGAGGCGGTGCGGCTGAATCCGCGCAATCCCACGGCCCTCAACAACTACGCCTACTTTTTGAGCATTCGCGGCATGGACCTGCGCAGGGCGGCCGAAATGGCCGAGCAGGCAGTGGCCTTGGCCCCCGACGAAGTCAATTTTTGGGACACGCTCGCGGCCGTGTATGCGGCGCAGCGCAAGCTTCCAAAGGCTAAAGGCGCCATTCAAAAGGCCTTGGACCTGGGCGGACTTCAATCTGCCGCCGTCGTGGAGCGGGCCGGAGACATTCACGCCGCCCTCGGGGCGCACGCCGAAGCCCTGCGCTACTACCGTCAGGCGCAGTTTTTGGGCAACGCTTCAGGTGACTTGGCGCGCAAGATGGAACAACTACCTAACCCATGAAGCAGCTTCTGATCCTGTCCTTGGCCTTCGCGAGCGCGGTCGCGTGCCGCAGCCCGAAACCTCAAGTCCTTCCCGTTCCGCCCGCGGTGGAGGCGGTCAAAAAACCTATGTACGACGTCCCGCATGCCGCCCTTAAATCCGCCCTGCGCACGGCCGTGGGCGACGAACGCTCCGTGGGCACCCTCAAAGTGGACTTTGGCGGAAAATCCTTTTCGGCCAAACTCGACCTGCGCGTGCGCACCCAGCCCGAGCCCTTGATTTGGATGGACGTGGCCGATCCGCTCATCGGCCTGAAAATCGGCCGGGCGCGCGTGTACCAGGACAGCGTTCAGGGCTTCATTCGCCTCTACCGCCAGTACGTCAACGAACCGCTCAGCCGCCTGCGGAGCATGGGAATCGACCTTCAGACCGAGGATGCCCGCCGGTTGGCCCTCGGGCTTCCGGTGCTGGTGCCGGCCCAGTGGTCCGACGCCGAATGGGCCGCGGGGGACAGCGCGCTGGTCATGTCGGTGCGCGAGCAGCGCGGAGCCTACGAGGTGCTGGTCGAAGTGGCGGTGGCGCCGGCCGACCCCGCGCGGGTGCTGTGGCAGCGCCTTTCGAGCAAGGGCGAGTCGCTGACGGTGCGCTACACCGGCGACGGCGGTTGGATTGCCGAAGTTCCCAAGCAGGCTGCTAAGGCGGAATTCCGCGTCAGCCAGCATACGACGGGCGAGGTTTTGTCGTTCCCCTTTGAACTACCTTCGGACTATGCGCGGATTTCGTTTTAAGCACCTTCTTTGGCTGGCCTTTTGGGCCGGAATCATGCTGCCCTTAGCCGCCCAAACCGGCGACAAGAAGAGCCAGTTGGAGGCTGAAAAGTCCCGACTTCAAAAGGAAATCAGCGCGGCAAACGAACTGCTATCGAAAACGCGCCAAGACCGGGACCTGACCCTGGGCGAGCTCCGCGCGCTGGAAAAAAAGCTCAAAGCCCGTGAGGCCCTGATCCGCAACGTGCAGGCCCAGGTGCGGGAGTCCGAGTCCGAAATCGCGCGCCTGCAAGGCGACATTGCCGAAAAGGACCGCGAAATCGACCAGATGATGAAGGAGTACGCCGAGATGCTCCGCCAAGCGCAGCAGCGCGGAAGCACCGAGCAGGCCCTGCGCTTCATTTTGGGCGCCGAGAACCTGTCCATGGCCATCAAGCGCATGAACTACCTGCGGCAGTACACCGAGTTCCGCAAAGAGAAAGTCGAAGAAATTCGAGCCTACCAAGAGGCTCAGGCCCAGCGGGTTGCCGCAGTTGAAGTCGAGCGGAACCGCCAAAAGGAGTTGCTCGGGCAGGAGCTCCGCCAAAAGCAACTGCTCGCCCAAGAGCGCGCCCAGCAGGCTAAAGCCCTTTCGGCGCTCAAGAAAAAGGAGGGCCAAATTGCGTCGTCCATCGGCAAAAAACGCCAGGAATTGGCCAAGCTGGAGCGCCAAATCGCCGCCATCATCAAGGAAGAGCTGCGCAAGCAGCGCGAGGCGGCTGCAGGGACCACCGGCTCCAAGAACGTCGGCGAAGGCTACTCGCTGACGCCCGAAGCGGCCGCCTTGGCCAAGGATTTTGCGGCGAACCGCGGACGCCTACCGTGGCCCGTAGAGCGCGGCGTGGTGACCCAAGCCTTCGGTGAAAACGCAGTGCCTGGAGCGACCGGTGTAACGATCAAGAACCCGGGCCTCGACATCGGCACGCCGGCCAAGTCCACGGCCCGCGCCGTGTTCCAAGGCGAAGTGGCCTCCGTGGTGAGCGTGCCCGGCGCCGGCAAGGTGGTGCTGGTGCGCCACGGAAACTACTTCACGGTGTACTCCAACTTGTCTGAAGTATTTGTGGCCAAGGGCGCCAAGGTCTCCACCAAAGAGGCCATCGGTCGCGTCATGGAAGACCCCGAAACCGGGGCCTCCACGCTGCACTTTGAGCTGTGGATGAACACGCAGAACCAGGACCCGAAGCCTTGGCTGAACTAGGGAGCTGCTCGCAGCTAGTTGCTAGTTCAAAATTTGCCACCCCTGCGCCAGCAGCGGTTCCGCAACCTTGAACTTGACCTGCTTTTGCTCGCCGGTCATCAAATTGACGACCGTTACTTGGTCGTTGCGTCCGTACTTCTTGCTGCTCACCGCGGGGGCCTGCTTCGGGGCAGGGGCGGGAGGCGGTGTGGCCGAGCGCGAAGCGGTTCCGCGGGCGGCGGGAGCTTCGTCGGCACCCGGGCCTGAAGTGGTGAGCTTTGGGGCGGGACGCGCGGGCGCGGACGGCGCTTGGCGCACCGGGGCCTGACCGGGGTCGGCCTGAGGAAGCCCGGCGCGGAACAGGAATCCGAGGATGCTCGAATTCATCTCGTCGACCATGTCCTTGAAGAGCTTGAACGACTCGTGCTTGTACACCAGCAGCGGATCTTTTTGCTCGTACACGGCACCCTGCACGTTTTGGCGCAGGTCGTCCATGTTGCGCAGGTGCTCCTTCCAGTGCTCGTCGATGATGCTCAGCACGATGGCTTTTTCGAGGTCGGTCGTCAGCGACTGCCCGCGGGTTTCCACGCCGCGCTGCAGGTTGGTCGGAATCTGGATCGACTTGATTCCGTCGGTAAACGGAACCAAAATGTTCTGGAACTGGCTTCCTTGCTCGCGCAGCACGTTTTCGAGGACCGGCAAGGCCTGCGCGGCAATGCGGTCGCACTTGGCGCGGTAGGCGGCTTGGGCGGCGGCATAGGTTTTTTGGGCGAGTTCGACGGCCGAAAGGCGCTCAAACTCGGCGGCGTCCACCGGCGGCGTCATGGCGAAGTTCTCGAAGCATCCGAGCTCGTAGGCGCCAAAATCGCGGCTCGGCTTGCTGCCGTTGACGAGCGCTTCGGCGGCGTCGTACACGCTGTTCGCCAGGTCCAAGGCGAGGCGCTCACCCGACAGGGCGTTGCGCCGGCGGCGGTAAATTCCGCTGCGCTGCGCGTTCATGACGTCGTCGTACTCGAGCAGGCGCTTGCGGCTGCCGAAGTTGTTTTCTTCGACCTTCTTTTGGGCGCGCTCGATGCTCTTGGTGACCATTGAGTGCTCGATCACGTCGCCCTCTTTGTGGCCCATGCGGTCCATCAGGCTGGCGATGCGCTCGGAGCCAAATAGGCGCATGAGGTTGTCTTCGAGCGAAACAAAGAACTGCGACGAACCGGGGTCGCCTTGGCGTCCGGCGCGTCCGCGCAGCTGGCGGTCGACGCGGCGCGAGTCGTGGCGTTCGGTTCCGATGATGGCGAGTCCGCCCGCCTCCTTGGCTTCGGGGGTCAGCTTGATGTCGGTTCCGCGGCCGGCCATGTTGGTGGCGATGGTCACGGTTCCGGGGCGGCCGGCTTCGGCGACAATGTCGGCTTCCTTTTGGTGCAGCTTGGCGTTCAGCACTTGGTGCGGAATCTTGCGGATGTTCAGCGTGCGGCTGAGCAGCTCCGAAATCTCGACCGAGGTAGTGCCTACCAGTACGGGTCGGCCGGCGTTGCGCAGCTTCTCGATTTCGTCGATGACGGCGTTGTACTTCTCGCGTTTGGTTTTGAATACCAGGTCGTTGCGGTCTTCGCGCTTGGCGGGTACGTTGGTCGGAATCACCGTGACCTCGAGCTTGTATATCTCCCAGAATTCGCCCGCTTCGGTTTCGGCGGTACCGGTCATGCCCGAGAGCTTGTGGTACATTCTGAAGTAGTTCTGCAGCGTGATGGTCGCGTAGGTCTGTGTGGCGGCCTCAATGGTCACCCCCTCCTTGGCTTCAATGGCTTGGTGCAGGCCGTCGGAGTATCGGCGGCCGTCCATGATGCGGCCAGTCTGCTCGTCGACGATCTTCACTTTGCCGTCCATCACCACGTACTCGACGTCTTTCTCAAACAGCGCGTAGGCCTTGAGCAGCTGGTTGGTGCTGTGAATGCGCTCGCTCTTGGCGCGGTACTCGCGCATCAATTGGTCTTTGCGGGCGGCGCGCTCGGCCACGTCGTCGTGGGCTTTTTCGATGCGGTCGAGCTCGACCGAAATCACCGGAAGTACAAAAAAGTCGGTCGACGTTTGCTCGGCCAAGAAGCTCAAGCCCAGGTTGGTGAGGTTCACCTGGTTGTGCTTTTCTTCGATCGTGAAGTACAGGGCTTCGTCGATCTTCTTCATCTCCTTGCCCTGGTCCTGCAGGTAGACGCCTTCGGTCTTTTGCAGCAAGGCCTTCACGCCGTCTTCCGAAAGGAACTTGATGAGGGCTTTGTTCTTGGGAAGCGCGCGGTGCGAGCGAAGCAGCTGGAATCCCGCTTCGGTTTTGTCGCCGGCCGCGAGGGCTTCCTTGGCTTTGGTCAGGGCGTCCTGGGCGACGGTCTTTTGCTGGTTTACCAGCGCAACGACAAAGTTTTTAAGGTAGTCAAACTCCTGCTGGTCCCCGTTGGGGGTGGGTCCGCTAATGATGAGCGGAGTCCGCGCGTCGTCGATCAAGACGGAGTCGACCTCGTCCACGATCGCGTAGTGGTGGCCGCGCTGCACGAGCTCCGCGGTTTCGCGCGCCATGTTGTCGCGCAGGTAGTCAAAACCAAACTCGTTGTTGGTTCCAAAGGTGATGTCGGCCAAATAGGCTTGCCGGCGCGGCTCGGTGTTGGGGCGGTGCTTGTCAATGCACTCGACGCTGAGGCCGTGGAACTGGTAGAGCGGACCCATCCACTCGGAGTCGCGCTTCGACAGGTAGTCGTTGACCGTGACGACGTGCACGCCGCGTCCGCTCAAGGCATTGAGGTAGACGGGCAACGTGGCGACCAGGGTTTTGCCCTCACCGGTGGCCATTTCGGCAATGCGCCCCTTGTGCAGCACGACGCCGCCAAACAGCTGCACGTCGTAGTGCACCATGTTCCAAGTGATTTCGTTGCCCGCGGCAAGCCAGCGGTTGTTCCACACGGCGGTGTCGCCCTCAAGGCGCACGGCGTCGAGTCGGCCGGCGAGCTGGCGGTCCCAATCCTCGGCCGGAACTTCCAGCGGGCGCTGGGCCAGGCGGCGGGCGGTTTCGCGAAGCACGGCAAAGGCCTGCGGAAGGATTTCGAGCAAAATGCGCTCTTCTTCGGCCAAAATGTCTTTGTCCAGGCTGTCGATTTGGCGGTACAGCGCCTCTTTGGCGGCGACGTCTTGCTCGGCTTCGGCCTGAATGCGAAGCTGGTCGCGTTCGGCGGACTTCGCTTCGGTTTCGGTGCGGAGTCGCGCGCGGAATCCGGCCGTTTCGGCGCGGAGTTCTGCGTCAGTATGGCCCGCCAGCGCCTGTTCCGCACGGTGGACTTGGTCGATGTAGGGCTGGATTTCCTTCAGCGTGCGCTGCGAGGGGTCTCCCAAAAAAACCTTTAAAATCTTGTCGAGCATAGGTCGCCAAAGGTACAACCTCTGTGCCACCTAAGTGCGGGCAGACAGACTGTCTGCTTGGCCTGAAAATCAGTACTCTTCCTCGTTCCAGAGGAAGTCTTCGTCCGAAGGGTAGTCGGGCCAAATGTCTTCGATCGACTCGTAGATTTCGGCTTCTTCTTCTTCGACCGCTTGCAGGTTTTCCACGACCTCAAGCGGAGCCCCCGTGCGGATGGCGTAGTCAATGAGTTCGTCCTTGGTCGCGGGCCAGGGGGCGTCGCTTAGGTACGAGGCGAGTTCGAGGGTCCAATACATGGCGCAAAAATAATTTTTTTTCGGAGGCGTACAAGCGAATTTTTAGGCCTTTGAAATCCAGGGGATTTCGGGTGCGTTCAGCTGCTTGCCCAGCCACCTTGACAGGGTAAACGCGTAGTCGCTCAAACGGTTCAAATAGGCCACCGTGGGCTCGGGCAGCGGCACGTCCTCGGCCCCCAACTGATCGACCAGCTGCACCACCCAGCGTTCGGCGCGGCGGGCGACGGTGCGGACCACGTGGCACTGGCTGACGAGCACGTGTCCGCCCGGAAGCAGAAAGTTGCGCATCGGCTCCAGTTCGAGGTCCATGCGGTCGATGGCCGCCTCGAGGCGCGCAATCCAGGCAGGGTCAATGTGCGGAAGGCGGGCCACCATCTCGGGCAGGTCGTTGGCCATGTGCGAACCCAAGGCAAACAGGTCGCTTTGGACCTGGGCGAGCTCGGCGCGCACGGCGTCCCATTCGGCCGGAATTTGGTCGCGCAGCAGCCCCAAGTGGCTGTTGAGCTCGTCGAGGGTTCCGTAGGCGTGCAGTCGCAGGTCGTACTTGGCGATGCGGGTGCCGCTGAACAGTCCGGTTTGGCCGGCGTCGCCGGTTTTGGTGTAGATTTTCATGAGTGCAGCGGGTTGAGCTGTGTTCAAGGTAACCCGCAGAGCGGGTAGAGGTTCAGTACGCCCGGCCCGTCTTGCCCTCCATGTAGTTCACAAAGGCGCGGTTGGCGACGCGGGTTCCGCCCGGAGTCGGGTAGTTGCCGGTGAAGTACCAGTCGCCGGGGGACTTGGGGCAGGCCTCGTGCAGGTCGGCCACCGTTTGGTAGACGACTTTGACTTCGGCGCGGGTTCCGGCAGGCGTGAGCAGTTGGGCGATGCGGTCGCTGAGCTCCGCGTCGGTGAACGGAGCGTACACCGCCTGTACGGCGTTGCGCTGCTCGGCCATGGGCTTGGCCAATTCGGCTTTGGCCGACGCGTAGGCTTGGTCGAGGACCGAATCCATTCCGCGCTCGCGCAGCAGGGAAACGGCCGCCTGAAAGGCGATGAAGTCGCCCATCTTGGCCATGTCGATGCCGTAGCAGTCGGGGTAGCGAATTTGCGGCGCCGAGCTCACCACGACGATGCGCTTGGGATTCAGGCGGTCCAGCATGCGCAAAATGCTCTGCTTCAGGGTGGTTCCGCGCACAATGCTGTCGTCGATGGCCACAATGCTGTCGTCGGGCTGCACGATGCCGTACGTGGAGTCGTACACGTGCGCCACCATGTCGTTGCGGCTGGAATCCTCGGTGATGAAGGTGCGCAGTTTGACGTCCTTCCAGGCGATTTTTTCGACGCGCGGGCGGGCGCTCATCACCTGCTCAATGTCGGCGGGCGTGATCGCGCTGCCTTTGGCGACGAGTTGGGCGGACTTTTGGCGCTTCAGCGCGTCTTCGGCGCCCTTGACGAGTCCATAAAAGGCAATTTCGGCGGTGTTTGGGATGAAGCTGAACACCGTGCGGTCAAAGTCGCCCCCGGCGGCGGCCATGACGCGGTCGGTCAGCCGGCGTCCGAGCTCGATGCGCTCGCGGTAGATTTCGCCGTCGTTGGCGCGCGAGAAGTAGATGCGCTCAAAGCTGCAGGCGGCGCGGGGCGCGGCGGGGCGCACGGGCTCAACCGAAACGTCGCCGTTGCGGCGAATCCACACCATGTGGCCGGGCGGGACCTCGTGCACTTCGTCCGCCGAGACGCCAAAGGCGGTTTGGATTACGGGGCGTTCCGAGGCCACTACGGCTACCTCCTCATTCACGAAGTAGAAGGCGGGGCGGATTCCGTGCGGGTCGCGCACCAAGAAGGCGTCGCCCTGGCCGATGATTCCGCCCATGGCGTATCCTCCGTCCCAGTCGCGGCTGGCTTTTTCGAGCACGCGGGGCATGTCGAGGTTCTCGGCTTGGTAGCGGCTGCGCTCTATTTTGTTGAGGCCCAGGTCGTCCTTGGCAATTTGGTGCAGGCGTCGGTTCTCCTTGTCGAGAAAGTGCCCAATTTTTTCCATCACCGTCACGGTGTCGGCCTTCTCCTTGGGGTGCTGGCCGAGGTGGACGAGTTCGTCGAACAGTTCGTCGACGTTGGTCATGTTGAAGTTGCCGGCGACCAAGAGGTTGCGGCTCATGTAGTTGGACTGCCGCAAGAAGGGGTGGCAGGCCTCGATGCTGTTGCCGCCGTAGGTTCCGTAGCGCAGGTGGCCCAAGTAGACGTCGCAGGCGAAGGCCACGTTCTCCTTGACCCAGGCGGCGTCCTTGAGGCGCTCGGGTTTGCCGTCGAGTCGCTCTTCGATGCGGTTCTGAATGCGCGTGAAGATGTCTTGAATCGGCTTGGGGTCGGTCGACCGGTAGCGGCTGATGTAGCGCTGGCCGGGGGGCATGTCGAGCTTGACTCCGGCGAGGCCCGCGCCGTCTTGGCCGCGGTTGTGCTGCTTTTCCATCATGAGCACCATTTTGTTCAGGCCGTAGAGGGCCGTCCCGTGCTCGTCGAGGTAGTGGTCAAGGGGTTTGCGCAGGCGCAGGAGGGCAATGCCGCACATATCGGGTGCAAAGTTAGGGCGCTGCCTATCTTCGCGAGGCACCCTAGACGCAATCCTTCGCATGAATTCGCTGCCCGCGCCCGTCGACATCCACACCCACCTGATTCCCGAGCACATTCCGCATTTTGCGGAGCGTTTTGGCTACGGCGGATTCGTTCGCCTCGAGCACCACTGCCCGGGCTGCGCGCGCATGATGAAGGACGACGTGCTCTTTCGCGAAATCGAATCCAACAACTGGGATCCGGACGCGCGCCTTCGCGACTGCGACCGCCACGGAGTGGGCGTGCAGGTCCTTTCGACCGTCCCCGTCATGTTCAGTTACTGGACGCCCGGGCGCGACGGCGCCGCGGTGGCGGAATTCTTGAACGACCACCTCGCCGAGGTCGTGGCCGGCAACCCCGCGCGGTTTGAGGGCCTCGGAACCTTGCCCATGCAGGACACCGACCTCGCCCTGCGCGAACTCGACCGCTTTGAGCGCCTCGGACTGCGCGGCGTGCAGATCGGCTCCAACATCAACCAGCGCAACCTCGACGATCCGGCGTTTTTTCCCGTTTTTGAGGAAATGGCCCGCCGCGGCCTCGCCCTTTTTGTGCACCCCTGGGACATGATGGGCAGCGACGACATGAAGCGCTACTGGCTTCCGTGGTTGGTCGGAATGCCCGCCGAGTCCAGCCGCGCCCTGTGCTCCCTCATTTTTGGCGGCGTCTTTGAGCGCCTTCCTTCGCTGCGCGTGGCCATCGCCCACGGCGGCGGATCGTTTCCCGCGACCCTCGGCCGCATCCAGCACGGGTTTGACGTGCGTCCCGACTTAGTGGCCGTCGACAACGCGGTTCCGCCCACTGAATACCTCGGCAAGTTCTGGGTCGACAGCCTCGTGCACGATCCGTACGCGCTCGACAACCTGCTCCGCCTGGTGGGCGAGGACAAAATTGCGGTGGGTTCCGACTACCCCTACCCCTTGGGCGAGGCGGTTCCGGGCGACCTCGTGCGCAGCATGGACTGGTCCGACGCCGTCAAGGCCAAGGTACTCCGGCACAACGCCGAGCAATGGCTGTATGGCAGCTAGTAACTAGTAACTCGTTGCTAAATGAAGCGTGGATCCGTCTCCATGACGTGGCCGCAGTTGGTGCAGCTGCGCTTGGCTTCGCTGCCGTAAAACTCCTTGAAGTGCGGAAGAAAGTCTTTTTCAATGTTGTGCAGCTCGAAGTAGGCGGCGTGCAGGGGGTTGTTGCAGGATTCGCAGAACCAGAGTAGGCCGTCGGTGAAGCCTTTGCCGGCGCGCTTGCGCTCGATGACGAGGCCGATGCTTCCGGCTTCGCGCATGGGGGAGTGCGGTGTTTTGGCGGGGCACACGAACATGTCGCCGGCTTCGAGCACGTGGTCGACGGGGCGTCCGTTTTCTTGGGTGCGCACCGTGATGCGGCCCTCAAGCTGGTAAAAAACCTCTTCGGTTTCGTTGTAGTGGTAGTCCTTGCGGGCGTTGGGACCGGCGACGACCATGACGATGTAGTCCTCGGAGTCGGGCGTGAGGTTTTTGTTGCCTACGGGCGGCTTGAGTTCGTGGCGGTGCTCTTCGAGCCAGCGGTGGAAGTTGAAAACCATGACCCGAATATACTCCGCTACGGCTTAAGGACCTTCAGCGCCGAATGCCCTTCGACCTGAATCAGGTAGAGCCCGCGGGGCCACGCCGAAGCGTCGAGGCGCAGCTCGCGGCCGTTGGCCTCGGTTTCGGCCATGAGCTGGCTCACGGCAGAACGCACCTGCACCCGTTCGCCCGCGTTCAGGCCCTCGAGCACGAGGACGTCGGTCACGGGATTCGGGTAGGCCACGAGCGCGAGCTCTGCCGCGTCGTCACCACCTAAGATGTTGACCTTCAGCACTCGGTAAAGCTGGGTGGTGCAGCTGGTGTCGTAGACGGCGAAGTTGAGAAGTCCGCGCGTGATGTCGTCGTAGCCGTCGTAAATCTTGGCGTCAATCGCGGCGGAATCCGAAAGGCAAAAGCAGTTTTTTTCGAGCTCAAGATTGAAGTCGCTGCCGTTCAATACATTGTATAAGTTGTTGTCGCACAGCCGATTGTCCTCAACCACGGGCACGTCGGCGGGATTGCCCCATGCCGCCACGCGGGCTACCGTCAGGCCGTTGTCGTTGTTTTCGACCACGTTGTCGGTAAAGTAGGACTGGTTGTAAATCTCGGCGGCCCATTCGTTTCCGGTAAAGCTGCAGTTTTCAATTACGCAGGAATTCGCCTGGTGAATTCCGCGCCCGTTGTTGGTGAAGCTGCAGTTGCGAACCCAAATGCCCCCCGGAGAATCCATGGCGCGGTAGTTCGCATTGAAGGAGCAGTCGTTGAATTCTAAGTAATTTAGAATAAAGGGATTGCCCGCAAAGAACCCGTAGTTGTTGCTGTCAAACGCGCAGGTCAAGAAGGTCGAAGGCGCGATGTAGGACTGCGAACTGACGTTGTTCTGGCTAAACCGGCAATGAGTAATCAGGTTGGTGTCGGTCATCAGGGGCGCGGTCAGGTACAGTCCGATGTTGTTTTCGCGGAACACCGAAGAGTCAATGTCCATGCTGCCGGGGTACATGAGTGCGTAGTAGTTGTGTTCGAAGCGCATGTGCTTCCAGGCCTGGCGGGTGCTGTCGACTTGGTCGTTGTCGAGGGCGTGGTACGCGTTTTTAAGGTGTACGGCGTTCAGGCTGGCGGTTCCGCCCTGGCTGCCCTTGATCATGATGCCCGACCAGGCGTATTTGTTGGTGTCGTTGGGCACGGCACTTTGGAACACAATGGGCTGTGCTTTGGTGCCTTGAGCGACGAGCGAGCCGCGGATTTCTAAGTAGTAAAGGCTTCCGGGACCTGGGTTTTGAACCTTGACCACGACGCCCGGCTGAATGGTCAGGGTCTTGCCGGGAAAGACGACGATGGATCCCGTCATCACGTACGGGGAGTTCGCAAGCGTCCAGGTGGTGTTGGCGTAAATGCCCCCCTGTACGTTGGTTTGGGCGGAGGCGGACGCCGCCAAGGCAAGGCAAAAGGCTAAATGAAGTAGGCGCATGTTCATAGGTTTCTCTGTGTGGTAACCCTTAAGGGGAAGTAAGGTTCATTCCCGGATTTTAGGCTTTGGCACGTTTTTAGTACTATGCGAAACAAAGTACCAAGTTTTAATTATATCTTTGCATTAATGAATACTGAAAATGCACGAGCGCAGATGCGCAAAGGGGTTCTCGAGCTCTGCGTGCTTCGGGTTTTGGGGCGCGGAGAGGCCTATGCCTCCGACCTCTCCGAGGCCCTGAAGCACGCCGACCTGCTCGTCGTCGAGGGCACGCTGTACCCGCTTCTTACCCGCATGAAGAACGCCGGCTGGTTGGACTACCGCTGGGAAGAGTCCAAGTCGGGTCCGCCCCGCAAGTACTACCAGTTAACCGAAACAGGCCGCATTTTGCTGGAGGCCTTGAATTCGGAATGGACCTCATTTGTTGACGCCGTAAACTCCCTGAAGAACTCATGAAAAAGACCATTGACATCAACTTGGGCGGACTGCTCTTCCACCTGGACGAAGACGCCTATGCCGCACTCTCGAACTACCTCGAAGCCCTGCGTCGCCACCTAGCTGCCACCGAGGGCCGCGAGGAAGTGCTGTCCGATATTGAAGCGCGGATTGCCGAAATCTTTACCCAGCGCATGGCGGGAACCCGCCAGGTGGTGAGTACTGAAGACGTGCAGGCCGCCATGAACACCTTGGGCCAGCCCAAGGATTTTGCCGGCGAAGCGGCCGAGGAGCCCGCCGAGGCCCAACCGGCCGAGGCTCCGCGCCGCCGCCTGTACCGCGACCCCGAGGAGCAAATGATCGGGGGCGTGTGCTCTGGGTTTGCCAACTACTTTGACGTCGACGTGGTCATCGTTCGCGTGCTTTTTGTGGTCTTTGGAATGTTCACGGGCTTTGGAATTCTGCTGTACTTCATTCTCTGGGCGGCTACACCTAAAGCGGTTACGCCCGCAGAGCGGTTGGCCATGCAAGGCAAGCCGGCGACGTTTGAGAACATCCGCCAAACGGTAGAAGAGGAGTTTAAAAACGTAGAGGCTCGCCTGAAGGACAAGGAAAACCACCGCAAAATGCGCCGCGCCGCGCGCAGCTTTGGCGACTTGATTTCCAGTATTTTAACGGGATTCGCGCGCTTCTTGGGCGGACTCTTTTTGATGCTGGCCTTCTTCATTGGTTCGGTGCTCTTAATTGCCGTGTTCGGCACGGGCATCACCATCGACGGGTCGAGCATATCGGTAACGGAACTCATGGGCGTCTTCCTGCCCGCCGGATACGGGCCGATTTACTTCTGGACGGCCACGGTGCTGGTCCTCATGGGCCCGCTGGTGGCCCTGGTATTGCTGGCCCTTCGGCTGCTGTTCCGCCAGTACGGGGCCGTGCACAAGGGCGTCATGGGCGTGGCCCTCATGCTGTCGGTAGTGGGCATTGCCTTGATGGGCGTACTCGGCACCCGCATGGCCTCGGAGTTTCGCGAAGAAGCGACCGTGGTTCACGTCGAAGCGCTTCCCCAAGGCGTTACCGAGTGGAAGCTGCGCATGGTGTCCAGTCCGATTGAGGGCGGAGCCAAGCTGCGCTTTGACGACGAGGACACCGACGAAACCTCGTGGATTTTGACCGACGAGGGTGTGTTTTTTGACGGAGTGAAGGTCGACGTACGCCCGTCGGTTCGAGCGCAAGCGAGCCTTGAGTGGACCGCGGAGGCGCAAGGCGGTTCTCGCCGTGCGGCCCGCGAGCGGGCCGACGCGGTGCGGTTCCAGGTTCGAACCGACAGCACCGGCAACATCATGGCCGACGACCTGCTGAACTACCCTCGGAGCGATCGGTTCCGCGACCAAAACGTGCGGCTCGTGCTGTACTTGCCGGTCGGGCACCGCGTGTACTTGGATCCGACCACGGTTCCCTACCTCGACGACGTGGCCAACACCGAAGACATTTGGGACGGGGAAATGGGCGGACGAACCTGGCTCATGACCGAGCAAGGCCTGGCCGAGTTCAAGTAGGTCTTATTCGCCCAGCCTGCAGCGCCCGGGACCTTTTGCGAGGCCCCGGGCGTGTGCATTTAGGGCAAGTCCACGGCCACGGCCTTGGACCCCATGCGCAGGAGGGCGTAGCCGCCCGCGCTCACGGCCTGGGGCGCGAGCGCTTCGGGAGCCAAAACCACCTCGGTAGGTTGGTCAAAGTTCCAGTAAAACAGCGATTTACCGCGCGTAAATATCCAGGGTTCGCCCGTCCAGCGCTCGAGCCAAGTGGGCTCGATGGCGCCGTGGGACGCGAGGCTTCCGTCAGCATTCCGCAGTTCCAACCACCACCCTCGGCTGCTGAGAATGATCCAGGTCGAGCGGTCCGGAGCCAAGCGGTGCACCCCGACGTCGAGCCCTGAAGGAAGGGGCCGTGCCCAGCTGCGCCTTCCGCGTTCGAGGTCCATAGCCACGGCGCTGTCCTGGCTGGCAAAAAAGAGCTGCGTCCCCAAGGCCGATGCCGGATGTCCCGTGCCGTCGCCCCCGACCAGAGGATGCGCGCGAAGCCGTCCCCGGTCGGTCCACCAAAGCTGGCAGCCGCTGCCCCGGCGCAGCACGGCGAACCAACCGCGCTTCCAGGACTGGGGCGCGTCGAACAAGCCTTGGGCGTCGGGCGCGGTCGCTACGGCGGTCCAGCCTTGGGCATCGCCCCAGAGGATCTGGTTGGCCGCTGGGCCTTGGGCACTTGAATCGCGCCGCCAGCTCAGCAGCAGTTCGCCGTGGGCCGACATGCTTCCGCTGCGAAAGCTCGCGCCGCCTTCAGGGTAGGGGCGCAGTTCGATGCCTCCGTGGGGCCGCAGGATGGCTGCCGCTTGGGATCCGAACAGGGCCAGGCCGTAGGGGCTTGTGGCGTAGCTCTCCTGCTCCCAGCTGCGGTCTCGGAAGCCCGGCGGCCATGCCCAGGACTGAAGGGTCCGGCCGGTGGCCGCGTCGAGGGCGACCAACGAATCCCGGAATCCGTAGACGGCGCCCGTGGGACGGCCCTCGGTCCCCCACCACAGCAGGGGGCCGGCTTCGGGCGTCTCGAGGTCGCGAACCCAGAGGAGCCCCGGAGCGACCGGCGGGGGCGCCTCGGGAGGCACGCAGGCCAGTACGGCAGCCATTGCCGCCCCGCGGACCAAGTCCAGTCCGCCGCTCATCGAACGGGGGTGGCGAAGTAGGCCCCGCCCGGAATTTGGCCGTTCATCAGTCGGTTGAGGACCGATTTGGTGACCGACGAATTGCGCATCTGCTGGTGGTTCGTTCCGGGCATCAGGAGCGAGGCCACGGCGCCGTTGAGGACGCCCGCGGATTCGGCGAGCACGACCCCGTCGTTGGGTTTTTCGACGGCGAGGTGCTCGTAGCGGGGCAGTACCGTGCAGCCCTCGTCGGTTGCGCAGTCGCTCGCCGACGCAACGGGCGTCCAGCTGGGATCGTTGACGTCGTCCCGGCAGCGGCACCAGTAGCCGTCCAAAACAATCTGGGTAGTCCGAGCCCCGATGAGCTGCTTGTAGCTCTCGTTGGCGTCGAGGTACCACCGGGCCGCGCGGTCGGCCGCCGCCGCTTCGCGTTCTGCTTGAACGGCCTGCCATTCAGCAATCAGCGAGCCCACGGCGGTTGGCGCAAGGGCCCAGGCCGCTACCCGCCACGTAAACGCCCTTTGGAGGGCGTCGCTTCGCTGGCTGCTGTGGCGGTCGTACTGCTGGGAAGCAAAGGTCACGAGGTCGCCGTCGCCGTCCATCGAAAAGGGATCGGTCGCCAGGGCGAGTCCGACCGAGTCCGTGGCGAGCATGGACGTCGCCGTGCGCCAAAATACCGGTTCGTCCTCAACGCCATAGGCCAGCACCACCGGCACCGAGGGCACGCGCTTGCCCAGCCGCATGGCCAGCGGCGCCGTCGGAAAGAGGTCGACCATCCCCGGGCTGTTGAACTTCTTTAGGGCAAAGGGCACGAAGCTGCTGCCCAGCCCGCAGCTCTGGTCCACGGCGTCCCGAAGCAGCGGATCCAATCCCGGAATCCAGCGCATCGCCGGAAACTGAGGGGCCCACAGCCGCGGGTTGCTGAGCACCCGGCAGGCATGCTCCACAAAGGGTACCGCCAGGTTGTCGCCGGCGGGGTGCAGCGACTTCGCCAGGTAGGCCCCGTTCACCGCGGAACCAAAGGCCACAATTCCGCCAAACTGCCTCGTGAAAATGAAGCGGTGGGCATACAAACTGTCGAGCAGCAGCGACAGTACGCCCCCATAGGAATGCGCCACAATGAAGTTGTCGAGCACATGAATGTTTTGGGCGGCCGACGCCGCGGCCCCAGTGGAACTGAGGTAGGCATTGATGTCCATGGCAGACGCCACCGGGCTTCCGTTCTGAAGGTAGGAGTGCGGATTCAGGTACACCACCTGCCGGGCCGGGTAGCCGGGAGCCCCCTGAAACGCCGTTCGGGCGGCCAAGAGGTTCCAGCTGTCGGAGGTTCCGCCGAGTCCGTGCAAAAAGTGGACGATGCGGTGGCCCGTGGTCCCGGTCTTGCCGGCCCAGGAGAGGTTTGCGGGCGGAATCGCCACCGCTTCGTGCTGCACCGGCCCCGCCCACGTCGGAAGCATGGCGGGTTGGCTGCAGGGCTGCCCGGAGGCAGAAATCGTGAGCGCAATGCTCAAGGTGAAAATGAGTCCAACGACCAGGGCAATGGGGGCCGCGGTGTCGGCGCGTCGGCTAGATGAAGGCATGGTGAATACGGTTTAGTGTTGAATAAAACTGCTGCTGTAGGTTTGATTACCTAACTGAATTTGAAGGTGGTACTTGCCTGGAGTCAGGCTCATCGGCGTCCAATGGAGCGGAAGAGGTCCCTGCGGCGGCTGCTCGGTACACAGGCGCCCGTAGGCGTCGACGCAGCGAACGGCACTCGGCCATATTCCCGTGGAGCCGGCGACGCGGAGCTCCAGTTCCTGCCGGTTGCGCGGATTGGGCTGGACCACGAGGTCGGGAGCGGCGAGGAGGCCCCCCTCGACGTACCCGGCGAGCGGACTTCGCAGCGTGAACGACCAGTCCTCGAGGCAAAGGCCGTTCATCGTTTCGCGCCGAAACCGGCGTTCCTCGGCCCGCACCGACCACTGGGACCCGCAGGGACCCCACGTGAAGGCGATGCTGCTGTCTCCTTTGGCATAAACCTGCTGGGGCGCGCGTCGGCTCCAGGTCAGGGTCCATCCGCCCTGGAGTTCGAGGGGCTGGTCGAGCGGGGCGCCGGGGGGCGGCACCTGCGGCCGGATCGGCGGGGCGCCCAGCTGTTCAGATGGAGCGGGGTCGGCGCCCATCCACGGCTCGCGCTCGCTGACCAGGGGCTGCGCCAGCGTGACGTCGCGGCCCTCGTCGTCGGTCCACCACTGGCGGGCGACGTGCGTTTCGCGGAGCTTGAGGGCTTCGAGGTCCCAGGGGAGCAGGTAGGTCGTATCGGCCAAGTCGCTGAGGCGGCTGCCGCGAAGGGTGGTTTCGGTCGCCGTCCAAAAACTGGATTGGGCCGCGGCCGAATGGGAGATTAGGGTGGCCGTGATCGGCCCGACGAAAAAGAGAATAGCGTGCTTCATGGGCCAAAACTCCGCGCTTCGCTCGAGGCCTAATTGCGTGCAAACGAAAGCCGACGGCTAGCGTGCTGAATTCAGCAACCAGCAACCGGCAACGAGCTTTTGCGAACCAACCCAACGCTCCGGGGGTTAAAACGACGGTTCCGCATTTATTCCCGACCTTTGCCGCATGATTGATTTTGCCTCGCTCCGCAAGGAATTTCCCATCCTCGACCAAGAGGTGCACGGCAAACCACTCGTGTACCTCGACAACGCCGCGACGACCCAAAAGCCGCGGGCGGTGATTCGGGCCATCGTGGACTACTACGAGCAGATCAACAGCAACGTGCACCGCGGCGTGCACACGCTGAGCCAGCGGGCAACGGACGCGTTTGAGGCCACGCGCGGCAAGCTTCAGCGCCTGGTCCACGCGGCCCACGAGCACGAAATCATTTACACGACGGGCACCACCGGGTCCCTTAATTTGGTCGCGCACGGCTTTCGCGGACTCCTCGTTCCGGGCGACGAAATCCTGGTCAGCCAACTGGAGCACCACAGCAACTTGGTGCCGTGGCAAATGCTTGCCCAGCATACCGGGGCGACGCTGCGCTACATTCCCATTTTGCCCGACGGAAGTCTGGACCTCCAGGAGGCGCAGTCCCTGCTCAATCCGAAGACGAAGATCCTGGCCTTCAATCACATATCTAACGCCCTTGGCACGGTGAACCCCGTCAAGCAGCTGACGCAGTGGGCCCACGCGGTCGGAGCCTGCGTGGTGGTCGACGGCGCCCAGGGATTGCCCCACCGACCGGTGGACGTGCAGGACCTCGGCGTGGATTTTTACGCGGGTTCCGCCCACAAAATGTATGGCCCGACGGGCATCGGCATGCTGTACGGACGGACCGAGTGGCTCGAAAAGCTGCCTCCCTACCAGGGCGGTGGCGAAATGATTTCGACGGTGACCATGGCGCAGAGCACGTACGCGGGGCTGCCGTTCAAGTTTGAGGCCGGAACCCCCAACATCGAGGCCGTGGTCGGCTGGGGCGCCGCAATCGACTGGATGAATGCCGTGGGCATGGAGGCCTTAATGGCCCACGAGGCCGACCTCATGGCCTATGGAACGGAGCGCCTTACCGCCATTGACGGGCTGCTGCTTTTTGGAACGGCACCCGAGAAGTCCGCCGTGCTCAGCTTTGGCGTGGCCGACCTGCACCCCTACGACTTGGGCACCCTGCTCGACCAGCAGGGCATTGCCGTGCGCACCGGGCAGCACTGCGCGCAGCCGATTATGGACTACTACCGGGTTCCGGGCACCGTGCGGGCCAGCTTTGCCGCCTACTCGTCGCGTGAAGACGTGGACCGACTGGCGAGCGGACTCGAACGCGCGCTCCGCATGCTGCAGTAAGCTGCCGAACCCTCGTGAAATCAAGATGAATAGCCTCGAAATCCTCAAATCCCGCGAAGCCGAAGTCGTCGAAGAGTTTGAATTCTTCGACGAGTGGATGGACCGCTACGAGCACCTTATTGCCCAGGGCAAGTCGCTGCCGGCGGCTGATCCGGCCATCAAGACCGACGACAACCTGATTCGCGGCTGCCAGTCCAAGGTGTGGATTACGGCCGAAAAGCGCGACGGCCACGTGTTTTTTGCGGCCGATTCCGACGCCATTATTACCCGCGGACTGGTGGCCTTGCTGCTGCGCGTCTGCAACGGACTTACGCCCGAAGTGCTGGCCCAAGCAGACTTTGGTTTTTTAAATGCCGTCGGACTTACCGAGCACCTGAGCCCGACCCGGGCCAACGGACTGCAGAGCATGATGAAACAAATCCGGCTGTACGGCGTTGCCTTTCAAGCGAACGATTGAGAATATGCTGAGCGACGCCGAAATGCAATCGATGGGGGAACAGGCGGTAGACGTGCTGCGCACGATTTACGACCCCGAAATTCCTGTAGACATTTATGAGCTCGGGCTGATCTACGACGTGCAGGTCAGCGACGAGGGCGACGTGCACATTCTCATGACCCTGACTTCTCCCAACTGCCCGGTGGCCGAAACCCTGCCCGAGGAAGTGAAGGAAAAGGTGGGAACGCTTCCTTCCGCCCGTCAGGTGGAGGTAGAGATTACGTTTGACCCCCCCTGGACTCGCGACATGATGAGCGACGAGGCCAAGCTTGAATTAGGAATGCTATGAGTACGCCCGTGGGCATTGACGCGCTGGGTTTTGCCCTGCCGCGCTTGGTGCTTCCGATGCAGGTCTTTGCCGAAGGCCGCGGAATGGAATTTGAAAAACTACGCTTCGGTCTTGGACTCGAGGACATGGCGGTGCCCGACGCCGATGAAGATTGCGTCACCCTTGCGGCCCAGGCTGCGTGGAGCGTGCTCGAACAGCACGGCCTCGCGCCCCACGAAATTGGGCGCATTTACCTCGGAACCGAGAGCGCCGTCGACGCCGCCAAACCGTCGGCCACCTACGTGCACGGCCTGCTCGAGGCGCGCTTTGCCGCGGAATACGGTCCGCGCGCGCTGGCCCATTGCGACGCCCTGGACATGACCTTCGCCTGCGCCGGAGGGGTGGACGCGCTGCTGAATTCCGCCGACTGGGTGCGCGCCGGACGCGGCCGCAAGGCGCTGGTGATCGCCGCCGACGTGGCGAAGTACGCTCCGCACAGCCCGGGCGAGTACACGCAAGGGGCGGGAGCCGTGGCCTTGCTCGTGACCGAAGACCCGCGCATTTTGGTGCTCGACGACGCCGTGGGCGTCAGCGTGGAAAGCGCCGCCGACTTTTTTAAACCGCGCCGCCGTTTTTCGAAAGACGAACTCGCGGCCGCGGTGGGGGGACGTACCGAGTCCGGTTCGGAGCACCCGTTTTGGGCCACGCCCGAGGCCGTGGTGGAACAGTATCTGGAGTTCCCGGTGTTTGACGGCCCCTATTCCAACGACTGCTACGTCGGCCGGGTGCGCGAGGCCTTGGGCCGCTACGAGGCGGAGTCGGGGCTGCGCGCCATGAACGACTGGTTTGGCATGTGCTTCCACCTGCCCTATGCCTTTCAGGGGCGCCGGATGTGGCCCGAAATCGCGTTGGATCTTTATGCCGACCAGGGCCTGCTCGCCCAGGTAGAAGCCGAGGCGGGGGTTACGGAGGCCGAGGCCGGAGGGCGCAAGGCGCTCGCCAAGGCGTGGAGCAAGTCCGCCGCCTACAAGGCCTACGTCGCCGAGAAAATCGGTCCGGGCGAAGCCGCATCGATGCGCGTCGGCAACATGTACACGGCCTCGATATTCATGGGCCTGGTCAGCGCCCTTTTAGGCTACGCCGACCGCCGCGACCTTGGGGGCAAGCGCCTCGGATTTTTGAGCTACGGCTCGGGGTCCAAGTCTAAGGTGTTCAGCGGCGTGCTTCGCGCCAACTTTGCCGCCCAACTGCGCGGAATCGACCTGGAGTCCGCCCTGGACCAGCGCCGCAGCCTCACCTTTGCGGAGTACGAAGCGCTGCACGCGCGGACGACGGAGGGCCCCGTGGACGCGGCCGTTCGCGGCGCGGTGCTCGACCGCATCGAAACCGAAGGAAATCTGCTGGGCTACCGCCGCTACCGCTGGGTGGGCTAGGCTCCTTAAGTTTGACCTGTGAACGACGAAGCGCCCATCACCAACCGTGTGGCTCAAAGTGCTCTGGTCACCTTGGACCTGGAGGACTTTTGGCCCCAGGGCGGCGTGGCGCGCCTTGATCTGGCTGAATTGGCCCCTGAGGGTGTGGTTCGCGAAGCCGCAGCGCGGTCGTACGTACAGAATTTAGCAAAGCATACGTACGACGGCAGTGTGGTCTGCCTCGAGGGCGCCGAGGCGGTCATTGTTCCGCAGTGGCTGGGTCCGATGCTGGCCAGCGCGCTGGCGCCGCACGCCGCGTTCGTCGGCTTTGGAGGGCCCGCCGAGGTGCTGTCGGCCTACTACGCTCAGGCGCTCGCCGAGGCCGACTGGACTCCGTACCGCGGAGCCAAAGTCTTGCTCAAGGGCTGCGGCACCCACCCGGTTCCCGACTCGGCCTATGCCGCTGCGGCGCGGCACCTCACCCGCGTAGCCGACAAGCTGATGTACGGCGAGGCCTGCAGCAACGTACCGATCTTTAAAGTTTCTGGTTCCTAGTTTCTTGTTTTGGTGCCGCCAACCAAGGAACAAGAAACCAGCAACGAGCAACCGTGAGTAAAAACTAGAAACAAGAAACGAGTTACGAGTAACGACAAGATATGGAATTTCGAATTCTCTCCCTGAAGCGCCGCATTGAGCCCCTGCGCCAGTCCATCTTGAACCACGAGCTCTACCCGATGATGGAGAGCATGAGCGAAGTGCGGGTGTTCATGGAGCACCACGTCTTCGCCGTTTGGGACTTCATGCGCCTGCTCAAGGCCCTGCAGCGCGACCTCACGTGCGTCGACGAGGCTTGGGTTCCGACCGAAGACCGCGCGTCGCGCCGCCTGATCAACGAAATCGTGGTGGCCGAAGAGTCCGACGTCGACCTCAACGGACGCCCCGCGAGCCACTACGAGCTCTACCTCGACGCCATGCGCCAGGCCGGAGCGGACACCCGCGGCATCGTGCGCTTTGTGGGCAAGCTGCAGTCCGGTTTCAAGGCCAAGGACATGCTGCGCTTCAACCTCGCCGAGATCGACGAGGCCACCATGGACTTTTTGAAGGCGACCGACCGCATCCTCAAGCGCGGCAAGCTGCACCAAACAGCGGCGGCCTTTACGTTTGGGCGCGAAGACCTGATTCCCGACATGTTCACGGCGCTCATTAAGAAGCTGTACGCGGAGCATCCTAGCGAGCTGAGCGCCTTCGTGTACTACCTCGACCGCCACATTGAGTTGGACGGCGACGAACACGGACCCATGGCGATTCAAATGATGAACAACCTCTGCAAGGAAGACGACGAGCTCTGGCTCGAGGCCGAAGACGCCTGCGTGGAGGCCCTGGAGGCCCGGCTGAAGCTGTGGGACGCCATTGCGGCCAAGGTCCGCAGCAAGGAGCTCGTGAGCTGATTGCGCACTGGGGCGTACCTTTAACGCCCTATGAAAAAGCTATTTGCCCTTCTCTTAGCGGTGGCGCTTGCGCTGCCGGCTCAACTTCGCGCAGGCGAAGGAATGTGGATCCCTTTGCTGATCCAAAAGTTGAACTATGCCCAGATGAAAAAAGAGGGCCTTAAGCTTTCGGCTAAGGACCTCTACGACATCAACCACGGCTCGCTCAAGGACGCCATTGTCTCGTTTGGCGGATTTTGCACCGGCGAAATCATTTCGTCGCAAGGCCTGCTGCTGACCAACCACCACTGCGGGTACGACGCGATTCAAAAGCACTCGACGGTGGAGCACAACTACCTCGAAGACGGGTTTTGGGCGATGGACCGCAGCCAAGAGCTTCCGAACCCGGGGCTTTTTGCCAACTTCTTGGTGCGGATCGAAGACGTTAGCGCCGCGGTCAACGGGGCGCTGAACGACCAGATGTCGGAAGCAGAGCGCACCAAAGCCATTCAAATGAAGGGCGCGGAGCTCGCGAAAGCAGCCACCGCCGGCACGCACTACGAGGCTTCGGTAGAGACGTTTTACCACGGCAACGAGTTCTACCTGTTTGTCTACGAGAAGTTTAACGACGTGCGCCTCGTGGGAACTCCGCCCAGCAGCGTAGGCAAGTTTGGCGGCGACACCGACAACTGGATGTGGCCGCGCCACACCGGGGACTTTTCCATGTTCCGCGTCTATGCCGGCAAAGACGGCAAGCCCGCCGAGTACCACGCCGACAACGTGCCGCTCACGCCCAAGCACCACCTTCCGGTGAGCACCAAAGGGGTGAAGGACGGCGACTTTACGATGATTTTTGGCTACCCCGGACGCACCGACCGCTACCTCAGCAGCTGGGGCGTGCAGCAGGCGATCGACCTGTACAACCCGACGGTGGTGAAAATCCGCGACCAAAAGCTTGCGGTGCTGCGCAAGTACATGCAGGCAGACCCCGCCCTCAACATTTTGATGGCGTCGAACTACGCGTCGACGGCCAACTACTGGAAGTACTACATCGGCCAGACCGAGCAGCTCAAAAACAACAAGGTGTACGACAAAAAGCGCGACCTCGAGACGCAGTTCTCGGCGTGGGTGGCGGCATCGCCCGAGCGCCAAGCCAAGTACGGCGAAGCCTTGAAGCTGATGGCTGAGTACTACGACGCCACGAATCCGACCGTGAAAAACAACGTGTTTTTGATGGAAGCGGTGCTTCGCGGACCTTCTTCGGTTCTGTTTGCCTACCGCAACGTACGCAGCCTGGAGCGTGCCTACAAAGACAAAGCAGGATTCGCAAAGGCGCGTCCGATGATTGAAGAGATGGCCAAAGAGAACTTTGCCGAGTTCCATGCGGGCGCCGACCGCGACATGATGGTGGCCCTGTGGTCGATGTACATGGCAGACATTCCGACGGCGCAGCAGCCCAAGTTTCTGCAGTCCTTTGGCGGAAGCAAGGTGGCCCTCGAAGCGTGGGCGCAGAACGCCATGGCCACGTCGCTGTTCATGGACGCGCAACGCTTTGCCGCGTTTTTGGACAACCCCGATTCGGCAACGTTGGCCAACGACCCGTTGACCAAAGTGGCCAACGACTTCCGCACGACCTACTTCGGCGGTCAAGACGCGTCGCTCGCCGCCAAGAAGTCTAAGGCGTACCGCCTGCTGACGGCCGGAGTTCGCGAGATGGACCCCAACCGCGTATGGTCGCCCGACGCCAACTCGACGATGCGCATGACCTACGGCCACGTGGGCAGCTACGAGCCCCGCGACGGCGTGAAGTACGACTACGTGACCTACCTCGACGGCGTCATGCAAAAGGAGGATGCTTCGAACCCTGAGTTTGTGGTTCCGGCCAAGCTCAAGGAGCTGTACAAGGCCAAGGATTTTGGCCCCTACGCCGACCAGACTGGCCGCCTTCCGGTGGGCATTATTTCGGGCAACGACATCACCGGGGGCAACTCGGGTTCGCCGCTGATCAACGCCAAAGGCGAGCTGATCGGGGTGGCCTTCGACGGCAACTGGGAGGCCATGTCGGGCGACATTTTCTACGAAACCAAGCTGCAGCGCACGATTTCGTGCGACATCCGCTACGTGCTCTTCATCATTGACAAGTACGCCGGCGCCGGCCACTTGGTCAAGGAGATGACGCTGCGCTAGCCGCAGCCGCCATGGAATGCAAAAGCCCGCCGGCGACGGCGGGCTTTTTTTGTTGGGGGGGGTGGTGCGCGAGGCGCTGCTTAAAACCCGAGGTTTTTCAGGGCTTTTTGCAGCTCTTCTTCGCTGCGGAACGTCAAGGTCACCGTGCCCGATCCCTGGGCCGTTTTGCTGACCTTGGCGGGAAGTCCGAGTACGTTTTTGAATGCCTGGGCTGAAGCGAGGTCGTTGATGTTCCGTCCGCGGGCGGGAGCGCTCAGGGCTTCGGCGCCTTCAGAACCCGGAACGCCGTCGGGGTTTTGCACGAGGCGCACGGCCTCTTCGAGCTGGCGCACCGACCACTGCTGCGCGACGCAGTCCATGTACAGCTCGTCTTGCGCGTTGGGGTCGTCGAGGCCGACGAGGGCTTTGGCGTGGCCGGCACTGATGGTGCGGTCGCGGAGTCCGGCCTGAATTAAGGGCGTAAGCTTCAGCAGGCCCACAAAATTGGCGACGGTCGAGCGCTGCTTGCCCACCCGCTCGGCAACTTGCTGCTGGGTGAGGTTGCACTCGTCCATGAGGCGCTGGTACGAAAAGGCGACTTCCATCGGGTCCAGGTCGCGGCGCTGGATGTTCTCGACCAGAGCCATTTCAAGCATTTGCTGGTCGTCGGCCAGGCGGACGTAGACCGGCACGCGTTCCAGCCCGGCCAGCTGCGCGGCGCGGAACCGGCGCTCTCCCGAAATGATCTCGAAGCGGTCCGCCTCCAAGCGACGCACCGTAATGGGCTGAATGATGCCCAGTTGGCGAATGGACTCGGCCAACTCCTGGAGCGGACCCGGCTCGAACTGGGTGCGCGGCTGCCTGGGGTTGGCTTGGATTTGGCTCAGCGCCACCTCAAAAATGCTCGAGACCACGTCGCGGGCGCCCGGGTCTTGCGCCGAGACGGCGGTGTGGTCGTTCAGGAGCGCGGAGAGTCCGCGGCCCAAGGCGGGGCGTTTCGGTGTGGCCATGCGCAAATATCGGAAGTTCCGAAGAACAAGAGGCTACGCCCGAGGTTACCTTTGCAGCCTTCATGAACGACATTCGGAACTTCTGCATCATCGCCCACATCGACCACGGTAAGAGCACCTTGGCCGACCGCCTGCTCGACGTAACCCAAAGCGTGACGTCGCGCGAGAAGATGGACCAGCTCCTCGACAACATGGATTTGGAGCGCGAACGCGGCATCACCATCAAGAGCCACGCCATCCAAATGGACTACCAGCGCGGGGCCGAGAAGTTTCGCATCAACCTGATTGATACCCCGGGCCACGTAGACTTCAGCTACGAGGTGAGCCGCAGCATCGCGGCCTGCGAGGGCGCCCTGCTCGTGGTCGACGCGGCCCAAGGCATTCAGGCTCAGACCATCAGCAACCTCTATCTGGCTATCGAGAACGACCTGGAAATCATTCCGGTGCTCAACAAGGTGGACCTGCCGAGCGCCAACCCCGAGGAAGTTGAAGACCAAATCATCGACCTGATTGGCTGCAAGCGCGAAGACATTTTGCGGGTGTCGGCCAAGACCGGTCTGGGCGTGCCCGAACTGCTCGACGCGATCGTGGACCGCGTTCCAGCACCCAAAGGCAATGCCGACGCCCCGCTGCAGGCGGTCATCTTTGACAGCGTGTACAACTCGTTCCGCGGAATTGAGGCCATCTTTCGCGTGAAGAACGGCGTCATTCGCAAAGGCGAGGCGGTCAAGTTCATGGCCACGGGCAAGACGTATTTTGCCGACGAAATCGGCATCCTGCGCCTCAACAAGGAGCCGCGCGACCACGTCGCGGCCGGCGACGTGGGCTACATCATCAGCGGCATCAAAGAAGCCAAGGAGGTCAAGGTCGGCGACACCATTACGACGGTGGCCAACCCCGCCGAGGCGGCGGTGGCCGGCTTTGAAGACGTCAAGCCGATGGTGTTTGCCGGAATTTATCCGGTCGAGACCGAGGAGTTTGAGGAACTCCGTTCCGCCCTTGAAAAATTGCGCCTGAACGACGCGTCGCTCACGTTTGAGGCCGAGACCTCGGCGGCGCTTGGGTTTGGGTTCCGCTGCGGATTCCTCGGCATGCTCCACATGGAAATCGTGCAGGAACGCCTGGAGCGCGAGTTCAATATGACCGTGATTACGACGGTGCCCAACGTGTCGTACTTCGCCTACACCAAGGCCGACGTCGACAAGGCGCTCCTCGTGACGAACCCCTCGGACTACCCCGATCCTTCGGGCCTCGACCGCATCGAAGAGCCCTTCATCAAGGCCCAGGTCATCACGAAGTCGGACTACGTGGGCGCGGTGATGTCGCTGTGCATCGACAAGCGCGGCGTGATCACCGGCCAAAACTACCTCACGGCGGACCGCGTCGAGCTCAACTTCGACATGCCCTTGGCCGAAATCGTGTTTGATTTTTACGACCGCCTTAAGACCATTTCGCGCGGATACGCCTCGTTTGACTACCACCCCATCGGGTACCGGGCTTCGCAGCTGGTCAAGGTGGACATCATGCTCAACGGGGACCCCATCGACGCTCTTTCGGCGCTGATTCACAAGGACAAGTCCTACGACATCGGGCGCCGCTTGTGCGAGAAGCTGAAGGAACTGATTCCGCGCCAGCAGTTTGTGATTGCGATCCAGGCCGCCATCGGCGCCAAGATTATTGCCCGCGAAACGCTGTCGGCCCTGCGCAAGGACGTGACCGCCAAGTGCTACGGAGGCGACATTAGCCGCAAGCGCAAGCTGCTTGAGAAGCAGAAGGAAGGCAAGAAGCGCATGCGCCAGTTAGGAAACGTGGAGATTCCGCAGCAAGCCTTCTTGGCGGTGCTGAAGCTCAACGACTAATTTCCTAACTTAGGATACCTAAAACAGTGAAAATGAGTTATTCTATTCGATTATTCACCATATTGTCGCTAATTCTGTTCCTCGGCACAGCGTGTTCATCTGAAGCGGGCGATTCGGAGGCCAAAGCGGAGGAAGTTGATTCTTTAGACTTGGCCGAAGAAGAATTTGAAGAAGACGAGTTTGAAGACGAAGACGAGTTTGACGATGAAGAGTTCGACGACGAAGAGGATCTTGAAGACGAAGAATACGAAGAAGCAGAACCCGAAGTAGTTCCTGAGCCCGTCAAAGAGGTAAAGCCTAAATCCACTCCGATGAAAGGGGTTGCTTCTGCTCCGGCGCAACCTAAGCCCAAAGTGGACAAGCCCCGTGCTGCAACCAAAGCCAAGGCCTCAAACTTAGCGCAACAACTTAAGCCGAAGGTCAAGTTTAACGCGGCAAACGGCGGTTGGCTCGTCCAGGATCAAGAGGGCAGTGGATTTGTGATTTCATTCAAAGACGAAGATGTTCATCCTTTGCCCAGCACAACCCTTATGGCCGGTGGAATTTCGCACAAGGGCAAGTCGGATTGGCGACTTCCCACCTTTGATGAGGCCACCTACTTAATTGATGCACTATCGCTTGCAGATCTTACTGCAGGACAAAAGGAGTTTTGGACTTCTACGCCCAAAAAGAACGGAGTGTACGTTTTTGGGTTAGACAAAACCTACCGTTTAGCTACCGCTAAGGACAGCTGCGGAATCCTTTTGATCCGATCGCTTTAATGAACCGCAGTCACGCATTTGAAACGCTTGCCGCCAAGCGCGCTGAAGCCCAACTCGGCGGCGGCCAGGCCCGCATCGACGCTCAGCACGCCAAAAAGAAGCTGACGGCACGCGAGCGCCTTGAGCTGCTCTTCGACGAAGGTTCGTTTGAGGAGCTGGGGGCCCTGGTGACCCACCGTAGCACCTTGTTTGGCCTGGACCAGCAGCAGTTTTTGGGCGACGGAGTGGTCACGGGCTACGGCAGCGTCAACGGCCGCCTGACCTATGCCTACGCCCAAGATTTTACCGTGCTCGGGGGGTCGCTCGCCGAGGCGCACGCCGAGAAAATTTGCCGCGTCATGGACTTGGCGCTGGCCAACGGCGCACCCATTGTTGGCCTCAACGACTCGGGCGGAGCCCGCATCCAGGAAGGGGTAGTGAGCTTGGGAGGCTATGCCGACCTTTTTTACCGAAATACGTTGGCGTCGGGCGTTATTCCGCAGCTGAGCTTGATTTTGGGCCCCTGCGCGGGCGGAGCCGTTTACTCGCCGGCCCTCACGGACTTCATCGGAATGGCCGAAGGCAGCTCGTACATGTTTGTGACGGGCCCCAACGTCGTCAAGACGGTGACCCACGAGGAGGTCACCTCTGAGGAATTGGGCGGCGCCACCACCCATGCGACCAAAAGCGGCGTTACGCACTTTACCTACCCCAACGGAGTGGCGGCGATTGAAGGCTTTAAAACGCTATTGGGCTACCTGCCTCAGAACAACATGGACGGGGTTCCGCACTTGGCCTACGCGGGCGGAGCCGACGAGCGGCGGCCCAAGCTCGACGCGGTGGTGCCCGAGAGTGCGCAGCAGCCCTACGACATGCGCGAGGTCATCGAGGAACTGGTGGATTCCGCGAGCTTTTTGGAGGTCCACAAGGACTTTGCCGAGAACATTTTGGTGGGTTTTGCGCGCCTCGCAGGCCGTTCCATCGGCATCGTCGCCAACCAGCCGGCGTTCTTGGCTGGGGTACTGGACATCCACGCGTCGACCAAGGCGGCGCGCTTCGTGCGCTTTTGCGACGCCTTCAATATTCCGCTTTTGGTGCTCGAAGACGTGCCCGGATTTCTTCCCGGAACCGACCAGGAGTGGAACGGCATCATTATGCACGGCGCCAAGCTGCTCTATGCGTTCAGCGAGGCAACGGTTCCGCGCATCACGGTCATCACGCGCAAAGCCTACGGCGGAGCTTATGACGTGATGAATTCCAAGCACATCGGAGCCGACCTCAATTTCGCGTGGCCGTCGGCCGAAATCGCGGTGATGGGCGCCAAGGGCGCGGCCGAGATTATTTTCAAGAACGAAATCAGCACGGCAGACGACCCCGCAGCGACGTGGGCCCAAAAGGAGGCCGAGTACGCCGAAGCCTTTGCCAATCCCTACCAGGCGGCCGCCCGCGGCTACGTCGACGAGGTGATTTTTCCGCACGAGACCCGGTCGAAGTTGATTCGCGCGTTTGGCATGCTAGAAAACAAGTCGGTGGCGCGCCCGAAGCGCAAGCACGGGAATATTCCGCTTTAAAACGCCTAAATTGGGGGGCACTTAATTTCTTCCCATGTCTTTCGTTCGGCAGCTGTACGACGAGCTCTCCTCGCGGAGCCTCGATTTTCTCATGCTCTTTTTGGCGGTAACTCTGGGTTTTTTGGCCGAGAACTACCGTGAGGCTCAGGTTATTGAGGCGAATTTGCAGCAGAACTACGAGGCCATGCTCGACGAGTTGGCCAACGATCGGGAGCAAATGGACCGGATTTATGGCCCCAGCCTTCCGCAGGGCCGAGCGCTCATGGCGGTGGAGTACCTGCTTTACCGCTACCAAAACGGGCGGATTACCTACGATTCGCTGGTCGACGGGCTACTCAGTTTGGATTCAATTCCTTCCTACCCGACCGTGTTTGTGAACAACGCGACCTACAAGAGCATTCAGTCCATGGGGTACATGGCTTCCATTCCCGACGACGCGCTGAAGTTGACCATGTCGCACTACTACGAGACGATGATGAAGCGCCTTGAAGACAACAACGCGCTGTTTGACCAGGAAGGCGCCGACTTTTTTAACAACGACATGCCGGTGTTCAAGTTGACCTGGTTGCGCGACGAGGAGGCGCTCACCGTAATGAAGCACGCGACCGACACGGCGTTTAACGATTTGAAGTCCTACCAGCGGTGGGTACTTGAGCGTCCAGAAACCAAGGCCTACATGGGGTCGGTTCGGGCGATTCACGACGTGGAGTCGTTTCGGAGCCGTTTTTTGGTGTACTGTTTTGCAGTGTCGAAAATGCGTTCCCAAAACGATTCGCTTACGGCGTTGCTCGAGTCCGCTCGCCGCGATTAGGCGATTTGGGCAATTGCCCGTCTCGCGCTACCTTTGCCGTCCCCATAAAGATGCCCCATCGTCTAATTGGCAGGACAGCGGATTTTGGTTCCGTATGTCTAGGTTCGAGTCCTAGTGGGGCAACAAGGGACCCAAGCCGCGCAGCACGCTGCGCGGCTTTTTTTATGGGCCGCCGAGTGAAGCCCGCGCTGGCGAGGGCCCATAAAAAAAGCGGGGGCGGCGGACGCCGCCCGGCTTGGGCAGCCAGGGTCGTCATCCAAGCCCGCTCAGGTCCGCGCGGAGTACGGCCCCCCGCGCATTCCCAGTGGAGCAACAAAGCGAATCCCCTCAGGCCCGATGCCGGAAGCTGAGGGGATATTTGGGGGCGCCTCCTCGGCGGTTATTCGCCGTCAAACAACTGCTCGACGGGCACGCCAAAGGTGCGGGCCAGGTTGAGCGCGAGGGGTAGGCTTGGAGCGTACTTTCCTTGCTCGATCGCATTGATCGTTTGGCGGCTGACCCCTAACACTTCGGCGAGGTCGTGCTGCGACCAGTTGCGCCGAACCCGTTCCGACTTGATGCTATTCTTCATGCTGCGCGGAATAAAAGCGACGAAGCGACCACGCGAGCTGGGCGTTGAACACCACCAGGAGCGCCACGGTTTGCACGTACAGCACATAAACATAGGCAAGTCCGTACACGGTCCACGTGGCGAGCAGTAAAAAAAGCGTGCTCAACACGGTGGCGTTGGCAAGGGCCTTCCACCGAATTTGGCGAATCAGCTCGTCTTCGACGGGCTCTTTGGCGAAGCCCGTGAGCACTCCGCTGAGGGTGATTACGCTCAGCACGAGCTCGTCGGTGTAGTTATTGGCCACCCAAGCCGGCCCCTGGTAGGCGGGACCAAAGGGTTCGCCGTAGACCAGCGCGGGAGCGGAACCGCGAAGCCAAATCAGTCCGCCGTCTGGGGCCCCCGCGATGAGCCAAAAGAGCGCCGCGGCGGTGCTCAGGACAAACACGGCGGCGGCGGGACGCTTCCATGAGGCGGGAAATTCAAAATAGGGATTCATGGTTTTGCAGTTAGTGTGGGTTCAAATGTAAAAGAAATTTTACAAAAAGTAAAAAATGTTTTACAAAAATTCGGTCGGGATTAGCGCGGTTACCCTCCAACCGCGTCCGCTCGTTTAGAAATCCGTCTTAATCCAGTAATTCAGCGCGCAGAGCTTCCACACCAGCTTGGCGTGGCGGCGGTCCCCGGCGTGGTAGGCGGCCAGGAGGCGGTCGAGCTTGGCGGAATCGAGCCAGTACAGCGCGTCAAACGACGTGTGCAGCAGGTCCTTGAGCGGCCCGTTCAGCCAGGCGATTTCGCCCGGAGTCACGAAGCCCTTTTTGTCGTAGCGGGTGCGAATGGCCTCGGGAATGACGCCCGCCATGCTTTCCCGCAGGATGCTCTTGGTGGCGCCTTCGGGCGAAATTTTGGAGGAATTGGGAACCGAAAAACCAAATTCAACCAAGCGGTGGTCCAAGAAGGGTACCCGGCTCTCGATGCCAAACGACATGGAATTGCGGTCGTTGTAGTGCAGAATGGTGGGCAGCGAGGTCGTGCCCATGAGGTGGTACAGGAAGTTGTCGAGGTAGGACGTGCTGTAGGGCTCGAGGTTCAGGCTGAGGGCGCGGGCGCTGTGCTGCAGCACCTGGGCCAGCTCGTGGCGGCCTTTGGCTTGGTGAATTTGTTCGGTTCCGCCCAGGACCATGAGCGTTTTGAGGGCGACCGACAGGCTTTCGGCGAATCCAAACTCCTGCTTGCGGCGGTGGCCCGCAAACGACTGGGAGAACGCGGACCATTGGCCCCCGCGAAGCTGGTCCGCAAAGAGCGGATAAAAGCTGTGCAAGTAGCCGCCCAGGTATTCGTCGGCGCCTTGGCCGTCGATGAGCACCCGCAGTCCCGTTTGCTTGACCAGGTCCATCAGCGCGTAGTGCGAAAGGAACGACGAGCCGTTGACGGGCGCGTCGGCGGCGGCGCTGGCTCCGGCGAAGTAGGACTCGAGGTCGCGTCCGCTCGGACTGTAGTAGTGGGCCTCGGCGTGCGGGTAGGCATCGAGCACGTGCTGCGCAAACGGCCGCTCGTCGACGTAGTCGGCGTAGTAAATGTGAAAAACCTTTTGGCGCAGGTCGGGCCGCAGGCGGCACATGCTGGACACGAGGGCGGAACTGTCGATGCCTCCGCTCAAGCAGGCCCCTACTTCAACTTGGCTGCGCAGGTGAATTTCGAGCGACTGGTTGAAGCGCTCGGCAAATTCGCGCTGAAGTTCGCGCGGGTCGCCCGAGCGTTTTGCCTGAGGGTCGAGGGACCAGTAGCGCTGAATGCGCGTGCCGGAGGCGTCGACGATGAGGTTGTGCGCCGGAGCCAAGGCTTCGACCCCGCGGTAGTAGGTTTGGGTGCCGTAGCCGATCCAGCCGAGTCCCAAGCCCAAGTTGGCCTGGTCGACGTTGAGGTTTTTTTGGAAGCCCGGACTTTGCTTGAGTGCCTTGATTTCGGAGGCAAACCAGAGGTTGCCTTGCTCGTCGCGGCGGTACACCAAGGGCTTGATGCCAAAGCGGTCCCGCGAGCAAAAGAGGCGCTGCGCGCGGTCGTCCCAAATGGCCAAAGCCCACATGCCCACAAAGCGGGTGACGGCATCAGGACCCCAGAAGTGGTAGCTTTTCAGAATGGCTTCGGTGTCGCTGGTCGTTTCGAAGCGGTAGCCGTGCTGCTGCAGTTCTTCGCGGAGCTCAACGTAGTTGTAGACCTCGCCGTTGAAGACCATACTGAGGTGCTCGAAGCGAAAGGGCTGGTTGGACTCCTCGGTCAAGTCCATGATTTTCAGGTGGTTGTGACCAAGGGTGGCCGGCCCCATGCTCGCTAAGTGCGCGCCGTCGGGTCCGCGGTGGGTTTGGGCCGCGTTCATCGACGCCACGGCGGATTCGCGCGCTTCCGCGCCTAAATGGGGTCCGTAAACGCCGGTAATTCCACACATAATTTGAGGACGTGAAGCTAGGGCAGAAAGCGTGTTGCCGCAGGGTTGCTCGGGCAAAGTTTGCCCCCAGGTTCGAGCTTATTCTTCGAAGCGCGACTTGAACCCGCTGCTGCGGTTGCCGCCCTCGGTTCCGCCGCCGCCCGAACCCGAACCTCCGGGGCGCTTGCGCCCGCGGCCGCGGTGGCGGCGCTGGCCTGAACGGCGGTCCGACTCTTCGCGGCCGTGGGCCTTGAGGTAGCGGTAGCGGTAAATGACGGCTTGGCCAAAAACGCTGAGGCCGGCGTTGAAGGCGACCAGTCCAGCGGTGCCCAGCAGCACGTAGGCTTGCTGCGCCATTTTGGCGATAACGGCTTCGCCGACCAACGAAAGTCCGAGTCCGGTGAGAATAAGGCCTAGAACGGCGAAGGTCAGCCAGTTGCGGCGGAGTTCAGCAGATTGTTTCACGGCCGTAAACCTACAAAAATTTGGTCAGATTAGGGCAGCATCAAGGGGCTGGGGTCGCCCGAAATTGCATACATCATCAGGCCAGACAGCCAGCCGCCGTAGGTTCCGAGGGCATAGCCCAATACCGCCAGCAGCACGCCCACGGGGGCGAGCGACGGGTGGAAGGCGGCGGCGGCCACAGGCGCTGAGGCGGCTCCGCCGATGTTGGCCTTGGATCCGACCGCCAAAAAGAAGAACGGCGCCTTGATCAGGCGAGCGACGACCACCAGGATCAGCACGTGGATGGTCATCCACAGGGCGCCCACGCCGATGAGGCCGGGCTGACTGAGGGCCTCCATGAGGTCCATTTTCATGCCGATGCTGCCGACCAAAATGTAAATGAACACCGAGCCCCAGCGGCTGGCGCCCACGCCTTCGAGGTTGCGCGCAGGGGTAAAGGACAGCAGCAACCCAATGGTAGTCGCGATAATTACGATCCAGAAGAAGTCGCTGGTGAAGCTGAAGTTGGCCGTGTAGGGGGCGTGCTCGGCGAACCAGGGCGCGAGGAAGTCGCCCGCCGCGTGGCTCAGGGCGACGGCGCCAAAGGCGATGCCCAGAATCTTCATGGCGTCGGCCAAGGTCGGGATGCGGGCGGTGCGCTTGAGGAACTCTTCCATTTTGCCCTGAAGTTCTTTGACCGAGCGGTTGTCGGCTTTGAGCCAGGCGTCGACGCGGTCCGACTTACCGGCGCCGAGCAAGATGACGGCCATCCAGATTTCGGCGACCACGACGTCGACCGTGATCATGGCGGAATAAATCGATTCGCTGGGCTTGAAGACCTCGTAGAGCGCCGCCTGGTTGGCGCCGCCCCCGATCCACGAACCGGCGATGGTAGAAAATCCGCGCCACACGGCGTCGGGCCCAATTCCGCCCACGGTTTCAGGCGAGATCCACGAGACGAGGAGCAGCGCGAGGGGTCCGCCCACCATGACACTGAAGGTCGCCGTGAAAAACATAATGAGCGCTTTGGGCCCTAGGCCCACCACGGCTTTGAGGTCAATGCTGATGGTGAGCAGGACGAGCGAGGCAGGCAGCAGGTAGCGCGAGGCGATGAAGTAAATGTTGGTATCCTTGGGAACCAATCCGGTGTTGGTCAGCAGCGACGGCACGAAGTAGCACAGCAGCAGGGCGGGGATGACGGCAAAGAATTTTTTGAATCGGGGCTCGCTGGCGGCCCAAAAAATGCCGCCGAGGATGGCCATGAGCAGTCCAAAGACGACCGCTTCGTTGGTGATGAGTGCAGGGTGTTCCATGTTCGGGAGCCAAATCTAGGGCGCAGTTGCGCTTCGCCGACGGTTGTGCTACCTTAACCCCATGAAGAAGCTACTCTTGGGCGGACTGGTTGCCGCCTCGGCCGCCGCCGCCGGGCAGGCCGTGATGACCCCCGAACTTTTGTGGAAGCTGGGCCGCGTGGGTCTGGACGATGCCGCGGCGATCGGGTGGGTTGCCTACGGCGTGACCCGCTACGACCTCGAGGCCAACAAGGGCAACCGCGACCTGTTTCTCGTGCACGCGGCGACGGGCGAAACCCGCAGCTTGGCCGCCGAGCCGGGGGGCGAGTACGCCGCGACGTTTGTCCAAGGCGGAACCCGCGTCGCCTACGTCCACCAAGGCAAGCTCAAGTCGCGGGCCCTCGACGGCAGCGACCTGCGGGTTCACCTGGACGTTCCGGGGGGAGCCAGCGACGTCAAGCTGCGCGAGCTGCCCAACGGCCAGTGGATCGTGGCCTTTGTGACGCGCGAACAGCTGGACCAAACCCCCATGGAGCGCCACCCCGAGACCCCCAAGGCGAACTACGCGGTGTTTGACGACCTGATGTACCGCCACTGGGACAGCTGGACCGACTACCGCTACAACCACGTGGCTTACGCCGTGGTTTTTCCGAACGCGCCCAATCCCGCCACCGAGTACACCGACCTGCTGAAGGGCGTGCGAGGGCATGCGCCGCTGCCCCCGTTCGGCGGAGCCGAGTCGTTTGACGTCAGCCCCGACGGGTCGTTCATCGTGTACTCGGCCAAGCTGAGCACCGGCAAGGAGTTCGCGCTGCACACCAATTCGAAGCTGTACCGCTACGACGTGGCGACGGCGCAGACGACGGAGCTTCCGGGCCTGAACGGCTACGACGGGAATCCCCGCATTTCGCCCGACGGCGCCACGCTGGCCTTCACGGCCATGCCCACCGACGGGTTTGAGTCCGACGTCAACCAGCTCCACCTGCTCGACCTGCGCACCCCCGGCGCGCTGCCCCGCCGCATCGACGTCGCCGGCGAGTACGTCAACGACCTCAAGTGGGTAGGCCCTTCGAGCCTCGTGCTGAACGTGACCCAGGAGGCCTCCAACCAGCTGCTGCGCCTCGAGCTCAAGGGGACCAAGGCCACGGTCGCTCCCCTCACTTCGGGCGACTTCGATTTTGGCGCGTTTGACTACGCCGGCAAGGTGCTGGTCGCCGAGCGCATGGACCAAAACCAAGCCAACGAACTGTATGCGCTGGGCGGCAAGGCCCCGGTGGCCCTGACGCACGCCAACGACGCCGACTACGCGAAGATCGCGCGCGGCAAGGTCGAGAAGCGCTGGATTCCGACGAGCGACGGCAAGAAGATGCTCACGTGGGTGATGTACCCGCCTAATTTTGATCCGGCCAAAAAGTACCCGGCGCTGCTGTACTGCCAGGGCGGACCCCAAAGCACCGTCAGTGCGTTTTACAGCTTCCGCTGGAATTTTCAGGTGATGGCGGCCCAGGGCTACATCGTGGTGGCGCCCAACCGCCGCGGAGTTCCGGGCTTTGGACGCGCGTGGAACGAGCAGATTTCGGGCGACTGGGGCGGCCAGGCGATGAAGGACTACCTCGCCGCCGTGGACGCCGTGGCGGCCGAGCCCTACGTCGACGCGCAGCGCCTTGGGGCGGTCGGCGCCAGCTACGGCGGGTACAGCGTGTACCAGCTTGCGGGCATCCACGAAGGCCGATTTAAAGCCTTGGTGTCGCACTGCGGACTGTTCAACATGGAAAGCTGGTACGGTACGACCGAAGAGCTCTTTTTTGCCAACCACGACCTCGGCGGATCCTACTGGGACCAGCCGCAATCCAAGTCCTACGGCGAGTTCAATCCCAAAAACCACGTAGCCAAGTGGACCGCGCCGCTGCTCGTGATTCACGGGGGCAACGACTTTAGGGTTCCGCTGAACCAAGGTATGGAGGCCTACCAGGCTGCCCAGCTGCGCGGAATTCCGTCTCGATTTCTGTACTTCCCCGAGGAAGGCCACTGGGTAACGAGCCCGCAGAATGCGCTGGTGTGGCAGCACGAATTTTTTAACTGGTTAAATCAATGGCTCAAACCATGAACAAAACGCGACTGACTTTCTGGATTGCCACCGGCATCATTTTTCTTCTCGAAGGGGTAATGCCCGCCCTTACCGGCCACACCGAAATGGCCAAAGAGGGGGTGCTGCACCTCGGATACCCGGACTACTTCAGGGTGTTCCTCAACGTAATGAAGGTGGCGGGCGCCGTCACGCTCGTGGTTCCGTTTGCGCCGAATTGGCTGAAGGAGTGGGCCTACGCGGGCTTCACGTTTTCGCTCATCGGGGCCGTGGTGAGCCACTACAGCGTGGACGGCTTGGCGCCCCAAACGTTTTTCCCGTTGGTGGTCCTTGCCATCTTGCTGACGTCCTACGGGTCGTTCCGCAAGGGCGGACCGCGCGCGGTTTAAGCGCCCGTAGCGCGCTTTAGGTTAGTGCGAAGCGGCGTATAAAAAACGCAGAATTTGTTCTTGGCCGGCCTCGTCAATTGCGACGGTGCCGGCTTTTTTATTGGCCTTCGGAACCATTTTGGGAACCCACTGGGCCCATTGCTCCTCAGTGTGCGACCCGGGGGCGTAGGCGGGGTGGCAGCGCCCGCAGTTTTCGGCATAGAGAGCCTGGCCCGCGGTGAAGTCGGCCAAGCTGTAGCCGGGGTACTTGGCTTGAGCGGCGCTCAAGTTGACGGTTGTCGCGCTTTGGGCGGAGCCGCAAGCGGCAAGTACGGCCAGCATTGAAACGGTGGCGGCGGCGGAGGCAAAGAGGCGCAAGGTCATGGCGTAGGGTTTGGTTTTCGCCCTCAAGATAGCGCAGATTAAATTCCCGCCTTCGGCGCGTACATTCGTTTGCAATGGAAGTGCTGCATGCCCTCTCGGGTCCGCGAAACGTTTCGACGGCGCTGATGTACAGCTTTGCCCAGCGGCCGGGCTGGGGAGTCGTGGACGAGCCGTTTTATGCGGCCTATTTGGCGCGAACCCGTGCGGACCACCCGGGCCGCAAGGCGGTCCTCGCCCACCAACCGATCGATCCGGCCGCGGTGTGGGCGGAGTTAGCCACCCTGAAGCGCCCTACCTACCTCAAGAATATGGCCCACCACATGGACGGGCTGGACCTCAGCCCCGCGGCGGGCTGGAAGCACATTTTGTGGATTCGAAGCCCCCGCAAGGTCATCGCGTCGTTCGCCAAGGTGGTTCCTCAGGTGTCGTTGCGCGACGTGGCGCTGCGCGAGCAGCTCGACGCGCTGAAGCAGCTTGAGTCGTTGGGAGCTCCTTTGGTCGTCGTTGACTCGGACGACCTCTTGCTCGATCCCGAACGGGGGTTCCGTCAGGTGTGCGCCGCACTGGACCTCGAGTTCAGGCCGGAACAGCTCTCGTGGCCGGCCGGTCCGAAGCCCTACGACGGAGTTTGGGCGCCGCATTGGTACGCACAAGTACACCAGTCCACAGGCTTTGGCACTCCGTCTCCGGAACCGCCCCGCATGTCCGAGCATCTTGAGGCCCTTGCGGAAGAATCGGCGCCCTTGTTTGCCCGCTTGGCGAATCAAGCGCTTCTACTTGAGTAAATTCGTTTATTATGCTTCAAACGTTTAATCCGCAAAACGCCAACCTGCAGGTTTGGGTCGGAGATCGGCTCTGGCACCGGGATCAGGCCAAGGTAAGCGTCTTTGACTCCGCCGTTCAGGGGGGCGACGCCGTTTGGGAGGGACTGCGCGTGTACCCCAACGGAATCTTTGCCCTCGACTACCACCTCGACCGGCTGTTCGCTTCGGCCCACGCTATGGCCTTTGCCCAGGTGCCGACGCGCGACGAAGTCCGCTCCGCCCTATTTCAAACCTTGGAAGCCAACGGAATGCGCGGCGACGCCCACGTTCGGCTGACGCTGACCCGCGGAGAGAAAATCACCTCGGGAATGGATCCGCGCCTCAACCAAAAGGGCTGCACGCTCATTGTGCTGGCCGAATGGAAAAAACCGGTCTACGACAACGCCGCCGGGGTGCGCGTCGTCACCTCGGCCATACGCCGGAACAGCCCGCAGTTCGTGGACTCCAAAATCCACCACAACAACCTGATCAACAACATTTTGGCAAAAATTCAAGCCAACGTGGCCGGGGCCGACGACGCCCTAATGCTCGACGAGCGCGGCTTCGTGGCCGAAATGAACGGGACCAACCTGTTCGCCGTGCGCGGCGGACAGCTGCTCACCCCGCACGCGACCAACTGCTTGCCGGGCATTACGCGCGGAATTGTGCTGGAGCTTGGCCGGGAGCTGGGCATCCCTACGGCGGAACGCGACCTGTCGCTGACCGAGCTCTACACCGCAGACGAGGCCTTTGGCACGGGAACCATGGGCGAGCTGACTCCGGTGGTGGAAGTGGACGGGCGCCGCATCGGAAGCGGCCAGGGAGGACCCCTGACGGCGCAGCTTTCGGAGGCCTTTCACGCCCGGGTGGCGAGCGGACGCTGGTCGGCGGCCTTCCCCTAGGTGCCCGAAAATCCGTACTTTAAGGGCACCTAAACGCCCATTAATGAAGTTTTATGCCCGCATTTTGGGGATGCTGAGCCTGGTGCTCTCCGCGACGTTGAGTGCGCAAACGGCGCGAATTACCGGAACCGTGACCGACGCCAGAACCCGCGAGGCGCTGCCTTCAGCGCGGGTTACCGTGGGCTCGATCAAGGTGGTTACCGACCTTGAAGGCGCGTTCGTGGTGCAGGGGGTACCGCTTCCTGCGACCATTTTGGTGGAAGCTTTTGCCTACGAGCCCTACCGTGCTGAGGTGCGGAATGCGAATCCGCTGAACATCAAACTCACGGCGTCATCCGTGGAGCTTTCGGAGGCCCAAATCGTCGCTTCCAAAATTTCGGAAAAGCAAAAGCAGGCGCCGCTCACCGTGGAGGCCTTGGACTTGGTGAGCATGAAGGAAGCCCCCGCGCCCAACTTTTATGAAGCCCTCGGAAGCATGAAGGGCGTCGACTTGACTTCGGCCAGCATTGGATTTAAAATCATCAACACCCGCGGATTCAACAGCACCAGCCCGGTGCGCAGCCTTCAAGTCATCGACGGGGTGGACAACCAGGCGCCGGGATTGAATTTTTCGCTCGGCAACTTTTTGGGCGCCAGCGAGCTCGACGTGCAGCAGGTCGACGTCATTTCGGGGGCGGTCGGAGCCCTGTACGGCCCCTCAGCGTTCAACGGAGTAATCGCCATGACGACCAAGGATCCCTACCGGTTTCAGGGGACTTCGGTGCAGGTGAAGGCGGGCGAGCGCCGCTTGGCGGAATTTGGGTTCCGCCACGCGCAAGCGTTTAAACGGGCGGACGGTAGCGCCAGTTGGGCCTACAAAATCAACTTGTTTGCGCTGCGGGCCGACGACTGGGAGGCGACCAACCTCGACCCGACGGACGGTTCCAAGTCTGCCGCCGACAACCCCGGGGGGTACGACGCGGTCAACCGCTACGGGGACGAAATTACCTACGACGACGGGGGCGACGTGAAAACCTATGCAGGCATCGGAACCTACCACCGCCGCGGGATTGAGGAGTCCGCGCTCGTGGACTACAACACCGAAAACCTCAAGATGGCGACGTCGGTGCACTACCGCAACCGCGCCGGGGTGGAGGCCATTTATGCCCTGAACTACGGAACGGGGACCACCGTCTACCAAGGGGATAACCGGTTTAGCCTAAAGGACATACAGTTCCTTCAAAACCGCATAGAATTGCGCAAGGGCGAGGACTGGTTCGTGCGCGCCTACACCACCCACGAGGACGCGGGCAAGACCTACGACGCCTACTTTACGGCCCTTCGCATGCAGGATTCGGTGCTGAACGACGGGTTTTGGGCGAATCAATACCGCTCGTTTTGGACGATTTTTCAAAAGCCGGTGGTCCGGGCGCTGCCGGGCTACCCCGACGAGTCGCTTTCGGCTGCGGACTTCAGTGCGGCCATGGCCCAGCTCTGGGCGGAACATTCGGGCGTGTTTGATTCGCTGCACGCGAGCAACCGCAATTGGATGGACATGGCGTACGACCCCGACAGCATGCTGATTCCGGGTTCTGCGGCGTTTGAGGTGCTGAAGCAGTCGATCATTTCGCGGCCGTTCACCGAAGGGGGGTCGCAGTTTTGGGATCGGTCGTCGCTCGCGCACCTGCACGGGCAGCGGGCCTACGACGTGGCGGGCGGACGCTTCACGCTGGGCTCGAGCCTTCGCCAGTACCGTCCGAATTCGCGCGGAACGCTGTTCAGCGACACGAACGGCCGGGTGCTTCGCGTGGCCGAACTGGGGCTGTATGCGGGCTACACGCGCAACTGGGGCGAGCAGTGGACGGTGAGTGCAACCGCCCGCGCCGACAAGAATCAGAATTTTAGTTGGCTGTTCTCGCCCGCCGCTTCGGTGGTGTACCGACCCAACGAGCGCAGCGTGTGGCGGCTCGGTTTTTCGTCGGCGGTTCGGAATCCGACGCTTCAAGATCAGTATCTGTACTACAATGTGGGCCGGGCGCTGCTGCTGGGCAACCTCAATGGCTACGATTCGCTGGTGACGGTCGACGAGGTCAGCGATTTTTTGAAGGCGGGCCCGCAGGCCCGGGCAGACTGGCAGTGGCAGTACTACTCGCGCGAAGCGGTCCGCCCAGAACAGGTGCGCAATGTGGAGTTGGGGTACCGCACGACGTGGTGGGATCGGTTGTACCTCGACGCAACGTACTACTACAGCTGGTACACGGATTTTATTGGCTACCATCTGGGCTTGCGCATCGAAGACGATCCCGGCGGCAGCGCGGCGAATCGACTCTCCTCAGTGCAGGCCTACCGGATTGCGTCCAACGCGACGGAACAGGTTACTACGCAAGGGTTTAGCCTTGGGGCCAACTACTACTTTTCGCGCTACACGCTTGCAGGCAATTACACATGGAACGTGCTGAATTCGGGAGAAGACGACCCCATTATTCCGGCCTACAACACCCCTGAACACAAGTACAACCTGTCGCTCGCGGGCCGAGACCTCGACTGGAATCTGGGCAAAGGACGCTGCGGGTTCAACGTCACCTACAAATGGGTGGAGGGATTTCTTTTTGAGGGCTCGCCGCAGTTTACCGGGCGGATTCCGAGCTACAGCCTGGTGGACGCTCAGGTTTCGTGGGCCAAGCCCGACCTGGTTTGGCAGGTCAAGTTGGGGTCGAGCAACCTGTTGAACCAGAAGGTCGTTCAGGTCTACGGCGGTCCGGCGGTGGGACGGCTGACCTACGTCTCGTTGACGTGGAACGCCCCCTCGAAGTAAAATATTTTTTGTAAGTTTCTGAATCCTAATCTCCTAAATGCATGAAATTAACCTACCCTAAGAGCCTAATTGCCGCAGCGGCATGGGCATTCACGGCGTTCTCGGCTTCGGCCCAGCAGCGCTACCTCGACGAGGTGTTCACCGACGCGCAAGTGACGGTGCTTCCCAACGTGGCCTACGGCTACAACTTCAGCCAGTACGTTCCGGCCACGATGGGCGGACCGATGGTGGTACCGATGTACGCCGACATCTACATGCCCGACACGGCCGTGGACCAGGTGGCGTCGCGCCCCGTTGTGATCATCTTCCACACGGGCTCGTTTTTGCCCAAAGGCTTGGCTTCGCCCATGGGCGACCGCAAGGATTCGGCCGTAGTGGAAATGGCGAAGCGTTTTGCGCGCCGCGGATTTGTGGCCGTTTCGGCGAGCTACCGCCTCGGTTGGTTGGCGAACTCGACCAACCTGGACTTGCGCCGCGGAACCAACCTCATGGCCGTTTACAACGCCGTGCAGGACGCGAAAGTGTGCGTGCGTTCCGTTCGGGCGTCCAAGATTGCCTTAGGCGACCCCTACCGCGTGGATCCTTCAGCCATTTCGCTAATTGGTGCGGGTTCGGGCGGCTACATCACGCTGGCCTATGCGACCATTGACAACTACGCCGAAGTGGCGTCTCCGTCCAAGTTCAAGTACCAAGCGGCCGGAACCGGCATCTTCGGCAACACCGTCGCAGCCGGCGATCCCTACGTGGACACGGCGCGGGTGGGCGACTGGAACGGCTACGGCGGCAAGGCCGTCATCAGCGGAACTCACCCGGTTACGGGGCTTCCGCTCGTGGACCAAACGCAGCCCGGCCGAAACATCGAGCTGTACAAGGGCATTCCCCACAACGTGAACATGGTGATCAACTTGGGCGGAGCCCTCGGAGATTCCGCGTGGATGGCCCAAGGCGACGCGCCGGTGGTGAGCTTCCACAGCCGCTACGATTTTTTTGCGCCCTACTACCGCGGCATGGTGAACGTGCCCATCGCGGGCGCCTTCTTCCCGGTGGTTGAGGTCGCCGGCAGCCACACCGCCGTGAAAATGGCCAACAGCTTTGGCAACAACACGGTGCTTGCGGCTTCGACGATGAACGACGCCTACTCGGTGAAGGCCCGCACGAATCCCTACAACCTTGGCGCGCAGGAAAACCTGTACACGTTCAACATGCTTCCGCCGAACGCGACGATGCCCTTTAAGGTGAATGCCAACCCCTGGGATTGGTGGGACGGCAACGATCCGCTGTCGGCCAACGAGACCAACCCCAACATCAAGGCCCAGTCGCTGCTCTACATCGACACGGTGATGGCGTTTGCGATGCCCCGCATGGCGAAGGCGCTGAACGCCGTGGGCTACAGCATCTCGGTTCCCGAAGTGGAGGCGGTGAAGATGCAGTTGGTTCCGAACCCGACGACGGCCAACGCGCTGCTGCGTGCTTTTGGTGCCAACGTCACGGCGGTGGAGGTAATGGACATCCTGGGACGTCCGGTGTTTGCCGCCACGGTGAACGGAACCGAAGTCGAGCTGCCGAGTGCCACTTGGGCGCCGGGGGCCTACTTCGTGCGCGTGCACACCGAACGCGGAACGCACACGGCCAAGCTGGTCCGCCACTAAGCCCAGCGTGCTGAATTAAGAGGCCCGCCGAGTTCGCTCGGCGGGCTTTTTTGCTAGTAGCGGGGCTCGGTGCCCTTGAGCGCTGCGTCGTAGTTGGGGGCTTCGAGGAGTTCGCGCGGAGCAAAGTCCGCGTGCCGCATCACGTGGAGGTAGGCGGCCCGCGTCATGGAATCGTGGTGCAGGTATCCGGCGGTGTAGTAGTAGGTCTGCAGGAGGTTGAGCGCGACCAGGCCGGTCGCCGTCGCCAGGCTGAGCCGACGCAGCACGGCGGGGGCCTCCTCGAGCATGCGCTGAAAGTACACGGCCAGCGGCAGCGCCAGCAGGGCGTACGCGTCGATCAGGGGCCGGGCGCCAAAGCTTCCGCCGTACCACCACGCCCACCAGCTGAAGGTCACGTAGGCGGTAACGACGAGGTAGAGTCCGACGACGAGGGCCCAAGCCGGCTTTTTGCGGGCGAAGCCCCAGAACCCGAAGATCATGAAGGCGGCCATTGGGGTGTAGAGGAACCAGCCTTTGCGCCAACTGAAGAGGCCTTGAATCCAGGCGGGCTCAGTCCAAAAAAAGCCTTCGCGGCCGTAGGTCCACACGAACCAGTGGCCGGTGCTGGCCTTCCAGTACCCAAGCTGCGGAAGGGCCACGAGCGCCGCCGCCGCCACCGCTAGGGCCAGGCGCCGGCCGGTGAGGAGTCCGCGCGGAAGCCGACCGTCCAACGTGAACATGGCGGCCACGGCCACAGGGATCAGCAGGTTGACGGGGCGAATCAGCACCACGAGGCCCGCGAGGAGCCCAACGACCACGAGGCGACCCGGCTGCTCGCGCCGCCGCCAGAGGTCGGCGTGGTAGAGCATGGCCGCCGACAGCATGAAGGTGGCACCGTGGCTCATGGCTCCGCGAAAGCTGCTGTAGTAGAAGAGGTTGGTGCCCAAAAACAGGGCGACGAGGGCCCAGGTGATTGCGGCGTCGGGCACGTAGTGGCGCAGAAAACGGCGAAGCAGCACGAGTCCGAGCAAGGGGTACAGCACCCCGGCCAACCCGATGGCGAATCGGTAGGGGAGCGAAAATCCGTGGGCCTCCGCCGGCTGGGTGGCCAAGGTGTAGGCGTGGGCTACGGCAAAAAACGGCGCGTAGAGCACCGCCATGCCCGAGGTAAATTTGAGGTGGCGACCGCCCGTTTCGGGGTGCTCGTGCACCCCTACCAGCTGGATCATGTCGTACTTCCAGGGGCGCTCGAGCCGAACGTCGCCTTCGATGAACAGCATGGGGAGGTAGGCGTAGTAGCCCGCCACGTCGTAGGAAATCACTTGATTGCGCGGATTGGCGCCGCGCTCCAAAAAGGGCCGTTGCCACGCGAAGTAGATCAGAGCCAGGCTGGCCAGGATTCCGACGGCGAGCTTGGAGCGGATCATGCTTAAAAGTAGCAAAAAAGCCCGCATTGCTGCGGGCTTTCTGTGGAACCAAAACACCTTAACACCTTAACACCCTACGAAACGCAGAGCGAGAAGCGGTTCCGAACTTCTGCATACAAAGCACGTGCCGCTACCTTAGGCGCAGGTAAAATGGGCGTTATTCTTCTTCGTCCTCGCCGACTTCGTCAAAGTCGAGCTCGAAGCCAATTTCTTCAAGGAAGTCCTCGTCGATCAGCACGCCGAACCGGTCGTCTTCTTCCATTTCGACGGTGCGGGCGCGTCCCTCGTCAAAGGCTTCGTTGATGATTCCGCTGAAGACCATTTTCATGACTTCTTCGGCGGCTTGCACGTCGGCCGGAATCTCAGATTCGGCGTCGAGGTGCGACAGGACCTCGGCCAACGTGGTGCCGTAGGCATCGCAAAGGGTGTCGAGAATTTGCTGGGCAGTGGGCTGGCTCATAGGGGGTTAAATTAGTACCGGCGCGGAATGCCCGGTAGCCAAAGCTAATGCAAAGCCGGGCGCTTTGAAGTAGGTTTGTGCATGCTTTTCCCTCGACTTTTCAACCTTTTGCCCTTGGGGATCTTTATTGGGGCGTCGTGCTCCGGGCCCAAGAACGTGCGCTGCGACTACGCCGCACCGCAATTTGACCCCGCGGCCTTGGTTCAGGCCCAGGGATTTGATAGCCTGCCGCGCTACAGCACCCAAGCGGTTGACTTGAATGAAGCGAGTGGAGCCGTTTACTGCGGTTGGGATTCAACGGCCATTTGGGTCATCGAAGACGGCGGATCGGGGCCAAGCCTGTCGCTCGTCAACGTGAACACAGGGCGCGTCACGGCCCGGCTCCAGATCGCAGCAGGGTGGGCCAACCTCGATTGGGAGGACCTTACTCATTGGACCGACACGCTCGGTCAGCGCTGGCTCGGAATTGCCGAGGTTGGAGACAACAACGCCGTGCGCACGAGCTGTTCGATTTACGGTTTTCCGGAGCCCGTGCTCAATGACACTTCGGGGGTGACGCAAACCTGGTCGCCCGCCCAAACTAGGGTGTGGAACTTCGTGTACGAGGACGGTCCGCGCGACGCCGAATCGCTGTTTACCGACCCAGTTGACGGCCGAATGTACGTGGTCACCAAGCGAGACTCGCGAAACCGGGTGTACGTGCTGCCCGCCCAGCCTTCAGGATCCATAGACACCGCCCGTGCGGTGGCGGACCTGCCCATCTTTATGTCCACCGCGGCGGACCGAAGCGTGCTGTCTTCGGGTCAAGCTCCCCTGGTGGTGCGCAGCTACGGCCGGCTGTACTACTGGCCTGCTGAGGCGCATGAAGCCGCCTGCACCGTGCTTCAGCGCACGCCCATGGAGCTGCCCTATCCCGACCAGGAAGCGCAAGGTGAAATTTTTGCATGGCTTCGCGACGGAAGCTACGTCCTCTTGAGTGAGCGCTTGGGCAACGTCGTTCCCAAGGTCCAGCGCTTTGTGCGCCAGCCCTAAGGACTACGGAACCGTAATCCGTACCGCCACCCCTTCTTGCCAGAGCACGTACACTCCGGCGGGGCAGTTCTCCGGCACGCAGACGAGCGTTTGGCCTGCTTCGAAGCGCTGGGCCCAGTGCAGGATTTGGCCGGTCAGGGTCGCCACGGACACGGGCGCATCGCCCGGACTGGTGATCCACTGCCCGGGTTGCGCCGGGTTGGGGTACCAGGCGGCAACCGCCGCCGGTTCGTCGAGTCCAACTGTTTGAAGCGATTTGGTCAAGGTGTCTTTCCCTCCGCAGGAATTGGACGCAATCAAGGTCACCGTGTAGAAAAGTCCGGGGACCCCATAAGTCTTGATGGGGTTGGCGCCCGATCCGTTGGTGCCGTCGCCAAAGAGCCATTGGAAGTTCACGGCGTCCGCGCTCGACCAGGGGGTCGCGTTGAACTGAACCCGCATTCCGGCGCCTCCCGACGAGAGAATTTGCGCGGTCCATTCCGCCGCCGGCTTGGTGCAGGTCACCACCACTTGGCTTGAGGTTATCGTGTCGCCGCAGATGTTGAACGACCGCATCACGACCGTGTAGGAACCGGTTCCGGCGTAGGTGTGAACCGGAGCGGGGCCGCTGCCTTGGTTGCCGTCGCCAAAGTCCCACAGCTGGCCCGACGAATTCACGGCGAGGCTCGTGAAGCTCACGGTGTTTCCGTTGACCGTGTGGCTAAATCCGCCGCCCAACGGGGCGCAAATATTGACGGTAACCTGGCTGGTGTCGGAACTTCCGCAGAAGTTGGTCACGATGAGGCTTAACGTAAACGAACCGGTGCCCGACACGGGAATGGTCGACGAGCCCCCCGTTCGCGTGGCCACCGTAGCCCCGCTCGAGTTGAGCAACGTCCAAGCGTAGTTGGACGTCGCCGAAATGTTCTGCGCGTTCATGATGAGGTTTCCGCCTACGACGTTGTAGGTGAAGCTCGCCGAAACGGGCGGACAAGGCTGCGTGGTGAACGCCAAGGGCCCTACCCACGAACTCGCAAGCCCCACGCTGCTGCAAGTGTCCTTGAGGTACACGTGGTAGGTGGTGTTGGCATTGAGGCCGGTGAGCACGTAGGGTGAAGTAATCCCCGTCGCAAGGGTGGTCGCCGCGTTGGGAACGAAGCCCACGGGGCCCCGAGCGATTCGCGTGCTGGCGCCGCCGGGCGTGAACGCGATTTGGGCCGTGTTCACCGTGACGCCCGAAGCGCTGAGGTTTGAGGGCGCGGCGCAGGAAGGCAAGGGCGCTTCCACCACAGCAAACTCATCAAGCCCAATTTCGGCGTAGCCGGCTACCGCCGTTTTTTCGCCGCGAAAACGGAACCGAACGGTTTTGTCGGCATAATTGGGCAGCGGGATTTCGTGAAGGGTCCACGCCGAGGAGGCCAAGGATTGGTTGCCTGGAAGAACAATCAGAATACTCTGCCATCCGGCACCCGAGTCGATGAAGACCTGGAGCCGGTCAATGACGCCGCCGTACATATGGCTCGAGAAGCGCAGCATAGGCACGTTGAGGGGCGTCGTATTGATCCAAGGCGAGGTAAGCGTAGCTTGGTTCACGCCCGTGTTGCCAAATCCGCTGGTGAACATGTACTTGCCGCCGTTGATGCCTTGGTTCGGGCCGGTGTTGCCCGCCTGCATCGGCCCTTGACCGACGGCCCAGAAGAACTCACCGGCGGCAGACCCGGCCGAACGGCTCCAGCAGGGCGAAATGGTTCCTTCGAGGTTGGGCCATGTTCCGATGTTCCAAGCAAAGGACTGAAAGTTCTCATTTATCGGTGCCGAAACGGTCGCGCAGGTCGTGGTTGCCGTTACCGCCGTACTCCACAAACTGACGCTGGCCGGTCCGCAAGAGTCTTTCACATAAAACTGATAGTTGGTGCTCGGCGTGAGGCCGGTGACCGTAAACGGATTGCTGGTGGCAACTACGCGGGTTCCGCTCGCCGAGGGGCCAAATCCGACGGGGCCGTACTTGACCACCCATGGGCTGCTGCCGACCGTCCAGCTCAGCGTGGCACTGGTGCTGTTGGTGGTCGTAACAGCAAGGTTTTGAGGCTTAGGGCACGAAGGCGCTGCGTGAATATCAATGTCGTCGATGGCGGACTGTGCGAGCGAAGCGAAGTTGCCTGTCGCCGTACCCGTCCAGCGCAGGCGGACTTTTTTGTTGGCGAAGGCAGATAAACTGACCGTTATTTCCGTCCAAGGATCAGTCTGGGCCGTTTGAATTTGCCCTGTGCTCGACCACACTTGAGTAAAGACGCCCGCGGTGTCTTCGACGTGGAGCTGCGTTCCTGAAATTTGGAAGCCGTAGGCGTGGTACCAAAACGTGAGTTCGGGAACGGCTAGGGGCGTGAGGTTAATCCATGGTGTCTTAAACTGTCCTGAGGTGCCGTTTGAGAATCCCACTGACTCGAGATAAATGTACTTTCCGTTAAAGCCCGAACCGTGGTCCTCAGACGGACCCGTCGTAAACGAGTTGAACTGGGGAGGGCCGACCACGTAGGCCATCCCTTGGTTGGTTGGTCGGTCCCAGCAGCTCGGCCAGATTCCGGCTTGGTTGAATGCGGGCACGGTCCAACTGGCCCCGTCGAAGTTCTCGCTCCATGGCGCGGCCACCGCCAGACACCCGGTGGTGAACGAAACCGGCCCCACCCAGTTGCTGAACGACGTTGGGCTGCAGGAGTCGCGAATCCAGGCCTCGTAGGTCGTATTGGGCGTCAGGCCAGTGAGGTTTGTAGTGGTGCCGCTGAACCGCTTCACGGTCCCGTTGCCGGCGCCCGAACCGGGAGCACCGTACGAAAGTTGGTGGTGTTGCGACGATCCGAGCACGAGGCCCGCAAGGGCCGAATTCGCCTGAACGGCGCTGAAATTGAGGTTCGAGGGCGAAATGCATCCGGTGGCTTGGCCGACGCGCAGGTCGTCAATGGCGACTCGAGCGTTGAACGGAAAGGTCGCCGAGGACTTGGCTACAAAGCGGATGGTCACCGTTTGGTTGGTGAACATCGTAAGCGGATAAATCTGCTGCTGCCAGGGACTCGTTTTGGACGAAAACAGCGTGGGGTTGCTCGCAATGACCCCCAGGCGCACCCAGTTGGTGTTGCCCACCACAGAAGCCTCGACCACCAACGAATCAATCTGGTTGCCGTACATGTGGTACCAAAACTCGATTACCGGAGTGGTGGCCCCCGCGAGGTTGATCTGGGGCGTGCGGATCACGGCGGTGTTGTTGCCCGTGAACGCTCCGAAGCGGTCGGCGTACAGGTACTTGGTTCGCCCGGAATGGTCTGACTGGGGCCCGGTGGCCGGCAGAACTTGAAACGGCGGGGCCGAAACCCAGGCATACCCTTCGTTGGGCGAGGCAATCCACCCGCACATGTAGCCTCCGAGTCCGTTGACTGAGGTGCGCGGAGTGAAAAAAATCTGGTCAAAATTCTCTACCCAGGGAATGGTGGCCGCCGTTCCGCAGGTCGTCGCGTAGCCGCTGTAGCCGCTCCAGGGGCTTTTACTTCCGTTGGAACAGCTGTCGCGCAGGTAAAAATCGTAGCCGGTGGAGCCGGAGAGTCCGTTCACCACATAAGTGTTGCCGCTAAACCAGGGCGTCAAGGTTCCGCTTCCCGGAGAAAAGCCCAAGGGGCCGTACTCAAACCGGTGAAAGGCCGCCGACGAACCGGTGGAAACCGTAATGCTGCTCGCCGTGCGCGACACCAAGCTGACGTTGGGTGCCGTGGAGCAGGGTTGCGCAAACAAACTGCCGGTGGCCAAAAAAAGGAGGAGCAAGAGACGTTGAAGCATACGGTACAAAATTCGCCTAATCGGAACGGCCAATTTAGTCTAGGCCTTGAAACGACCGCCCTCGTTGAACCATCGCAGGATTCCGTGTGTTTTTCGCACGACGTACCTTTGAAACCATGCGCGCGCCCCTATTGTTCATCTGGATGCTGATTTGGGGGCTTCGTCTCGCCGATCCGGTCGCGCACAGCCTGCTTCACGGCCACCACGAACATTGTGCGGAACAGGGCCAGCACCTGCACGAGGGCGACGACGCGTGCTCTTGGGCCGATCCGGCCTACCTCGTGGGCATTCAGCCCCCGGCAATCGGCTGGGAAGCTGTGGCTCTGGTCGTGCCGGGACTGGATCATCCCGCAGCGGTTTCTAGCACGAAACGCGCCAACATGGAATGGGTGGCCCCCCGCGGGCCGCCGGTGGGTTAACCTGAGTTTTTTATCGCGGAACCGCTCCGCGAACGGTTAACCCCTATTTCCACCTTATGAATAAAACGATTTTTGGGCTGCTCGCGGCCCTGCCCCTGGTGCTTTGGGGCCAACGCGATACGTCCACGGTGATTGAACTCGGCGAAGCCTCGGTCGAGGCCCGGCGCGACAACCCCTCGGCCCTGTCGACTCAAGTCCTCGCCATTCCCGTGCGCACCCTGGCGGACCAGGGCCCCTCAGCCATGCTTCAGCTCAGCCGTCAAGCACCGGCGCTTCAGCTCGCCAGCGTGGGCGGGCACACCGTCAAACCCATTTTGCGCGGACTCGGTGGCTACCGCGTGGTCACGGCCTTCCAAGGTTGGCGCTACGACAACATGCAGGGCGGAGCGGACCACGGGCTTGACTTTCCCCTCTTGGGCGTGGACCACGTCGAGGTTATGCTCGGCCCCAATTCCCTTGCGCTCGGAACCGACGCCATGGCCGGCGTGCTGTACTTCTCCGACGTGCGTCCGCGCGCCACGGGGCAACAGCACGCGCTTACCCTGAACGGCGGGGCCCACGGCATGCCCTGGTCGGGCCAGTACAGCCTGCACCGCAACGGACCCGGTCTGTACTTCGTCGGGGCCTACGGCGGCTACAGCCCCGAGTACCGCGACGCAGGGGGCGACACCGTGCGCGGCACCCACGCCCAAACCCTCGCGCTGCGCGCCCTGGGCTCCTGGCAAAAAGGCAAAACCCAGCACCGCCTCAAGTTCACGGGCGTTCAGCGCCGATTTGGACTGCCGCAAAAGAACTACCCTCCGGGCCAGGAACCCGAACACGTGCACGGCGACCAGTTTATTCAGGCCGGCCACCTCGCCTGGGAGGCCGAGCGGCCGCTGGGCGCATGGACTTTGAGGGCCGTCAGCGGCGTGCAAACCTCCTACCGGGCGGAGTTTGACGAAGAAGTTGGGGCGGACACCCTGGAGCCCGGCCACGCCGAAGATCCGCATTTGGCTTTTTACCTCTACACGGCGTCGCAAACCACGACCTTGGACCGGCGCTTGGGTACAGGGCTGCTGACGTTGGGGGCGCAGCAGCAACTGCGCATGCTCTGCAACGACGACCACGCCCACGAGTGGCTGTACCCCAACGCCGAGCAGTTCCAATCGGCCGTTTTTGCGCACTACAGCGCGGAACAAGGCCGCAGTACTCGGTCGGTTGGGCTTCGCGGGGAGGTCGGCGCCTTCGCGGGCTATGCGGCGCTGCTGCGCTACGCCTACGCCGTGAGCAAGCCATTGAGCCTTCAGGCTCGCCTGTCCTACGGCACGCGCGGACCCCAACTCGAAGAGCGCTTTGCCTATGGGTCCCACCTCGGAGCGGGTCGTTTTGAAGTGGGCGACGCCAACCTGCGCACCGAGCGGCTCTGGAACGCCGACCTCGGCCTCAACTACGAGCGCCCGCAGTTGGACGCCCAGATTACTGCTTTTTACCAGGCCTACCGAGACTTCATTTACCTCAATCCCAACGACAGCAGCGGCTCGTGGCGCTTTTACTACGTTCAAGGAGACGCCCGCGTGTACGGCGCGGAGGCTCGGGCCCACTGGCACCCCGCGGAGCGATTCCATGTCCACGCGCAGGCCGCACTGAGCATTGGCGAGGACGCGGCGGGAACCCCGCTTCCCTTCATGGCTCCGGGTCGATGGGGGGCGCACCTGGCCTACGACGTGCTGCCCGACCAAGGCCTGCACGCCGAACTGCACTACGACCACTACCTCGCGCAAAACCGGCTCTCTTCGACCGAAGCGCTCTTTTTGGACGGACCCACTCCGGCCTACGGGCTGTGGTCCGCCAGCCTCACGGGGGTGCTGTCGAAGCGCGCTTCATGGAGCGTCGAGCTGCTGAACGCGGGGAACGCCGCCTATGCCCACCACCTTTCGATCGCCCGCGCCTTCGGGGTGCTCGAGGCCGGCCGCCAGCTGCGCGCCAGCCTGCGGTTTGCATGGTAAAAAATCCGTTGTATCTTTGCAGCGCTTTCTGAATCCAAACTCGAGGGGACCCACAAAGTCCCCTCGACTGTTTTTAAAGCTTTTTGAATCCGCGCGAAACGATGAACCAAACCGAACTGCAGCAGCTGGTAGCCGCCACCCTCGAACCGATGGGTGGCTTTGCCGTGGAAGTAAGTCTGAGCGCGGCGAACGACATCAAAGTGCACGCGGACTTGAATGAGGGCCACATTACGCTGGCGCAGATCAAGACCATCAGCCGCGCGATTGAGTCGGCCCTGGGCGAAGATTCGGAGAACTACGCCATTGAGGTGTCGTCTCCGGGCATGTTCAGTCCGTTTAAAGTCGACGCACAGTACCGCAAAAACCTGGGCCGCGAGGTCGTGGTCAAGCACGCCGACGGCCTCAAGAGCCGGGGCAAGCTGGCGGCCTACGACGGCGCGAACCTCACTTTGGAACGCACAGAGCGCGTCCCCAAGACCGTGGGCAAAGGCAAAATGGACCTGACGACCCAAACCCAAATCCCGCTGGCGGACATTGCCAGCATCACCCTCGATTTTAAATTCTAAGTTTCTCACCTTCAAGTAGCTATGGAAAACCTAGCCATTATCGAATCCTTCGGCGAGTTCAAAGACGAAAAGAGCATTGACCGCGTAACCCTCATGTCGTTCATCGAGGAGGCGTTCCGCGTCCAAATTCGCAAGAAGTACGGCACCGACGAGAACTTCGACGTGATCGTCAATCCCGACAAGGGCGACCTCGAAATCTGGCGCAACCGCACCATCGTCGAAGACGGCGCCGTTGAAGACGACAACCTCGAAATCGCGCTTTCAGAGGCCCTGAAGATCGAGCCCGACTTTGAGGTGGGCGAAGAAGTGTCTGAAGAAATGAAGATCATTGACTTGGGCCGCCGCTTCATTCTGGCCTTCCGCCAGACCCTGGTGCAAAAGGTTCAGGAGCACGACTCGGGCGAGCTATACAAGCGCTATAAGTCGATGGAAGGTGAAATCATCAGCGGCGAGGTGCACCACGTGCGCCACCGCGAGCTGATCATTTACGACGACCAGCAAAACGAGCTCATTCTGCGCCGCGAGGACATGATTCCCGAGAAGGATTTTTACCGCAAGGGCGACACGGTCCGCGCGGTGGTCAAGTTGGTGGAAGTGCGCGGAGCCAAGCCGTTCATCTTGCTCAGCCGCACCTCAGAGGCCTTCATGGCCAAGCTGTTTGAGGCCGAGATCCCCGAAGTGTTCGACGGCATCATCACCGTGAAGAAGGTCGTGCGCATTCCGGGCGAAAAAGCCAAGGTGGCCGTGGAGTCCTACGACGACCGCATCGATCCCGTGGGCGCCTGCGTGGGCATGAAGGGTTCGCGCATCCACAGCATCGTTCGCGAGCTCCGCGGCGAGAACATCGACGTGATTAACTACACGACGAACCTGCAGCTGATGATTCAGCGCGCGCTGTCTCCGGCCAAGATCACCAACATGGTGCTCGACGAGGAGCGCCGCCACGCCGACGTGTACTTGCCCGCCGACCAGGTGTCGCTGGCGATTGGCCGCGGCGGAACCAACATTCGCCTGGCGAGCAAGCTGAACGACTACGAGATCGACGTGTACCGCGAAGACGTGGTTCAAGAAGAAGACGTAGAGCTCCTCGAGTTCAGCGACGAGATTGAGGCTTGGGTTATCGACCAGCTGCGCAACGGAGGCTACGATACGGCGAAGTCCGTACTCCGCGCCGACGTCGAAGACGTGGCCCGCCGCGCCGACCTCGAAGTCGAAACCGTTCAAGAAGTTCGCGACATCCTCAAAAAAGAGTTTGACGTCGAGTAAGCCCGGATTCGTTCCCTATATCTACCCTATTACCTAACTAGTTCCGACCTTTGCGCCTATGAGCACCATCCGCATCAGTAAAGTACTTAGCGAGCTGAACATCGGCTTGGATACCGCCGT
>JACCDH010414574.1_pt1 | contig 112970 bp, 99 predicted proteins | sample 7442481 | NCBI WGS metagenome assembly JACCDH01 (sample SAMN15323433, study PRJNA562643) | freshwater metagenome | isolation source: river surface water | place: USA:Blue River Watershed | collected 2017-08-15 | reverse complement strand
CGGTTGTGGTAGTACTGCGTGAACTGCACGTCCTGCTGCGCCCATAGCGAGCTGGAAATGAGCACCATTGCGCCTGCGATAATGGATTTGAAACGAGTCATTCGGGTGTTCAGGGTCAAGCGAATCAGCGCTAAAAGTAGCAAAAAATACCGTTCGTACTTAAAAAAGCCTAAATCCCTCTTCGGACGATGCTCCACCAAACGGCGGGAATTTCGCCGTTTTGGGCGGTGAGGTAGTCGTCGGCGCTGCAGGGGATGAGGCTGTGGCGGGCGTCGGCGCCGGGGTGGTTGGCTACCTCAATCCACCAGCGCTGGCTCCAAGGAGACTTGTAGAACACGAGTTCGCCTTCGTCGTGCGGGAGCAGGACGGTGAAGCGGAGGTAGTCGGCTTTGCTGCGGTGCGGAAAATCGCCCACGCGCCCGGCCACGCCGTCGATAAAGTACCAAAGACCTTGGGCCCACAGGTGGGCGTTTTGGCCGTCGAAGTCGCGGGAGGCCACAAAGTCGGTTAAGCAAAGGGCGCTGAGCTTGTCGCTGAATCCGGCGTAGCGGAGTACGGCGCAGAAGGACTCGCCCGTGAGCCCGTTGGGGTTGGCTTCGTGCTGGGCAGGCGCGTCGGCGGCGCGGACGGCGGCGTTGTGCGCCACGACCAGGTCGGCGTCGCGGATCCAGGGTTCCGCGCGCTGAATGGGCTGAAGTTCGCCCGCTCGGTGCACCTCGAGGTGCATTTTTTCGGCGAGGTCGAGCACCGACTGCGCCACAAAGTAGCTCTGGTGCGCCAAGTGGCTGACGTGAAAGAGCCGAAACGGCTTCATCGTGAGCATTTGCGCGAGCAGGTTGCTGCGGTCCGGGAGCACGTGGTCGTCGCCGAGGGCGATGCGGTTGTTGACCAAGCACGCGTTGATGGTCCGCTCGAGACGGCCAAACGCTCGGTACACGCCCAGGGGCCAGTCGGAGTCGGCGCCCAAGAATACCGGAATGCAGCCGTACTGCAGGACTTCGACGGCGAGCTCTTCGACGGCCACCAGGGTGTCCACGCGGTCGCGGCCCGGAATCAGGTTGCCCAGGTCTGCGACCTGCAGGTCCCAAGGCCCCCAGAACAGGGGGTACAGCGCTCGGCGTACGGAGTCGGCGACATCGTGGGTTCCGCCCCGCAGTTCGGGGACGCCGATCAGGGCAACGGCCACGCCGCGCAGGTCGGGCACCTCGCCGTGGTTTTTGCGGACGGACGCTCCTAAGGTTTCGTGGGGCCAGGCTTCGGTGAAATCGGCCCCGAGGGATTCAAGCCATTCGGTACCCATGCGTTACTTGGTTTTGCGCGCCGTCGTTTTGCGGGCCGAAGTTTGGGCGGCCTTGGGCTTCGCGCCCCCGCGGCCGCGGCCCTTGGCTCCGCCGGTGCTGGGTTGGTGCTTGGCGATGAGTTCGTGCACGTCGTCGGCGGTGAGCGATTCGGGCTCGGTTCCGCGCGGAATTTTGACGTTCTCCTTGCCCCACTTGAGGTAGGGACCAAAGCGGCCCTTGCGCAGTTCTACTTCTCCGTCGGGAGTCGAAAAGGTCTTCATCAGAGAGGCCTGCGCCGCGGCCAGTTTGGCCTCCACGAAGGCGATGGCTTCGGCCTCAGTCACGTTCAGGGGCGTGGCGGGCGGAGTGATGCTGGCAAAGGTCTTGTCCCACTGAATGTAGGGTCCGAAGCGCCCAAAATTGGCCCGCAGCGGCTTGCCCTCGTAGGTTCCGACCAGGCGGGGGAGGCGCAGCAGCTCCAAGGCCTCAGCCAGGCTGATTTTGTCGAGCGTGTAGGGTTCGGGAATGCCTACGAACTTGGCGTCGGCTTCGTCTCCGTCGCCGCCGCCGAGCATGACGACCGGTCCAAACTTGGCCAGTCGGGCCGAAACCTGGCGGCCGCTTTCGGGGTGGGTTCCGAGCACGCGCACCGACCGAACGCGCTCGCTCTCTTCGGATTCCGTGACGAGGGGGTGAAACTTGGCGTAGAAGTCCCCCAGAATGTGCTGCCATTCGGCGCGGCCTTCGGCCACTTCGTCGAATTGGGCTTCCATTTTGGCGGTGAACGAATAGTCCATGACGCCCCCAAAGTGCGCGACGAGGTAGTCGGTCACGAGGTTGCCAATGTCGGTGGGCACGAGGCGCCCTTTGTCGGACCCGAATTTTTCCTCGCGCTGCGACCAATTCCATTGGCTTCCGCCGGTCCATTCGGCAAATGCGACGTGGCGGACTTCGCCTTCGCGCACGCCCTTGGCGACGTAGCCGCGGTTTTGAATCGTCGAAATCGTCGGTGCGTAGGTCGAAGGACGTCCAATGCCCTCTTCTTCAAGGGCTTTCACCAGCGTGGCTTCGGTGAAGCGCCCCGGCGGGCGGGTGAAGCGCTGGGTGGCGGTGGCACTCGCAAGCTGCACGGCATCTCCCTGCTTGAGGGGCGGAAGCATTCCGGCTTCGTCTTCTTCTTCGTCTACCCCCTCGCGGTACACCTTTAAAAAGCCTTCGAAGGCGATCATTTCGCCCCGCGCGATGAACTCGGCAGCCGAATTGCTGAGGTGGGCCACGGTGCGGTCAATTTGGGCGTCGGCCATCTGGCTGGCTAGGGTACGCTTCCAAATGAGCTCGTACAGCTTCTTTTCGGCCGCGTCGTTTCCGGCGGACTTCACCAGCATGTTGGTCGGACGAATCGCTTCGTGGGCCTCTTGGGCGCCCGCGCTCTTGGTGGTGTAGCGGCGGGTTTGGGCAAAGGCGGCACCGTACAGTTCGGTGATGGCGTGGCGCGCCCCGTTCACCGCTTCGTCGGAGAGGTTGACCGAGTCGGTACGCATGTAGGTGATGTGTCCGTTTTCGTAGAGCTTTTGGGCCAGGCTCATCGTGCGGCTCACGGCCATTCCGATTTTGCGCGAAGCCTCCTGCTGCAGGGTCGAGGTGGTGAACGGCGCGGCGGGCTTGCGGGGAGCCGTTTTTTGCTCCAGACTGCGGACCTGGAATCCGCCCAGGTTCAGGGCCGACGCCAGCGCTTCTACCGCCGCTTGGTCGCGCAGGTCGCCGTGGTACTCCGCCGCGAATCCAGCTCCGTTGGGCGCGGAGAACCGACCTTCCATGCGAAAGTCAACGTCTGACACGAAGTGCTCGATGGCGCGTTCGCGCTCCACGATCATGCGCACCGCCACCGACTGCACACGGCCGGCGCTGAGTCCGCGGCGCACCTTCTTCCAAAGCACCGGCGACAGTTCGAAGCCCACGAGGCGGTCGAGCACCCGGCGGGCCTGCTGGGCGTTCACCAAGTTCATGTCAATGCGGCGCGGATTTTCAACGGCCTTGAGGATGGCGGTTTGGGTAATCTCGTGAAACACGATGCGCTTGGTCTTCGAAACGTCGAGGTCGAGGGCCTCGGCCAGGTGCCACGAAATGGCCTCTCCCTCGCGGTCCTCATCGCTCGCGAGCCAGACGGTTTCGGCGGCCTTGGCAAGCTTGCGGAGCTGTGCGACCACGTCTTTTTTGTCTTCGCTCACCACGTATTCCGGGGCGAAACCCTGGTGGATGTCGATGCCTATTCCGCGCTCGGGCAAGTCGCGGATGTGCCCAAAGCTGGAACGCACGGTGTAGGCGCTCCCGAGGTATTTTTCGATGGTCTTCGCTTTGGCGGGCGATTCGACGATGACGAGGTTTTGGGCCATGAGCTGAGGTTTACGCCTACAAAGTAACGGCCGGAATCTCCGCAAAACGTTTAAAAGTAGGGGCTGACATTTTGTCGCGTTGGCTCGGACGTAGTCCGTATTTTTGCGGCATGACCAAAATGTCCGAAATCGAACGCAGCCCTTTGGGCGAGGAACGCCAGGGTGAGGTGATGCTCCGCGAAGGCCTGGGTCAGGGTAAGAAACTCTACCTCGAGTCCTACGGGTGCCAAATGAACTTCTCGGACAGCGAGATCGTCGCGTCCATCCTCCAAAAGGACGGCTACGAAACCACCGACAAGCTCGAGGAGGCAGACCTGGTCCTCCTGAACACCTGCTCGATTCGCGAGAAGGCCGAGCAAACCGTGCGCAACCGTTTGGACCAGTTTAATACGCTTAAGGCCAAGAATCCGGAGCTGAAAATCGGCGTTCTGGGCTGCATGGCGGAACGAGTGCGCGAAAAGTTTTTTGAGGAAGAGAAGCTCGTGGACTTGGTGGTGGGCCCCGACGCCTACCGCGACTTGCCCAACCTCCTCGAGGAGCTGGACGGCGGACGCAAGGCCGTCAACGTGATTTTGAGCAAGGAAGAGACGTACCACGACATCGAGCCGGTGCGTTTGGGCGGCAACGGCATCACGGCGTTTGTGAGCATCACCCGCGGCTGCGACAACATGTGCACGTTTTGCGTGGTTCCGTTTACTCGCGGTCGCGAGCGGAGCCGCGATCCGCAAACCGTCGTCGAGGAGGTAATCCAGCTTTGGAACGACGGCTACCAAGAGGTCACGCTGCTCGGCCAAAACGTCGACTCGTATTTATGGTACGGAGGCGGACTCAAAAAGGACTTCAGCAAGGCCAGCCCGATGGCGCAGGCCACCGCGGTGCACTTTGCCGACCTGCTGCACCTCGTGGCCAAGGCGGTGCCCGACATGCGCATCCGCTTCTCGACCAGCAATCCGCAGGACATGAAGGACGACGTGCTGCACGCGATTGCGGCGCATCCCAACATTTGCAAGTACATCCACTTGCCCGTGCAGAGCGGATCCTCGCGCATCCTCAAAGAAATGAACCGCGGCCACAACCGCGAGGAGTACTTCGCGCTGATTGACCGCATCCGCCGCATTATTCCGGGCTGCGGCCTCAGCCAGGACCTGATCGCAGGCTTCCCGGGCGAGACCGAAGAGGACCACCAGGATACGTTGAGCCTGATGGAGTACGTGAAGTACGACTTTGGCTACATGTTTGCCTACTCGGAACGGCCCAACACCTTCGCCGCCCGCAAGTTCGAGGACAACGTGCCCCTCGAAGTAAAAAAGCGCCGATTGAACGAAATCATCGCCCTGCAGCAGAAGCACAGCGCGGAGCGCAACGCCGCCTACGTCGGCCAGACCGTTGAGGTGCTGGTCGAAGGCCGTTCCAAGCGCAGCGAGGACGATCTGTTTGGCCGCACGACCCAGAACACGGTAGTGGTTTTTCCGCGCGAAAACTACCACGCCGGAGATTGGGTTATGGTTACCGTGGAACGCAGCACCGCCGCCACCCTCTTGGGCACGGCGGTCGGTTATGCCCGACCCCCTCGCCGATGAAGCACGTATTCTTTGCCCTTGCGATGACCCTGGCCTTTGGAGCCCTGGGACAAGCGCGGACCGCTCCCGCCGCAGGCTCCAACGCGAGCCGTCCGGCCGAGGCACTCCCTCAAGACTTGAGCCTGGAACTGGGCCTGCGGTCTGAGGCGATTAAGGAGGCCGGAATTCTTCGCCTCTGCGTCGCCAAAAACGGGCAGTGCATCGAAAACCTCACGCTGGGGTTCACGGTTCGGGTGTACGACGCCAAGGGAACCGAGATCTGGAACTCGATTTGGACCGGCCGCAGCCTCGACCTGCGGTTCAAAAAGCCGCTGCCCAATGCCCACCGCGTGGTGGTCAAGGCGGTGAACGCGCAGGTGGTGAACAAGCTGAGCGGAAATCCGATTTCAACCGGCAAACCCCTCGAACTCGAATTTTGGGTGGAATGAGCATTCAGGAAGTCAAGCAGCGATTTGGAATCATCGGGACGCACGCCGCGCTCGACCGAGCCCTTTTTAAAGCGGTGCAGGTGGCTGCGACCGACATTTCGGTGCTGGTGACCGGCGAGAGCGGGGTGGGCAAGGAGAACATTCCCAAGATTATTCACCACCTGTCGCACCGCAAGCACGCGCCCTTGGTGGCGGTGAACTGCGGGGCCATCCCCGAGGGAACCATTGATTCAGAGCTTTTTGGCCACGAAAAGGGGTCCTTCACCGGGGCGACCGGCGCCCGCAAGGGTTACTTTGAAGAGGCCGACGGCGGAACCATTTTTCTCGACGAGGTCGGCGAGCTGCCCTTGGGCACCCAAGTGCGGCTGCTTCGCGTGCTCGAAACCGGCGAATTCATCAAAGTGGGCTCGTCGAAGGCCCAAAAAGTGAACGTGCGCGTCGTCGGGGCGACCAACGTCGACATGCTCGAGAAGATCGACAAAGGCCAGTTTCGCGAGGACCTGTACTACCGTTTGAACACGGTGGAGATTTCGCTGCCTCCGCTGCGCGAGCGCAAGGGAGACATTCATTTGCTGTTCCGCAAGTTTGCTCAGGATTTTTCGCAGAAGTACCGCGTTCCGGCGGTGCGCCTGTCGGACGAGGCGGTGCGCGTGCTCGAGTCCTACCGCTGGCCAGGCAACATCCGGCAGCTGCGGAACTTGGTCGAGCAGCTCTGCGTCGTCGAAAGCGACCGCGAGATCACCGGCGAGGTGCTGCGGCAGTACATTCCCGAGATCGACCGCCGCACGGTGCCGGCCCGCCGCGACGACGCGCTTTCGCAGTCGGAGTTTCACACGGAACGCGAGATTTTGTACAAGGTGCTGTTTGACATGCGCAACGACCTGAACAACCTGAAGCAGGTGGTGGCCGGTCTGGCCGGCGGCAGTTTTCAGCCCGCTCCGGCGGCGCCGCCCGTGCCCGAAACCTCGCTGCCCGTGCTGCGGACCAGCGAGTCGGCTCCCATGCCTGAGGGTGCCCGGTACGTGGACTTGCCCCAAGAGGAGGAGGAGACGTTGGACGTGGATTCGGCGGTGGAGCCCGACGAGCGCCTGTCGCTGCTGGACTTAGAGCTCGACACCATCAAGCGCGTGCTCGACCGCCACAAAGGGCGCCGCAAAAATGCGGCGGCCGAGCTGGGCATCAGCGAGCGCACCCTGTACCGCAAAATCAAGCAATTCGGCCTCGACTGATGCGGATTCTCGCTCTGGCATTGAGCGCCCTGCTGGGGTTGGGCTGTAAAGGCGGGTATTCGTTTACGGGCGGAGACGTGGGCAATGCCCGAACCTTGAGCGTCGAGGCCTTTGGCAACCGCGCGGAGCTCGTGAATCCGATGCTCGCCCAGCGCTTCACTACCGAACTGCAGTCGGTGATGGTGCGCCAGACTCCGCTCTCGCTGGTCGGCCGCGAGGGCGATTTGCAGTTCAGCGGAGCCGTCGTCGAGTACAGCGTGCGTTCGGAGGCTCCTGCCGCCAACGACCAAGTTGCGCAAAGCCGACTGAGTATGGCGGTCGAAGTGGTCTTTGTCAACCAGCTCGATCCTTCCAAGTCGTTCACGCAGCGCTTTTCGGCATTTCGGAATTTTGCCGCCTCTACCGATTTGCGCAGCGTCGAAGATGCCTTGGTCGAAGAAATGGTCAGTGAACTCAGCGACAAAATTTTTAACCGAGCTTTAGTGCAATGGTAGCAGCTGACGCAGCAAGGGTTCGCGAACTTTGGGAAGCGCCCGATCAGGTCTCGGCCGCAGACGTTCCGTTGCTGGAGTCGCTGGTGGCGGAGTACCCCGCGGCCGTACCGCTGTGGTGGCTGTACGTTCGCGCGGTTCAGCGCGCGGAGGCTCCGCAGTTTTCGCAAGTGCTGCAGCGCTGCGCCGCCGTCAGCCCCGACCGTTCCGCGCTCATGGCCTGGGTAGAGGCGCCCCTGCTTCCGGTGGCGGCAACCGACCGCCCCGCAGCCCCCGCCGAGCGGGTCGCCCCTGCGAAGCCTGCAGCCCCCGTCGAGCCTGTCGCCCCTGCGAAGCCTGCACCCCCCGCGGCCCCCGCAGTTGAGGTGCCCACCGTCCCTGAAGCGGCAGCGCCCCAAGCGCCAGTTCCCGCACCCAAGGTGGTTGTTCCGCAAGCCCCGGCCGAAGTGAATTTGGATGCGCTTCCCGAAAAGGTGCGCGAGCAGATCCTGAGGGCCCGTGCGCTGAAGGCCAAGCTCACCCAAGGAAGTTCGCAGCCCGAAGTCCCTGCGGCGGCGTCCCAGGTTTCGACAGAGCCGGCGCCCAAGCCCTCCCCAGGGAGCGCGACCAAGTCCCCTAGGTCGGCTGCGGTTAAACCGGCGGCGCCCCCTGCGCCTGAGACCGTTGCGGCACCCCCTGCGCCTGAGGCGCTGCGCGGCGGTTCCGAGCAGGAGTCCGCGCCCGACCTCAGCCCCTTTGCGCGCTTTGTGGCCCAGCTTGCCGAGCAAAACCGCCCGAAGTCTGAAGACCTTATCGACCAATTTTTGACGGCAAATCCGCGCATTTCGCCGGTTTCGAAGGACGCGCCGGTGGCCGAAGTCCGCACGCAGCCCGACGCGCAAGTGACCGGATTGGTTACCGAAACGCTTGCGCGGATGTATGCCGAGCAGGGCCATGTCGCCAAGGCGATTCAGGCGTACGAAATTTTAAAGCTCCGAGTTCCCGAGAAAAGTATGATATTTGCCGCCCGCATCGAAGCGCTGCGAAACTCTTAAACTAGAAGAACATGACCACGTTGTTTGTGATTTTGATTGCCCTGGTGAGCCTTCTGCTCATGCTGGTTGTATTGGTTCAAAGCCCCAAAAGTTCAGGTATGGGCGGAGCCTTCGGCGGAAGCAACGCCAACATGCTCGGTGGCGTGAAGCGCACGGCGGACTTCTTGGAGCGCGCCACTTGGGTGCTCGCCATTGCCCTTTTTGCCTTGGTCCTCTTGGTGAACGTCGTCAACCCCGGAACGGCGGCGGGTGAGGCTCCCGAATCGGCCATGGAAGAGCAGCTTGACGAGACGCCCGCCCAGGCACCGGTTCAAACTCCCGGCCAAGCTCCGGCCCAGCCCGCACAGCCGGCCGATTTGCCGCAGTCGGCCGAGTAAGCCCCAACTGACAATTTTTCTAAAGGCGCTGACAGATTGTCGCGCCTTTTTTCGTTTCGCGCCCCCCGAAGGGCTGTGGCACAACCTGTGCAGAAGAGGGGCGGAGTCCGCCCAACGGACCTCCACGCAACTTTAGATAACCAAACTAACTAGACACTATGGCTAATTTGACCATTCGTCCGCTGGCTGACCGGGTGATTGTCGAGCCCGCGGCAGCAGAGACCAAGACGGCATCGGGCATCATTATTCCCGACACCGCCCAAGAGAAGCCCCAACGCGGCATCATCCGTGCGGTAGGCAACGGCAAGAAAGACGAGCCGATGACCGTCAAGGTAGGAGATACCGTGCTGTACGCGAAGTACGCCGGATCGGAGATCAAGTACGAGGGAACCGACTACTTGATCATGCGTGAGTCCGACATTTTAGCAATTATCTAATACCGAAGAACCATGAGTGCAAAAGATATCAAGTTTGATGTAGCCGCCCGCGACGGAATGCGCGCCGGCGTCGACGCCCTGGCCAACGCCGTGAAGGTGACCCTCGGACCCAAGGGACGCAACGTTATCATTGAGAAGTCGTTTGGGGCTCCGCACGTGACCAAGGACGGCGTAACCGTGGCGAAAGAGATCACGCTCGAAGACAAGATCCAAAACCTCGGCGCCCAGATGGTGAAAGAGGTCGCCAGCAAGACGGCCGACATCGCCGGAGACGGCACGACCACAGCTACCGTACTGGCCCAGGCCATCGTGAGCCAAGGTCACAAGAACGTGGCCGCCGGAGCCAACCCGATGGACCTCAAGCGCGGCATCGACAAGGCCGTAGCGGCCGTCGTAGCCAACCTGCGCAGCCAGTCGCAAGAGGTGGGCGACAACAACCAAAAGGTGGAGCAAGTGGCCAGCATTTCGGCCAACAACGACCCCGCCATCGGTGCCCTTATCGCCGAGGCCATGGCCAAAGTGAAGAAAGAAGGCGTGATCACGGTAGAGGAAGCCAAAGGAACCGAAACCTACGTCGACGTAGTCGAGGGTATGCAGTTCGACCGCGGGTACCTCTCGGCCTACTTTGTGACCAACACCGAGAAGATGGTGGCCGACCTCGACCGTCCGTTCATCTTGATCTACGACAAAAAGATCAGCACCATGAAGGAGCTGCTGCCCGTTCTTGAGCCCGTGGCCCAAACCGGCAAGCCCTTGCTGATCATCGCAGAAGACGTCGACGGCGAAGCCCTCGGCACGCTGGTGGTGAACAAAATCCGTGGCGCCCTGAAGATTGCGGCCGTGAAGGCTCCGGGCTTCGGCGACCGCCGCAAGGCCATGCTCGAAGACATCGCCATCCTCACGGGCGGAACGGTCATCAGCGAGGAGCGCGGTTTCAAGCTCGAGAACGCCACCATGGACATGCTCGGAACTGCCGAGAAGATCAGCATCGATAAGGACAACACGACGATCGTGAACGGAGCCGGCAGCGCCAGCGACATTCAGGCTCGCGTGCAGCAAATCAAGGCCCAGATCGAGACGACCACGAGCGACTACGACCGCGAAAAGCTTCAGGAACGCCTGGCCAAGTTGGCCGGTGGCGTGGCGGTGCTCTACGTGGGCGCGGCCTCTGAGGTCGAGATGAAGGAGAAGAAGGACCGCGTCGACGACGCCCTTGCGGCTACCCGCGCGGCGATCGAAGAGGGTATTGTTCCGGGCGGAGGCGTCGCGCTGGTGCGCGCCACCGAAGCACTGGCCAACCTTGAAGGCGCCAACTTCGACGAGACGACCGGCATCAAGATCGTGGCCCGTGCCATCGAAGAGCCCCTTCGCGTCATCGTGGGCAACGCCGGCCTGGAAGGCTCGGTCATCGTGGCCAAAGTGAAAGAAGGCAAGGGCGACTTTGGCTTCAACGCGAAGAACGAAGAGTACTGCTCGATGTACGAAGCCGGGATCATTGACCCGACCAAGGTGACCCGTGTGGCCCTCGAGAACGCCGCTTCGGTTGCGTCTCTGCTGCTCACCACCGAGGCGACGATCGTGGAGCTTCCCAAGAAAGAGGCCCCGATGCCTCCGATGGGCGGCGGCATGGACGGCATGATGTAGTCGACGGAACGCACGCCGCAAGGCAAAGCCGCCTCAGGGAAGCCTGGGGCGGCTTTTTTTTTGGCTGCCGGCCCCTAGTTGCTCGCAGCCAAAAGCAGGTAGGCCAAGGCTCCGAGGCTGGGCAGCGCCAGGTTGTCGAGGCCGTTGCCGAGTACCGATTCGCAGGCGGCGAGCGCGGCGACAGCGGCAATCATTCCCCATGAAATGGGCATGCCGTGGGCGACGCAGAGCACCACTCCGACGCCAAAGAAGCTGAGGCTGCCGGCGACCGACTTGCCGAACCACAGTTTCGGCGACGGAATTTGGCCGCCCAACTCCGCCACGAAGTCGAGAATGCCCATGGTGAGCAGGCCGAATCGGTAGGCACTGACCGCCAAATGCGGGCTGGCGGGTGCCCACGGGCTGAAGTAGAGCAGCCAGGCGGACAGGCCGATTCCGAGCGGAAATACCACTTCGCCCCAGGTTTTGCGCGGCACGTCGTGAATGCTGCTCAGCACGTTGAGAAGTTTAGACGCGGTGAGGGCGACGGTGAAGACGCCGGCCAGCACGAGCATCCAGCCGGGACTGAGGTAGGTGGGCAGCCACATGCTGACGACGGCGGAACTCACGTGCATGAATTTGCGCGTGACGGTTCCGGGAATGCGGGTGCGGCGCTTGACGGCCTCGGCTCCGAGGAACAGGGTGCCGAAGACCGCGGTGAAGGCCCAAAAGGCGAGCGGTGGAGTCATGACTGCAGGGGGTTAAAAAAGTACGCGGCGTAGCTGCGGATGAGGCGAATGTCGGGATCGGGCATTCGGTTCACGCGGTTGTCGGCTTGCACGAGGGCGTATATGCAGCGCGGAGCCTTCCGGGCCTTGGCGAGCTGGTGGAGGGCTCCGGCCACGGCGTTTCCGAGGCCTTGGGCCTGAACTTCGGGCAAGAGCCCGATGGTTTTGAAGATGACGGTGCCGTCGTCGAGGGCAAAGAGGTAGCTGAAGCCGACGCGGCGGTCGCCGACCTGTACCCAGTGGAGCAGTGGGGTTCCGCCGTGGGTGCTCGCCAGCGAGGCGCGCCAGCGGTCAAACTGGGATTCGGTGAGGGCCTGGTAGCCAAAGTTTCCCCCAAAGACGGCGTCGATCATGCCGCGCAAGGCGTGGACGTGCTCGGAATCCCCCGGGTCCAGCGGCCGCAGGGCAAACCCTTGCGCGGTCCATCGGTCCAGGTAGGGCTGCGACACCTGGATTACGCCGTCGAAGTCGGTGCGCTCCGCAGAACGGTAGGTGATGGTTTTTGCGGGATTTTGGGCGGCCAAGAGCGCGGCGTACTCCGGCCGCGTGCGCCATTCGCCCGGAAAATAGGGGGTCCCCGAATCCTCGGTCACCGCGCGGTAGGGCAAAAAAGTTGAGCCGAGCATCGGGCCCACCCAAGCCCCAGGGTAGTGCGCGCGAAGCGCGGCCCATTCCGCGGCAAAAGCGGTCGGGTCGGCGTGGGGTTCGGTTTCGAGGTAGCCAAAAGCCCAGGTGGTTCCGTCCGCCGCCGGTAGGGCGTAGAGGCCGGCAACAAAGCTGCGGCCGTCGTACCATGCGGCCTGGGGTTGTTCGGCGAAAAAGGACCAGGCGTGGCGGAGCACGGTTTCGCCCGGGTCGTAGTCGGCGAAGGCCCCGTAGTGGATGCGCCGCAGGTCGAGCAGTCGGCGCGGAGGGCTAGAGTCAAGCATGGGTGCACGGATAAAGGGTTCCCGAGGTGGCGTCGAGGACGACGCAGTCGCCGGTACGCAGCTGAAGGGTCGCCCGGTCGACCCCGACGAGGGTTGGAATTCCGAGTTCGCGGGCCACAATCGAGGCGTGGCTCAGAAGGCCACCTTGCTCAATGACGAGTCCTTTGGACTGGGCGAGGAGCAGGCTCCATCCCGGGTCGGTGTGGCGGGCGACCAAGATGTCGAATTCGGGCCAGGGGCCGGGCTGAAATTCAGGCATGACCAGGACGCGCCCTTCGAGGCGGCCGGGCACGACGCGGCGGCCGGTCATCGAGGCGGAACCTTCGCCCACCTCCGCGCGGGGAGGTTCTTCGCCGGGCATCCACGCGAAGGACCGCGGAAGGGGTTCGCCGCGGTAGCCGGCATAGGCCGCTTGCCGCCTTTCGGCGGCTGCGCGCCACGTGGCGGGGTCTGCCTCGAGCCACTCTTCGCGGGTGAGCCAAAAAATGTGGTCGCGGTGGTCGAGGTGGCCTTGGGCCGCAGCCAGGTCGCCGGCGCGCAGCAGGAGTCGGCGGAGCCAGCCAAAGGCCGTGGAACGCAGCAGGCGCAGTTCTTCGCGCTGGCGGATGAACTGGCGCAGCTTGCGGACGCCCCAGGGGAGCGAGCGCTCGTCGGCGGGTTGGGGCTCGGGCAGCGCATGCGCGGCGGCCGACTTCAGCGTTTGCGCCAGCAGCCCAAACGAGTCGAGGGGGCTCGGCTGTTCGAGCTTGAGCTCGTTGGGAAAGCGTCCGCCAAATTCCGCTAAGTAGGACTTGAGCGCAGCGGCTTCGCGAGGCTCGGCCCGCAGGGCCCCATAAAATGCGGCTTCGTCGCCCCGTTCCAGGGCGTCGGAGGCCCCGGCAACCGCGACGCAGGCCTTGGCCACTCGGTGCAGGGTGCGGAGCTGGGCCACGCTGGGCGTCTCCATGCGCAGGTAGGTTTCGAGCAGGTCGGGACCGAATTTTTTTTCAGCCCATCCGAGCAGCGTCATCAAGGCGGTGTCGTTTTCGACGGTGAGGTACCAGCGGCGCAGCCAGTCCGCTTCGAGTTCGCGCCAGATTTGCTGCACGTCCTGGGCGCGGAGCTGGTTCCAGTCGAGGGCGTCGAGGCGTTCAAATCCGCGGCGCACGTCGCGAGCAAATCGGATGCGCTTCGCCTTAAAGGTGAGCAGCTTGGCGAGCACGATAGGGTAGTAGGTGGCGCGGAGCCACACGCTGGGGCGAATGGATTCCGGCAAAAACGGATGGGCCTTGGTCTGCGCCGAGATCATGCGCTCGAGGTTGACCTTGTTGCGTCCGTAGCCGGGCAAAAAGGCCATCATCGCGTACCAGTGGTTCATCACGTAGTACATACGGCCGTGGACGGAGGTGACGAGGTGGTTAAAGATCGCCGCGTGGCGTTCGAGTTCGGGGCGCGGAACTCCACTCGCCGCCAGCAAGTCTTGGTAGACCGTGCGGTAGAGGTTGGCGGCGACGGAGACGGTCATGGGCTGGACCACCCCGGCGTAGGATTCGGCCAAGTTGGAGTTGTCCAAAAGCCAGGGTTCGTGGTGCCAGTCCGCGGTCACCGGGCGCGCTTGGAGCAGGGTGAGCTGCCGTCCGTCCCAGGTCCATTCGGCGTCCATGGGGCGTCCGAAGTGCCGTTCAAGGCCCAGGTAAGCTCGGCGAAGCGCTCGGTGGAGGGCCGGGCTCCATGGGCTTGGGCCGGCGGGTTCGGTGCGGAATGCGCCCGTCGCCTCGTCCATGCGCAGGCATTCGAGTCCGCCGCGGGGGTCGGGTCGGGCGTACCAGGGTCGGCCCGAAGGGTAAAATCCGCGTTCTTCGACGGGGTGTCCGTTGACCACGTGGGCGCACAAACCGGGGGCCAGGGCCACGGCGTACCGGTCGGGGTGGGTAAACAAGACTCCAGAAGCCACGGCGTCGGCGATCATGGGCTGAATTACGACTCCGTGCGGGCCGCCCTCGCGAGGGAGGCTTTGGGCTACCCGAAGGACGGCGTCAGCCAAGCCCTCGTAGGCCACCCCCAGCTCCGTGCGAAAGGCTCCCGCCGCCGCCGACGTTTCGGTGTCTTCGGTGGCCGAGGAGCTGCGCACGGCATACCAGGTGGGGGCGCCCAGGGCCTCGCGAAGGGCGTCGAGGGGCAAGGGCTGGCCCTCCCGAACGGCCTCGGCGTCGACCGAGCGCATGGGCAGCGTGCGAAATCCGCCCTGCGCCAGCCGCTGCAAACCCAGCGCTTTGTTGCCAAAGGTTCCGAGCACCGATTAGGGGATAAGGTTGGTCAGCAGGTAGGCGAGCACGGCGGTGCCTTGAAGCACTTGACTTCGTCCTTTATTGGGCTTGAGGACGTAGGCGATTCCGCCGAAGGCCACGGCGATCAGGGCCATCGCGGCGGGCACGAGGCTTGGGGAGTTGGCGGCCCGGTACATGGTCCCCACGGCGAGGGCCGTGACCATGACCGTGAGGAGGGCGCTTCCCGCCGTTCCGAGGCGCGACGAGTAGCTGTCGCGGTAGCTCGTTTCCTGCTCGGGGGCGAGGCATTTGCGCGCGATTTCGATTTGGGCGCTGAGGGCCCAGATGCTCATTCCGTGCCACCACAGGGCGGGGCTCCAGTCGAGGCTTTGCGTCAGGGCCGCATAGGCGACCCACTGCAGAAAGAGCATTTGCGCGAGCATCACGACGTTGTACAGGTAAAACCGGGGCTTGAGCCATTTGAGCGGACCTATTTCGTAGCGCGCGACCAGGCTGTAGGCGAGCAGTCCCGCCGACAAAAGCCCCGACAAGGGGTCGAGGAGGGCGTGAAGGGTGATGAAGATTCCGCCGTTGGCGAAGCCCAATCGGGTCAACTCGCGCTCCGTAACCAAACCGCGCTGGAGCGGTCGGTCCGGGTGGTGCAGGTCGTCGACGTCGCGGTCGCGCAGCTCGTCGATGATGCGGGTGTGCAGCAAAAAGCTGAGTCCGGCCACGCCCAAGGCGGCGTACTTCCACAGGGGTGCGTCAAAACCTTGGTCGCCCAGCACGGCCCAGGTGGAGTACAGCACGGCCAAGGTCGTGGGAACGAGGGCGGCCAGCGGAAAGCGTTCGGCCTGGTAGCGCCAAAGCCTCAGGGCGAGCGGTTTAGGATTTGGTGAAGGCATAGGCACGGTGGTAAAAAGGTACGCGGTCGGCCGGCAAGTCGGCAACCGGGGTCCAGGTTTGAAGCCACCACTCGGGGAATGCGGTGCGGAACCGGTGGTCCCAAAAGATGAGGCTGGATCCGGCCGTGCACGCGCGGTCCACGGATTCAAAGAAGTGCTCGACTTCCTGGGGGCTTCGGCCTTCGAGGATGTCGGAGGCGTGAATTCCGCGCCGCGCCGGCGCCGCCTGGCTCAAGGCCTGCTCTAGGCTCTGGGGGTGCAGCTTCAGCTTTTGAAGGGCAGGGCCGCTCAGTCCTTCGTCGAGGTAGGGAAGGCTCGCCACCCGGTAGCCACCGAACAGCGGGTATTCGGCGAAGGGGTTGTCGGCGAGGGCGTGGGTTCCCAGGGCCGCGCGGAACTGCGCGAGGTAGTTGATCGGCTGCTTGGGGCGGAGGGGTTCGCCGGTCAACCCGGGGTGCCGGGCGGATCGGTCGACGCGCCGCGGTTCAAAGTAGCGGTGGGCGGCCCAGCGCCATCGAGCGGTTTGCCAAGGGCCGTCCCAAAGGGCGAGTTGGGCCTCAGGGGTGCCGGCGGACCGGAGCGCTTCCCGGGTGGACTTCGGCACGAGCAGCGGAAGGACGCGTCGGGCAAAAAGGCTCAAAAAGCGTTCAAGGCGCCCGTCGTGCAGCAGGCCTTGGGTGCGGTTGCGGTAGCCAAACAGGGCGTTCCGTTGGGATTCGCCGCGCTGAAGGGCGTCTAGTTTGGCCTGCACGTGGGCCAGTTGCGCCGGCTCTACGTCGTACACGTCGAGGGTAGGGTAGCCGCGAAGGATTAAGTCCAAGGCGTGGTCTCCGCCCGACGCGATGAGGTGGTAGTGGTCCGCAGGCGCCAAAGTCCAAAGGTGGTGGAGAAGACGAGGGTCCTCCCAGGACTGGGCGTAATGCGGGCGATCAGGCATAGTCAAATATCAACATTTGGCCGCTGGATTCGGTGGTGGTTTTCGCGGAATCTTGCGGCTGACGTAGGATTTTCTGCGGAATCGCGCCGTAATTTCGCGCTCCACCCGTCCAAGTGGTGAAATAGGTAGACACGAGGGACTTAAAATCCCTTGGCCAGTGATGGCCGTGCGGGTTCGATTCCCGCCTTGGGCACGTACTTTTGAGGCATGCACTCGCGGCAATGCCTCTTTTTTTTCGCCCTTTTCCTGTTTGGATTTAAGGCGGCTGGACAGGTCGCTTCCCCGGCCGCCCTGGAGCGTTGGGCGGCGCAGCGCGTGGATTCCGCATGGAAACCCGAGCTGCTGGGCTACCTCAGGAACACGGAGTTTTTTCATCCCGCCGAAGAGGGGCGTACCCGTTTTGGCGCCCTGCTGGGGCTGCGGCGCGCGTACGACCTTAAAGGGGGACGCAGCGCAGAACTGGGGGTGATGGCCAACCAGCATTTTGGGTCGGTGGCGCAGTTGCTGCCCTGGGTGGTGCTTCGGGCGAGCGGCGCAGGCTACCGCATCCAATTGGGCAGCATCGCCGATCGGGGCCACGAGCTGCCTCGGCAGTTGCTGAATCCGGACTTGCGCTATGCCGTTCCGGTGGTGTATGGGTTGAGCGGAACCGCCTTCGGCGGTGGGTTCAAGGCCCGCTATTGGGTTGAATGGCTTTCAGCCATTGACTACGGAAGTCCGTTTAAAGAGCGCATTCACGGCGGAGCCACGGCGGGCTGGGTTTCCCAGCGAGCACGCCTCGAGGGAATCCTGCAGTACCACCATGTCGGCGGGCAAATTGACGCGTCGCCAGAAGTCGACGGAAACCGATTGAATTTTGGACTGATGGGGCGCGCCCTCTTCGGGCCGTTGGAACTGCGGGCGGCCCACCTTCGGTATGCGGATCCGCTCGCGCGATTTGGGCCCGAAAAGTCCGGATACGGTTCGTCGGTAGAGGCCCAGCTTCGCTTGGGCAAGCGCGCCGCGCTGGATGCGAGCTACTGGCAGGCTGAAAACTTTAGGGCTCCATTAGGGCAAGGACTTTTTCAGAGCCGCAACCCCGAAGATCCCATGGCGTGGTACCGCAAAGATTCCCAAATTCTGGGCCTGGGCCTCGGGTGGGAAGGGGTGTCGTCGCTGCGCGTCCGCGCGTGGTACGACTTCGCGGAGCGGAGCCTTCAGCCCTCCGTTACCTGGGTTCGGTACGTGGCTCTGGATCGGCTTTAGGGGCCCAAGCGTAGTACAGCCCGAGTCCCGCGATGAGGTGGTTGCCCGCGAAGCGGGCCCGCCAATGCGGGGTAATCTGGTAGTCCGCAGTGAGGTTGGCGCCGGCAAAAACGCCCCCCTCGGGACCGTCTACCGACAGCAGCGAGGAGTTCTGAAGGCTGTGCACGAGATGGTAGCCTGAAAGTCCACCGGCCTGAAGGGCAAAACGCCACCGTTCGTTGGGGCGGTAGCTGGCTTCGCCGCCGAGCATGAACGAGAGCTGGTGCCAAGAGTTTCGCATTGCCGATTGGACCAAGAAAAACTGCCACCGCGCCTCAGGACGACTCCCCAAGCGAATGCGCGTGGCGAACATCGGGTGGTGGTGGTTGAAGCGGTAGGTCCACGCGGTATCCCTAAACGTAAAGGCATACTGGCTTTGGCCCTCAAGGCTGTTGGGATCTCGCCAGGTTCCGGGCACCTGAATCCAGTCTCGGCGGGTAACTTCGTCGTCGGCATGCCAAGAACGAAGGTATCCGAGTTCAAATTCCACCCGCGGAGTTTGGGCCGACAGTTGCGGGCAGCACCCGAGGAAGATTCCAATGGTTGCGGTCAAAAGCAGTTTCATAGTCGAAATCTAAAGCATTTTGCATTTTTATTTAAAGTGTACGCAGTACGCTTACTACTTTTAGGGGATGAGAAAACTACTCTTTAGTTGGGTTTGGGGTAATGCAGCCGTGGCTTTGGCTCAGGTATTGAGCGTGACGCCCGCTTTTCCCACGCAAAACGACACGGTGACGATTGTGTACGACGCGACCCAAGGCAACGCGGCGCTGGTCGGGACTTCGCCGGTGTACGCCCATGCGGGTCTGATTACGTCAACGTCGACCTCACCCGCCAACTGGCAGTTTGTGCAGGGCACGTGGGGCCAACCCACGCCTAAGGTGCTGATGACCAGCCTGGGCAACAACAAGCACCGAATTAAGTACCACATTCCCACGTTTTATGGGTTTCCGACGGGTGCCCAGGTGCAGCAGCTGGCCTTTGTGTTCCGCAACGCGGGCGGAACCGTAGTGGGCCGCAGCGCCGACGGCACCGACATTTACTACCCGATTTATCCTGCCAACAGCGGGCTGCTCGCGGCGTTTTTTGCGCCGAGCGGACCGCAGATTGCCAACCCGGGCGACACGCTCCGTTTGGTGGCCGCGTCGAACCAAAGCGCGACGCTCAAGATTTACGACAATGGGGTGCTCAAAACGACGGTGGCCAATGCCACCGCGCTGAACTACGACCTGGTGGTTACGTCGGCCGGAGCCCATACGGTGGTGCTTGAAGCCGCGAGCGGCACGTCTACGGTCTACGACACGATACGCTACACGGGCAATCCGATTCAGTTGGTGGCCGCGGTGCCCTCAGGTTGGCTGGACGGCGCCAATTACCTGAACGACAGTACGGTGGGTTTGGTACTCCGCGCACCCAACAAGCAGTTCGCCTACGTGCTGGGGGACTTCAACGACTTTTTACCCGAGACCGGTTACTTTATGAATAAGTCACCCGACGGGGAGCGATTTTGGCTCGCCGTACCCGTGACGGCCGGGCAGAAGTACGCCTACCAGTACTGGATTGACGGCAACCTCAAGGTCGCCGATCCGTTCGCTGAGCTGATCCTGGATCCGAATTCCGACGGAAGCATTCCCGCGGCCACCTGGCCCGGACTGCATCCCTATCCCGCGGGCAAGACCACGGGATTTTGTGCGCTTCTGCGCCCCGGTGCCCCGGAGTACACCTGGAAGAACACGGCGTTTACGCCGCCCGGAAAGGCGGATTTGCTCATCTATGAGTTGCTGATTCGCGATTTTACTACAGCGCGGAACTACCAGTCGCTGATCGATACGCTCGGCTATCTGCAGCGCCTGGGTATAAATGCAATCGAGCTGATGCCCAACAGCGAGTTCGAGAACAACGAAAGCTGGGGGTACAATCCGAGCTTCCACATGGCGCTCGACAAGTACTACGGAACCCCCGAGAAGTTCAAGGAGTTTGTGGATTCCTGCCACAGCAAGGGGATTGCGGTGATCGCCGACATGGTGTTCAATCACGCGTTTGGGCAGAGTCCGCTCGTGAACATGTATTGGGACGCGGCGAACAGCCGCCCGGCCGCAAACAGTCCGTGGTTTAATCCTGTGTGTCCGCACCCGCCCTACTGCTGGGGGTTTGATTTCAACCACGAGAAGCAAGCTACCAAGGACTTTGTGGACCGGGTCACGACGTTTTGGCTGCAGGAGTACCGCATCGACGGAATTCGCTTTGACTACACCAAGGGTTTTTTGAACGGAAACGCGGGGAATTCCGCGGTCCGCCAAGCCATCATTAAGCGCATCGGCGACACGATTTGGTCGGTCAACCCCAACGCGCACGTGATTTTGGAGCACTGGGCCGACAACGGCGAAGAGAAGGCCCTGGCGGACTACGGGTTCATGCTTTGGGGCAATTCGACCTACAACTTTCACCAGGCCGGACAGGGCAATGCCCAAAGCAACTTTTCGTGGGCCTACCACGGAGCCCGCGGATGGTCGCAGCCGGCCCTCGTGTCGTACCCCGAAAGCCACGACGAGGAGCGGCTGATGTACGAGGTGCTTACGTACGGGAACACGGCGAACGCCAACCACAATCCGAAGCAGCTGGCCACGGGGTTGCGCCGGGCCGAAGCCGTGAACCTGTTTGCTTACCTGATTCCGGGCCCCCGCATGATTTGGATGTTTGGCGAGCTGGGCTACGACGTGTCGATAAACGTTCCCTGCCGGGTGTGCAACAAGCCCCTGCGCTGGAACTACTACCAGGTGCCGGAGCGCCGCCGCCTGTACGACGTGACTTCGGCCGTGTTTCACTTGCGCCGCGCGCATCCGGCGACGTTCCGAGACGGACAGTTTACCTACAGTTTGTCGGGCGCTACCAAGCGCATGGTGTTCAACAGCAGCGGGATGGACGCGGTGGTATTGGGCAATTTCGGCGTGACGACCCAATCAATTATACCGGCTTTCCCGGGCGCAGGCACGTGGTACGAGTACTTCAGCGGTGACACCCTCACCGTGACCGACGTGAACGCGAGCCTTTCGCTAGCCCCCGGGGCCTACCGCGTCTACACGAGCGCGAAGCTGGCCCAGCCCCAGGTTGCCCTGGACGTGGAGGAACTCCCGAGCACTCCGGCAAGCCGAGTGTACCCGAACCCCGCCTCAGACGGGTTTTGGCTCGAGCGCCCGGCAGCCGCCGGCCACGTGGAGCTGGTGGACGCTCAGGGACGCATCCTGCGCCGCTGGGATCGGTCAGCCGCCGAGCTGGAGTACCTTGACCTCGGCGGAATGCCTGCGGGTTGGTACGTGGTGCAGGTGCACGACGCCCTCGGCAGCGAGCGCCACACCTTACAGATCCAGTACTAGTGCTCATGCTTCGCATTATTTGTTTCGCCGCACTGCTGTCGGCGCAGGGACTTTGGGCTCAGCTTCCGTACCAGCTGAGTGCGCGGACCGACGGGATTACCTATGGGTTGAACGGCGCTTTGCTGGGCTGGAACGCCTACGCGACGGGGCAGCACCGCGGGTTCAGCGAGTTTGAGTTGGCCAACTTGGGGTCGCCCGCCGCGCGGGGATTCGACCGCATCGCCCTGAATCGCTGGGATGAGGCGGCGGGACAGCGGTCGGACTACGCGCTGTTTGCGGCCTTTGGGGCTGCAGGAATCACGGCACTCGCCCACACCCGAGCGGACCACCGAGTCGGGGACGCCGCAGTGCTGGGGAGCATGTGGTTTCAAGCCAACCTCAGCACGCTGATGCTCACCGACGCCGTGAAAAATGCCGTCCGCCGCAACCGCCCCTTTACCTACTACGACGGGGCGCCCTTGTCGGAACGCATGGAGGCCGACGCCCGCAAGTCGTTTTTCTCAGGACATGCTAGCCTTACCGCCTGCAATACGTTTTACGCCGCCAAGGTGTGGTCGGACCTTCACCCGGATTCGCGCTGGAAGCCCGCAGTCTGGTCCGCGGCGGCTTTGGTGCCTGCCTACGTCGCATGGCAGCGGGTTCAGGCGGGCAAGCACTACCCCTCTGACGTTTTGGTGGGGTTTGCGGTGGGCGCGGCGGTGGGATACCTCATTCCGCGGCTGCACCTGACGCGCTGATCCATCGGACAAGACCGTCAGGCCGGGAGATTCGTGCATCTATTTGGGTAATGTGACCTGAATTAAGGGTAATGCTGTCGGTAGATAATTCAATGGTCCATCCCTTCGCGGTTATTCCCCGTACCGCATAGGTGCCGGGCGGAATGTGGTCGTTCCACTGGCGATTTTGAGGAGCCAGTTTTATTCGGTAAGTGGTTGAGCCCGATAGCTCAAGGAAGGAGGGAGGTAGTTCTCCGCGGTAGTCTAATGCGATGTTCAGCCATGAGGGCTTTAGGTCGGCTAATTCAGTTTTCGACGCACGCTTTACGGAATGAAAGGGAATTCGGGAAGAAATGGAGAATTGCCTCAATTTTCCGTCCCGTTCCCATTCTCCGGTAAGGGAAAACCGTGCATTGCTAACCCGCACGGCAGTAGGGGTCCCAAGCTGCAGGTAACTACCTTCCCATCGCGACGAAGCAACGGGGGACCATCGAGCAGTTGCGGTTCGAGCGTCAATGAAAAAAAACCACCGACCCAATTGCCGGGTTTCGAGCCAAGTTCGAACACTAAGTTCCGCTTTTTGATCGTGCAATGACCCATGCAGCCAGATTTGGTACCCTTGGGCTTTTGCCGTTAGGATGATTTGATTGGTGTTGCGAAGAAGACTCGACTGACGGCGGTATTCTAAACTAGCAGAAGCACGGTGTACTCGGATCGTACCGAGATTCTGTGACGGCCCTTGGGCCCAACGGACGTCTATAAATGGACTTCGGAGCCCGACTTGAACGCACTTTTGCCGGTAACTAGCCTCAATTCTTTGAGGCCCAATTTGCGCGGAGATTGACGTCGATCCTCCTAGGTTTTGCTGTAGCGAGATTCCGTTCCAGTTCAACCTACCAACGAAATAGCTTCGGTGTGCGGCCAATTGGTAGGTTACCCGGTTTTCGCCCTTAAAAAGGTGACCTTTACTAAGGATTCCGAGTCCATGTCGCGGGGACCACCAAAGTCCCGACCCGCGGTGGTCAATGCTCCAACCCCATCCTAAGTTTTGACTTCCGTACTTCAGGGACCAAGAGCCAATAGAGGCCGTTAATTGGGACCGAACACCCTCGCTGGCCAAGGAAGTTTGGGCCCAAAGGTGGCTTTTGGGCCCCAAGTAACTTCCACCAATTAATGGCATTAGGGCACTTTGCGAATAGGTTAGGGCCCACCAAAGGGCGAAACTCATGGACGTATTGACGCTAAAACACTGCCCTGAGGCGTTTCAATCCATACGCCTTGGGCTTCCGCCGGAACCCGCCATACTCTGTAGTCTCCAGGTCGAAGAACCCCACCCGCCAAGCGACGTCCATAGCGTTCAAAATCTCGAAGTTCGTAGCAGGTTCCGGCCCAAAAGGACGTTGAAGGGTTTTGAACCCGTATTCCATCAGGTAGCCATTCCAATTCAAGATCGGTTCCCATAGGTCCGCGATACAAATCGACCGCGTAACGGGTCGAGATGCGCAAGGTTAATGCCTGTAGAGACGAGGGTTCTGCCGCGCGCTGTTCCGTAGTTATGTAGATGCGGGTTGCTTGACTCGCCGAATCCTCGGTCAGCCAGTGGTACGTAACAGAATGGGACTCAAGGGGTCCCAAGGTCACCTGGCTGGGAATCTGTAGTTCATTTTGAGGACCCCATAGGCTGTCTAACGTCAAGTAGGCTGTTACCGTTTGGTCGCTTGAATTCTTTAGGTCGATCGTGCCTGTTGGGTTGCCATACCACGGGTGAACATGGCTTAGGCCATTCCGTACCACAACTTGGGCATAGAGTTCGTTGGGCGCTAAGGCGTGCCAAAGGAGCCAGGCCCAAATGAAATTTGGACCCGGACCTTGCATAAAACGCCTCATCAGAAATTACTCATCGTGAATTGAAGGGATACTACCCCCGCCGTGGAGGCGTCCAAGTCTTGGGTGGCGAAATTCACGGCACAGGTAACGGGAATGCCTTGACCCGATGAAATCCCCGAGTAAGCCGAACCGATACCGTCAACCAAGACGCCCGAGGTTGTCGCGCTGTTGAGTTCGAGTTCGTGACCTGAACCAAAATCGCCAATACCTGCACCCGTAGCAGTTAGCGTAAGGCTAACCCCATCGGGAAGCGAACCACCAATGATATCAACGCTTATTTGCCTTTGGTCGTCGGGTGCGGCCGTTTTGACCGACGTGTATTGTAGGTACATGGTTTGGTTCGGCACCGCGGGGTAGGCGGCGCCGGGAACATTGGGAGACATTAAGTAAAAGGTGAGGTCCGTTAAATTGGAGCTTTGGGCATTAACGGCACGGATCATCGATGATTCTTCAATCAAAAACAGGGCATCGACATAATCGGCGCTTTGAGCAGAAGCCGAAAGGGCAACTAGCAGGGAGCTGGCAAAAAACAACGTACGCATAAATGAGAGATTTGAGGTTAGCGATCCCCACCTTGGGGAACGGCTCAAAACTCCAACCGTCCTCGGGCCCGAGTCGGTTCCAACGGCTCCGAAAGCCGAGGTTAAACGCTAAAAGACAGCTGCTCAGTAGGGCGCAAGCACCGGCTTGTTGCCGACGATGCCCTCGATGCGCTCCAGGACCTCCGGGGTGAGGAGCGCGACGGCCTCGGCCGACTTCAAATTTTCCTGAAGCTGTTCTACCCGAGTGGCTCCGAGCATGACCGTCGAAACGTGCGGGTTTTTCAAGCACCATGCGATGCTCAGCTGCGCCGGAGTGATTCCGAGCGAAGCGGCTAATTCGGCTAGACGTTGGGCCACCGCCAGCTTCTCTTCGACGACATTCCGGTCCTTCAGCCAGGCGAGTTCTTCGCGGTTCAGGCGCACGTCGTCGGCCAAGCCGTCGCGGTACTTGTTGGTCAAGATGCCGGAGGCGAGGGGCGACCAAATGGTGGTTCCGAGTCCGAGTCGGTCAAAAAGCCGAAGGAACTCCGACTCCATCTTTTCGCGGTGCAGCAGGTTGTACTGCGGCTGCTCCATGCTTGGGCCGATTAAATGGTGCTGGTCCGCGACGCGCTGGGCGTCCATGATCTCTTCGGCGCTCCATTCTGAGGTGCCCCAGTACAGGATTTTGCCCTGCATGATCAGTTGGTGCATGGTCCAGACGGTCTCTTCGATCGGGGTCGCCTTGTCGGGTCGGTGGCAGAAGTACAGGTCGAGGTAGTCGACGCGGAGGCGCTCGAGGGCTTGGTGGCAGGCCTCCATCACGTGCTTGCGGTGCAGTCCGCGCTGCGTCGGGAGCTTGCCGCCGGCGCCAAAAAAGACTTTGGACGAGACCGTGTAGCTGTCGCGCGACCAGCCGAGCTCGCTGAGCATTTGGCCCATTACCCGCTCCGATTCGCCGTGGGCGTAGACCTCAGCGTTGTCAAAAAAGTTGACGCCGGCGTCGTAGGCCGTCGCCAGCAAATCCTTGGCGGTCGCGTACGGAATTTGGTTGCCGAACGTGATCCAGGTACCGAAGGATAGCTCGCTAAGCTGCAAGCCCGAGCGACCTAAACGACGGTATTCCATCGCGCTACGCTTGGTTGAAGAGTTCGAATTCGAAGCTCTCCATAATCGGGTTGGCGAGCAACTTTTGGCAGGCAATCGTCACCTTTTCGTGCGCCTCGTCTTTGCTAGCTGCCTCGATTTCAAGGGTAATGTGCTTGCCGATGCGCACTCCGCCTACTTCGGGCAGGCCGAGCGACGGCATGCTTTGGCTCACAGCCTTGCCTTGGGGGTCCAGAAGTGCCTTGTGGGGCATCACGTTGATTTCAGCGCGGAATTTCATAAAAAGCGTTTTTCGAGGGCAGAAACTACAGGCAGCAAAGGTACGGCAACCGCCATCGCGGCCAAGCCCCAAAGCGCAAAAGCCGCGAGCGATACCGCGAGCCAGGCCAGCCGAAATCCGCGCGCAAGCCAACCCGACGGCAGGTCCTTGAACGAAGCCACCGTAAACGGGGCGTTGAGGCTGTACACCGACCACGCGAGGGCGACGAGGTAGCAGCCCGGGTGCAGCGGAATCAGCTCGGCGTCGGCCGCATACATCAAGCCCACTACAAACGCAGTGTTGGCCGGAGTGGGCATGCCCAAGAACCCAGGGTAGTCCTTCATGTCGGAATTAAAGCGAGCCAAGCGGTACACCGAGGCCAAGGTAACGGCCCATCCGAGCACGGGTAAAGCCGGCCAGCCGTAGCCGGTGTTCATCCACATCGCGAGCTGCATCCACATGAATCCCGGAACCACTCCGAACGTAATCGCGTCCGCGAGGCTGTCCAACTGCACGCCCAGTTCTCCGCTCGCCCCGACTTTGCGGGCGGCCCAGCCGTCGAGGCCGTCGAACACAAAGGCCAGCATCACCGCGGCGGTGGCGTACTCAAAATTCTGGAACATCAAGTACCAAATGGCGGCCATTCCGCAGGCCACGTTGCCCAAGGTGAGGGCGTTCGGAATCCATCGCATTCCACAAAAGTACGGCGCTACCTTTGGGGTCATGGCGATGCTGAACCGACTTCCGAATGGGGCGCTGGCCCTGCTTACTCCGCTCTTCCTATGCCTCGCGTGGCCCGGAACCTTGGGCTACCACGAATTCCCAGTGCTGGCGCCGCTTTTGTGGGTATCGATGGTGCCCATGCTGGTGCTCGAAGCCCGCTTGCGGACCCAAGGGGCCCCGCTGCGAACGGTGGCGGCTTGGTCCTGGTGCAGCATGGCTCTGTTCACCCTGTCTACCACGTGGTGGGTGGCGGGCGCCCACTGGTCCGGGGTGCTCGGCGCGGTCCTCATCAACGGAACCCTCATGGCCGGCGTCTGGACGCTGTACAGCTACGCCGCGCGCCACGTCGGCCTTCGCACGGCCCTTTGGCTGTGGGTCACGGGCTGGCTGGCCGTCGAGATCCTGCACGACGACTGGGCTTTCAGCTTTCCGTGGCTGAATTTGGGCAACGCCTTTGCGGAGGTTCCGCACTGGGTGCGCTGGTACGCCTGGACGGGTCCTCGCGGCGGAAGCCTTTGGCTGCTCTTGGCCAACGTGGCGGCTTGGCAGCTGGTGGAGGGCGGAACGCGCGGTGCCCGCCGCGTATTCGCCTCGGCGGTGCTCGTTCCCGTGGCCCTGAGCTACGGCTTGGGGGCTTGGCTGGACGCCCAGCAACCCACCGGTAGCCTGCGTGCCCTAGTTGTGCAGCCCAACGTCGACCCCTACACCCAGAAGTTTCAAACGCCCGATTTGCAGCAGGCCCGCGAATGGGCGGCGCAGGCCGCGGCGTTGGCCGATTCGGCGCCGGGACTCGTCGTGCTGCCCGAAACCTTCTTGCACGAAGGGCTAGACGAGAACTACGCCTCAAACTGGCCGTCGCTGATCGCCTTTGAGCCGCTGCTGCGCGATGGCTGGGGCGTGGTCCTCGGCGCGACCACCTACCGACTGCACGGCGAAGAGCCCGGCAACCCCGCGGCTCGACGCATCGACGACCGCCGCTTCGTGAGCTACGCCAACTCGGCTGTTTTTGCTCGGGCCGGCCTTCCGCTGCAGATCTACCGCAAGTCCAAGCTCGTGGTGGGCGTCGAGACCATGCCCATGGCGACGACCCTGAGCGCCCTGCTGGGCGACCTCACCCTTTCGCTCGGCGGAACTACCGGGACCCTCGCCACCCAAACTGAACGCAGCGTCTTTGAAGCCGGTCCCGACCTGCCCCGCATCGGCGCCCCCATCTGCTGGGAACAGGACTTTGGTCCCTACGCCGCCGAGTTTTCGGCTGCTGGCGCCCAGGTGCTCACCATCATTACCAACGACGGCTGGTGGGGCAACACCCCCGGCCATGTGGCCCACCTGCACTACGCTCGGCTGCGCGCCGTAGAGCAGAATCGGGCCGTGCTTCGCAGCGCCAACACCGGAATTTCGGCCGTCATCGGCCCCGACGGTCAGGTGCAGCAGTCGCTCGGCTGGGACCAGCGGGGCATCCTCAAGGCGACGGTGCCCACGTTCACTGAACCGACGTTTTTTGTGCGCCACGGCGACATCGTCGGCCAATGGGGCCTTTTAGTCTTTGGTTTCCTGCTTCTGAGTTTGATGGTTCGCCGGATGCGGGGGCTTCAGGCCGCCTAACTTGGCGGGTCGAAGGGCGGAATTCCTGAGGTCGCCGGCCTCGCGCACGCCCGTGGAGCCTACCTTTGCCGCATGGAATTCGATGTACTCGTTATCGGCGCCGGCCCCGGAGGCTACGTGAGCGCCATTCGCTGCGCCCAGCTCGGTTTTTCAACGGCTTTGGTTGAAAAAGACCCCACCCTCGGAGGCACCTGCCTCAACGTCGGCTGCATCCCTTCAAAGGCGCTCCTGGATTCTTCGGAGCACTACTACAACGCCACCCACGCGTTTGCCGAGCACGGCATCGAGGTCGAGGCACCCAAAATCAACTGGGCCCAAATGATGGCCCGCAAAAAGCAGGTGGTCGACACGACCTGCTCCGGCATCGACTTTTTGATGAACAAGAACAAGGTGACCGTCCTCAAAGGCCTCGGGTCGTTTGTCGACGCCCACACCGTCAAGGTTTCAGGTGCCGAAGAGCAGACGGTCAAGGCCAAGCACATCATCGTGGCTACGGGTTCAACCCCCATCGAGCTTCCCTTCGCCAAGTTTGACGGCGAGCGCATCATCAGTTCCACAGAGGCCCTCAGCCTTCCTGAGGTGCCCAAGCGCCTGATTGTAATTGGTGGAGGCGTGATCGGCCTCGAGCTCGGAAGCGTCTACACCCGCCTCGGCGCCGAGGTGACGGTGGTGGAATTCGCGGATTCCATCCTCGCTACGATGGACGGTTCGATCGGCAAGGAGATGCAGCGCGTGCTGCGCAAAACGGGCATGGCGTTTCACCTTGGAACCAAAGTCGAGGGCGTCGAGCGCCACGGCGACGTGGTGAAGGTGAAGGCCACCGACAAGAAGGGCAAAGCCGTGGAGCTCGAGGGCGACTACTGCCTCGTGGCCGTGGGCCGCAAGGCCAATACCGCGGGCCTGAACTACGAAGCTGCCGGCCTCACCGCCGACGACCGCGGACGCCTTGTCGTGAACGACCAACTTCAGACGAGCCAGCCGCACATCTACGCGATTGGCGACGTGGTGCGCGGAGCCATGCTGGCGCACAAAGCCGAAGAGGAGGGCGTAGTGGTTGCCGAGCAGATCGCCGGCCAGAAGCCGCACATGGACTACAATTTGATTCCGGGTATCGTGTACACGTGGCCGGAGGCCGCCAGCGTCGGCCAGACCGAGGAGCAGCTCAAGGCCAGCGGCCGCGGGTACAAGGTGGGCAATTTCCCGATGCGGGCGCTGGGCCGCAGCCGCGCGTCAGGCGATACCGACGGGTTTGTGAAGGTGTTGGCCGACGCCAGCACCGACGAGGTGCTCGGCGCCCACATAGTGGGTGCCCGTGCGGCCGACTTGATCATGGAACTCGCGGTGGCCATGGAGTACCGCGCCTCAGCTGAAGACGTGGCCCGCATTTGCCACGGACACCCGACCTACACCGAGGCCATCAAAGAGGCGGCCTTGGACGCGACGGCCAAACGAGCCATACACATGTAGTCCCATGGGCTGGAGTCAACGCGTTTGGTCCACCCCTCCGGCGGACCTCGCGGACGAACTTCAGCGCCGCGGGTCCGGTGAGGACTACTTTGCCTTTTTCGAAACCCACACAGCCGCGCCCGCAGAGGAACTGAATTCCCTGCGCTGGATCGCCGCGGGAGGCTGCCGCGCGGTGCAAGCCCTTGACCGGGCTACCCCCGAGGGCTGGGCCGAGCTGGCTGCCGTTTGGCGCCGCCGACCCACTTGGTGGTTTGGGGTGCTGGGCTACGACCTCAAAAACGCTTTTGAACCCTCGCTTCCGCGGCGCGCCGACGCGTGGTGCGGGCAGCCGGACCTCGCCCTTTGGGAGCCGGAATGGGTCCTGGAGTGCCGCAGCGACGGAACGGTCGTCGAGTACGGCGACGCCCAAGCCTGGCTTCAGCGGCCCCCTTCCAAGCGAGCGTCGAGCGGCCAGGAACCTACCCCGTGGTCCATGGACTGGTCCGCCCGCGACTACGAAAACCAGGCAGCGTCGCTAGCCGCGCATTTGCACCGCGGAGACATTTACGAAATCAACCTGTGCGTGGGCTCGGAGTCCCGCGGAACGCGCGACCTGTACCGTCTGTACACGCGGCTCCAAGACCGGGCCGAAGCCGGCATGGCCGGAATGATGCGCTGGGGTGACTTCGCGGTGGCCAGCGCCTCGCCCGAGCGCTACCTCAAGGTAACCGAAGGTGGACGTCTTTACAGCCAACCCATCAAGGGTACCGCAAGCCGGCACGCCGATCCTGCGGCAGACGCGGCGTCAGGGTCCGCCCTCCAAGCGGCAGAAAAGGAGCAGGCTGAAAACGTAATGATCGTCGATTTGGTCCGCCACGACCTCAGCCGAGTGGCGGCGCCGCAGACCGTAACGGTACCGCGCCTCCTCGAGCTCAAGCCCTTCAAGACGGTGCACCACCTGGTGAGCACGGTGGAGGCCCAACTAAAGCCCGAATGCGATTGGCTGGACGCGGTGGCCGCGAGCTTCCCGATGGGCAGCATGACGGGCGCCCCCAAGCTCCGCGCCATGGAACTGATCGACGCCCACGAGCCGCGCCCGCGCGGTTGGTACAGCGGCGCTATGGGCTACGTGCGCCCCGACGGAAGCGCCGACTTCAACGTGCTGATTCGCACGCTGTTCGGGCACCTTCCGACGGCGTCTTGGCAAGTCTGGGCCGGCAGTGCCCTGACGCTGGCCGCCGATCCGTCGGCCGAATGGGACGAGTGCCTCCTCAAAGCGGCCACCCCTCAAAACGTGTGGAATGAGTGCGTGGACTAAGGCGTCTCCCGCGTTTCAGGCGGCCGTGGGAGCGGAGTTGCGCGAGCTGCTCGGCCCGCCCGCAAATCCGGTGGTGGCGCTCATTTCGGGCGGACTGGATTCGATGCTTCTGGCCGAGGCGCTTTTCGCGAAGGGCTACCCGCTCCACGTGGTTCACGTGAACTACGGGCTGCGCGGGACGGAATCGGATGCCGACGAAGAACTGGTTCGGGCTTGGGCCGAGCGGGCGGGCTGTTCGGTGCATGCGGTCCAGGCGCCGGCCAACTTCGGGGTGGCCCCCGACCTTCAGGCGCGCGCCCGTGCCCTCCGCTACGAGGCGGCCCAGGGCGAAGCCGACCGAGTAGGGGCCGAGTTCATCGCCACGGCCCACCACGCCGACGACGCGATCGAAACCTTTCTGCTGTTTGCGGCCCGCGGAACGGGAATCGACGGCCTGGTCTCCCTGGCGCCCCAAAACGGCATGCTCCGGCGGCCGCTCTTGGGCTTTCACAAATCCGAACTCCGCACAGAAGCCGAGCGCATGGGGCTGAAATGGCGCGAAGACGCCTCCAACGAAGGCGACAAGTACACCCGGAATCACCTGCGCCACCACGCCGTGCCGGCCTTGGAGCAGGCGATTCCGCAGGCCCGCGACGGAATCCGCACCACCGTACGCCACCTGCGCAACCTTCAGAAGTTCGCTGAGGTCGCAATCCAGCGCGAGTCGAGCGTGTACACCGCGATGAGCCGCCGCCTTCCGGGGGCCCGCGTGCTGTACCGCGACGCGCTGGCCCATCCGCATTCAGAAGTCATTGTGCATCAGCTCCTAAAGCCCTATGCGCCCTTTGATCTTGAGGCCCTTCGGCAGCTCGCAGAGGCGCAGGTTGGGGCCTACCTCGAGCGCGACGGCTGGCAAATTTGGGCCGACCGCGAGGGGCTGCTGCTGCTTCCGTCGGCCGAAACGGTTTTTGAAACCCGACCCGCCGAAGGCCGAGTGGTGCTGCCGCTTTGGTCGGGCGACGTGTGGCATTCGCGGGTCCACCTCTGGGCCACCGAGGGCACGCAGCGGCCCAAAAATTTGGGGAACGCGACCGAACCGGTCACCCAGCAGCTGCCCCGCGGCGCGTGCTGGCGCACGTGGCTGGAGGGCGACCACATTCATCCGCTGGGCCTGAAAGGGCGCAAAAAAGTCAGCGACGCCTTGACCGAGGCCAAGGTTCCGAGTCCGGTGCGCCGCGAGGTGGTCGTGCTTGCGGCGAGCGAGGCGCCCGGCGAAGTGCTCTGGATTCCCGGCATTCGCCTCAGCGAGGCCTTGGCGTTGGACTCCGAACCGGGCGCTGTGGTCCGTTGGACTGTGAACTACCTTTGAATTCTATGAACCGATTTCTTTTAGCGGCGCTGGCCCTCGGGTTTTCTTTGACGACGGCCGTCGCCCAAATTCTGCAGCCGGTGGCGTGGAGCACTTCGGTGCGGACCGCTCCCGACGGCACCCTGGAACTTGTGGCGTCCGCCAAAATTGACGCCGGATGGCACGTGTACTCGCAGTTCATTGGCAGCGACGGACCGATCCCGACCGCGTTCACGCTCCCGGTTTCCAAGGACCTCAAGGTCGAGGGGCCGGTGCGCGAGCCCAAGCCAATCAAGGAGTTCGACAAGAATTTCGGAATGGAGTTGGCCTACTTCGCCAAGAAGGCCGACTTCGTGATTGCCGCCAAGCGCAGCAACCCCAAGGCGTTTACCTATACCGCCGAGGTCGAATTCATGGTGTGCGACGACGAGCGATGCCTTCCGCCCGACTACGTGAGCTTGGTGTTCAAGGTTCCGGCTTCGGCGGAGCCCGTCCGCGCGGGGGAGTCCGCCCCGAGCGAGCCCACGACGGCCGTTGACCCTGCAGAGGGCACCGACCCCGCCCAAGATGCCGAACAAGGTCCAGCAGCCGGGGAGCCCGCGACTCCCGAAACCCCCGAAGGCGCGAAATCCGCTGAGGCCGAGAACGCGGAGGCGGATGGCCTCAATCTGTGGGCCCTGTTCGGCGCGGGAATGCTCGGCGGCTTTTTTGCCTTGATCATGCCCTGCATTTTCCCGATGATTCCGCTGACGGTCAGCTTCTTTCTCAAGCAGAGCACGTCCAAGGCCGACGGAGTGCGCAAGGCCCTCCTCTACGGGGTAAGCATCAACGTGATCTACGTGGTTTTGGGGCTTCTCGTCACCGTGGTTTTTGGCTCAGATGCGCTCAATGCCATGGCGACCAATCCGTGGTTCAACTTGGCGTTTTTTGCCTTGTTTGTCGTGTTCGCGATCAGCTTTTTTGGCGCCTTTGAGATTACCCTGCCTTCTTCTTGGGTGAACAAGGTAGACGACCAGTCGCAGCGCGGCGGACTCATCGGCATCTTCTTCATGGCCTTTACCCTCGCGCTGGTGAGCTTCAGCTGCACCGGCCCGCTCATCGGACAGCTTTTGGTGGCCACCGCGGTGAGCGGCGAGCTCCTCGGCCCCGCGGTCGGAATGTTCGGGTTCAGTTTTGCGCTTTCGCTTCCGTTTGTGCTGTTTGCGGCCTTCCCGGGGTGGCTCAAGGGGCTGCCCAAGTCGGGCGGATGGCTCAATACCGTCAAGGTCACGCTGGGATTCCTTGAGCTGGCCTTTGCCCTCAAGTTCTTGAGCACGGCCGACATGGTTTGGCAAAAGCACTGGCTCGAGCGCGAGCTCTTTTTGGCCCTTTGGGTGGCGATTTCGTTTGCGACGGCGCTCTACCTCTTTGGCGTGTTTCGCATGCCCCACGACGACGAGCCCAAAGGCGGACTCGGAGTGGGCCGCATGCTGACGGGACTCCTGTTTATGGTGACGGGCTTTTACCTGCTTCCCGGAATTTGGGGGGCGCCCGTTAAGCTGGTAGCTGGATTCCCGCCTCCCGCGTTTTACGCGGAGAACCCCCACGGATGGGGGTCAGGGTCCGCGCCTTCAGGCGAAGAAAAGCTGAGCGAGGACGCCCACTGCCCGCTGAACCTGCCCTGCTTTAACGACCTGGAAGAGGCCCGAGCCTACGCCCTCGAGGCCGGCAAGCCCTTGCTGCTCGACTTCACGGGGTGGGGCTGCGTCAACTGCCGCAAAATGGAAGAAGAAGTGTGGTCGCGCCCCGAAGTACGCCAGCGCTTGGCCGAAGACGTGGTGCTGGTGTCGCTGTACGTCGACGAACGCTCGGCTTTGCCCGAGGACGAGGTCCGCGTCAGCGAAACGACCGGTAAAAAAATCAAGACGGTGGGCCAAAAGTGGGGCGACCTGCAGGCGCAGTATTTTAACGCCAACGCCCAGCCCTACTACGTGCTGATGGATCCGGCGGTCGAGGCGCCGACGGCGATCAACGGCCACACAGCCTACGATCCCGATCCCAGCGTGTTTTTGAACTGGCTCGACGCCGGGCTTAAATCGTTCAACGCGGCGAAGTGACGCTCGAACGGATTTTAGCGCTGCTCGAGGCAGCCATCGAGGACTACCACGTGCGCGACCGGTGGGACGCGCCCTGCCCGTCGGCGTTTGCGGCCGGAAGCCTCGACCAGGCCTGGTACGCCAAGGCATGGATTGATACGGTGCAGTGGCACCTCGAAGACGAGGTTCGGCGCACCGACCTGCCCGCCGGCCAGCTCATGGAAATCAAGCGACGCATCGACGCCCTGAATCAGGAGCGCACCGACGCGGTGGAGGCCCTGGACCTTCGCTTGGCTGAGTTGCTTCAGCCGAAGCCTTCTGCCCAAGGCGCCCTTCGCACGGAATCCCTGGCTTGGGCCCTCGACCGGCTGTGCATTTTGCAGCTCAAGCGCTACCACCTTCGTGCGGAAGTCGACCGCCGCGACGCCCCTGAGGGGCACCGAGCGGCCTGTGCGGAGCGGCTTTCGGCAGCCGACGCCCAGCACGCCGACTTGATGGAGGCCTGCGCCCAGCTCTGGTCCGAGGTCGTGTCGGGCGCGGTTCGCTACACGCCCTACCGCCAGTTTAAGTTGTACAACGATCCGGCGACCAACCCGGCACTTTATGGGGCTCAAGGCTAAACGCCATCTCGGCGTCGTGCGCTTTTCGGCCTTCGGCGACGTGGTTTTGCTTCATTCGGTGCTGTCGCAGGTGGCCAACGACGGCGACCGCATCACCCTTTTTACGCGTCCCCGTTGGGCGGAGCGCCTGCCGGCGCACCCGGGCATCGAAGTGCACGGGCTGGACGTGGACCGCGGACCGTACCGCCGCTTTTTTGCGCTGATGTGGTTCTGGTGGGGCTGGATGCGCTCGGCGGACCTGACCGCGTGGTACGACGCGCACAGCCACCTTCGCACCCGCAGCAGCCGTTGGATCGCTCGCGTGCTTCAAATTCCCCAGGGCCGTGTCGCCAAACCGCGATCCGAGCGGCGCGCGGTACTGGCCGGGCGCGCGCCGTCGGCCCCTAATGCCTACGAGCTGCACTTTGCGGCGCTTGCCGCCTTGGGTTGGACGAAATGCCGGGATTTGCCGGCGACCCCTCCCCGCGGAAGCCTCGTGCTTCTGGCGCCGCACGCGAGCCGAGAATCGAAGCGGTGGCCGCTCGGCGAAGCGGCCCGGCTGGGGCGCCAGCTGCAGGAGGAAGGCTATGAAGTGGTGTTCCTCGGGGGGGCGGGAGATCCTGCGCCCGAGGGTTTTGCTACGGCCCTTGGCGGTTCCGCCCGCGCGGAGGAAGCGCTGTGGCTTCGCGCCCGCGCCGCCGTGGTGTGCGATTCGGCCGCGCAGCATTTGGCGTACCGGTTCCAGGTACCGGCGGTGGCCCTTTGGGCGGGAACGCATCCGGTCGGCGGGTTCGCCGCGCCGAGCCCGGTTCGGCACTTGGCCGCAGAGGAGCGCTTGGGCTGCCAGCCCTGCAGCATTTTGGGGGCGGACGGGTGCCGCCGCGGGGATTGGGCCTGCCGCCAGGCGCTGAGCGCAGAGGCCGTCCGAGCGGCCTTGAAGGAGTTGGGGGTCTAGTGCGCAACAATTTGGTTGCGCGCGGGTTACCTCTGTATGAAGGAACAGCGCTACCGACTCCGAATCGGAGACCAAATCGTGGGCTACCTCCGACGAATTGAGGGAACGGATTTTTATTCGCCCGACGGTTTTTGGTGGACGGGAAAGCCTTTGGAGTACGCGCATGTGGACGAGGCAGTTGGGCTTCGCGACCGACGCCGAACGCATTTGTACGAGTGGGATATTGTGCAGTTCAAGCCAGTTCCGGATTCCGCCGAGGAGTTGGGGGTGTTCCTATGGAATAAGGGCCAAAAGCGCTGGGTGCTCCGCAGCGTGGAATCGGAGGTGGACTACCATTTGGAGTTGAACGGGTTTGCGTTGTTTCAGTCTGCGGACCTCAGCCTCTACAGCCACGTATTCCTCAACCCGGAACTCCAGCGTTCCTGGGGCTTGGAGGAGTGACCCCAAATTAAAGATCCGAATTAAGCGACTAAATCCGTTTGCAACCGACTGCCGAGTAGAAGAGGCCGTTGGTTTGCGCCATGGTAGTTTCTTTATTGACTTGGGTGTGGGCTGAGGCCCGCTGGCACGAGCTGCGCGTCGACGTGGCTGCGACGCCTGGATTTTCGTTTCACATGGTCGGAACCCGCGATCCAACGGTTCGCGAAGCCCCAAACCGAATTCATTCGGCGCTGCTCGAGGTGGGAGCGAAGTGGCCGGGGAAGCGCATCACGGTTTCGTTCCATCCGTCGCGTCCTTGGCAGCTCGGGAGTTCCATGGACTTGCCCATTGCCATAGGGGTACTGATGGCATCGGGCCAGGTGCCGTTTCGCGACGGACTTCGCGCCATGGGGACCTTGGACCTCAAGGCCCTGGTGAGCTGGGTCGACGTCGACCGTCCGGCACCTCCCGCCGACGCAGGCGTGTTCATTTACCCTAATTCGGCCGCGTGGAAGCCGCAGGGCGCGCTGTGGTCTCCCGTGAGGACCTTAGCCGAAGTGCTTGCCGTCGTGCGAACGGGACGCCCAATTGAGGGTGCAGAAGCGTCGGGCCGAACGCGCACGACGCCAACCTGGCCCCGTTTGGAACTCAGCCCCAAGGCCGTAACCGCCTTGGGCCTGGTAGCGGCGGGTAGGCATCCGGCCTTTTTGCACGGGGCGCCGGGTGTCGGCAAAACAGAGTTTGCCCGAGCGGTGCACCTTCTTCGCAGCGCGGTTGAACCCAATTTGCCCTACGTCGAACCGCCCTCAAACCTCACTCCGGTTCAGCTCATTGGGGCCAACGGCGCGTTTTGGGCAGCCGGATCTGGGGTTTTGTTTCTGGACGAATTGGGCGAAATGCCGGTTCGCACCTTGGAAGGGCTGCGCAAACCCATGGAGGCCTTGTGGTCGCGCGAATCGCCGCCCAGCCCGCTGGTGATCGGCGCTACCAACCCCTGTCCGTGCGGATTTTCGGGACACGACCATTTGGCGTGTACGTGCTCGGCAAACCGCATTTCGAAGTACCAAGAGCGGTTTTCGGCGCCCTTTCTCGACCGATTCCACATTGCCTTGGCGCTGTCGATGCGCGACGAACGCATGGCCGTACCCTGGGATGAGCTCGTATTCAAGCTCCGCCACGCGGTCGACCAGCAGCGCAGCCGGGGTCCCTGGAACGGCAACGGGGCCATGCCCATCGAGTCCTTTGCCCTCGATGCGGGTTACGCAAGGGACGCTCTTGAAACTATACATAATTGGCATAAAAAGAGCGGATTGGGCCTCCGTGCGCTGCACCACGCCATGCGCGTGGCCCGCACGTCAGCGGACTGGAACCAGCGAACTCGAGTCACCGCGCACGACGCGTGGCTCGCCATCTCGTTTCATGCGAGCCAGTTCCGCACTACTTCCACGTCCGATCCTTGGGGTCCGGAGCATTCTTGGTCCAAAGCAATGGGCCTTCGCAGCCCTGAACCTCAATGACCACCGAGGAGGCCCCGCCGAAGTAGGTCAGAAGGTGCTTGCGCCACGTGCGAAAGCGCTCCAAGTCAAACTGGGGGCAGGGCAGGGTGAGAACGGTAATTACGGTTCCTTCAACCACCACCACTGCGGGGTCGGCGTGGGGAAGCGTTTTGGAATCACGGCCGGGCTTGACGGCATTGTGGTCGATGAAGTCGGGCATCCAGCGCTTCATGGCCCAGTTGAGGTCGTCGGTGGAGGCGAACTCAAAGACCCGCACGTGGACGTTGAGTTTGGTGCTGCGGCCGAGGTTGTCTTCGCTCTTTTCTTTGGCTTCGAGCTTGAAGTGCGTGCTGAAGGCGGGCTCTTCCTTTTCAAGCGCGCCCAGCGATTCGCCCTGAAGGTTAAGGGTTTTCACCGCGTAGCTTGCGGCAAGTTCCGACTGAAAGCCCTTGATGCGCTGCTGAAGGTCGTCGGATTGCCCGTAGGCCGCGGCGCTCAGCGCCAAGAATGCGATAAATAATCGGGTTGCAAGCATACTGCAAACATACGCGCCCCGTGAATTAGGTATTTTTGACCCATGAAACCGTGGATGTTCGTTTTAGGTTGGGGGTGGATGCCGTTGCTTTCCGCCCAAATCGTCAACGTCGAGGCGATGCGCGGACCGGCGGAGCAAGACACGACCGAAGAAGTTCACGGCCGCGTGGACGGCGGATTTTACCTCGGAGGAACGCAGGCATTGCTGCTCAAACTGAACGGTTCGGTGAACGCAACAAGGAGGGTCGACCACCACGTCTGGTACGGAATTGCCAGCGCGAACTGGGCGACGCGCTTGGGCGACAGCAAGTTTGATTTCGAGCGCAACGGCATGCTTCACGTGCGGTACAACCGCATCTACAACGAGAAAATCACGGCGGAGTACTTCGTGGAATGGCAAAGCAACTTGCCCATGCGCATTGCGCGCCGCTTCAACGTCGGAGGCGGTCCGCGCTACACCGCAATCTCGGCGCCAGGGGTTAAGCTCTACATCAACCCGCTGCTCATGTATGAGTACGACGTGGAATCGTTTTCGGCCAAAACCGACCACGCCCTGCGGTTGAATACCTACGTCAGTTTGGACCGTCAATGGGACCAATGGCGCTGGACTACGGTGGCCTACTACCAGCCGCGCTTCGGGCGGTTTGAAGACATCCGAGCCATGATCAACTCGAGGCTCTCGGCACCCCTGCGTCCGGACCTCAGCCTCGTGGTCATCGGCCAGCTCAACTACGACGCGTATCCGGCGGGAACCGACGTGCCCCAATTCACGTTGTACAGCACTACGGGCCTCAGCTGGAAGTTCTAGCTGACACGGCACGTTGTTTGGTACAAGCGGCGTCATGGCAAAAACTAAATCATCGGAGGCGTTTCAGCGCCTTTTTTCCCTGCTGCAGTGGGATCGCAAAGACATTTTGCGCATTCTTTCTTTTGCCGTACTCAGCGGTGCCTTCAGTTTAATGCTCCCCCTCGGGGTTCAGGCGCTGGTGGGGCAATTAATGGGCGGACGCTTGTCCTCTACCTGGTTAATTCTGACCGTTTTGGTGGTGGTTTCGAGCCTTTTCATGGGCCTGTTCGGGTTGTTCCAAATGCGCCTGTCGGAGTGGGTTCAGCAGCGGATTTTTGTGCGAAGCGCCACCTACTTCATGTCGGTAATGCCCGCAGCGGTGCCCGAAGAAGACCAAAAATCGTGGTACGAGCGCGTCCACCGATTTTTTGATACGATTACCATTCAAAAGGAGCTGCCCAAGATTTTGGTTACGGCCTCGGCGGCCATTCTTCAGCTGCTTTTTGGGTTCTTGCTGTTGATGCTCTACGACTTCATGTTCGTCGCGGTGTCCTTTTTGATTTTGGGCATTGCCGGCATCATGATTCGCATTGGGTTTTCGCGCGGACTGGGCTACAGCATTGACGAGAGTTCCGAAAAGTACCGGATCGTAGACCAAATCGAGAACTTTGCCCGAGCTCGGTCCGAAGTTCCGAATTCACCGCCCCCCTATGAGTCGGTTTCGCGCTTGCTCGTGGGGTACTTGCGCAACCGCCGGGACCACTTCAGGGTAGTCTACCGCATGAATTCCATCATGGTCGGTCTGCGCTTGGCGTTCACTGCCTTGCTGCTCATTGCGGGCGGATGGCTCGTGGTCGACCGCAGCGTGTCCATCGGACAGTTTGTCGCGGTTGAGATTATTTTCTTGACCATTTTGACGAGCCTTGAAAAGCTCGTTTCCAGCGCGGAATCCCTGTTTGATATGCTCACTTCGGTCGTCAAACTCGACAAAGCCTTTTGGACCCGCGACCTCAAGCCCCAGGCCTTCAGCGACTTTGACATTGAGCACGCCGACATTCCCGAAGAGCTTCGGCAGATCTGCATGGAAACCCGGGCCACCGACCAGTGGGTGCGGCCACGGCGCTGGATTGTGGGCGTCTCGTTCTTTGTGGTCTTGTCCTTCTTTTTGCCCTGGACCCAAACCGTCGCCACGGAGGGCTCGCTGGTGTTCGACGATCCGATGGACCGCATGATGCCCCTGGCCATGGCCGAAGACGGACGGCTGGCCGCTTGGCTGGTTCGCGAAGGGGACGCCGTCAAGAAGGGGGACACCTTGGCACTGCTCGAGGAAACCCGCACGGAGTACATGGACCCCAACGTCTTGGCCAATACCGAGTTAGGGCGTGATGCCAAATCGAACGCCGTAGAAGGATTCCGCCAAAAAATTACCGCTCTAGAGGTGCAAATTCAGCAAGCGCAAGCCGCAATGCCCTTGCAAATCGCCGCGGCATGGCGCAAGGTCCGAGCCGACAGCGCCAAGTACCAGGCGGCCGCCCTGGAGGCCCGGTACACGGGACTTCAGGCGCAGCGGGCCGACAGCTTATTCCGCTGGGGCGCCTTAAGTCGGCTCGAGTGGGAGCAGCGCCAAACCAAAGCCCAAGAGGCCCGGTCCAAGGCCGAATTTACCGAGCAGGACTGGATGTCTTCCAGGCTGAATGCCCGCAGCAAATCGGCAGAATGGAAGGAGAAAATCGCCAAACTCCAAAGCGAGCGCGCCGCCGCAGCAGCCGATTTGGCCTCGGCTCAAGACGCGTTGGCTGACGCAGAAATTAAGGTGGGCGGCGTGCAGCGCCGACAAGGGAACCGCGCCCTGCTCGCGCCCCGCGACGGCTTCGTCGTGCAGTTGAGCTATGTGGCTCCCGGAGCTTCGGTCAAAAAGGACCAGCCGCTGCTGTACTTGGCTCCCGAGGGCGCGCCGACCGTGGTCATGGCCAAGGTGGAGCCCTTTGACGTTCCGCTGCTTTCGGTGGGGGACTCGGCCCTTTGCGCCCTGGACGGATGGCCAATCCTTCAAATTCCCGGCTGGCCTCGTTCCAGCGTGGGCCTCTTTTCGGCCAAAGTCCGCTACATCGCTTCGCAAGCCGATGCCGAGGGCTTGTTTGCCGTGGTCCTCGAGCCCACCGAAAAGTGGCCTGCGAACGCGCGGCCCGGCACCCACGTCACGGCGACCCTGCTTCTGAACGACGTCCCCATGTGGTTTGAACTGTGGCGGCAGTTTAACGGCTTTCCGGCCAACGGTCCGGGCGAACGCAACGCCTCCCTCGCCCCATGATGCGGTTGTTCCTTGCGTGGATGGCGCTGGCGTTGACGGCATCGGCGCAGGTGCTGCCCTGGAACGAGTTCTTGGCCATGGCTTTGGACCGTTCGGGTGAGGTTCGCATTGCCGAGGCCAAAATGCGCGAGGCCCAGGCCAAGCGAATGGCAGCCTTCGCAGCCTTTGAGCCCCGTTTGGACTTGGCCAGCGAGGGAAAGGACTACGGCAACAACCTTCAGTACCGCCTCGATCGGGCAGAGGCCCGCGTGGGCCTTCCGGGCGGAATCGACCTCGTAGGCGGTGCCGCTCAAGCCACGGGAGCGTTCATTAATCCCGAGCGCAAGACGCCCGTGGAGGGCTTGGTGAACCTGGGTATTTCGGCCCCACTGGGCGGAGCCTTGATCTTCAGCGACCGCCAGTATGCTTGGAATGCGGCCTCCAGGGATCTTGAAGTGGAACAGGCGAAACGGGACCGGGTAGAGCGCAAACTCCGTCTGGAGGCGGTCAAGGTCTACACCTTCTGGCAGGCCCAAGTAGAGGTTCAGTCGGCGGTCGACGAAGCCGTTGCGGTGGCCGAGGAGCGCCTCCGCCTGGTGCGCGAGGCTTTTCGCTTGGGCGAGCGCAGCGAAATGGATACCCTTGAAGCCTACCTGTCGTGGGTGGACCGCCGAACGGACGCTTCCAAGCAGCAAAGCTTTAGTGCGGCCGCCCGGGCCAATGTGGAACGAATGCTCCGAGGTGCCGACGACGTCGAAGCCGACCTAAGCGGCGTCCAGCCGGATGCACGCCCCGTCCTTCTCGGGAATTCGCCGCTCGCCTCCGCCGAGCCCCAATCGCTAAATGGGGTTCCGGAGCTGGCGATGGTGTCGTCGGTGCTCCGCCGCGAGCGGCTCGCCGTGGCGACGGCGTGGGCGCAATGGCTCCCCGCTCCCTACGTTGACTACCGCATGCTTCAGTGGGGCGGAAGCACGTGGAACCCCGAGGCCGTGCAGTGGAAAGTCGGATTGGCGCTGCCCTTATTCAATCAAAAGGCACGTGCGGATTTGGCCGGAGCGCAGGCGCGCCTGCGCGCAGCAGAAGCCAATGCCGCGAGCGTCCAAAACGAAGTACAGGTGCTCCAGCGGCAGCTCGCCCAACAGGTAGCAGCGCTCGACTCCGAACTCAAGGCGCTGCTCGGGGCCGAGGCGGCCTCGTACGCGCTGCTGCAGCAGGAGCGCCGCCGCTTCACCCTGGGCGAAAGCACGATGTTCATCTTGGCCAGCCGAGAAACCAAGTACCTGGAGGCCGTTCAAAAGCGCACGATGGCCTCGGCCAAACTTCAGTCGCTCGAGGCCGAGCGGCGCCTCCTGACCCGCCCCTCGCTGTAGGCGGCTAGGGCGTCGGCGACCACAAAACTGGATCCGCCCACATAAATGGCTTGGTACCCGTCCTCTTTGGCGCGGTTGAGGGCGTCGGCCACCGAAGGGCATTCGGTGACGTCGATTCCGGCGGCCTGCAAAAGTTTCGCCCATTCGCGAACCGGCAGGGCCCGAGGTATGCTCGGCGCGCACGCGTACACCCGGCAGTCGCGGGGAATGAGCGCCCGCATTTCGTCGGTGTCTTTGTCGTTTACCACGCCCAGCACCATGGCGGAGCGCCTTCCGCGCCGCACGCGTTCCCACTGGGCCATGGCGGGTCCCCAGCCGTGCGCATTGTGGGCGGAATCGGCCACCACCAAGGGCCGAGACGGCTCGAGCAGGTCCCAACGGCCGCGCAGTCCGGTGTTGGTCGCCACCTTGAGCAGGCCGCGCCGAATTTGGTGCTCGGCAAGGCTTGGACGGGCGCGAAGCGCCGCAGCGACCGCCGTGCGCACATTGTGCACTTGGTAGTCGCCGAGCAGGTCGGTAGGGTAAATCGCGTCGTCGGGTCCTACGTAGTGCACGCTGCAGCCATCGAGGCGCGAAGCCACCTCTTCGAACACCGGACGCACTTCAGCGTCCCCTTCGCCCACCACGACGGGCACGTGGGGCTTGAAGATTCCGGCTTTTTCTCGAGCAATGTCGGCGCGGTCCGGACCCAAAAACGCCATGTGGTCCAGGCCGATGCTGGTGACCACCGACACGAGCGGCGTCACGACGTTGGTGGAGTCGAGGCGTCCGCCCATGCCCACCTCCACCACGGCGAGGTCGACGCGGGCGTCGCGAAAGGCGGCGAAGGCCATACCTACCGTGGCTTCAAAAAAACTCAGGTCCAGTTCGAGGATGTCGGCGCGGTGGGCGTCGACAAAATCGGCAACCCAGCGCTCGGGGACGAGCCTTCCGCCCACGCGAAAGCGCTCGCGGAGGTCCAGCATGTGGGGCGAAGTGTGAAGTCCGACGACCAGGCCGGACTCGTGAAAAATGCTCGCCAGCATGTGGCAGGTAGAGCCTTTGCCGTTGGTTCCGGCCACGTGAATGCAGGGGTAGGCGCGGTGGGGGTTGCCGAGCCGCTCGAGCCATGCCTCGGTTTTTGTAAGGTCCATGCGGTAGGTGGCCGGGGTGCCTCCCTGCCGCTGAAACATGGGCAACCGCTGGACGAGCCAGTTGCAGGCCTCGTCAAACCGGTTCATGGCTTACGTGCGCTGGAAGTTGTAGCGGATCGTGCCCACTTGGAGCTCCAAGGCAGAAGCGTCGCCTTGCCAGCGGGTTTTGAGGGCCGCCTCCTCGGCGCGGCGAATCAGACATTCCTCAGAGGTGGTCGACCCCTTCTGGCCCTGGCCGTCGGCGCGCTTGACGATGCCGTTGCGGTCCACGTAGACTTTGACCACGACAATGCCCTCTCCTTCGCAGTCGTAGCGCGGCTTGGGACGCTCCAAAGCGGACCGGGTGCCCAGCTGATAGTTGCCGCCACCGGAGCCGCCGGTTCCGTTGCCCGTACCGCTTCCGTTGGGGGAGCCCTGGTCGCCGCCGCCGGTCGTGCTGCCTTGTCCGCTTCCCGTTCCGCCCGCAGTGCCGCCCGGCTTGCCAAATCCTTTGAGGCGGTTGGAGAGCTCGTTGGACGGCTTGGGGGCCTGCTCGGCGGGCTTTTCAACCGTGCGCTCGACCTTGGTGTCTTTAGGTTTTTCAGAAGACACCGAAGGGGCATCAACGTAATCTTGGGTAACGACTTCAGACTCGGCCGAAACGGGCTCCGCCGCCGATGGGGCCTCGGCGCCGTCGGGGGCGGCCACGTCGTCGCCCGCTCCGTCGAGCGAATTGCCAAAACTCACGGGGATGCCGTACTCCGGCGGAGGATCTTGGTAGGTCAGCCCAAAAAACGCAAAAAATACCAGCAGCACGGCGTGCACCGAGAAGGTGGTCACCAACGCCTTGTTGCGGTCTTTTTGGTCGTGTCGGGCGGAACTCATGCGGCGAAAAGCGGTCGAGTTACTTCGGGTCGGTCGCAAGCACCAACTTCAGTCGGTTGCGGTACGCGATGTCCATGATTCGCACGGTTTCGCCCGTGGGCACCGACTCGTCGGCGCGCAGAATGACCACGACCTCAGGGTCTTTGCTGGCGAGGGTGAGCAGTTGGGTTTCTACCTGTTCCATGGCCACCACGGCTTCGTTCACGCTGACCTGAAGGTCTTTGTTGATCGTGACGGTGATGGACGCCTTATTCACGCTCTGCGCCTTGCTCTTGGGCAAAATGACGTCGAGCGCGCTGCTGGTGACCAGCGTCGAGGTGAGCATAAAAAAGATCAAGAGGAGGAACACGAGGTCCGTCATGGACGACATGCTGAACTCGGCGCTGACCTTGCTGCGGCTGCGTAAGTTCATGGCTACAGCGGTTCGTGCAGAAGGTCAAGAAACTCGGTCGCGCTCACTTCCATCTTGTAGATGACGGACTCGACGCGCATCACCAAGTAGTTGTAGGCGAAGTAGGCGATGATGCCTACGATGAGGCCAGCAACCGTCGTGGTCAGGGCCACGTAGATGCCCTCGGCGAGCATGTCGACCTGGACGCCCGCGCCGGCGTTGGCCATTTCGCGGAACGACAGAATCATACCGATGACGGTTCCCAAGAAGCCGAGCATCGGGGCACCGCCCGCAATCGTCGCGAGGTAGGGCATGTTGCGCTCCAGCTGCTGGATTTCGAGCTTGCCTTGGTTCTCAATCGAGGCAGAAATGTCCTGCAGCGGCTTGCCGATGCGCTTGATTCCCTTGCCAATCATGCGTGCGACCGGGGTGTCGCTGCGTTCGCAGGTATTGAGGGCGGACTGCATGTTGCCGGCGGCAATGAAGTCCTTGATGTCGCGCATGAACTTGTCGTCGAGCTTGTTGGCGCGCTGAATCGCGAGGTAGCGGTCGACAAACAGGTAGACCATGAGCACCGAAAGGGCCAGCATGGTGCCCATAATCAGCTGTCCGCCGATGCCCCCGGAGAACATCAAGTCAATAATAGTCATGGTTTTTTCGGTCGCAACCGGTTCTGCAGGGAGGGCGCTCGTCGCGGCCTCGGCTGGCATTTCAATTTGAAGAAAAGGCACGTTCATAGGGTACTAAATTCCGAAGGGTTTGGAACAAATACAGTGCCGAAGCCCACAAGTTATCAACCGAAGATGATCCAGCGCTGCACAGCGTAGACGGCGATGCCCGCCAAGTACCCCAGAAGCGCGAGGAAGGAGATTTTTTTGAGGTACCACCCGAAGGGAATCTTTTCCAATCCCATAACGGCAACGCCGGCTGCAGAGCCGATGATGAGGATCGATCCGCCCGTTCCCGCGGTAAAGGCGAGGTACTTCCAAAAGAAGTCGTCTTGAGCAAAGTAGGTTCCGGGAACCATGTCGTACATGCCCATGGCGGCAGCCACCAACGGCACGTTGTCAATAATGGCGCTTAGGACCCCGATGATTCCGCCCACCAGGTACACGCCCATCTGGGTGGTGGTGTCGAAGGCTGAATCCAGACCTGAAGCCAAGTCCTTGAGTTGACCGGCGGTTTGAAGGCTGGCGACGGCGAGCAGGATTCCGAGGAAGAACAGCACCGAAGGGGTGTCGATGCGGCGAATCACGCCGAGGATGCCCAACTCGCTGCGAACCGTGTCGATTTTGCGGCGGTGCATGAGGTCGGTCACCACCCACATCACGCCTAGGCTGAGCATCATGCCCATAAAGGGTGGAAGGTGCGTTACGGTTTTGAACACGGGCACAAACAAAAGTCCGCCAATGCCCACGACCAGTGCTCGGGTTTTTTCGCTCGCGGTCACGGTCACGTGGTGCCCGTGATGCTCGTGCGATTCGGGGCGTTCAAAGCGCCCTTTGAGGGTGAAGGTGAGGTAGAGGAGCGGGGCCAGGAGCACCGCTACCGAAGGCAAGAAGATGTAGCTAATCAAGGTGCCGGTGGACACGTAGCCTCCGATCCAGAGCATCGTGGTGGTGACGTCGCCGATGGGCGACCAGGCGCCGCCGGCGTTGGCGGCAATGATGATGATTCCGCCAAATACCCAGCGAAGCTGCTGGTCTTTAACGAGTTTGCGGATGAGCGACACCATGACAATGGCCGTGGTGAGGTTGTCCAAGACCGCCGAAAGGAAGAACGTCAGCCAGCCCAGAATCCAGAGAAGGACCACCGTTTGGTCCGTTTTGATGCGGTCGGTGATCACCGAGAAGCCCTGGTGGGCGTCGACGACCTCCACAATGGTCATGGCGCCGAGCAAAAAGAACAGAATGGAGGCGATCTCGCCCACGTGCTCGAGCAGGTGGTGTTCGGTGGCGTGCGCGTCAGCTCCGCCGAGCACATAAACCGCCCAAAGGACGACGCCGGTGATCAGGGCCGAGGCCGCTTTGTCAATTTTAATCGAATGCTCAAAGGCGATGGCCGCATAGCCGAGCACGAAAAGGGCAATCATCAAAGTGTACATGGGAAGTGCTTGATTTTAATCTAAGGTACTCGCCTTAGGTTAAATAATGAGGTGCGGAAGGTTAGGTTTCTTGAGTACTTCCGAAAACCGTGCCGTCGCATCCGTCTGCGGGACCCCCGGCGTAGCTCGCGAGGACGTTGGGTTCGCCGCGGAGCCGGAGCAGGCCCAAGTAGGCAAAGGCGAGGGCCTCTTTGGCTTCCAGCACGTCAAGGGGCGCTACGGTCCAGGTCCATTCGGGGCCGTAGGCGGACAGCCGGCCCACGAGGTCGGCGTTGTGGGCGCCTCCGCCGCTGAGCAGGGCGGTTCCGTGGGGCGCCTGGGCGGTGCGGAGTCCGTGGACGACGGACCAGGCGATGTGGTCGGCGGCCGTGGCCAAGGCGTCTTCAGGGCGCGGGGGGCGCTGGGCGTTAAAAGCCGGCCAAAATTCGCGCTCCATCCATTCGCGGCCTAGGCTTTTGGGGAAGGGCGCGGCGTAGTAGGGGAGGCGGCGAAGGGAGTTCGAAGCTTCGGGGCCTTCGGGCGGCAGGGCCACCCGGCCTTGGGCGGCGTGGGCGCCACCCGGGTCGAATTCCAGTCCGAGTTCGCCCGCCAGGGGGTTGAGCAGGCCGTTGCAGGGTCCGAGGTCGCCCGCGCGGCGAAGCCCGCGGGCGTCGGTCCACGAGGCGTTGGAGAATCCGCCCAGGTTGACGCAGACCGCGAAGGAGCCGAAGAGGTCTCGGTCGGCCAGGGGAACGAGCGGCGCGCCTTGGCCGCCGCGGGCCACGCTCGCGCTGCGAAAGTCGCCGACAACGGGGATGGGACTCGACGCAAACACAGAGGCTTCGTGGCCAATTTGAACGGTGATTCCGCGTGGCGGGTCGTGCTCTACCGTGTGGCCGTGGTGGGCCACCGCCTGGGCTCCGAAGGCATGGCGCCGGTCGAAATCGGTCCATTGCGCCTGGCACCACGCGGCGAAGTCAAGGCTGGTTTGGGAGCGAAGGGTTCCGCGGTCGCGGTAGGCGGCGGTCAGGCGCTCGACCCAAGGGGTTCCGCGGTAGGTCCGCGTTTCGTAGGCCTCAATGCGGTAGGTCCACCGGTCGCCAAGCCGTTCCAATTCTACCGCGCAGAGGTCGAGGCCGTCGAGCGAAGTTCCCGACATGACGCCCAAGAGGCGAACGGGGCCGTTGGAGGTCCAATTTGGCGTTTGCACCGAACAAAGGTGGGGCCTGCCGGTGTTATTTTTGCCGTATCAACCTTTGACATCATGCATTTTCAGCTTACCGAGGAACACCTCATGATTCAGCAGGCCGCGCGCGACTTCGCGCAGACGGAACTGCTTCCCGGCGTCATTGAACGCGACGACCACCAGAAGTTTCCCGCCGAGGGCGTGCGCAAAATGGGCGAACTGGGCTTCATGGGCATGATGGTGTCGCCCGAGTACCACGGCAGCGGAATGGACACGGTTTCGTACGTGCTGGCCATGGAAGAAATTTCGAAGATCGACGCGTCGGCCTCGGTATCGATGAGCGTCAACAATTCCCTGGTATGCTGGGGATTGGAGAAATTTGGCACTCCGGAGCAAAAAGAAAAGTACCTCAAGCCCCTCGCTACGGGTCAGGTGATTGGCGCGTTTTGCTTGAGCGAACCTGAGGCGGGCTCAGATGCGACGTCGCAGAAGACGACGGCCGTCGACATGGGCGACCACTACGTGCTGAACGGCACCAAAAACTGGATTACCAACGGAAATTCCGCCAGCATTTACCTCGTCATAGCGCAAACTGACGTGGCCAAGGGCCACCGCGGCATCAACGCCCTGATTGTCGAAAAAGGCATGCCCGGCTTCATCGTGGGCAAAAAAGAAGACAAGATGGGCATTCGCGGCAGCGACACCCACTCGCTGATGTTTACCGACGTGAAGGTTCCGAAGGAAAACCGCATCGGCGAAGACGGATTCGGGTTCAAGTTTGCCATGAAAACCCTGAGCGGCGGACGCATTGGAATTGCCGCGCAAGCGCTGGGAATCGCCAGCGGAGCCCTCGAGCTCGCAGCGAAGTACGCCACCGAGCGCAAGTCGTTCGGCAAGCCCATTGGCGAGCACCAAGGGGTGGCCTTCAAGCTGGCCGACATGGCGACCAAGGTCGAGGCCGCGCGCCTGCTCGTGCTCAAGTCGGCCTGGCTCAAGGACCAGGGGCTTCCGTTCGACAAGGAATCGGCGATGGCCAAGCTTTATGCGTCAGAAGTGGCGATGGAAGTGACGACCGAAGCCGTTCAGATTCACGGCGGATACGGTTTTGTGAAGGAGTACCACGTCGAGCGCCTGATGCGCGACGCCAAGATCACCCAGATTTATGAGGGCACCAGCGAGATCCAGCGCATCGTGATTTCGCGCGCCGTGCTCAACGAGGCTGCGGGCATCTAGGCCCTCGCGTCGCCTCGCGAGCCCACAAAAAAACCCGAGCGCGAGCCCGGGTTTTTTGTTTTCGGCATTCGGCCGACTTAAGCGTGCTTATTGGGCCTACTTTTTGGCGGGCGCTTCGTCTTTGGCCTCGGGCTTGGGAAGCTTGTTGAGGTATTCGGCCAGCTTGGTCGTGTAGTCCAGAGCTTCGCTGCCGTAGAGCACGTTGGTTTCGTAGATCAGCACCAAGTCGATTTGCTCTTCGCCCTTCATGGCTTCGATGGCCTTGTCGACCTGCTCTTTCACGGTTTCGTTGATGGCCAGTTCCATTTGCTGGAGTTCGCCGCCCTTCTGCTGCTCGAGCATTTGGTAGCTGTTTTGAATGCGCTGAAAGTCCATTTGGGCCCGCTCGAGCTCGACCTTGCTCAGGCCCGGTGCCGCGCGCTGCAGCACGTCGTACTCGGCCTGCAGGTTTTGCTGGCCGCGAACCAACTCGGACTCGGCTTTTTTCGCCGCTTCCTCGTACTTGGCCGACATTTCTTTGTGGTACTCGTACAGGTTCACGAGGCTGTCGAGGCGGACGTAGACGATGCGGGCTCCGCCTTCAGACACGGGGGCAGAACCGCCGGACTGGCACGACACGATGCCGGCGGCCAACAGGGCCGCGGCCGAAAGGGCAATGAGTTTTTTCATGGCCGTGAAGGTAGGATTAAAAATGTTCTGCTGCCACGCGGTCGATCAGCGCGTCGTCGGCCAGCGCGGGAAGGGTCACGCGGAGCCCCGCGCTGCGCTCCAGCTCGCGCCGAATGGCGGTCAGCGCTTCGGCGTTGCGGGCCCAGGCGCGGCGGGCGATTCCGTTGTTGACGTCGTAAAAGAGCATGCGCTCGAGCTTGGTGTCGGCCTCGGCGCTGCCGTCGAGCAGCATGCCAAATCCGCCGTTGATGACTTCGCCCCAGCCCACGCCGCCGCCGTTGTGCAGCGACACCCAAGTCGCCCCGCGGAAGCTGTCGCCAATGGCGTTGTGCACCGCCATGTCGGCCGTGAAGCGCGACCCGTCGTAAATGTTGGAAGTCTCGCGGTAGGGCGAATCGGTTCCGCTCACGTCGTGGTGGTCGCGGCCAAGCACTACGGGCCCCAGCTCGCCCCGGCCGATGGCCTGATTGAAGGCCCGCGCAATGGCGATGCGCCCCACGCTGTCGGCGTACAAAATGCGGGCTTGCGAGCCGACCACGAGGCGGTTCTGCTCGGCCTGCTCGATCCACCGCAGGTTGTCTTCCATCTGGAGGCGAATGTCGTCGGGCGCTTCGGCCGCCAGGTCGCGCAGCACGTCGGCGGCGATGCGGTCGGTGCGGCGCAGGTCGTCGGCGGAGCCGCTGGCGCACACCCAGCGGAACGGTCCAAAACCGTAGTCGAAGCACATGGGGCCCAGGATGTCTTGCACGTAGCTCGGGTAGGCGAAGTCCAGTCCGTTGGCGGCGAGGACGTCGGCTCCGGCGCGGCTGGACTCGAGCAAAAAGGCGTTGCCGTAGTCAAAAAAGTACATGCCTCGGGCGTGCAGCGCATTGATGGCGGCGACGTGGCGGCGCAAGGTGGTCTGAACTTCGGCGCGGAATCGCTCCGGGTCCTCCGCCATCAAGCGGTTGGATTCTTCGTAGCTGTAGCCTTGGGGGTAGTAGCCTCCGGCCCACGGATTGTGCAGCGAGGTTTGGTCCGAGCCCAGGTCGACGTGGACGTGGCGGGCAACCAGGCGCTCCCAGAGGTCCACGGTGTTGCCCACAAAGGCGATGGAGGTGTTGCCCTTCACGGCTTGCGCGGCCAGCGCGAGGTCGATGGCCTCGTCGGCGGAGTAGGTGAGGCGGTCGACCCACCCCTGGACATGGCGCTTTTCGGCGGCGGCGGCGTTGATCTCGCTGGTGATGCTGACCAGGCCGGCGATGGAGGCGGCTTTGGGTTGGGCGCCGCTCATTCCGCCCAAGCCCGCGGTCACAAACAGCTTGCCTTCGAGCGGACCCTTCGTGAACTTTCGGGCCGCGTTCATGACGGTGATGGTGGTTCCGTGCACGATGCCCTGGGGACCGATGTACATGTAGCTTCCGGCGGTCATTTGGCCGTACTGGCTGACGCCGAGGGCGTTGAATTTCTCCCAATCGTCGGGCTTGGAGTAGTTCGGGATCACCATTCCGTTGGTGACCACCACGCGCGGAGCCTGCGGCGACGACGGGAACAGCCCCTGCGGGTGCCCCGAGTGCAGGTGCAGCGTCTGGTCCTCGGTCATGGTGGCGAGGTACTGCATCGTCAGGAGGTACTGCGCCCAGTTTTGAAAGACGGCGCCGTTGCCGCCGTAGGTGATGAGCTCGTGCGGATGCTGCGCCACCGCCGGATCCAGGTTGTTTTGGATCATCAGCATGATGGCTGCCGCCTGGGGCGTGCGGGCGGGGTAGTCCCCGATCGGCCGGGCGTGCATCGCATAGGTCGGCCTAAAGCGGTACATGTAAATGCGGCCGTATCGGCGGAGTTCCTCGGCAAATTCGGGCGCTAAAACTTCGTGGTGGCGGGGCTCGAAGTAGCGGAGCGCGTTGCGCAGGGCCAGTTTTTTTTCGTCCGCGCTCAAAATGTCTTTGCGCACCGGGGCGTGCGGCACGTTCGGGTCAATGCCAGGGTGGGCGGGGAGTTCCGCCGGAATTCCGGCCAAAATAGATTCAGCGAAGGATTGCATGCCGCAAAGGTCGGGCAAAACCGCCGTTGCGGCACTCTTTGCGGACCTCGTTCGGCCCCGGGCCGGCCGACTACTTCACGGGCTCGTTCCCCGCCTCACCAGCGGGGGTCGCTGCGGGCATCGGGGACCAGGGTCGCCACGTCAAAGTCCACCGGGCGCGTTCGCCGTCGTCCTCGCGCAGGGTCCAGAGGTCGCCTCCGCGTCCGCGCAGCAAGTCCGCCTGAATGAAGTCGCCGTCAAAGTCCACGGGATCCAAGCGAAATGCTACGTTCCGCGCGAAGCGCAGCGTGTCGTCGGTACTCACCCACACCCGGCCGTAGGACTTCGTGTACTGGTACTGCGGGTAGGCGCTGGTCCAGCGGTCGGTCACCGAGTCGTGGTGGGTCCAGTGCGGCAGGTAGTGGCTGCTGTCGGCCCACTGCTGCCAGCTTGCCATGACAAAGGGCACGCGGCGGATGTAGGTTTTCCAGGCGCCTTGCCCCGACCCCAGGGTTTCGAGTTCGCGTTCGTCGTCGGTAAAGCGCACGGAATTCCCCGCCACAGCCACCGTGGTACTGTCCACGGGCGGAAGCTGCACGCGGCCGCTCGACCGAATGGGCGCGGCGGTGCGGTCGGGATAGCGGACTTCGGAACTTTCCAGGCTCCGCGGCCCGTTCCACTGGAACGTGAGCGCGCTCGGCGCACCAAAGGCCGACGCGGCTTCGGCTCCGTAGGCGACTCCGCCTTCGGGAAGCGCTTCAAGCAGGTATTCGGTCGCGCTGTCGAGCCGCGCCGGGTTGGGGTTGCGGCGCAGCACCTCTTCAAGCAGCAGGTCGCTGGTGGTGACCCACAGGTATTCGTCCGAACCGGCGGCCGCCCAGCCTTCGCCCTCGTACAGGCTGGTCCCGTTGTAGGTGCGCACCTCGTAGGGCGCGCGAAGTTGGTTGGGCGACCAGCTTCCGCGCGGAGCGGTCAGCATCCACGAGCTGCCCATTTCGCCCGTGCGGTGCACGCTGAGCAGGGCGCGGCCGTCGGGCCAGCTCGTCATGGCGCCGTGAATGATGCGCAGGTCGCGGTAGGCGTCGCCCAAGCTGTCCAAGACGCCGGCCTGGGCACTGGCGGCGGCAACCGACGGAACGTCGGCCATCCACAAGGCGTTGCCGGCCACCCCAGGACCCATGGGGTGGTTGCTCGCGGGTTCGGTGGCGCAGGCTCCCACCAGCACAAGGGCGGTTGCGGCCAGGGTGGCGCGCGCGAAGATGCAGTTTCGGTTCATAGTTCGAGGCTTAATTGGCTTGGTTTCCAGGCAAAACTACGGCGATGCCAAGGGCTAGGGCCGTGCAATTCAAGGGCGGCGCGGTGGGCGGGGCTGGGGTAGCCCATGTTGCGGTCCCAGCCGTAGTGCGGAAACGCTTCGTGGAGTTCCGTCATCAGGCGGTCGCGTTCCGTTTTGGCGAAGATGGACGCGGCAGAAATGGCCTGAAATCGCGCGTCGCCCTTGACCTCGCAGCGGTGCGCGATGCCGGCGTAGGGCTTGAAGCGGTTTCCGTCGACCAGCAGCAGCGCGGGCGCGGGCTCGAGTTGGGCAATGGCGCGGTGCATGGCGAGGTAGGTCGCCTGCAAAATGTTGATTTCGTCGATTTCGGCGGCGCTGGCCATGCCCACGGCCCAGTGCGTTCGCGGCAAGAGGTCCTCGAGTTCGGCCCGCAGGCGGTCCCGCTGGGCGGAGCTCAGTTTTTTGGAGTCAGTCAGCCCGTCGATCTGGTAGTCGTCCCTCCAGAGCACGGCGGCGGCTACCACGGGACCTGCTAAGGGTCCGCGGCCGGCCTCGTCCACTCCCGCGGTATGCTTCATCGGGCAGGGCGCAAGGTTTCGAGGGCCGTGCGGGCGGTGGCGGCACTCTGGTTCCAGTCGTACCGGGCGGCCTGGGCGAGTCCGCGCTGAATCCATTCCTGGGCGTCTTCGGTCGCAGCCCGATAGAGGAGTTCCGTCCACGCGTCGACGTCGTCGGGCGCCGCGTACCGGGCGGCGTCGCCGGCTACTTCGGGCATGCAGCTGGCGGAGCTGCTGAGCACCGGGCAGCCCGAAGCCATCGCCTCGATCAAGGGAATGCCGAAGCCCTCAAACTTGGAGGGAAAGCAAAAGGCCAGGGCCCCCGAGTACAGGGCGTTCAGGTCGCTTCCTTCGGCACGTCCGGCCCAGTGCACCCCCGGCCCGGCCGCACGCGCCAGCGATTCCAGCTCGGCGTCGCGGTGCAGCGGATTTCCCACGAGCACGAGCTGCTCGTTCCGCTCCGGGTACCGCGACTGGAACGCGCCGTAGGCCCGCAGGAGGGTCGCCACGTTTTTGCGCGGGGTGAAGGCGCCGACAAACAAAAAATAGGGTTTGCCGCCGGCCCACCGCTGCCGCGCTTCGCCGCCGTTCGCCTGCGGAACAAAGGCCTGCTGGGGCGCGTTGTAGGTCACGACGATGCGTTCGGGGTCCGCCCCGTAGGTCGCCGCAAGGTCGTTTTTGGACGTTTGCGACACGGTGAAGAGCAGGTTGGCTTCGGCCACTCCGCGCGCCACCACCCGCCGGTAGTACTGGCCCACCCGCGGCGGAATTCCCTCGGGCTGGTGGACAAAGTTCAGGTCGTGCACGGTCGCCGCGAGGGGTAGTCCGCCCAAGCCAACCCGCTTGAGGGCGGTTCGCGAAGGCAAGAGGCCGTCGGGTGACCAGTAGGCGTCGGCCTTGATGCGGCACAGCATCCAGGGCACCGAGCGCTCGTTCCACAGCTTCCAGAGCCAGGGGTGGCGCGCCGGAAGCCCCACGACGTGCTTCACCGCTCCGGGGTAGTCAAAGCCCTCGACGCAGCGGTCAAAGAAAAGGTGCACTTCCCAGTCGGGCGTGGCGCACAGGCGCTCCAGCAGGCGGTGGCTGTACCACCCGGTGCCCTCCAGCGAGCCCGCAAGCAGCCAGCGCGCGTTGACCGCCAGTCGAAAAGGTCGGGGGGCATGGGTCATGCCGCCAAAAGTATGACCTTTGCCGCATGCCGTATTCATGGTCGACCCGTTTGGATGCCTGGAAGCTGGTCCTTCGCCGTTCGGGCCTCGTGCTGGCGCTCAAGGTGGCGGGCGCGGTGGCGGGCTACGCCTTTGCCTTTCTGGCCCTGCGCCGCTTGGGGGCGAGTGGGTACGGCTACTTCGAGTTGGCCTTTACCGTGCTCAGCATTGGTTCCGTGGCGGCTAAGTGGGGTCTGGACGGACTCTTGATTCGGGAAGTGCCCGCCCGCAGTCCGCAAGCTGCCCGGCATTTTGTGGACCAAGCGATGACCGCCTCGCTGCTCGGTTCGCTGCTGGTGGGGGCCGTGCTATGGTTCGCCGCGCCCTTCCTGACCGAACATTACGGGGGTTTCACGGGCCTCTGGCGGAGTGCCGCGCTCGCCATGCCCGCCTGGACCGTCATGCAGGTGTGGTCGGAGGCCCAGCGCGCCCAGCACCGCTATGCCTCCTTTGGTTTGCTGCAAAGCAGCATCATGCTGGGCGGCGTGGCCCTGGTCATGGCGCTGGTTCCCGGCCTTGACCGGCCCGAGTACGCCGTGGGCGCGCTGGCGGCCGCAGCGCTGCTGGCGGTGGGTCCGGGATGGCTCCGCGTGCGCCAGGTCGAACTGGGCAGCCTCTGGGCCCTGCGCGGAACGGCCACCGCCATGTTCCTCACGGGCACCCTGTTCATGGTCATGACCTGGACCGACACCCTGATGCTCGGCTACTTCCTCGACGCCGACGACGTGGGCGGCTACCGGGTGGCGTTCAAAATCGGAACCCTGATCACCTTCGCGCAGTTTGCCATCAACGCCTCCCTCGGTCCCAAGATTTCGGAACTCTGGACCCAAGGTCGCCGCGACGAGCTCCAGGACGAGGTGCGGCGCGTGGCCCTGCTGAACGCCGCCGTGAGTGTGCCCGCCTTTATCGGCATCGTGCTCTTTGCGCCGTGGCTGCTCTCGTGGTTTAGCGCGGATTTGGTTCCGCTCGCCGGACTCTTGCGCGTCCTGGCGCTGGGGCAGGTGGTGAACGCCTTGTGCGGCCCGGTAATGTACTTGCTCAACCTGACGGGCCACGAGCAGTCCGCCCGGCGCACGATGACCGTGGCCGCCGCCGCCAACGCGGGGGCCAACTTGGTCTTGATTCCGTGGCTTGGCGCCGCTGGGGCCGCCTGGGCAACCTCGGGAACCATGATTTTGTGGAACGTCTGGGCCCTCGTCGCGGTGCGCCGAAAGACCGGAATCCAAAGCCTGATCTTGTGGCGATGATTCCCGTGCTCGACGCGGCGCTCATTGGGGTGCCCAAATCCGGAAGCACCACGCTTGCGGACTGGCTGAGCGCCCATCCGGGGGTGGCCATGTCGCGCATCAAGGAACCCAATTTCTACGCCGAGGAGCTGGATCCGTCGACGTTCAGCTCGGCGTTTTTGCGCGTTTCGCCCGACGCCGGCGCGGACTACTGGAAGCAGGCCGACCCCCTTCCGCCCCGGCATCAGGCCTTCGTGAGGCAGCCCGAGCACTACGCGCGGCTTTGGGCCCACGCCCAGCCCGGGCAGATCCGCATGGAGGCATCGACCAGCTACTTCTGGAGCCCTTCGGCCGCCCGCGCTTTGCCCCAGGCCCACCCCGGGGTTAAGGCCATTGCCGTCCTGCGGAACCCGGTCGACCGCGCTTTTTCGCACTACCGCATGGCCCGCAAGTACGGCCTTGTGTCGGGGAGCTTTGTCGAAGAGCTGGCCCGAGACGCCGCCCGCCCGCCCGCCTGGGGCCAAAGCGAGAACTTGGTGGCCCTCAGCCGCTACGCCGATTCGCTGGAGCGCTGGACGCACTCGGGGGCCCGACTGCACGTCGCGGTGTACGAGCAGGCCTTCGGCGCGCCCGAGGCTTTTTGGCGGGAGATTCAGGACTTCCTAGGGCTTGAGGCGGTGGCGCTGCCCCACGCGGAGCGGGTGCACGCGGCCCACGACGTGCGCTGGCCCCAGCTCGCGCGGTTCGCCCAGCACCACCCCGTGGGGCGTTGGCTCAAAGACCGCCTGCCCGAGGGCCTCAAGCGGAGCGCCCAATCGGCCACGGCCGCCGCCAAGCCGCTCAAGTTGACGTCTGAAGAACGCGCAGAAGCCTGGACCTACTTTGCCGACGACGTGGCGCGCCTCGAAGAGCTGCTCGGCAAAAACCTATCTTTGTGGACCTGAATCACGCATAACTATGGACCCCAGCTCGCAGAATTTGCTGCTTTTTTTGTTCCGCAACCGCAAGGCGCTGATTGCCGCTCCGCTGGTCGCCGCCGCGGTTGCCGCGGTCGCTTCAGGCCCCTGGTTCATCACGCCCTTGTACGAATCCACGGTGGTGGTGTTCCCGTCGACGACCAATTCCGCGTCCAAGGCTCTGCTTCCCCAGAACACCTACCAAGACGAGGACTTTTTGGAATTTGGCGCTGAAGAACAGGCCGAGCAGCTGCTCCAGGTGCTGTCGTCGGACGCCATTCTGGACACGATTACCGCCCGCTTCAACCTCATTGAGCACTACGACCTCGACCCGTCGAGCAAAACCCTGCGCACCGACCTGCACGAAGAATTCAACGACAAGGTTTCGTTTGAGCGCACGCAGTTCATGAGCGTCCGCATTTCGGTGCTCGACGAAGTTCCGCAGATGGCCGCCGACATGGCCAACGCCATCGTGGACCTGCTCGACCGCGTGAAAAGCCGCATCCAGCGCGAGCGCGCCGCGGTGGGCCTGAATCTGGTCAAGAACGAGTACCAAAAAATCCGCAAGGAATTGCGCGACATGGAAGATGAAATCAAGGCACTCCGCGGCAAAGGCGTGCACGAGTACGAAGGCCAATCCATGGTCGTGTCGGAGCAGTACGCCACCGCCATCGCCGAGGGCCGCAACGAAAAAACCATCAAGCAGCTCAAAGCGCTGCTGGACACGCTGGGCAAGTACGGCGGACGCTACGTGGCCCTCCGCGACGAGCTGCACCTGATGAAAGAAGAAGAGGTCAAGGTGAAAACCAAGCTCGACCAAGCCCGCGTCGACGCCCAGCAGGTGCTGCCGGCTACGTTTCGGGTGAACGCCGCGGTGCCGGCAGACAAGAAAAAGTACCCGGTACGCTGGCTGGTCGTCGTAGTTTCGGCCCTGTCGGCGTTTGTGGGCACCATGGTCGTCATTTTGGGCGCCAACACATGGAAGGAGCTCAAGGACAAGCTCCCGTCTTAAGCGGACGGGCCGGTTGGTGGGCCGCGGTCGGTTTGGCAGGGGCCACGGGAACCGCCGTGGCCTTTGAGGCCTATGCCGTGGCCGCGGTGCCGTTTGCCCTGGCCGTTGTGCTGTGGGCGCTCTACCACGTCGAGAGCCTGCTTCTGGCGGTAGTGGCGCTCACGCCCCTTTCGATCACGCTTAAGGAATCCGACTTCAATCTGGGGCTCAGCCTGCCCGGCGAGGTGCTCTTGGCGGGCCTTTCGTTTTTTGCGCTGGTCCGATTTCTTCACCTCGGACGGCTGCCGTGGCCGATCCTCAAGCAGCCGCTTACCGTGGTCGTGCTGCTGCAGCTCGCGTGGATGGCGGTCACCGTCCTCTTCAGCGAGATGCCGCTGGTCAGTTTTAAGGCCGTGCTCAGCCGGCTGTGGTTTTTGCTGCCCATGTACTTTATGCTGGGGACCGCGTTCGAAAAGGCTTGGGCGCGGCGCTTGGTTTTTCCGCTGTACACGTTCAGCCTCGCGGTGGCGGCGCTTTGGACCCTGTACGTCCACGCCCAGTACGGCTTTTCCAAGGAGACCTCGACCTGGGTCATGTTTCCGTTCTACAAGGAGCACACGGTGTACGGCATGGCCCTGGCCTTTGTCTACCCCTGGTCGGTGTGGGCGCTTGCCCGGCCTCAGTCCTTAATCGCTCGCTTCGTGCACCTCGGACTTTGGTTGCTGCTTACGGTGGCCTTGGTGTTCTCCTACACCCGGGCGGCCTGGCTGAGTTTGGCGGCGGCGGGCGCCGTGTACCTCGTGTTTGCCTGGCGGATTTCGGCGCGGCAAATCGCCCTGATCGCCCTAATCGGCCTCACCGCCTTGTGGGCCACGCAGGACCAGTGGATTCGCATCTTTACCAAAAACGACACGGTCTCCAGCGACAACTTCAGCGAGCACATCCAGAGCGCCTCCAACATTTCGACCGACGCGTCCAACCTGGAGCGGCTCAACCGCTGGGCCTCGGCGCTGCGCATGTGGCAGGAGCGCCCGCACACCGGCTGGGGACTGGGCACCTACCAGTTTCAGTACGCCCCCTTTCAGCACTCCTCGCAACTCACCATTATATCGACCAATGCGGGCGATTTGGGCAACGCCCACTCCGAGTACATTGGCCCCTTGGCGGAGCAGGGTTGGCCCGGCCTCGTGCTGGTTGCGGCGCTGCTCTTCGTGCTCTTTCGCAGCGGATCCCGCGCCTACCGACGCATGCCGCCGGGCGAAGACCGCAGCGTGCTCCTGGTCGCGATGCTGGGCCTGGTTACCTACTGGGTGCACGGGGTGCTCAACAACTTCCTGGACCTCGACAAGGGTGCAGTGCTGGTGTGGATGAGCGCAGCCCTTGTGGCCTGGGCGGACCGGACTTCGGCACCTCGATAGTTCAGGGCTCATAGCCCCTTTAAATACTGGATATTGGTTTAGGTGAAGAATCAATGTAAATTTTCACTACTTTGCATTCACCTTAACAATTCATTAACACTTATGAAACGCAGAGCATCTTTTCTTGCCTTCGTTGCAGCGGCCCTACTGTCCGTGTCTGCCTTTGCGCAGCGCACGGTCTCTGGTACGGTAACCGACGCAGCTTCGGGCGAAGGCCTCCCCTCGGTATCCGTCCGAGTCAAGGGCACCAACAATGCAGCGGTGACCAACTTTGATGGTAAGTACTCCATCACGGCCGGTCAGAACGCGGTATTGGTTTTCTCCGCACTCGGTTACGCCTCGCAGGAGGTCGCAGCTTCGGGTGCTGTAGTCAATGTCAAATTGGCGGAATCTACCAGCAAACTCGACGAAGTAGTCGTAACGGCCTTGGGTATTACCCGCGACAAAAAGACCGTGGGCTACGCCGTACAAGAGGTGAGCGGTGCCGAAGTAACCAAAGTGAAAGACGCCAACTTCATGGCTTCTCTTTCAGGTAAGGTTGCTGGGGTCACCATTCGCCAGTCGGGTACGATGGGTGGTTCTTCGAACGTCGTCGTTCGCGGATACAAATCGCTGACCGGAAACAACCAGGCGTTGTTTGTCGTCGACGGTATCCCCATTTCAAACGACATCTACAACTCGAGCGACCAGCGCACGGGCCGTGGCGGATACGACTACGGTAACGCCGCTATGGACATCAACCCTGAAGACATCGACAAAGTCACGGTACTGAAAGGTGCAGCGGCAACGGCCCTGTACGGTTCACGTGCGGCCAACGGCGTCGTGCTCATCACCACCAAGAAAGGTGCAGCCCGCAAGGGTCTTGGAGTTACCCTGTCCAGCGGAATCACCGTGGGCAGCATCAACCCCGACACCTACGTCAAGTACCAGAAGTCCTACGGTCCGGGATACGGTTCGTACTACGGAAACACCGACACCATCAACGGGTACTACACGAACTACCGCATGTACGACTTCGACTTTGACGGAGACGGCAACGTAGACATGGTAACCCCGATGGAAGAAGATGCTTCATTCGGTATGCGCTTTGACCCGAACCTCATGGTCTACACGTGGGAGTCGATGGTCGACGGCCAAAAGCACCCCTTCGTAGCCGGAGCAAACGATCCGACCACGTTCTGGGAGAATTCAACGACCTTCAACAACAACCTCGCCATCGACGGCGGCAGCGACAACGGAAGCTTCCGCTTGAGCGCCACGAAGTTTGACATGAAGGGTATTCAGCCGAATTCAAGCCTCCAGCGCAACACGTTCAACTTCAACGGTAGCCTCAAGGCTTCAAACCGTTTGACGGTGAGCACAATGGCTACCTTCACGCAGCAAAAGGGCCGTGGCCGTTCAGGTACCGGTTACGATTCACGCAACGTGAACCAGTCGTTCCGTCAGTGGTTCAACGTAGGTGCCGACATGGCCAAGTTGAAGCAGTACTACAACGACACGAAGCGCAACATTACGTGGAACCCCTACGGTCCGCTGTACGCGAACCCCACGCAGCCGCACTACTTCGACAACCCGTACTTCATGGTGAATGAGTCGTACCAAAACGACGAGCGCAACCGCTTGATCGGAAACATGACGGCGAACTACCGCTTGAACGACTGGCTGGACGTAACGGCTCGCGCCAACGTGGATACCTACACGGATCTTCAAGAAGAGCGCATTGCCTACGGTTCGGTGGACGTTCCCATGTACACGCGCCGCAACCGCAACTTTACCGAGACCAACCTCGACCTGATCTTGACCGCCAACCGCATGATCGGTAGCGACATCAACTTCAACGGTAACCTGGGTACGAACGTGCGCCGCACGTACTTCGACTACCTCGGTGCGTCTACCAACGGTGGACTAGTGGTTCCCGGCGTGTACTCGCTGAGCAACTCGGTGAGCGCTCCGGCGGCTCCGTCTGAGCAGCACTACGCGATCGGCATCAACGGCTACTTTGGCCGCGCCAGCTTCCTCTACAAGGATTACCTGTCTTTGGACCTGACCGGCCGCTACGACGTTTCGTCGACGCTTCCGGCTGCCAGCAACAAGTACTTCTACCCTTCGGCTTCACTCGGTCTGATTTTCAGCGAGCTGATCGATGTAGACGGAATCAGCTTCGGTAAAATCCGCGCGAACTACGCAAGCGTAGGTGCGGACGCCCCGGCGAACTCACTTCGCGACATCTACGTAATGGGCACTCCGTTCAACGGAACCCCGCTCGCTACGGCACCGACGACGTCCAACAACCCCGGATTGCTTCCCGAGACGACCACGTCGCTCGAGGCGGGTCTGGAGATGCAGTTTGCCGACAACCGCTTTGGCTTTGACCTGACCGCGTACCGCGCGACTTCAGAGAACCAAATCATGCCGGCTCGCGTGTCTTCAGCTACGGGTACCATCTTCAAGTACGTCAACGCCGGGGTGATCCAAAACCAAGGTGTGGAACTGGTGCTGAACGCATCGGCCATCCGCACGAAGGACATGGGCCTCGACTTCGCACTGACCTACACGCGCAACCGCAACAAGGTGGTGGAGCTCTTCGGTGATGCCGAAAGCCTTCAGTTGACCTCGAACCAAGGTGGCTTCCAGCTGCTCGCCAAGACCGGTGAGGCCTACGGTACCATCTTCGGCATTGCGCACCAGCGCGACGAGAACGGTCTTCCGATCGTGTACCCGATCAGCGCCAGCCGCGGCTACCGCTACCTGCGCACCACGGCTCCCGAGACGATTGGCAACATCAACCCCGACTGGTACGGCGGTTTGAACACCTCGTTCCGCTACAAGAAGTTGACGGCCAGCGTGCTGCTTGACATGCAAATGGGCGGAAGCTTCTTCAGCCTTGATACGTGGTACGGCTACGCTACCGGTATCTACGACTGGACCGCCGGAGTCAACGACCGCGGTACCGAGCGTCGCGAACTGGTGGCCAACAACGGTGGCGTGAACATGGGTAACGTTGCAGTTTGGGACGGTTCAACAGTTGATGCCGACGGCAACCCCGTTACGGCACCCAATACCGAGGCCATCTACGGCGACATGAACTACTACGGTAACTCATTCGGCTACGCTCGAGCTCCGCAAGAGTACCACGTGTGGGATGCTTCGTTCGTCAAGCTTCGCGAAGTTTCGGTGAACTACAGCTTCCCGATGGACCCCAAGGGTTCAATCAAGGGCCTCGATGTGGCGCTGGTTGGTCGCAACTTGGCCATCCTTTGGAAGAACGCTCCGTACACGGATCCGGAAAGCGGACTGTCGGCCGGTAACCTCCAGGGCTACCAGTCCGGTGCGTACCCCGCCGTGCGCGAGATCGGTCTGAACGCAAAATTGAAATTCTAATCCGAACGAGCCATGAAAAAGCTTCTTTTATCTGCAGGCATTGCCGTCGCCGTGGCCTCGTGCACGACCGACATCACGAGCCTCAATGTGAATCCCAAGGCGCCCGAGCAGGTGCCCGCGGGAGCGCTGATTGCCAATGCGACCGTGAGCCTCACGGACTACTTGGCCAGCATCAACGTCAACTTGAACAACTTCAACCTGTGGGCTCAGCACATTACCGAGACCACGTACACGGACGAAGCCAACTTTGACTACGACAACCGGGACGTAAACGGCAACACGTTTGACCGTTTGTACACCGACGTGCTTCGCGACCTCCAAGAGGCCGAGAAAGCAGTAGACGCCGACATCAACCTTACGGCCGCTCAAAAAGAGCAGCAGCGTGCGGTGATTGACGTGCTTGAAGTGTACACCTACCACGTGCTGGTGGACATCTTCGGCGACGTTCCCTACACGGAGGCCCTTTCGGCCGCTACGGTAGTTCCGGCGTACGACAAAGGCGAAGACATCTACACCGACCTCGCGGCGCGCCTCACGGCCGACATCGCGGTGCTGGGTGGCGATAACGGCCTGGGCTCGTACGACCTTCTGTACGGCGGCAACTCAGACGGCTGGAAGAAGTTCGCTTCTTCGCTGCTGCTGAAGTTGGCCGTGCGCGTAGCCGACCACAACCTCACTACGGCGACCACTTGGGGCGCTGCAGCGCTGGCTGGGGGCGTAATCTTGGATCCTGCAGACGCAGCGACCCTTCACTACGCTTCGGCTCCTCCGCACACCAACCCGCTGTGGGACGACCTCGTGCAGTCAGGACGTTCAGACTTCATCGCGGCCAACACGTTGGGCGACGTAATGAACACGCTGAACGACCCGCGCCGCGCGATCTACTTCCGCAACAACAACAGCGACGGCACGGTGAACGGTGCTCCGTACGGACTTTCTTCATCGTACGCCCTGTTCTCGCAGCCGGGTAACGCCTTGGAGGATCCGACCCTGCCGCACACGCTGATTGACCACGTCGAAGTACACTTCTTGCTGGCTGATGCCGCCGCTCGCGGCGTGACCATCCCCGGAGCTACCGCCGAGGGCCTCTACCAAGCAGCCGTTACGGCCTCTATCCTAGGATGGGGCGGTTCGGCAGCCGATGCGGCCACCTACTTGGCTCAGACTTCGGTGGCTTGGGATGCCAACAACTGGAAGTCGCGCTTGGGCACGCAAAAGTGGATTTCGCTCTTCACGCGCGGAAACGAAGCTTGGGCTGCTCAACGCCAGTACGACTTGCCGATGAATGTGGCTGCCGAGGCGCAGCGCGTTACCCCGAAGCGCATGAGCTACGGTGTGGACGAGTACGCCTTGAACAACGCCAACGTTACGGCGGCGGGTGCTAACTACCAGGGAGACAAGGACACCGCGCCGATCTTCTGGGATAAGAACTAATTCGGGATTCCGTGTTAGGAAGGCCCCGTCCGGAAGGACGGGGCCTTTTTTTTGCGGGGGGGGTAAAAGAAAACCCGCTGGCGGAGCCAGCGGGTCAATAAAGGAACAGCAGTTAGGACCGAGTGCTTACTTCGCGCGCTCTTTGTAGGTTCCTTCGGCCGTGTTGATTACGATGCGTTCGCCGGTCTCGACAAACAGGGGGACGCGGATTTCGGTTCCGCCCTCAACCGTTGCCGGCTTGAGGGTGTTGGTCGCGGTGTTGCCGCGAATTCCCGGCTCGGTGTAGGTCACCTCGAGCGTAACGGTCGAAGGAAGCTCCACCGAGAGGGGGCGGTCTTCGTCGGCGTGGAACATGACCATGCACTCCATTCCGTCTTTCAGGAACTGCGGCGCGTTGATCACCTCTTTGGGCATGGGGATTTGCTCGAACGAGTCCATGTTCATGAAGTGGTACCCGTCGGCGTCGTTGTAGAGGTACTGGTAGGTGCGGAACTCGATCTTGATTTCGTCGAGCTTGGTTCCGCTCGGAAAGGTGTGTTCCAGGACGCGGCCGTCGTTGAGGTTGCGCATTTTGGTGCGCACAAACGCGGCGCCCTTTCCGGGCTTCACGTGAAGGAATTCAATGATTTGGTACGGCGCGTGGTTAAAGTGGATGCACATGCCGTTCTTGATGTCTGCAGTCGAAGCCATATCGCTAAAATTTTGGCAAAGGTACGGAATCGCCCTGCGGCGATAAGCCCGCCCGGCAGTGGGCCACCTCGGCAGGCTGGTGGTTGCTGGCCACAAAGAGCATGCGGGCCGAACCCGGCGCGGCCTCAAGCTCAGCACCCAGCGTAGCGTGAAACCAGTCTTGCCCTTCGGCGTCGAGGTGGTTGCAGGGTTCGTCGAGCAGGAGCAGGGGCGCCTCGGTGCAGATCGCGACGGCGAGCAAGAGCCGCTGCCGTTGTCCGCTCGACAGGCTCTTGAGCGGACGCTTCCAAAGCGGGCTTTCGGCGTCGAGGTAGGCCCAAGGGCTGCGGCGCCAGCGGCGCAGCGACCCGTGCAGCGCCACCCATTCGCGCCCGGTCGCTTCGAGCGGAGGCTGTACGTTGGGACCCGCCCAGCTGACCTGCTGCGCCCAGAATTCGGCGGAGAGGTAGTCAGAATGCAGCGCGCCGACCGAGGGCGGCATTTGCCCGCTCAGGAGCTGCAGCACGGTGCTTTTGCCCGAACCGTTGGCGCCGAGGATGGCGATTCGGTCGGTGGGGCCAAATTGGGCCGACCACGGGGCGATGAGTTCGGTACCCGAAATCTGCTTGCCGACGCCGTTCCAGTGGAGCCCGACCATTGCAGCTACTGCTTGCGCACGATTCCGCGGTCCGAGGCCAGCACGAACTTGATGAGCTCGGTGCGCTCCGGGCTGGCGGGCACTTCGCGTTCGATTTCGCTCACGGCTTGCGTGGTGTTGAATCCACTTTGGTAAAGCAGTCGGTAGGCGTGGTGGATTTCTTCGATGCGGGCATTGCTGAATCCGCGCCGGCGAAGCCCCACGGCGTTCACGCCCTCAAAGGTCAAGGGTTCGCGGGCCACGGTGATGAAGGGCGGAATGTCCTTGCGGACCAGGGATCCGCCGCCGACCATGACGTGGGAGCCAATTTTCACAAACTGGTGCACCGCCGAAAGTCCGCCCAAAATGGTCCAGTCGCCGATTTCGACGTGCCCCGCGAGGGCGACGTTGTTGACCAGGATCACGTGGTCGCCGATGATGCAGTCGTGGGCCACGTGGGCGTAGGCCATGACGAGGCACTCTTTGCCGAGGGTCGTTTTGCCGTAGGCTTTGGTACCGCGGTTGATGGTGGCGCATTCGCGCACGACGCAGCCGTCGCCCAAAAAGACTTCGCTGTACTCGCCGCTGAATTTGAGGTCTTGGGGCATGCCGCCCACGACGGCGCCCTGGTGGATGCGGCAGTTTTTGCCCAGCCGGGAACCGGCCATGACGTGGCCTCCCGACATGATCCAGCTTCCGTCGCCGAGGACCGTGTCGTGTTCGACGACTGCGAAGGCGTCAATGCGCACGTTGCCCGCAATTTTGGCGTCGGGGTGTACTGAGGCTAGAGGAGAAATCACGCTACTTGTCTTTGGTAATGAGCGCCGTGAACACGCCTTCGCTGACGAGCTTCTGGCCGACAAAGGCTTCGCCGCGCATGACGACAATTCCGCGCCGAATGGGCTGGGTGAGCGTGAGGTGGAAGTACAGCGTGTCGCCGGGGCCCACTTTGTTTTTGAACTTGACCTCGTCCATTTTGAGGAAGTAGGTCAGGTAGTTTTCGGGATCGGGAACCGTGCTGAGGGCAAGAATTCCGCCCACCTGGGCCATGGCCTCGAGCTGAAGCACGCCGGGCATCACCGGCGCCCCCGGAAAATGGCCCACAAAAAACGGCTCGTTCATGGTCACGGCCTTGCTGCCCCAGATGTCGGACTCGCTCATCGTGTGAATGCGGTCGACTAGCATAAAGGGCGGGCGGTGCGGCAATATCGACATGATTTTGGTGGCGTCCATCAGCGGTGCCGCGTTGGGATCAAAAAAGGGCACGGGGTTGGCGGAGTCGATTTGTTCCATAAGACGCTGGGCTAGAAGGGTGTTGATTCGGTGACCCGGTTTAAAAATACGAATTTGTGCGGCTACCGGCCGACCCAAAAGGGCGAGGTCGCCGAGCACGTCGAGCATTTTGTGGGCCGCAGGCTCGGCCGTCATGCGGTAGGGAGTGAGGGGCAAGGCGCCGAGGGCGCAGCTGCGCTCGATAGGCTGCTTGATGAACTGTTCGAGGGCCGACCAGTCGGCGTCCTCGAGTTCGCGGTCAATGACGACGATTCCCGATCCCTCTTGGGCGCCTTGCAGCAGGCCGCGGTGGATCATGGGGAGCAGGTGGCTCACCAACGTAAAGGTTCGGGCGGGGGCGACCTGCGCCGCATAGTCTGAACCGTAGGTAAAATGGTACACGTTGGTGCCCACCGCCTCGGAATCGTGGCTCAGCTGCACGGAATAGCGCGGAAGGGCGTCGGGGATGGCCTCGGCCCACGCTCCGGTTTCGGGGTCCTCGACGCGGACTGCTTCGCGGAGCGCATAGCCGTGCATGGGCCCCAGGGGCTGGCGGCCGGCTTCGAGAATGGCCTCGACCCAGGGTTTGGCCGACCCGTCCAAAATCGGCAGTTCGGGGGCGGAACAGTGAATCTCCGCGTCCAAAATGCCCAACCCAAACAGCGCAGAAAGCAGGTGTTCGGCCGTGTGCACCGACACCTCGCCGTCGCTCAAGGTGGTGCAACGGTCGGTCTCGCTTACGGTTAAGGGATTGATTTTTAACGCTTTGCTCCCGTCAAGGTCGCTGCGCAGGAGTTGGTACCCGCTGCCCTCGGCGCCGGGGCACACCCGAACCGTGCAGTCTTGGCCGCGGTGGATTCCCCGACCTTGGGCAGTAAATTCTTGAGTTAGGGCGTATTGAATCAACCTCGTGCGGACTTTTGGGCTGCAAATAAACGGCGGAATTCCCGGGCATCCACGGCCGGGCTTCCCATGACTTCGGTGCCGGCGGGTACGGATTTTCCCACGCCACTTTGCGCGCCGATGCGGGCGCCCCGGCCGATGCGCAGGTGCCCGGCGATGCCTACTTGGCCGCCGACCACGACGTAGTCTTCGAGTACCGTGGAGCCGGCGATTCCGACCTGCCCTGCGAGCACGCAGTGGGCGCCAAGGCGCACGTTGTGCCCGATCTGGCAGAGGTTGTCGATTTTGCAGCCGTCGCCGACGAGGGTTTCGCCCACGACAGCTCGGTCGATGCACGTGCTGGCGCCGAGCTCAACGCCGTTGCCGATCCGCACGCGGCCAAGGTGCGGAATTTTGGTCCATCCGGGCTGCGCGCCCTGCGGCGGAACGAATCCAAATCCGTCAGCGCCCACGACGGCGTTGGCGTGAATAATGCAGTCGGCGCCCACGACGGTTCCGGGGTAGAGGACGACGCCGGGGTAAAGCAGGCTTCGGGGGCCCACGACGACGTCTTCGGCGAGCTGGACGCCCGGATGCAGGACCGCGCTGGAGTCTACGCCCGCGGGGCGCTCGGCAGACCACGCAACCGCGCGCACCCCGCTGCCCAAGATCTGGGCCCAAGCGGCGTAGGGGTTGGCGACGCGCAGGATCGCTCCTTCGTATCCTTTAGGGCGGGGGCTGTCTTGGGCGGCGAGGACGGCGCTTGCGGCCGTCGCGGCCCATGCCTTCCGGTAGCTGGGATTGGCGATGAAGCTGACGCCTCCGGGGGCGCCCGACTCCAGGGTGCAGGCGAAGCGGAGTTCGGCATCGGGTCCCTCGAGTACGCCGCCGAGTTCGGCGGCCCACGACGAGGCAGTGCGGGGAGGCAAGGGGCTCGCCCCTAGCGGATCCATGGAAGTTCTTTGGGCCAACAAACGAACGGACGGGTGATTACTTGACTATAAACGCTCAACGGAAGGATTTCGGATGCCTGGGTCAGCGGAAGCACGGTTCCGTTGCGCTTTAGGAGCTTAATTTCCTGTTTGTCAGAGGCATATGTTTTGTTGGAGGCCACCCCTTCGAGCACAAAGTGGGCGGAATCTTCGGGCGAAAGCCCCATGGATTGGCCCACCGAAGCCTCGAGGGTCCTGCGGTCCTCGACCGTCAGCGGGGCGTCCAAAAACTTGATGCGAAACAGTTTGCGCTCGATGAGGCGCCGGCTCAGGGCGCTCAGTACGGGGTCGGGGTGGCGCTGCCACTGCTTGATGGCGCTGAGGATGTCGCTGTCGTCGAGCTGGCTGAAGAGCTCGAGCAGCTCGGGTTCTTCGGTGAATTCGGCGTGGTTCGGCCGGCGGCGCAGCAGGGTGGCCAGTTCAGCTCCCGCAAAAACCGGCTCGCCGCGCTGGGCGAGCATCGAGGCCCGGCGCAGCACTTCGACCAGCATGTGTTCGGCGCTCAGCACGGTTTTGTGCATGTAGACCTGCCAGTACATGAGGCTGCGGCTCATCAAAAACTTCTCGATGGACGTAATGGCCTTGTGCTCCAGCACCAAGTGGCCGTCGGCGACGTGCAGCATTTCGAGCAGGCGGTCGCTGTTGATGGCGCCCTCGATGACGCCCGTGTAAAACGCGTCGCGCTTGAGGTAGTCCATTCGGTCCATGTCGAGCTGCGACGAGATGAGTTCGTGCAGAAAGCGCTTGGGGTGCGTGCCTTCAAAAATCGCAAGGGCCTCGTCGAGGCCTCCGCCAAATTCGGCATTGAGCCGGCGCATGATGAGGCGCGAAACGGTCTCGTGGTGCACGCCGTCGAGCAAAGTGTGCTCGAGCGCGTGGCTAAACGGACCGTGGCCGACGTCGTGCAGGAGGATGGCGATCTGCGCGGATTCGGCTTCGGACGCGGTGATTTCGACGCCTTTTCGGGCCAGAACCTGCAGCGCCTTCTGCATGAGGTGCATCGCGCCGAGGGCGTGGTGAAAGCGGGTATGGTAGGCGCCCGGGTAGACCAAGTAGCTCAGTCCCAGTTGGCTAATGCGGCGAAGCCGCTGAAAATACGGATGCTCGACCAGGTCAAAAATCCGCTCCGACGGCAGCGAAATAAAACCGTAGATCGGATCGTTAAAAAGTTTGAACTTGTTGGTCGCGGGAACGGGCGGCATGGAACGAGCTTGAATACCCAAACTTAACCACAAAAACATGGAAAATTCGCGGATATTATGGGTCGACGACGAAGTGGAGGCGCTTCGTCCGCACATCCTCTACCTCGAGGGCCGCGGAATCCAGGTTCTTACGGCGACCAATGCGGCGGACGCCCTGGCGCTGGTCCGCAGCGAATCCCTAGATGGCGTGCTGCTGGACGAGCACATGCCCGGGCCCAGTGGGCTCGACGTGCTGCCCCAGATTAAGGCACTGAAGCCGGCGCTGCCGGTGGTTATGGTAACCAAAAGCGAAGAAGAGGGGTTGATGACCGACGCCTTGGGTTCGCAGCTCGCCGACTACCTGCTCAAGCCCGTGCAGCCGCGCCAGGTCCTGTCGACCCTCACGCGCATTTTGGGCCAGGGGGCGCTCCAGGGCGCCCGAAGTGCGAGCCGCTACCAGCAAGAGTTTCGCGACCTGGGAGTCCGCATCGCCGAGGCCCACGACTGGGACTCGTGGACCGAAATTTACCGGGAGCTGCTGCGCTGGGACCGCGAACTGGCGGGCGGCGAAGCGGAATCCATGCGCGCCATGCTCGACCACCAGCGCGAAGAGGCCAACCGCTTGTTCACGCGGTGGTGGTCCGAGGCCTACCCGCGCCTGCTCCACGACGACGAGTCGCCCTGCCTGTTCAGCCACCAGCTACTTGACGTGCGCGTCAAACCGCTGCTCGACCGCGGCGAAAAAGTGGTCATGCTGGTCTTTGACAACCTGCGCCTCGACCAGTGGCAGGAGATCCAGTCGCTGATGACGGGCAAGTTCCGCGTCGAGTCCGACGATTTGTATGCGAGCATTCTGCCCACCGCCACGCAGTACGCCCGCAATGCGCTTTTGGGCGGAGCCATGCCCGCCGAACTCGCCAAGCGCCACCCGGAGCGCTGGGTGCGCGACGTGCTCGACGCCGAGGGCGGACGCAACAGCCACGAGGAGTTTTACCTCAGCCACTGGGCGGCGCGCAACGGGGTTCCGACGCCGGGCTACGCCAAGCTCACCCATGCGACGAGCGAACAGCGCTTTGTGGCGAAGTGGCGCGAGCTCCGGGGTAAGGCCTTGGTGGCGGTCGTCGTCAACTTCATTGACCGCATGAGCCACGCCAAGACCGACGAGGTCATTCTGCGGGACCTCGCCCGCGACGACCGCGGATTTCGCAGCTTGACCGCCTCGTGGTGGACGCATTCGCCGCTCCGCGCCTGGGTGGACGACCTCGCCCAAGACGGAACGACTCTGGTGGTGACCACCGACCACGGAACGATTACGGTGCGCAAGCCGGTAAGCCTGCGCGGCTCCCGAGACCTCACGGCCAACTTGCGCTACAAGGTGGGCCGAGGTATGGAGTTCAAAGAGAAGGAGGTAGCCCTCGTCGCCGACCCTGAGCGCTTGGGAATTCCGCCCACCAACCTGGGCGACAAGGTGCTGTTCGCAGGCGAGCAGGACTACTTCGTGTACCAGAGCCAGTACCACCACCACGTCGAGAAATTTGACGGAAGCTACCAGCACGGCGGAATTTCGCTCGAGGAAGTCGTCGTTCCGTTTGCCGTGCTTCGCCCGCGTGGCTGAACTTTGCCTGCGATGAGCACGACGGTTTTAACGCAGCCCGAAGAATGGCTGAGCTGGGCTGAAGACCACCGCGAGGCGCTGCTCGGGGTGGTGGCCCTGCACGGCGAAATGGGCGCCGGAAAAACCACGGCGGTGGGCTACTGGCTTTACGCGTTGGGTTCGCACGACCGGGCGAGCAGCCCGACGTTTGCGCTGGTTAACGAGTACGATTCCCCCGTCGGCCCCGTGTACCACTTTGACTTGCATCGCTTGGACCGCCCCGACCAGGTAGCGGCGATTGGCTTTGAAGACTACGTCTCGAGCGGCCAACCTTGCTGGATCGAATGGCCTGACCGGGCCGGCGACGGAATCCCAGAGGCGGCCTCCATGGTCCGCATCGAGGTAGGGGAGGATGGCCGCAGAAAGGTTACCTTCGTAGGACCCCACCGCTAAATCCACCAGGTTTATGGAAGCCGCCCCCGTGTTTCAAACCCAAGAAGAACGACTGATGGTCGACGCCAAGGCGCAGCGACTGCGCATCGGGATTCCCTTGGAGTCTACCTGGGCCGAAAACCGGGTGGCCCTGACCCCCGAGGGCGTGCACCTGCTGGTTTCGCAGGGCCACGAGGTCGTGCTCGAGTCCAATGCCGGGGTGGCCGCGCGCTACAGCGACCGCGAGTACGCCGAGGCGGGGGCCGAAGTGACCACCGACCGCCGCGTCGTGTTTGCCTGCCCGGTGCTGGCCAAAGTAGAGGCGCCGAGCGAGGCCGAATGGCCGCTCATGGCGCAGGGTCAGGTGCTGTTTTCTACGCTTCAGCCGGGCACCTTATCGGCGCCGTTTCTCGCCGCGCTCAAGGCAAAGCGCTGCACCGCCTTCAGCTACGGCAGCATTTTGGACGAGGACGGCCGCGCGCCCTTCGTTCGCTCTATGGCCGAAATTGGCGGAAGCCAAGCCATCACCGTCGCCATGGAGTACCTCTCGACGTGGTCCGGCGGAAAAGGCTACGCCATGGGCGCCGTGACCGGGGTTCCGCCAACCGAAGTGGTGATTTTAGGTGCCGGAACCGTGGGCACCACCGCCGCACGGCTGGCTTCGGCCCTGGGCGCCTCGGTCAAGGTCTTTGACTCGTCGCTGACCCGGCTTCAGCGCCTGCGCGAGCGGGTGGGCGACGTCTACACCTGTACCCTTCAGCCCCAAATTTTAGCCAAGGCCTTGCGCCGCTGCGACGTGGTCATCGGGGCCCTGCGCCCCGTCAACGGTCGCACTCCGGTGGTGGTGAGCGAAGCCATGGTGGCCGGAATGAAGCCGCGCAGCGTCATCGTCGACTTGAGCATCGACCACGGCGGATGCTTTGAAACCAGCGAGGTCACCTCGTGGGACGCTCCGGTCTACACCAAATTTGACGTCACCCATTTTGCGGTGCCCAACATCGCGTCGCGGGTGGCGCGCACGGCCTCGTTTGCGCTGAACAACCTGACCTCGCCCTTGCTTCGCGATCTGGCCGACCTGGGTGGGGTTGAAGAGGCGCTTCGGGCCAAACCCCACTGGCGCCGAGGGGTCTACCTCTACCACGGACAGCTGACGAGCGCCTCGCTCGCCCAAAGCATGGACCAGCCGTTCACCGATTTGGATCTCTTGCTGTGAACAAGGTTCTTCGGCGCCTTCTGTGGTACGGATTCGGCGTGGGCTTGGGCGTGCTCCTCGTGGGCTTTTTGTTTCGCGACCGGGATTTTGAGTGCTCCTACTTCCCCAACGACCGGGTGCTCGCTGAACTCCACCGCAAGCCCGTCCGCGGGGCGGACTCCGCACTGTGGAACCAAATGGACGCCGATTCGGCCGTGCTCCAGGCGTTTTTGACCTTGGGCGAAGTCGATTTTGGCGAAAGCCAAACGCGAACCCGGCACGACGCCCCGGTGCCCGCCTACTGGATCGACCTTGAATTTCAGGGCCGCCGCTGGCGCGGACTCTGGGAAGTGCGCCCCGACAGCGCGTGGCTCGTCCAATTGAATCCCCAGTAAACGCGTCGGCATCAATTCGACCGCCCGCGTTCGGATATATCCGGATTTACTTTTTTTTGCGCACTCCAGGATGGACCGCTTGGAGGTAGCCAAGCGGCCACGAGCGCGCCTTACTTGCGGGTGGCGGACCCCCGGCGCGCCGTTTCCTTGCGCAGCATCATGAGTTCGCGCCCCGTTTGGCCGGCAACCGAGGTGTTTTCTTCGGCGCGGCGCAGAAGGTAGGGCATGACGTTGGCGATGGGGCCAAACGGAAGGTACTTGGCCACCCGAAACCCGTGGTGCGCGAGAACGAAGCTGATGAAGTCGCTCATTCCGTAGAGTTGGGCAAACCACACGGGCGCTTCGTGCGGATTCCATCCGCGGGCCACCAGCCATTCGGCGGCCTGGCGCGTGCTTTCCTCGTTGTGGGTGCCCACCACGATGCCCACACGGCCCGGCTGCTCCGGCGTGCCTACCGCTTCGAGCATCAGGCGGAGGCAGGCATCGTATTCAGCGTCGGTGTGGGCCTTGTCGGGCTGGATGGGTGAAGGATAGCCCATCGATGCGGCACGCTCGCGCTCTTTTTCCATGTAGGCGCCGCGCACCAGCTTGACTCCGTAGCAGTAGCCGTGCTCGGCGGCGTGGTCCAGATCGGCGCGGAGCTGGTCCTGACGGCCGACGCGGTAGCACTGAATCGTCGTCATCACCACCACCCGGTCGGTGTTGAACTCCATCATGGCCTCGCGGGCGAGCTGGTCGATGGCTCCTTGGATCCAGGTTTCTTCGGCGTCAATCATGATGCTGCGCCCCGACTTGGCCGCAAACTGGGCCATGCGGCGAATGCGGGCACGCACCTTCTTCAGCTGCTCCGCTTCGTGAGGGGCCAGCTCGCGGCCGGAGCTCAGGTGCTCGAGCAGCTCGTGCGGCGCAATGCCGGTCATCTTGAACACGCCCAGGCTGAGTCCGGGCTCGTGGGCGGCGAGGGCCAAGGTCTGAAGGGCCACCTCAACCGTTTGGTCGAATGCGGCGTCGGTAGTTTGGCCTTCAACCGAATAGTCCAAAATGCTGCCCACCTTGGCGTTCCAAAGGCGCTGGATGGCGGGTCGGCTTTCGGCCACCGTCTCGCCGCCGCAGAACTGCCGGAATACCGTCGCCCGAATCAGCCCTTTGACCGGCAGCCGCCACTTGAGGGCCCAAAGACTCAAGGATTTTCCGGCCGAAACCAAGGTGGGCGAAGCGAGCACGCCGAAGAGCAGGCGCGCGCGCCGAAGGTCGGCAGGCGAGGCGTGCTGGAAGGCCAGCGCGGTATCCGAAAAATCGAGCTTCACAGGACTAAGGATTCAAGGTTCGTGCAAAGATATGGGCCGACATGCTCGACCTTTGTGGAATGGAACTTCATCCGGTGCGCGCCCTGGGACCTACGGCGTGGAACGAGCTCAGCGCGTGGCTGTTGCAGCGCGAGGGAACCTACACGTCCTACCACATCCTCGTCGACAGCCACACGCACGAGTGCGTGCTTCCGCGGTTCATGGCCGAAATCGAAGGCCTAGCCGACGCCCACATTCTCGAGGTCGAGCCCGGAGAGGCCTCCAAAGAACTGGCGCTGGTCGAGCAATTGGCCTTGGGCCTCCGCGACGAAGGTGCCGACCGCCGCGCGCTGCTCTTGGCTTTGGGCGGAGGCGTGGTCTGCGACCTCGCCGGCCTGCTCGCGAGCCTTTACTTGCGCGGCATTGACCTCGTGCTCGTGCCGACCTCGCTGCTGGCCATGGTCGACGCCGCGTGGGGCGGAAAAAACGGCGTCGATTCCGAGGGCACGAAAAACCTTCTCGGAACCTGGCGTCCCGAGGCCCCCGTGTTTGCCGACCTTAGGGCCCTCGAGACCTTGCCCGAGCGGGAGTGGCGCCAAGGTTGGGCCGAACTGCTGAAGCAAGCTTGGATCGCGGGCGGCGGACTGTGGCAAACGGCGTCTACCTCTGACTGGACCCAATCCGCCCTGCTCACGGCCGAGGCCGCTCAGGTGAAGCTCGAGGTAGTTGCCGAGGACCCCTACGAACGCGGAACCCGCCGCGCCCTGCTCAACATGGGCCACACAGTGGGCCACGCCGTCGAAAGCCTCATGCTCGGAACGGACCCTGCCTGCGGCCACGGCGACGCGGTGGCCTTTGGGCTTTCGGTCGAGTCGCGGCTGCTCGACGCCCTTGGCCGTCCCGGCGCTGAAGCGCGCCTTCTCCTACGGCAGCGCTTGGAGGCGGACTTTGAGTTTGCGCACCTTCGCGAACTCGACCCCCAAGCGGTGTGGACGTGCATGCAGCACGACAAAAAGAAACTCGGCGGCCAGCTCCGCATCGTCTGGTGCGCCCAGCCGGGCGAGGCCGAACAGGTCGATGTCCTGACCGAGGAGGCATTCACCCAGGCGTGGACGGCAGATGCGCAGCATTGAACTCCCCTACGCCAAGAGCCTCGCCAACCGCCTGCTCCTGCTGCGCGCGGTGCGCAACGAGCCCCTTCCTGAACCCGACGCGCGGTGGAGCGGCGACATGCACGCCATGTTCCGGGTGCTTCAGGCGCCAGCCGGTCCCGACGGGCTTCGGCGCGCCGACGCGGGGCCTGCGGGCACGGCCTACCGATTTGGAATGGCCTATTGGGCGGCCCAGCCCGGCGCGAACGTGCTTCTTCAGGCCGACGAACGCCTGCGCCAGCGCCCCATTGAGCCCCTGGTCGCGGCCCTGCGGTCCATGGGCGGACAGCTCGAGCCCCACCCCTTGGGCTGGCGCATCCACGGCACCGTGCTTCGGGGCGGAGTCGTCTCCGTGGACGCCCGATTGAGTTCCCAGTTTGCCTCGGCCGTTCAGCTGATTTCGTCGTGCTGCAGCGCGCCGGTGGAACTTGAGGTTCCGCTCGGGGTGGCCAGCGCGCCCTACTTGGCGATGACGCAGGCACTGAGGGAGGGCCCCGCGCCGACCTGGCCCCCTGAGCGCGACTGGTCGGCGGCCCTTGTGTTTCTTGCCGCCGTGGGGTTGAGCGGAATCCCGATTCGCTTAGAGGGCCTGTCGGGTTCGAGCCTTCAGGGCGACGCCCGTTCCGCGCACTGGGGCGCCGAACTGGGTTTTTCCGTCGCCTCGAGCCCCGACGGAAGCCTGGACGTTCGCCCAGTCCCTTGGAGGCGGGACGCATGGAATCCCGACTTTGCCGACACCCCCGACCTGGCCATGCCCGCCGTGGTGGCTGCGGCGCTCGGCGGCCGACCCGGCCGGGCGACGGGCCTTCACACGCTGAATGCCAAGGAATCTCCGCGCCTGGACGCCACGGCGACCTACCTCGCGGCCCTGGGCTGCGGAGTGCGTCACGGTTCCGACTGGATCGAGTGGACGCCCGGGCTCGCCCCGCACGGCGAATGCCTGAAGCTCGACAGCCACCAAGACCACCGCATGGCGTTTTGTGCCGCGCTCGCTTCGCTGCGCCACCCGGTTCAGCTCACGGGCGCCGAGGCGGTGGCCAAGTCGTTTCCGGACTTTTGGACGCAGTTTCAGGCGGCCTTTGGAACGGTACCGACGACAGGTCCCACTGGGCGCTAAGGCTGGCAGACCATCCGCTCGGAGCGCACCGCAGCCTAAGGCTTGCGCGCTGCACCCCGTCGATCCAAGCCACGGCGCATTCCCCAGTAGCCCCCGGCCGCCAAAGCCCCATGGGGCCCAGGGCGCGCGGAAGCACGTCTTCGCGGGCCGTGAGGGCCGCCACCCCAACTTCCCACTGAAGCCGATCCCGCTGCCGCCTCAGCTGCAGGGAAGCACCCTGCGCCCGGCCCAAGTAGAGGGTGCCCCGCAGCCTCCAAACGCCGGCGGCGGCCGTCGGGCGCGCGCCCTGCACGGAGTCGCCCCGGGTGAGGTCACCGCGCGCGAGGCCGCCCCGGGGGAGATCACTGCGCGCGAGGCCGCGCCGGGTGAGGTCACCGCGCGCGAGGCCGCCCCGCGGGTTGACCTCCATGCTTTGTCCCCACGCGAGCTGTCCAGGGGTCCACATGGCGCTTCGATGGCTGCTTGCCCAACTCGCGGACGGTCCCGACGAAGTGTGCGCCATGGTTAGGCGGCCGGCCCACAGCGGCAGGGCCGCGGTGGCGCGGTTACCGCGCTGCGCGCGCCACGGAGTGGCGCTCGCCGCCGGCCGTTCCCAAAACATGGCTCCGACCGGTGGGCGGTGGCGTTCGCGCTGCACGCTGACCCACAGTCCGCCAGGGCCGTACCACGTTCCCTGGACCAGCCACCAGCCGTGCGCACTTCCGCTCAGAGCGGCGGCAACAAAAGGCCCCCGGAGCGACACCTCGCCAAGCCATCCTGAAGCGGGTCCGCGGCTCAGCGCAACCCGTTCCACTGACCGTGCCCATGCCGGAGCCCCCGAGGGCAAGCGCCCCGGATGCAGCGCAAGGCCCCCCACCTCGGGATGCCAAAAGCCGCGAAGGGCCGCGTCGTCGGGACTTTTGAGCCCCCAGGGAAGCACATTCCACCGCGAACTCGGTCCGACCAGCGCAAGGCGACGCCCTGAAGCGAGTTGGGAAGGGCTCATTCCCGGGAAGCGGCAGCTGCTGCAGCTCCAGCCCCCTGCCAGTGCGGGCTCAACCGCGCGCCGGGCCGTGGAGCGTCCGCCGGCAAGGGCTCCGTGGTAAAGCCGCTGGAGCAGTTCCCGCTGCGGTCCGCTCAAAGGAAGCGCGCGCCATTCGGTGCTGTCGCGCGGCCAACCAAATTGCGCCTGGTAGCGCTCGAGGGCAAACTGCTGGTCGGGCGTCAAAAACGCCAAGGCCTCAGCGTAGTGCGGCGGCCTCAAGCGCGTCCATTGCGCCCAGGCGACCTGGGCAGAATCGCGTTGCGCGTCGGTCCAATCGGGCTGCGTGTGCTGGCACAGCTCGGCCAGGAGCGCGAGGTCGTTTTGGGCCTTGAGTCGGGCGGTACCGGCTGCCCCAAGAAGAAGGGCAAGGGCCAGTCGCCGACCGGCGCGGAAAGGGCCTGCGTTCACGGTGCCGCAGATTGGAGCGCGTCCGGAGCTTCAATTCCCAGGGCATTTTGGAGGAGGGCGCCTCCGCCAACGCTGATTTGAAGCAGGTTTCGGCGGTACACCAGGCGCCAGCGGCCCAGCGAAGTGGCGTAGAGCGCGAGGTCGGGCCGTTCGAGGCCCAAGACGAATTCACTTCGCCGGGCGGCCAGGTCCTGCCGCAGTTGGGTCGTGAAGGTCCACCCCGAGGTCTGCAGCTGGCGCCATCCGGCGCACCATTGCCCGACCGTGGGTTGGGCGCTCAGGGTCCAGGGTCCCCAGGTGGCGCGGACCAAAACGTGGGGCCGTCGCCGCTCCCAGCCCAGCCCCATCGAGGCCTTTAGGACTTGGGGTCCCGCGCGCCCTGCGGAGGCTGAAGGCGTTCCGAGATTCAGCGTGGCCATCGTCCATGCGCCGATTCCGAGGGCGTCGGCTCGAAGGCCGGCATCGAGGTTCTTGCGGCGCGCCGCCACGGTGGCTTGGGTCCACCCCGGCGCAGGGCCCGCATGCTGCACCCAGGCGCACCAGGGTCGCTGCAGGCTCGATTCAAACCAGGGTTCGGTCGGAAGTTGTCCGCAGACCGGGGGCGCGGTCGCCGCCAAGGCGAGTAGGGGAACGAGGAGGTGCTTCATGCGGCAAAGGAGGAGCACGCCCGTCGGGTGGCGCTGCGTGCAAACGAATGTTTCGGGCTAACGGGCTACCTTCGCTCGGTGCGTGCGCTCGGAATCTTGGTCCTCTTCGCGGTCGCGCTGCCGCTTCGCGGGCAGCGGCTGGCCTTTGCCGTCGACGTGCGGGCGGCGGACGCCCAGCTTCGGGGCCGCGAAGTGCTCGACGCCGCCGTAGGGCCCGACGGGCTGTGGTGGTTGGCGACGCAAGACGAGGGCGTGCTCCGCTACGACGGGGTGGCCGTCCTGGCCGCCCAGTGGCCGCAGGTTCCGCCCATTGTGCTGGGCGTGGCCCCGCAGCGCCAAGGGGCGTTTGCGGCAACCTCCGACGGCTTGTATTGGATCCCCCTCGACGGTCCCGCCGCCGCGGTCGACGGAATGTCGGGGCCCGTGGTCGACGTCGAGGTGCACGGAGATACGCTGTGGGTTTTGAAGCCCGACGGGCTTTGGTTGCGCTGGGGCGAGGGCCGATTCACCCAAGAACCCCTCGAATCGCTGTCGGGCGCTACCCAGTTTGGCCGACGCGGCTCCGCTTGGTGGGTGTCGTCGTCCAAAGGACTCTGGGTGCGGGGCTCGTCGGGACGGTGGACGCGCGTTCGCGATCAGGCGGTGCGCTCGGCCGCCGTCGACGCAACGGGCGTTTGGGCCGAGACGGACCGCGGGTTGGAGCGACTGACCGACGACGGATGGGTGGCTTCGTCTGCGCAGCTCACCGACGCCCAGTGGGTTCCGGCCCAGGACCCCTCGTCGTGGTGGCTCGCGAGCCGAGAAGGGCTCTTTTGGGTCGACGACGAGGTGCAGCCCATGACGGCACTTGGCGGAACGCCGCTTGACCTTGCGGCGGCCTTGGCTCCCGACGGCAACGGGGGACTGCTCCTGGCGGCGCGCGACGGCATGCTCCGCATTCCGAGGCCGGAACAATGGTACGACGTGCGGACCGCGGCCTACTCCGTGGGGCGCATCATCTCGGCCGTGCGCTGGGCGCCCGATTGCTTTGCGGTGCTTTCGAGCAGCGGACTGGAACTCATTCGCCCTGAGGGGCGCACCGCGCTTCGGCTGCCCGCGGCCGGCGTGCCCAAAGGCCTCGTCGAGCTGCCTGAAGGACGCTGGCTGCTCTACGGCGAGTTTGGGGCCCTGGAATGGACGGGCGGCACGTGGCGTTCCCGCCTGGCGGACTGGGTGCTCGACGCGGGCTGGATGGGCGGAGTGCCCGTCCTGCAAACCACCACTGGCTGGGTGTCGTGGACCGACGGCGCATGGACTGCCTGCGCTCCGCCCCCCTCGGCGCTTCGGACCCGTAGCCGTTGGGAGGAGACCGGCTATGCCTGGAATTGGGGAGCCCGCGGTCTCTTTGTGCGCTCGGCGGGTCGGGGCGTAGCACCCCTGGGGAGCCCTCGCTGGGTGCTGCGCAGTTGGGAGGTCCACGAGGGCCGTCAGGGAGCCCAGGTGCTCCTCCGCGTGGCGCGCTTGGGCGATCCGCACGCCGAAGGCCGCAGTTTGCGCTACCGCCTCGACGGCGGCGCCTGGATTGATCTGGGCGCGGGGCGCAGCATCGTGCTTTCGGGGGTTTCCTCGGGCGAACACGCGCTTGAGCTCCAATCGCAGCCGCTTCAGCGCTTCAAATTGTGGGTTCCGCGCCCGTGGTGGGCCCAGCCCCGCTTTTGGGTGCCGTTGACCTTGGTGCTTTTGGTGGGCGGAGGAACGCTGGGCGCACTGGGCCTCCGACGCCGCCGCGAAGCCCGCACCTGGGCGCGCGAAAAGGCGGAACTCGAACGCATGGCCTTACGCCTCCAAATGAATCCGCACTTCACCTTCAATGCCTTGGAGTCGATTTCGTCGTTTGTGATGGAGCAAAAGCCCCGCGAGGCCGTGCAGTACCTCAACCGGTTCGCCCGACTGATGCGCTACACGCTCGAGAAGGCGGAACAGGAGCGGGTTGCGCTGCGCGACGAACTCGACGCCTTGGCGCACTACGCCGCCTTGGAGCAGATGCGCTTTGACCAGAGCTTTGACTACGTGCTCGAAGTCGACGAGGACCTGGAGCCCGCCGACGTGGCGGTCCCGCCGATGCTGCTGCAGCCGCTCGTGGAGAACGCCATTTTGCACGGACTTCGTCCGCTCCAAGGCCGCCGAGGGCGGCTTTGCCTGCGCGTGCTCCGCGCCGTGGAGCCCCAACGGCTCCGCATAGAGGTCGAAGACAACGGGGTCGGACGCGGGGCAGCCGCAGCCCAACGCACCGGGGACGAGGGCCAAAAACGCTCCATGGCCACCCGGATTCTCGGCAGCCGACTCAAGGCGCTGAGCGAAGCCACGGGCCAAGCGTTTACCCTGAGCGTAGAGGACTTGGATGAGGGAACGCGCGTCGTCCTTGCGCTCCCGAACGACGAAATCTGGGGAGCATAGGTTAAGTTCGCATTGATGAAGGCCCTACTGCTCGACGACGAAGCCCCCAGCCGCAAAGCGCTGCGCGGAAAATTAGATTTGTTTTGCCCCCAGGTGCGCGAGGTCCTCGAGGCGTCGAGCGTCCACGAGGCTTGGGAGCTCTTGCTGGGCCACCGGCCCGACGTGCTGTTCCTCGACGTGCACCTCACGGGCGAACTCGGGTTTGATTTGCTCGAGCGCCTTTCGGCAGACGAGCCCGAGTGGTCCGGAGCCGTGATTGTGGTCACCGCCCACGACAGCTACGCCCTCCGCGCCTTCAAAGCCAGCGCCGTCGACTACTTGCTCAAGCCGATCGACCCCGAAGAGCTCGCCCGAGCCGTCAAAAAGGCCTCAGCGGCTCTTCCTTCGGCCCAGTTGGGCGCCCTGGTCGACAACCTGCGCGACCGCGGCGACAAGAAGTTGGTGATTTCGAGTACGGAAGGCATGCACATTGTGCGCATCACTGAAATCCTGCGCTGCGAGTCGACCTCAAACTACACGCAGTTTTTCATGCGCGGAGGCAAAAAACTCCTCGCGTCGCGCACCCTCAAGGACTACGAGTCGATCCTGTCGCCCTACGATTTTGAACGGGTCCACAAGTCGCACCTCGTGAACATGGACGTCGTCAAGCGCTACGTGCCCAGCGACGGCGGATACCTCATCCTCGAGGACGATTCCAACGTTCCGGTGGCCAACCGCAAGAAGGACGTGGTGCTGGCTCGGTTAAAAGCACTTTAGCAGCTAGTAACTAGTTGCTAGCTACAGGTTTTCCACCGACTTCGCCATGTCCTCGACGGCGAGGCGCAGCGACTCTTTGTAGGCCGCAATTCGAGCCCTGACGGCGAGGTCTGAGGCTCCAAGAATTTGGGCCGCAAGGATGCCGGCGTTGGCACCGCCGTTGAGGGCCACGGTGGCCACGGGCACGCCCTTGGGCATTTGAAGGATGCTCAGTACGGAATCCCAACCGTCGATGGAATTGCTGCTTTTCACGGGAACTCCGATGACCGGAAGCGGCGTGGCACTGGCGACCATGCCGGGAAGGTGAGCGGCACCGCCGGCGCCGGCGATGATGACTTGGATTCCGCGGTCGGCGGCTTGCTGGGCGTACTCGAGCATGCGCACGGGGGTGCGGTGCGCCGAAACGACGGTGATTTCGTAGCTGATTCCGAGCTCTTTGAGCAGATCAGCGGCGCCTTGCATGACGGGGAGGTCGCTTTGGCTTCCCATGATGATGCCTACGTGGGGGGTGTTCGTGCTCATAGCTTTTGAGGTTGCGCCGACACGGCGGTTAGGGCGTCGCGGGCGGCGGCGGCGCGGCGACGCGCTTCGTCGACGTTGCGACCTACGGCCGTCCAGTGGCCAAGTTTGCGAAAGGGGCGGGTTTGCGTTTTTCCGTACAAGTGCAGGTGGGCGCCCGGAACCGCCAGCGCGCGGTCCAGGCCTTCGTAGGCGACGGGTCCGCGGTGGCCTTCGGCACCGACGACATTGGCCATCACCGTGGGCTGGCGCAGGGCCGTGGAACCGAGCGGAAGCCCCGTCGCGCAGCGCAGCAGCTGCTCGAACTGCGACGTTTCGCAGCCCTCAATGCTCAAGTGGCCGGAATTGTGGGGCCGAGGGGCTACCTCGTTCACCAGCCACTGCCCGTCGCGGGTGTAAAAGAGCTCGACGGCGAGTAAGCCAAAGATCCCGAGCGAAGTGGCCGCGCGGAGCGCGAGCTGCTCGGCCTCCGCCAGGGCTTCGGCGGGCAAAGGGGCAGGGCAGACCACAAATTCCACTTGGTTGGCGACCGGGTGAAACTCCATGGCCACGGGCGGAAACACCGCCGTACTGCCGTCAGGGTGGCGGGCGACGATTACGCCAATTTCTTCGGCGATTTCGACGAGGGCCTCGGCCACGCAGGGTTGGTCGGGCAGCGCTTCGAGGTCTTCGGGGCGGCGCAGCACGCTGACGCCAAATCCGTCGTAGCCGCCTTGGGCCACCTTCCAAACGAAGGGAAGGGTCCAACGCCCCTCGGCGACGGCAGCCTTCAACGCGCCGACGCTCTCGAACCGCTCAAAGTCCGAGGTGGGAATTCCGTGCGCGGCCCAGTGGTCTTTTTGGGCGCCTTTATTTTGGATGATGCGCAGCGCCGACGAAGGCGGAAAGCATAGCACGCCTTCACGCTCGAGCTGTGCCAGGGCGTCGACGTTCACGGTTTCGATTTCGATCACGGCCGACTGGGCGCCGCGGGCAAAGTCCAGAACGGTCTGGTAGTCTTTGAAGTCGCCGACCTCGAATCGGCGCACGCCCCAGCGGCAGGGCGCTTCGGCGTCGGGGTCGAGGGCGCGCACGCCCACGTCCATGCGCAGGGCCTCGGCGAGGAACATTTTGCCGAGCTGTCCGCCGCCCAGCAAGGCGATTTCAAAGTGGGGGTTGGCGAGGGCTGAACTCATGCGTCGGTGCGCACCGCTTCGGCCAGCGGGTGCACGGCAAAGGTACGGCCGGTTTTTTTCTCGATGCAGGCAAAGCGCGTGCGGCGCTTGGGTCCTTTGCGAAACTCCATGCCGTTGTCGAGGCGGAACCAGGCCCCCTCAGGCAGCTGCTCCACGCGCAGTTGGTTGGAGTCCGCGCGAAGGGCGCGGAGCAAATCGGGCGCCGCGCCGCACGAGGCCTTGGGCTTGTGGAGCTGGCGCTGGAGGGCCCGGGCCACCGCCGGACTGAACACCTCGGGCAACGCGATGAACGGCGCCAGCAGTTCGCGGTAGCGCTTCTGCCATTCTGCTCCGTGGGGCGCGCAACCCAGGCCGTCCCAGGCCCGTACTTGGGCGTGCGCCAGCTCGTGCAGCAGGGTGATGAGCATGGCCTCGGGCTTCAGGTCGCGGTTCAGAAAAATCTTGGCTCCGAGGTCGGGCCGCCATCGGTACGAGCCCCACTTGCTGGCACGGGGCGGGGTCAGCGCGATTTCGCCCCGAAACGCCCGCACAATGCGCGCCGCGTCGGCCTCGGCAGCCGCCGGAATCCGCCCCGCAAGGCGTCGCCAGTTTCGATCCAGGGCGTCCACGGCCGTAAAACTACGTGAACTAACTTGCCTGCCGCTACCTAAATACTATGAGCCACCTTCTCAACCAAGCTTGGGCCCGCCGAGGGCTGATTCACCTACCGATCAATGCCGTTTTGACGTGGACCTGGGTCACCCTCTACGAACACGGGACCGAGTGGATGACGGACTACGATCCGCGCAGCCTTTCCCCGCTCCTGTGGATGATTTTGGCCCAAACGGGCGTTTCGCTCCTCGTGGCCGAGCGCACCGAAGCCCAATGGCCCCGCGCAGGAAGGCTGGTCGCGGTGGCCGTGGCCCAATTGGCGGTTCCGCTGCTGCTCTTGGGCAGCTACGCGATGGCCGCGTGGGGAGTGACCCTCGATTAATTCCTGAAGTTGGGGCAGTCGCAGCCGCGGCTGGAACCGCACGAAGCCAGCGCCCCCGCACTGGCCAGGGCGAGCATCAAGATCCAAAGTCGTCGCTTCATGCCCCTAAGGTAGCGTACCTTTGGACACGATGCTCGGCGGATTTTTTCGTGGACTGGGTTCCTACTTCCTCTTTCTGGGCGCGGTGTTTCGCCGCCCGGAATCGTGGCGCGAGTACTTCAAGTCCTTCATTCGCGAAACCGAGCTGCTCGGAATGAGCAGCATTCCCCTGGTGGTGTTCATTTCGCTCTTCATGGGGGCGGTCCTTACCATTCAGACGGCAATCAACCTCGACGACCCCTTCATTCCCGACCTCTACATCGGCGTCGCCGTGCGCGAAGGAATTCTTCTCGAGTTCGCCCCGACCATTGTGTCGCTCATCCTCGCGGGCAAGGTGGGTTCGAACATCTCTTCTTCGCTCGGAACCATGCGGGTCACCGAACAAATGGATGCCCTGCAGGTCATGGGCATCAACCCCGCCAGCTACCTGGTTTTGCCCAAAATTGGCGCCAGCTTGCTGTTTTTTCCCGTGCTCGTCATCTTCAGCATCTTCATGGGGTTGCTCGGAGGCTACCTCGCAGGAGATTGGCTGCACTTGGTGAATCCGGACAACTTCTTAATGGGCTACTTCGACGAGTTCCAGCCCTACTACGTGGTCTATGCCTTGACCAAGACGGTCGTGTTCGCGTTCATCATCAGCTCGGTATCGGCCTGGTACGGCTACCACGTCAAAGGCGGAGCCGTTGAAGTCGGCAAAGCCAGCACCAAGGCGGTCGTCGCCATGTCGTTCAGCATCATTTTGTTCAACTACATCCTCACGGATGTCATGCTCCAGTAAGCGGTGATCGAGGTGCGCGGAATCAAAAAAGCCTTTGGCGACCAGGAGGTCCTCAAGGGCATCGACATGGTCCTTCAGCCGGGGCAATGCAACCTCATCATTGGTTCAAGCGGTTCCGGAAAGACCGTAATGCTCAAGTCCATCGTGGGCCTCATTCAGCCCGACGCCGGCCAAGTCCTGCTCGACGGGCGCGACTGGACCGCCATGAAGGAGCGCGACCGCAAGGTGCTGCGCCAAGAGATGGGCATGGTGTTTCAGGCGTCGGCGCTGTTCACCAGCTTGAGCGTCGAAGAAAACGTGCGCTTTCCGCTCGACTTCTTTTCGACGATGTCGGCGGCTGAAAAGGACCAGCGGGTCGCCTTTTGCTTGGACCGCGTGCGGATTCCGCAGTCGGCCCTCGCCAAAAACCCCGCGGAACTCTCGGGCGGAATGCAAAAGCGCGTCGCCATTGCCCGCGCCATCGTCCTCAACCCCAAGTACCTCTTTTGCGACGAGCCGAATTCTGGCCTCGACCCAGAAACGTCGATCGTCATCGACCAGCTCATTCAAGAAATCACCCACGAATTCGGAATGACCACGGTGGTGAACACCCACGACATGAATTCCGTGCTCGAAATCGGCGACCACGTGGTGCTCATGCGCCACGGTTACAAGGTCTGGGAAGGCGCCGGTCCCGACATCCTTCAGTCCACCGACCAGGAAGTCGTGGACTACGTGTTTCGCAGCGCGCTGTTCAAGCGGGTGCGGTCGGCACTGAAGTAGCTAGTTACTAGTTACTAGTTGCCTGTCGGCGACCTCCCAAATCTTCGCCAAAGTCTCGGGCTGGTCCCAGTTTTCGGCGATTCCGGGCCACTGCATCACCTCGGCGAAGACGCGGTCCATTTGGCGTCCGCGCTCGAGGGCTACCGAGTAGGGAATGTGGCTGAAGGTCACCTGCGTGTAGAGCGGAATCCATTGGTCGGGCCGCTGGGCGTGCAGCTTGGATTCAATTTTTTTGCGAAGCAAAAACTCGGGCTGGCCCGTCAGGTCGCGCATTTCAATGAAGTTCAGCAGGGCCAGCTCGGCGATGGCGTCGGCGTTGGGCTTGCGCTCGGCCTCAAAGGCCGGAAAAAGGGTCGCAGGGTCCTCGCCCAAGGTGTCCATCATGCGGTTCAGCTCGAAGCAGTCTTCGAATCCGGAATTCATTCCTTGGCCGTAAAACGGAACAATGGCGTGCGACGCATCACCAAACAAGACCACCTTGCCTTTGGACCAGGGCCAGCTGCGCACGATGCTGAGCTTGCTCACGGGGTTTTGCGCCCATTGCTCTCTGAAGTCGGGCATCAGGGCGAGGGCGTCGGCAAAAAATTCCGCAAAAAAGACCTCGGCGGCCTCCGGAGTGTTGAGCGCGGCAAAGCTCACCGGGCCCTCGTTCGGGAAGAACAGGGTCATCGTGAAGCTGCCGTCGGGGTTGGGCAGTCCGATCAGCATGTAGCTGGCGCGCGGCCAGATGTGCAGGGCTTCGCGCTCGATCAGCGACGTGCCGTGGGGTCCGGCGGGAATCAGCAACTCCTTGTATCCGTGGTCGATGACCTGCTCGGTCCACTCCATGGCACCTTGGGATTGTAGGGCTTTGCGCAGGCCGGAATTGGCTCCGTCGGTCGAAAACACGGCGTCAAAAGAGCCCGAGCCTTGTCCGTTGGGGGTGGTCCATTTTATGCGGCCTTCGGTGGCGTCGTCGAGGTCGGTGTCGTGTTCGAAGTGCAGGCGCACGTTGGCGTGCTTCTCGGCCTCGGTCATGAGGGCCATATTGATTCCGCCCCGCGAAACCGACCAAATGGCTTGGCCTTGCTCGCCGTAGGGCTGCGTCGTGATCGTGCCGTCGACAGCGTGCATGACGCGGCGGTACATGGGAATCGCTTCGCGGCGAACGGCTTCGGCCACGCCGACCGCCTCGAGGGCGCGCCAGCCGCGGTCGCTCAGGGCGAGGTTGATCGAGCGTCCGCCCTTGTAGCCGGCGCGGCGCGAATCGGCGCGGCGCTCAAAAACGTCAACCTGGTACCCGCGCTGGGCGAGGAACGTGGTCCAAAGGCTCCCCACGAGGCCAGAACCCACTACGGCGGCGTGCTTTGACATAGTTACTGCATTAAAGATTCGGCGAGCAGGGCCTCGAGTCGGGCCAGATCGCGGTACGAAGAGTAGAGCGGAGCCACGGCCATTCGCACCGTTCCCGGCTCGCGCCAGTCGGCGTAGACCCCGCGGGAGACGAGGTAGTCGAAGAACCGGCGGTCGCGGCCGACCAACTGCACGGAGACTTGCGAACCGCGGTGCTGGGGCTCGCGAGGCGTGAGCACCTTAATTTCTTGTCCGGTTTGCGCGGAGACGTGGTCGAGCAGCCCGAGGAGTACGTCGGTCATCGCCAGCGACTTGGCCCGGTAGGTGTCGAGGTCGGCTCGGTCAAAGACGTCGAGGGAAGCGCGCTGGGCGGCCATTCCGAGCACCGGCGCGTTGGACCACTGCCAGGATTCGGCGCTGCGCTCAGGAACAAATTCGGGCGGCATCTTAAACCGGCTGGCCTTGTCGTGGCCCCACCAGCCGGCGAGGCGAAAGGTTTCGGGTCCGTGGTGGCGTTCGTGGACGTAGAGCCCGGCGACGCCGCCCGGGCTGGAGTTGAGGTACTTGTAGGAGCACCAAGCGGCGAAGTCGACGCCCCAGTCGTGCAGTTTGAGCGGAATGTTGCCCATGGCGTGGGCCAAGTCCCAGCCTACAAGCATTCCCTGGGCCTGGGCGGCCGCGGTGATCTCGGCGATGGGGTAGGCGCGGCCCGTGAAGTAGTGGACTCCGCCCAACAAAAGCGTGGCGCCGCGGCGACCGTGCTCGGCGATGGCCTTGAGGACCTCGTCGGGGGTGGGGGCGCCTTCGGGATCGGTTCCGCGAATTTCAAAAAGCTCGCCGTGGGGATGCCACTGCGCCTGGCTGGCGAGGGCGTACTGGTCCGAGGGAAAAGCCTTGGCTTCGCACATCAGCAGCGGACGCTCGGCCGTCGGGCGGTAAAACGACGCCAACAGGGTGTGCAGGTTGCCGGTGAGCGAACCCATGGCGACGACTTCAGACGGCTTGGCGCCGGCCAATCGGGCCAGCGAACCGGTCAGTCGCTCGTGGTAGGGCATCCAGGGATTTGGGCCGTGAAAATGCGCCTCGACGCCGTACTGCCGCCAGCTCGCCAGTTCGGTGGCGAGGGCGTGTTCGGTACCGCGGGGCTGAAGGCCTAACGAGTTGCCAGTGAGGTAAATAACCTCCTCTCCGTCAAGGGTGGGGACGTGGAATTCCGCGCGGAGCGGAGCAAGCGGATCGGCGGCGTCGCGAAGGGCCGCTTCGTTAATGCTGATAAAACGGTTCATAAGGGCTGAACAAGCCTGCGCAAGGTAGGTTATACCACTAGTAATTTTGCTCGCTCAACCGCTTTAATTCCGCCCGCCATGCAGGGAAGTTTCGAAGGCCGCCACATCGGCCCCCAGTCCGAAGAACAACAGCAAATGCTTCAAGCAATTGGGGCGAAAAGCCTCGATCAGCTGATCGACGAAACCGTCCCTGCGGGGATCCGCAGTCCGCGCCCGCTCGACATCGCGCCGGCGATCAGCGAGCCGGAATACCTGCGCCACATTTACGGCGTTTCGCAGAAAAACAAGGTGTTCACGAGCTACATCGGTCAGGGCTACCACCCCGCCGCGCTTCCTGCCGTCATCCAGCGCAACATCCTTGAGAATCCGGGCTGGTACACGGCCTACACGCCCTACCAGGCCGAGATTGCTCAGGGCCGCCTCGAGGCGCTGCTCAACTACCAAACCATGGTCATCGACCTGACGGGCATGGAAATCGCCAACGCTTCGCTTTTGGACGAGTCGACGGCCGCCGCCGAGGCCATGACGCTCCTGCTGGCCGCCCGCAGCCGCGAACAGCAAAAGCGCGACACCCTGAAGTTTTTTGTCGACCACGACGTCTACGCCCAGACCAAGGCCTTGCTGCAGACCCGCGCAGAGCCGATCGGGGTTGAGTTGGTATTTGGCGACGCGATGAGCTTTGAGCCCACCGACGCATTCTTCGGAGCGTTGGTTCAGTACCCGACCGCGAGCGGATCGGTGCGCGACTACGTCGATTTCAGCGCCGCCTGTGCCCGCCACGAGGTGCGCCTGGCCGTAGCCGCCGACATTCTGGCGTTGACCCTGCTGCCGTCTCCCGGAAGCTGGGGTGCCGACGTCGTCTTTGGGTCGACGCAGCGACTTGGAATTCCGATGGGCTACGGCGGTCCGCACGCCGCATTTTTCGCCAGCAAGGACGCCTACAAGCGCTTTATGCCGGGCCGCATCATCGGCCGCACCATTGACGTGGACGGCAACCCGGCGCTGCGCATGGCGCTGCAGACGCGCGAGCAGCACATCAAGCGCGACAAAGCGACGTCCAACATTTGCACGGCCCAAGTGCTTCTGGCCGTGATGGCCGGCATGTATGCGGTGTACCACGGTCCCGAAGGCCTGAAGGCCATTGCTGAGCGCATTCACGCCAAGGCGAGCGGAATCGCCGACGCCCTCGCCGCCATGGGCGTCACGGTGAAGCACGACGCGTTTTTTGATACGGTGACGTTTGCGGTGAGCGACGCGCAGCGTTCCGCCCTTAAAAAAGCCACGGAGGCGCAGGGAATAAACCTGGGCTACACGGAGCATGGCGTGCAAATCAGCACGCACGAATTGATGAACGGGGACGACGCCACGGCACTGGTGGCCGCGCTGGCCGAAGGGCTGGGAGCGAAGGCCCCCGTCGTTGCCGACGGTGCCAAGCGTTTGAAGCAGCTGCGCACCGACGCGATTTTGACGCACCCCGTGTTCCACAGCTACCGCAGCGAAACCGAAATGATGCGCTACATCAAGAAGCTGGAGCGCCGCGACATTTCGCTGAACCACAGCATGATTTCGCTCGGAAGCTGCACGATGAAGCTCAACGCCGCCGCCGAAATGCTGCCGCTGAGCTGGCCCGCGTTTGCCAACATGCACCCCTTTGTTCCGGTGGAGCAGGCCGCGGGCTACCACGACGTGCTGCGCAGCCTCGAGCGCGACCTCGCCGAGGTTACGGGCTTTGCCGCCACGTCGCTGCAGCCCAACTCAGGTGCCCAAGGTGAGTACGCCGGACTGCTGGTGATTCGCGCCTACCACCGCAGCCGCGGCGACCACCACCGAGTGACCGCCCTGATTCCGTCGTCGGCGCACGGAACCAACCCCGCCTCGGCCGTGATGGCCGGCATGGACGTGGTCGTGGTGGGCTGCGACGAGCACGGAAACGTGGACCTCGCCGACCTGCGCGCCAAGGCGGAGCAGCACAAAGACACGCTGGCCGCGTTGATGGTGACCTACCCGTCGACCCACGGCGTGTTTGAGTCGGGAATCAAAGAAGCCACCGCGATCATTCACGAGTTTGGCGGCCAAGTCTACATGGACGGCGCCAACATGAATGCCCAAGTTGGCCTGACCTCGCCGGGCATGATCGGCGCCGACGTCTGCCACCTGAACCTGCACAAGACGTTTGCGATTCCGCACGGCGGAGGCGGTCCCGGCGTGGGCCCCATTTGCGTAGCCAGCCACCTCGCTCCGTTCCTGATGGGGCACCCCGTGGTTGCCTGCGGCGGAACCCAAGCCATCGGCCCGGTGTCGGCGGCACCTTTTGGCAGTGCACTGGTAACGCTGATTTCGTACGGATACATTAAGATGCTCGGCGGCGAAGGCCTCACCAACAGCACCAAGATGGCCATCCTGAACGCCAACTACATGAAGTTCCGCCTCGAAGCGGCGTACCCGATTTTGTACACGGGCGAAAACGGCCGTGCGGCGCACGAAATGATCCTCGACTGCCGTCCGCTCAAGCGCGACACCGGCATCGAGGTGACCGACATCGCCAAGCGCTTGATGGACTTTGGGTACCACGCACCCACCGTGAGCTTCCCCGTGGGCGGAACGATGATGGTAGAACCCACCGAGTCTGAGTCCAAGGTCGAACTCGACCGATTCTGCGACGCGATGCTCGCGATCCACGCCGAGGCCATGCAGATTGCCCACGGTCGGTCGGATGCCCACAACAATCCGCTCAAGAACGCGCCCCACACCCAAGCCATGCTCGTGGCCGAGGAGTGGTCGTTGCCCTACAGCCGCAAGCAGGCGGGCTATCCGATGGCGGACTCTCTGGAAAACAAAGTGTGGCCGGCGGTACGCCGCGTCGACGACGCCTACGGGGACCGCAATTTGGTGTGCACCTGTGCCCCCATTGAATCCTACCAATCCTAATTTTTTGAATCGATTTCTGTCGTAAGTTTGAGATTCTTCAACGCCAACACGTGAATTAATATGAAAAAATCTACACTTTTCTTAGGCGCGCTCCTGCTTTCAGGGGGTGTCTTTGCTCAACAAAGCCTGCGGACTTTGGCCAACGAGCGCACGGTCGACGAAGCTCCGGCTCGCCTGCTCAGCGCCGACGAGTTAGCTAAGTACTACCAAGGCGAAACCGTCATTTGGACTGAGACGTTTGCCAACGGCATCCCCTCTACCTGGATGAACTACGGTACCGCCAACGGAACCGCCGACCCCGACGCCAAATGGGAGTACCGCGGAACGACGACCACCCCGTCCAACGCTACGGGTTCACGCGGCGCCTACGCCGGTCCCGCAAGCACGGGCCAGCTGCCCATCCAGAGCGCTACCGCGGCCAACGGTTTTGTCGTGTTCGACTCGGATTTCTTGGACAACAACGGCGTTGCCGGTAACTTCTGCGGAACCGGTGCTTTGGCCTGCGCTCCGCACGTAGCCAACCTCGAAACGGGAGTAATCAACCTGTTGGGCCACCCCACGGTTGACCTCGTGTTCACTCAGTACTACCGCCGCTTTGCCGGTCCGGGTGGGGTGCAGTCGGTACCCGCTACCTACCTCGACTTCTCGACCGACGGCGGTCAGACGTGGACGGGTAACGTTGCCCTGAACTCCGCCATCGCGGTGAACAGCGCCACGCCGCGCAACTCCGCGGTAGCCGTGAGCATCGGCCAGTACGTGGGCAACCAAGCCAACGTGAAGATCCGCTTCCGCTTCGACGGAGACTACTACTTCTGGCAGCTCGACGACATCCAAATCATTTCGACTCCCAAGAACCGCCTCACCTTCACGGTGGGTTCAGACGGTGCGCCTCCCCGCGACATCGTGTACGGTGCCAACCAAGAGTCAGCGCGCATGGGCCACATGACCCTCAAGCAAGTGCGTCCGGTTGCGTTTGACGCCAACTGCTTCAACAGCGGCCAGAACGCCCAAACCAACGTGAAGCTTCAAATGAAGGTCTTCAACAGCACGGGCGTAATCCAGACGATCAACTCTCCGGTGATTGCGTCGCTTCCCGCGGGCGATACGGCCACGTGGAACCAACTCAACACCTACACGGCTGCATGGACTCCGTCAGCGGCTGGAGTGTACGGGTTCACCTACAACCTGGTTTCGGACTCAGTAAACATCTCTTCAGACACGCTGCAGCTGGTGGTTTCTGACTCGTTGATGTCGCTCGACTTTGGCGACTGGAACAACAGCATCGGAGCGTCTACCAACACCACGCAGTGGGGCGACGGTTCGCAGATGACCAACATGCAGGAGCTCGTGAACGACGAAATGCTCTTTGGCGCCCGCGTCTACATCAGTGCTTCAAGCCAAGCTGGAGCCATCCTCGAACTGAGCGTGTACGACTCATCAGGTTTCTTGGGCAGCAACGGCGGTTGGGATGCCAACAAGCTGGTCGCCTACGGACAGCGCGTACTGACCTCAGACGACGTGGCCAACGGCTACGTACATTTCAACTTCGCCGACACGACCACCGGTCGCGGAGTAATCTTGAACAGCAGCAACATCGGCTACTACTTCAATTTGACGATGTACAACAACCAAGGCGCGAACACCCTGTTGATCCGCAACGACCAAACGTTTGCTGCTCGCTCGGGCACCAAGTACATGTACCTCGCTGCCCTGGGTAGCTGGTACAGCGGATACAGCAATTCACTGACCTTCAACAACCTGTGGATTCGCTCAATCAACTGTCCGGCCACCAACGCCGCCAACTGTATGGCTACGAGCGTAGGCGAGAACCCGCTCAACGAGGTGGTAGTTGCTCCGAACCCCGCTACCGACTTCGTGTACGTGAACTTCGGACTCCTCTTCGGCGAGCACGCCGTAGAAGTTCTTGACCTTACCGGCAAGGTGGTTAAGGCGACCAAGGTTCAGGCCGACGCCAACGTTCCCGTGTTCGTGGGCGACCTCGAAAGCGGACTCTACATGGTGCGCATCGCCAAGGGCGGAGACGTGAAGACCTTCAAGGTTTCAGTGCTCTAAGCCAGAAAGGCCAAAAATGCCAAGCGGCCCGGGGAGACCCGGGCCGCTTTTTTTTTGGGGCATGCTTCAAGTTGGGGCGAGGGTTGCGTCGTTCTACCGGCCAGCTTTTCCGTGGCGATCAGATTGGGGGCATCCGGCCCTCAAGCAGCGTTCGGGTGATGAAGTCCCGCTCGAGCGACCAGCCGCGTGCGGGGCTGTATTCGCGTCCGTAGAAAATGATTTGCAGGTGAAGCTTGTTCCACCGCTCCTTGGGAAAGAGTTTTTTGGCGTCCCTTTCGGTTTGCTCCACGCTTTTGCCGCTGGTCAACTTCCAACGGGTCATCAGCCGGTGAATGTGCGTGTCTACCGGAAAAGCCGGAACGCCGAAGGCCTGGCTCATGACCACAGACGCCGTTTTGTGTCCAACCCCTGGCATGGCCTCAAGAGCCTCAAACGAGGGCGGAACCTGTCCTCCGTGAAGCGCCACGATCATCTCCGACAATCCCTTGAGGCCTTTGGACTTCATCGGAACCAGTCCGCAGGGCCGGATGATTTCGGCAATTTCGTCAATGCTCAGGGCGGCCATGGCCTCGGGCGTGTCGGCCTTGGCAAACAGCGCTGGGGTGATGGTGTTCACCCGCGCGTCGGTGCACTGCGCCGACAGCACTACGGCGCAGAGCAGGGTGAAGGGGCTGTAGTGGTCGAGCGGAATGGGCGTTTCCGGGTACAGCGCCTCCAGGGCGTCTACGAGGTAGGTGGCTTTTTGCTTCTTGGTCACCAAACAAAGGTCTGACTGCGGGCGTTACCTTAGAAAACAAATTTCAGACGCCCCATGACCCATTTGAACCCCGGCGACTTAGCCCCGCATTTTGAAGCCCAAGACCAGCACGGAACCGACGTTTCCCTGAGCCAATTCGCCGGCCAAAAGGTGGTTCTTTACTTTTACCCCAAAGACGACACTCCGGGCTGCACGGCTGAGGCTTGCTCGTTTCGCGACGGCCAGTCGGAGCTCCAATCTGCGGGCTATGTGGTGCTTGGCGTGTCGCCCGACAGCGTGAAATCCCACGGCAAGTTCGCCAGCAAGTTTTCGCTCAACTTTTCGCTGCTCGCAGACCCCGAAAAGGTCATTTGCCAGGCCTACGGCGTGTGGGGCAAAAAGAAGTTTATGGGCCGTGAATACGATGGGGTGCACCGCGAAACGTTTGTCATTGGCGAAGACGGCCGGATCGAGCGCGTCATTACCCAAGTGGACACCAAAGAAGCCACCAAACAAATTCTCGCAGGGGCCTAAAAAGGGCGGATTTCTTATCAACCGCCGTTGCGGCAGCCGTGGCAAGCGCGTACTTTCGTTTAGCCGACGACTGCTCGTATGCGGCGCCCCTACTTTTGGCCTAAACCATTAATAATTAAGCACTATGAGTCAAGAACGCGAAGCCAAACTGAAGGCACTGCGCCTCACGATGGAGAAACTGGATAAAACCTACGGCAAAGGGGCGGTAATGCTCATGGGAGACAAGGCCGTCGAAGAAGTCGAAATCATCCCTTCGGGATCCCTCGGCCTCGACATTGCCCTCGGGATTGGCGGCTATCCGCGCGGCCGCGTGATCGAAATTTACGGCCCTGAATCGTCAGGTAAAACGACGCTGACCCTGCACGCCATTGCCGAAGTTCAGCGAAAGGGCGGAATTGCTGCCTTCATTGACGCGGAGCACGCCTTCGACCGTTTTTACGCGGAGAAGCTGGGCGTGAAGACCGAGGACCTCATCATTTCGCAGCCCGACAACGGTGAGCAGGCGCTGGAAATTGCCGACAACCTGATTCGCTCGGGCGCCATTGACCTGATCATTGTGGACTCGGTGGCCGCGCTGACCCCCAAGGCCGAAATCGAAGGGGAAATGGGAGACTCCAAAGTGGGACTGCACGCTCGCCTCATGTCTCAGGCGCTGCGCAAGCTCACGGCCACGATTTCAAAGACCAACTGTACCTGCGTGTTCATCAACCAGCTTCGCGAGAAGATTGGGGTGATGTTTGGCAATCCCGAGACGACGACCGGCGGCAACGCCCTGAAGTTTTATGCCTCGGTTCGCTTGGACATTCGCCGTTCCACGCAGATCAAGGACGGCGACGTAGCCGTGGGCAACCGGGTCAAGGTGAAAGTGGTGAAAAACAAGGTGGCGCCCCCGTTCCGAACGGCTGAATTTGACATTTTGTACGGAGAGGGCATCAGTAAAGTGGGCGAGATCATCGACCTGGGCGTTTCAACCGAAGTCATTTCGAAGAGCGGCAGCTGGTTCAGCTACGGCGACACCAAGTTGGGCCAAGGACGCGACGGCGTAAAAGCCATTTTGAAGGACAATCCCGAATTGTGTGAAGAAATTGAAAACCAGATTGTTGCGAAGCTTCCTACCGTATAGTCTTCTCGCGGTAGCCGCGATGGCCTGCAGTCCGTCCCCCGAATCCGAGGGGACGGCTGAGGACGCGCGCCTGGATTCGCTCAATGCCGTGCTCAAGGAAGAGCCCGAAAACGTTTCGGCTCTGGTGGCGCGCGCTGACTTTTACTTAGAAACCAAGAACTTTCCGTACGCCAAGATGGACGCCATGGCGGCGTTTACGGTCGACAGCACCAACCACGACGCCCTGCGCGTTTTGGGCGACGCGCACTACGTGAGCAACGAAACGAGGATTTCCCGAGACGCCTGGCTGCGCTGCGCCAAGCTCTTTCCCAAAGAAGTTGAGTGCCGGTTGAAGCTGGCCGAGCTCTACCAGGTGGTGATGGAGTACGAGAAGAGCATACAGGTGGTCGATGAGGTGCTGGCGCTTGATCCCAACAACGCGACGGCGTACTACATCAAGGGCATCAACATTAGGGACCACAAGCTCGACACCAACGTAGCCCTGGCCTACATCCAGAAGGCCATCGATTTGGATCCGAAGTACGAAGAGGCCCTCGACATGGCCGGCGTTCTGCATTCAGCCATGAACAGCCCGCTGGCGGTCAGCTACTTCGAGCGCTTGGCGGAACTGCGTCCAAACGACTTCAACGTGTACTACAAAGTGGGCATGTACCACCTCGGTACGCGAAACTGGAATTCCGCCATCGAGGCGTTTACCCAGGCGACCCAGCTGAACCCCAAGGACGCCGAGAGCTACTACAATTTGGGCTTCATTCACCTCGAGCTGCAGATGTACCGCGAGGCGCGTCAGTACTTTACCCAGAGTATTGAGGCACGCGCCGTGAACTACCGCGCGCACTACGCCCGGGCCTTTGTGATCGAGCGCTTGGGCGACCTCAAAGCCGCTGAGGCCGACTACCTCAAGGCGCTCGAATACAATCCTTCGCACGCCCCGTCTCAAGAGGGTTTAGGTCGCGTTCGCGCCGGCCTTGCGAGCTTTAACAACTGAGTTTATGGACCAACCCCAAGCAGCAAAGCGGCCCCACGCGATGGAGCGGCACGGAGATCTGCGCACCGACGAGTACTACTGGCTGAACGACCGAGAAAACCCCGAGGTGATTGCCTACCTCGAGGCAGAGAACGCCTACCGCGAGCACGAGATGCGCGGGCTCAACCCCTTGGTCGATGCGCTTTACGCCGAAATGACGGGGCGCTTGGATCCGAACGAGACCTCCCTGGCGGTCGAGATGGACGGATTCTGGTACCAATCCCGATTTGAGGAGGGCAAAGACTACCCGATTCACGTGCGGTTTGAAGGCTCTGAAACGGGTCCGGAGCACGTGGTGCTCGACGTGAACGCCCTTGCAGAGGGCCAGGCCTATTGCTCGGTTGCCTCGATGGTGATGACCCGAGACCATCGGCGCATGGCCTACGCCGTGGACTTCGTCAGCCGCCGGCAGTACACGCTGCGTTTTCGCGAGCTGCCTTCAGGCCAAGAGCATTCCCTTCAGATCCCCGACACGTCGGGGGCGTTTGCTTGGGCCGACGACGGGCAGACCTTTTTTTATGCCACCAAAGACCCCGTAACCCTCAGGGTCGACACGATTTGGAGGCATTCCCTGGCCGAGAATTCGGAGCCCGTGCGCGTCTTTCACGAGCGCGACGAGGCCTTCAGCTGCACGGTGTACCGCGGCAAATCCAAGCGCTTCATCATGGTGTCGACTTCAGCCACCAACGTAGACGAGGTCTGGTACCTCGACGCCGCTCGGCCGCAGGACGAACTGCGCTGCCTCCGGCCGCGGACGCCGGGCCTGGAATACTCCGCAAGCCACCACGGCACTTCGTGGTGGATTCGCAGCAACCTGGACGGGCGAACCAATTTCGCCCTGTTTGAGGCGCCGCTGGACCGGCCGCAGGCATGGGTCGAGGTGATCGCCCACCGCAGCGAGGTGCTGCTCGAGGGCATTGACCTGTTTGACGACTACCTGGTCCGCGAAGAACGGGAGCAAGGCCTGCTGCGCATCGTCGTGCGGCCCTGGGACGAATCCGCCCACGGCCCGGAGTACGCGATTTCGATGCCCGAAGAAACCTACACGCTGTACACCGCCTCGAACCCCTCTACGGCGACTTCCATCCTTCGGTTCGTGTATACCTCGCTGACCACGCCGGCTACGACCTACGATTTTAACATGGCCACGCGCGAGCGAACCGTCAAAAAGGTGCAGAATGTGGTGGGAGGTTACGACCCCAGCCGGTTCGTGACGCGTCGCTTGTGGGCCACCTCCCGAGACGGAACGCGTGTTCCCTTGAGTTGGGTGGGGCCGGCAAACCCTTCGGGCGCGGTTCCCACGTTGCTGTACGGCTACGGCGCCTACGGGATTACCGTCGATCCCGCATTCAGCATCGCGCGTTTGAGTCTTCTCGAGCGCGGAATGGCCTACGCGATTGCGCACGTTCGGGGCGGAGAATACCTCGGGCGATCCTGGTACGAGCACGGCCGCATGGAGCACAAGCAAAACACCTTCAGCGACTTCATTGCCTGCGGGGAAATGCTGCGTGCCGAAGGTTGGGCGTCGCAGTTGTTTGCCATGGGCGGAAGCGCCGGCGGACTCCTCATGGGGGCGGTCATCAACCAACGCCCCGACCTGTGGTCGGGAGTCATTGCCGCCGTGCCGTTCGTCGACGTCGTGACCACCATGCTCGACGACCGGATTCCGCTCACCACGGGTGAATACGACGAGTGGGGCAATCCCAACGAGCCCGAGGCGTACGCCCGAATGAAGGCCTATTCCCCCTACGACAACGTGGCGGCCCAGGATTACCCTCCGCTCCTGGTTACCACCGGGTTGCACGACAGCCAGGTGCAGTACTTTGAGCCGGCTAAGTGGGTCGCCCGGCTGCGGGATCGCCGTACCAACAACGCCCCACTGTACCTGTACTGCAACATGGACACCGGCCACGGCGGGGCCAGCGGACGCTACGCTTCGTACCGCGAAACGGCCATGGAGTACGCGTTTTTCTTGGGCCTAGTCGAAGCGAAGTAGGCCGCGTTCGCGGACCTGCTGGTCGAGCAACGCAAGGGCGCCCCGCTGGCGGTTCGCCCAGTCGGCGTTGGCGGGCTGTCGTTCGATGCGGTCCAGCCAGTTCAGGGCCTCCGCGAGGGTGGTGACGGTCTGCGCCACGCCGTCGCGCAGGGCATCTGAGGCTTCCCAATGGCGGCCGAGTTGGGGGCCAAACGCCACCGGAATTCCCCACGAAAGGGGCTCGAGGATGTTGTGCAGGCCTTGCATGAAGGCGCCGCCGACGAAGGCGGCTTGGGCGCAACCGTACATGCCAAAAAGTCCCCCCAGTTGGTCGACCAGGACTACGCGGGCTTCCTCGAGCTGTTCGTCGCGGTAGTTCGGCCACTCGCTGCTGGTCAGGGCGGGCAAGGGCAGTTTAGCCCGGAGTTCTTCAGCCCGCGAGGGGTCGTGGGGGGCAAAGACGAACTTCCAGTGGGTGCGTCGCAGGAGCACGGGCAGCCAAAGGGCCTCGTCTTCGGGCCAAGTGGACCCCAGAACGAGGACGGGGCGTAGGTCGGCGAAGCGGGACCAGCGCGGGGGTGGGCCTTCTCCGCGCGCGATGCGCGCGGCGGCGGCGTCCAGGCGGCCGTCGCCCAGCACGAGGGCGTTGAGGCCCGCCCGCAGGGCGGGGGCGAGGCCCGAGGGATGCTGGAGGCCCACAAAGGCCGCCCGGCGCAGCAGGCGGCGGTCCAGAATTCCCCAAGGCGACCACCAGCGGTGGGTCGCGGGAACGTGGGCAAAAGCCACCGCAAACGGCAGTCCCGCGCGGTCCGCCTCGCGGACCATCGTCGGCCAAAGGTCGGTTTGCAGCACGAGGAGGGCACCGGGCTGGGTTCGCTCGATAAACCGACGCACGTAGGGATTGAAGTCCGGCGGAACCAAGCACGCTTCGACGCCGGCAGGCGGGCTGTAGCGGGCCCATCCGCGGAGTCCGCTCGGCGAAAAAAACGTCACGAGTACGCGTTTGCCCGAGGCGGTCCACTGGCGAACCAGAGGCTCGAGCATCCAGTACTCGCCCCAGGAAGCTCCATGGATCCACAGATCAAACGGCCCTTCGGGGGCGGGAATCAGCCGTCCGGTCCACCAAGCGCGGGCGGCGCGGTGGCCTGCGAGCGCGGCGGCATGGCTCACCGCTCCAAACAGGACTCCGGGGAGGCTCACTGGTAGTAGCGCACCCTGGGTTGGTTGGGCGCGGATTCGGTTGCGGTACTCAGTTTTCCGCCCAGCGGGAGGAACCAGCTGAGCTCGGCGCCCACAAACGCGTCCCACTGCGGGGTGGGCGAGGGCGGATTCGCTCCGTAGTGGGTGCCTCGAACGTCGTGCGTTTGCGCCACACCGGCCCGCACTGCGAGGCTAAAGTTGACCACGTCTTCGGGGTCGGCGTGGCTGTAGCGCAGGGCCGCTTGAACTCCGAGGCCTTGCCGCATGCGGTCCAGGCCGTACACGTAGGGCTTGGTGAGCAGCGGAACCCCGCCCGAGTTGTTGAACCAAATTCGGTGGTTCAGGGCGTCGAGGCCCGCCTCGGCGGCGAGCGAATGGCCGCGGCTCATCCAAAGGCGGTGGCCGTACCCCAAGGCGGCGCTGCTTCCGCGGCCTTCCAGGCGAATCAGGGCCGGACTGCCGTCGTTGCCCATGATGTAGCCGTCTTCGTTCATCAAAAAGCCCAGGATTTCGTTGGTGTTCCGCACGCCGCCGCCAAACCGTGCCCCGTACTCGGCCCAAACGTAGGCCCGCGCGTTCAGGCTGACGTCGCCCCGCACGCGGAGCTTGGCGCTGTTGCCGTAGTCTTCCCGCCACGCGCCCAGGGGTACTTCAATGCTCGGCGCGACGTGGATTCGGACCCTCGGGATCTCTTGCCCCTGAAGACCCGTTCCGCACCCCAAGCAGGCGGCGAACCAAAGTGCAGATAAAATGCGCATGCCGCTAAGGTAGCGCACGGCCACGGCCTATGCCACGGCCGCGGCATGGGTTACCTTTGCGGACTATGGCCCAGCACCTGCCGTTTGACCCGCCGATCCCGATGGTTGACCTCGTCGGGCAGCACGCGCGCATCCAATCCGACCTCGACCAAGCCCTGCTCCGCGCGAGCCACGAGGCCGCCTACATTCAGGGGCCCGACGTCGCCGCCTTCGCCACCGAGCTCAGCGCCTACCTCGGCGAGGGCGTGCACACCATTCCCTGTGCCAACGGAACCGACGCCCTTCAAATTGCGCTCATGGCTCTCGGACTGCAGCCCGGAGACGAAGTAATCACGGCTACGTTTACCTACGTGGCTACCGCTGAGGTGATTGCGCTCCTCGGCCTCACGCCGGTGCTCGTGGACGTGGACGCCGACACCTTTGCGCTCGACCTCGACCAAGTCCGTGCCGCCGTCACGCCGCGGACCAAGGCCATTGTGCCCGTGCACTTGTACGGCCAGGGCGTCGACATGGAGTCGCTGCTCGCCCTCGCCGCCGAGCGCGGAATCCCCGTGGTCGAAGACACCGCTCAGGCCCTCGGCGCCCGCTACACCTACAGCGACGGCCGAACGCTGGCCCTCGGCACCCTCGGAACCATTGGCTGCACGAGCTTTTTTCCGTCCAAAAACCTCGGTTGCATGGGCGACGGGGGCGCGGTGTTCACCCGCGACGCGGCCCTCGCCGAGCGCATCAAAATGATGGCCAACCACGGTCAAAAAGTCAAGTACCGCCACGACGTGGTGGGCTGCAACAGCCGACTGGACACGCTGCAGGCGGCGATTTTGAGGGTCAAGCTCCGCCACCTCGACAGCTACGCGGCGGCGCGCCAGGAGGCTGCGGCCCGCTACGACGCCGGGCTCAACGGCCTCGCCGGCGTGCAGACCCCCGTGCGCCGCGCCGAGTCCACCCACGTCTTCCACCAGTACACCCTTCGCGTGGCAGACGGCCGACGCGACGCCCTGGCGGCCCACCTCAAAGCCGACGGCATCCCGTCGATGATCTACTACCCCCTGCCGCTGCACCGCCAGCTGGCCTACCAGTCGCCGCGCTACCCCGACGGAAGCTTCCCGGTAGCCGAACAGCTCTGCGCCGAAGTCCTCTCGCTCCCGATGCACACCGAGCTGAGCGCCGCCACCCAAGACCTCATAATCCAATCCATCCAAACCTTTTTCGCGAAATGAAAATTACCGTTGTAGGAACCGGCTACGTCGGCCTCGTCACCGGAGCCTGCCTGAGCGACGTCGGCATGGACGTCACCTGCGTGGACGTCAACGAAACCAAAATCGCCAACCTCCACAAGGGCATTTTGCCGATCTACGAGCCGGGCTTGGACGCCATTGTCGCGCGCAACGTCGCGGCGGGCCGCCTGCATTTCTCGACGGACCTTGCTCAATCGATTCAGGGTTCTGAGGCCGCCTTCATCGCGGTGGGCACGCCTCCGGGCGAAGACGGCAGCGCCGACCTGCAGTACGTGCTGGCGGTGGCCGACGGCATTGGCCGCACCATGACCGACTACCTCGTGGTCATTACCAAGAGCACGGTGCCCGTGGGTACTGCTGAAAAGGTGCGCGGAGCCCTGCGGGCGGCCCTCGACGCGCGCCAATCCGACCTCAACTTCGACGTCGCCTCCAACCCCGAGTTCCTCAAAGAAGGCGCCGCCATCGACGACTTCATGAAGCCCGACCGCATCGTCTGCGGCGTCGAATCCGAGCGCGCCCAAGACGTCCTGGCCCGCCTCTACAAGCCCTTCACCCTCAACGGCCACCCGGTGCTCTTCATGGACATTCCGTCCGCCGAAATGACCAAGTACGCCGCCAACGCCATGCTGGCCACCAAGATTTCGTTCATGAACGACATCGCCAACCTCTGCGAAATCATGGGGGCCGACGTCAACCAGGTCCGCAAAGGGATCGGCAGCGATCCGCGCATCGGAACCAAATTCATCTACCCCGGCATTGGCTACGGCGGAAGCTGCTTCCCCAAAGACGTCAAGGCCTTGGCCCGCACGGCCAAGGAGCAGGGCTACACCATGCGCATTCTCGAAGCCGTCGAGGCCGTCAACGACGCCCAAAAGAGCGTGATGGTCACCAAAATCAAGGCCCACTTCGGCAGCGACCTGCGCGGCAAGCACTTCGCCTTCTGGGGCCTGAGCTTCAAGCCGCAGACCGACGACATGCGCGAGGCGCCTTCGGTCGTCATCGCCGAGGCACTCCTGGTCCTCGGAGCCACTGTGACCGCCTACGACCCCGTCGCCATGGAGGAGGCCAAGCACCAGCTTCAGGACCGCATCAGCTACGCCGCCGACGCTTACCAGGCCCTTACGGGCGCTGACGCCCTGCTGCTGATCACCGAGTGGAGCGAGTTCCGCGTGCCCAACTGGTCGCGCGTCAAGGACGCCCTGCGCCAGCCCGTGGTGTTCGACGGCCGCAACATTTACAGCGGAACCGAACTGCGCGCCCTCGGCTTCACCTATTCCGGAATCGGCGTCCACTAAGCCCTCAGTTATGCCCCGCATTCTCATTACCGGCGCGGCCGGATTCCTCGGATCGCACCTCTGCGACCGCTTCATCGCCGAAGGCTACGAGGTCGTCGCCATGGACAACCTGATCACCGGCGACCTGCGCAACCTCGAGCACCTTCAGGCGCTTCCGCAGTTTTCGTTCGTGCACCACGACGTCAGCACCCACATTCACCTCAACGGTCCGCTCGACTACATTCTGCACTTTGCGTCGCCGGCCTCGCCGATCGACTACCTGAAGATTCCGATTCAAACGCTTAAAGTGGGTTCGCTCGGAACCCACAACTGCCTCGGCCTGGCCCTCGCCAAAAAGGCCCGCATCCTGGTGGCCTCGACCTCTGAAGTCTACGGCGACCCGCTGGTGCACCCGCAAACCGAGGAATACTGGGGCAACGTCAACCCCATCGGGCCCCGCGGCGTGTACGACGAGGCCAAGCGCTTTCAAGAGGCCCTCACGATGGCCTACCACACCTACCACGGTTTGGAGACGCGCATCATCCGCATCTTCAATACCTACGGACCCCGCATGCGCCTGAACGACGGACGCGTGCTGCCCGCCTTCATCGGCCAGGCCCTGCGCGGCGAAGACCTCACGGTCTTTGGCGACGGAAGCCAAACCCGCAGCTTCTGCTACGTCGACGACCTCGTCGAGGGCATCTACCGCCTGCTGCTGAGCGACTACCCGTACCCCGTCAACATCGGCAATCCCGACGAGATCACCATCCTTCAGTTTGCCGAAGAGATCATCAAGCTCACCGGAACCGACCAAAAAATCGTCCACCAGCCCCTGCCCAAAGACGACCCCACCCAGCGCCAGCCCGACATCACCAAGGCCCGCGAGATCCTCGGTTGGGAACCCAAGGTCAGCCGCGCCGAGGGCTTGAAGATCACCTACGACGCGTTCCGCAACCTGCCCGACGACCTGCTCTACAAGCAGGAGCACCGCGACTTCAAAGCCTACAGCAAATGAAGACCGTCCTCGTCACCGGAGGCCTCGGCTACATCGGCTCGCACACCGCCTGCGACCTCATCGCCCGCGGCCACCGCGTAGTCCTCGCCGACAACCTCAACAACACCCGCGCCGAGGTCCTCGACGGCATCGAGGCCATTTCGGGCGTCCGTCCCGAGTGGGTGCAGGTCGACCTGGCCGACCGCAGCGCCACCGAGGCCTTTTTGGCGGGCCGCTCCTTCGACGGAATCATTCACTTCGCCGCCCACAAAGCAGTAGGGGAGAGCGTCGCCGAGCCCATTGCCTACTACCGCAACAACTTCGACTCGCTGCTCAACCTGCTCGACTACCAGCGCGCCCATCCCCAGTGCGGACTCATTTTCAGCTCGTCCTGCACCGTCTACGGCCAGGCAGACGCGCTGCCCATTCCCGAGTCGGCCCCCATCAAGCCCGCGGAATCGCCCTACGGCAACACCAAGCAGGTGGGCGAAGAAATCCTGCGCGACGCCGTGCGCGCCTTCGGCCTCCAGGTCATTGCCCTGCGCTACTTCAACCCCATCGGCGCCCATTCGTCGGCCCGCATCGGCGAGCTTCCGCTCGGGGTTCCCCAGAACTTGGTGCCCTTCATCACCCAGAGTGCGGCGGGCTTGCGCGGACCCCTTCAGGTCTACGGCAACGACTACCCAACCCGCGACGGAACCGCCATTCGCGACTACATCCACGTCGTGGACCTCGCCGCCGCCCACGTGGTGGCCCTCGAGCGCATCTTCAACGGCTCCATGGCCGAAGCGTTTGAAGTGTTTAACCTCGGAACCGGCGAAGGCTCCACCGTCCTCGAAGTCATTCAGTCCTTCGAGCGCGCCACCGGCGCCGCCCTGCAGTGGAGCTTCGCCCCCCGCCGCGCAGGAGACGTCATCGCCGCCTACGCCGACACCCGCCGCGCCACCGAGGTCCTCGGATGGACCGCCCAAAAAACCCTCGACGAGGCCATGGCCGACGCGTGGAGGTGGCAGTTGAGCCTTAACCGCTAGTTGCTCGTTGCGGGCAGCTAGTTGCCAAACAACTCCTTCGTACTTTAGAGGAATGCGACCCTTTTTTGTTCTGCTCCTCGCAAGCACGCTCTCGGCGCTGGCCCAGCCCGTGAAGTTTGCCCTTCCGCGCACCCACCAGTTCCGCATGGACGCGGTGCAGCCCGCGCTTGACCTGCGCGTGACCCACCTCGAAGCGCCCGACGGCTTCTCCAAAGCCGCCCAACTCAACGCCCTCAAGGCGGAGCATGCCCAGCGCTTCGGGATGGCCGCCGACGCCGACGCCGACCCGACGTCCGCCTACAAAACCATGGCGGCTGAGCCCCTGGTGCGCGACCAGCTCAGCATGAAGCGCGTGTTTACCATCAACGGGTCGCAAGTGCCCATTCCCGGCGGAACCCCCAACGACAACACGGTAGCCTACGGCGATTCCGTAGTGCTCACCGCCGTCAACAGCGTCCTGTGGGGCTGGGACCTCCGGGCCGACACCTTTCTCTTTCCGCAGCAGTTCATTCCGCTCATCGCCGCCTCGGGCGTGCAAACCACCGCCTACCCGAGCGACCCGCGCTTGCTCTACGACCCCGTAGCCGAACGCTGGGTGCTGCTCTTTTTTGTCGGAAACACCCCCGCCACCAGCCAAATCGTCGTCTGCTTCAGCCAATCCAAAGACCCGAACGCGGGCTGGAACACCTACACGCTCCCCGGAAACCCCCTCAACAACAACCGCTGGAGCGACTTTCCGTCCATGGCCTTTACCGACGACAAGCTTGTCATGTCCATCAACCTGATCGTGCCCAACGTCAGCTGGCAGGTCGGATTTGACGGAACCGTCATTTGGGAAATGGACAAGGCCGCCGGCTACGCGGGGGCGACCACCCTCCCGGCCGAACTGCACCACGGCTTTGCCACCAACGGACGCTGGATTCGCAACCTCGTCGCCGTCACCGGCTGGGACGGCTACACCTCCAAGCCCATGTGGGCCAGCAACCGCAATTTTGACGCCCAGAACGACACGGCGTTTTTCTTGACCCGCGCCGACAGCGCCGTGGGCGGAACCCATTCCTACCAAATCCACGTGCTGCGCGCCAGCCAGCCCTACGGCCTTCCGCCCAACGGACGCCAGCCCTCGACGCCCGTCGCCGACCCCACCAAGGGGCTTCAGACCAACGACGCGCGCTGGCTGGGAGCCCAGGAGCTCCCCGACGGCAGCGTGCACCTGGTGAGCACCACCCGCGACTTCGCCACCCAACGCTCGGCCATTTACCACGCGCGCATTCCCTCGGGCGCCCAGCCCGATACCCTGCTCGGCCACGTCATTGGCGATCCCGTGCGCTACTTCGGCTACCCCAACCTCACCTGGGTGGGCAACGAAGGCTGCGACGGCGAACTTCTCATCGGCTTTAACCACGTCTCCCCGTCCCACTTCGCCGGCTACTCGGCCGTGTACTTCGGCAACGACGGCAGCTACAGCAACGTCGTTTCGCTCAAGTCGGGCTTGGGCAACGTGAGCAAACTGGGCGGAGCCGAGCGCTGGGGCGACTACTTCGGCATCCAGCACGACTACGCCCAGCCGGGCCGCGCTTGGTTGGCCGGATTTTATGCCCTCGGCAACGGCGGCAACGGAACCTGGCTGCACCTCTTGGAATCACCCGACTCGACCGCCCTGAGCGTGCAGCTCCTCGCCGGCGGCCAGGGCTGCGAACGCTTCGCCACGGCAACGCCCACCGGAGGCGGATCCTTCACCTACCTCTGGAGCGACGGCAGCTCCGCCCCCCAGAGCGGAACGGCCTGCGGCGGCGACACCCTGTACGTGCGGGTGACCGACGCCCGGGGATGCAGCTACGACGCCTCCATCGTGCTTCCCATGACCGACGCCCCCGCGCCGCTGCTGTTTCCCAATCCCTCGACCAGCGAGGTCTTTGCCCTTATTGACGCGCCCGGCAAGGGAATCATTGACTTTGAAGTGTTTGACGCGGGCGGAGCCAAGGTCGAGCACGCACGGGCCCAAGTCCGCGCCGGACGCAACGAGATTTATGCCTGGCTTGGGCACCTGCCGCGCGGAACATATTGGGTACGAATCGGCTTTTGGCACGAGGCCGCCGACCAGGCCGAAGCCCTAATTTTGCACCGCCAAACCCTCATTATCGCCCCCTGATGCCCACAGTCCTCATTACCGGCGGAGCCGGATTCATCGGCTCGCACGTCGTGCGCCGCTTCGTGCAGCGCTACCCCCAGACCACGGTCGTCAACGTCGACGCGCTGACCTACGCCGGCAACCTGGAGAACCTCGCCGACGTTGACCAGGCCCCCAACTACCGCTTTGAGCGGGTCGACATCCGCGACGCCGCCGCCGTTCAGGACCTCGTCGACCGCTACCAGCCCGACGGCATCATCCACCTCGCGGCCGAGAGCCACGTGGACCGCTCCATCACCGACCCCATGGCCTTCGTCGAGACCAACGTCATCGGCACGGTCAACCTGCTCAACGCCGCCCGCAGCGCGTGGGCCGGAGCCATGCAGGGCAAGCGCTTCTACCACATTTCGACCGACGAAGTATTCGGAGCCCTTGGCGCCGAAGGCTTCTTCACCGAAGAGACCCCCTACAGCCCCAACAGCCCCTACAGTGCCTCCAAGGCCAGCAGCGACCACTTTGTGCGCGCCTACCACGAGACCTACGGCTTGCCAATTGTCATCTCGAACTGCTCCAACAACTACGGGCCGAACCACTTCCCCGAGAAGCTGATTCCGCTCATGATCCACAACATCATCGAGGGCAAGCCCCTGCCGGTCTACGGCGACGGCAAGTACACGCGCGACTGGCTCTACGTCAAGGACCACGCCTCTGCCATTGACACTGTTTTCCACGACGGACGCAACGGCGAGACCTACTGCATCGGCGGATGGAACGGGTGGCAAAACATCGACCTCGTGCACCTGCTCTGCCGCACGATGGACGCCAAGCTCGGCCGCCCCGAGGGCGACAGCGCCCAACTCATCACCTTCGTCAAGGACCGCCCGGGCCACGACAAGCGCTACGCCATCGACGCCACCAAAATCCACCGCGAACTCGGCTGGAAGCCGTCGGTGACCTTCGAGCAGGGCCTCAGCGAAACCATCGACTGGTACCTCTCCAACGAGACCTGGCTGCGCAACGTCACCAGCGGAGCCTACCTCGACTACTACAGCGCCCAGTACGGAGCCTGACCGCCCGCATGACTGAGGTTCTAGCCGTCATTCCGGCCCGCTACGCCAGCACCCGCCTTCCGGGCAAACCCTTGGCGGACCTCGCCGGCAAGCCCATGATCCAGCACGTCTGGGAACGCGTTTCGGCCGTCCTTCCCGCCGTCGTAGCCACCGACGACGCCCGCATCGCCGACGCCGTCTTTGCCTTCGGAGGCCGCGTGCGCATGACCTCGCCCGACTGCCCCAACGGAACCGCCCGAACCGCCGAAGTCCTCGCCCACTGGGAAGGTCCGCGCCCCGAAATCGTCCTCAACGTCCAAGGCGACGAGCCCCTCGTGCAGGCCCACGACCTCGAAACCCTCGTGCGCCTCATGCGCCGCCCTGAGGTCCGCATCGGAACCCTCGTGACGCCCGCCCGCGCTGCCGACCTGTCTTCTCCCAACAACTGCTTTGTGCAGCGCCTGCCCGACGGCCTGTGCACCCACTTCAGCCGAAGCCCCGAGTGCTGCAGCATCCAAGCCTGGCGCCATGTGGGCATGTACGGATTCCGCGCCGACGTCCTGCCCCAGCTCGTCGCCTTGCAGCCGACCCCCGGCGAACTCCGCGAGCGCCTCGAGCAGCTGCGCTGGCACGAATCCGGATTCCCCATCTACAGCGCCGAAGTGGCCGCCGCCGGAATCGGCGTGGACAGTCCCGAGGACTTGGCGTACGTTAGGGAGTTGCTGGCAGCCCGTAGCTAGTTATGGGCACCAACTTCAACACTGCCCTAGGTACCAATTCGCCAACAGCCTCGGTTACCCAACCTCTTTTATTCGGTTATAACCGGATTTTACTTTTTTTCAAAATCGCGGAATCCGTTAAGTATATGAAATACAGAAAATTAGCATAAATACCCGTTCGGGGAGTATTTAGCAGTACGGAACCCATGACCAACGAGCCAATCTCAGCTATGCTCAGCTAAATCAGTTAGCGGAGCTTGCGCGCCACCATAATCCCGTCCCTAAACGGCAAAAGCTGGTGCTCCACCCGCGGGTCGGCGGCCACGTGCGCATTGTAGGCGCGCAGCGCATCGGTTTCGTGGTCGTGCACGCTGGGGTCGGCTACTTTGCCGCTCCACAGCACGTTGTCGGCGAGAATAAGTCCGCCCGGACGCACCCGGTCCACCACCATTTCGTAGTAGGTGAGGTAGTTCTCCTTATCGGCATCCAAAAAGACGAGGTCCCAGGTTTCGTCGAACTGCGGAATCAGCTCGCGCGCGTCGCCCACCCTGAAATCCAGCTGCGCAGCATACGGCGAGTCGGCAAAATACCCGCGCACCCGAGTCTCTAGCTCGGCGTTCACGTCCAGGGTCACCAAACGGCCGTCGGGCAAAAGGCCTTCGGCCATGCACAGCGCGGAATACCCCGTGTAGGTCCCCACCTCCAAAATGCGGCGCGGACCCACCATTTTGCTGATCAGGCTCAAAAACCGACCCTGCTGGTGCCCGCTGCACATGCGCGGCATCAGCACCTGCTGCCAGGTTTCGCGCTCAATTCGCTCGAGCAGGGGCGAGGGGGGCGCCGTAAAAAGTCCGGCGTAGTCGTCGATTTCGGGAGGCAAAAATTCCATGGGCCGTTACTCAGAAAGCGTCCCAAGGTAGCGCAAACGGCTGATCCCCGCGGGATCAAACATGCGTTCAGCGACGTCCCGCAGCTGCGCCACCGTCAGCGAATTCACCTTGGTCACCAGTTCGTCAAAGCGGTCGATTCGGTCGTACACCAACAGCGACTTGCCCAGCCCGGTCATCAGGCCCTGTCCGCTCTCTTGGGCCAGCGCCATCTGCCCCAGCAGCTGCAGCTTGGCCTGCTCTAAGGCACGCGGAGTCAGACCCTGTCGAAGCGCTTCCAGCTCCTTGCGAATCAGCCGTTCGGCGCGGTCGACCGTCTCGAGGTCGGTGCCCGCATAAACGCCCCAATGCCCGCCGTCGGCGTAGGCGTTGATGAAGCTTTCGATCTGGTACGCGATGCCGTGGCGCTCGCGAATGTTCATATTCAACCGGCTGTTCATGGCGGGACCGCCAAGCACGTTGTTCAGCAAAACGGCCGCCGTGTAGTCGTCCTCGTGCACCGACGGAGCCTCTCCGCCCAGCACCAAATGACTCTGGTTGATCTCCTTGTGCACGCTGACGTCGAAGCGCGCGGGCTTGGGCGCGACCACGCGCAGGGGCGCGGAGCCTCCGGCGGTCCAGGTTCCGCCAAATTCCTCGGCGAGCCGCGCGAAGCGGGCCACCGAAATTCCGCCCACCGAACTCAGCACCGCATGCTCGGGCCGGTACAGCGCCCCGATGAAGCGAAGCACGTCGGAACGCTCAAAGCGCGAAACCGTCTCGCGGCGACCCAAAATGTTCATTCCCAGCGGATGGTCGGGGTAGAGCAGCGCGTCAAACTCGTCAAACAGCGCCTCCGAAGGATTGTCTTTGTAGCCGTCCATCTCGTCGAGAATCACCTCGCGCTCCTTGGGCACCTCGCGCTCCGGAATCGACGCGTGCTGGACAATGTCAAACAGCAGCTCCATGGCGCGGCGGTAGTGCTCCACCATAAAGCTGGCGTACAGCAGGGTGTCTTCCTTGCCCGTGTAGGCGTTTAACTCGCCGCCCACGCCTTCCAAACGGCTCAGCACGTGAAACGCTTTGCGGCGGGCCGTGCCCTTAAAAATCAAGTGCTCGGTAAAGTGGGCGAGCCCCTCGTCGTCGCGGGTTTCGTCGCGAGAACCCGCCTTGAGGTGCAGTCCAATGTGGCCCGTGGGCGACGCGGTGGGCTGGTGCACCCAACGCAGGCCGTTGGGAAGGGTGGCGACCACAAAGTCGGGTCGGCTCGGCGCTCCCATGCTACAAACTCGGTGGGGTAACGGGGCCTTGAAAGGACGCTACGGTGCGCAGCAGCGTGCGAAAGGCGAGGGCTTTTTGGCCAAACTTCGCGGCGGACTTGGCCTGAAGCCCCGGCGCATGAAGCTGCTGGTAGAGCTGCAGGTCTTCAGGGTCGCGAAAGCGGTACTGCGCCGCATAGGTCGTGCCGCTGTCGCCCTCCACCAGAACCTCGTGCAGGGTGGCGTCGACAAACATCCCGGTGGCGAGCACCTCGGGAATGT
>JACCDH010884086.1_pt1 | contig 120113 bp, 106 predicted proteins | sample 7442481 | NCBI WGS metagenome assembly JACCDH01 (sample SAMN15323433, study PRJNA562643) | freshwater metagenome | isolation source: river surface water | place: USA:Blue River Watershed | collected 2017-08-15 | reverse complement strand
GCCGACGTTGGCGCCGCCATCAATGGCGGCGGTGGTGTGAGGCGCAGCGGCGCGATGTAGCTGCTGCTTGGTGCGGGCGCAGGCATTGGCGAAACCGTACGCGGCGGCACCGTTATCGTTGACTGAGTAGAAGGCATGGGCGCAGGTGCTGCGGCAGGCAGCATGGAAGGCTCTTGCGCGGCGTCGCGCACCAGCTGGTCTTTGGCCTGCACGGCTTGGCTGCGCGATTGCTCGAGGTCGCGACGCGCATCGTTCAGGCGGGCTGCACCGTCGTTGCTAGGATAGGGCGGCACATGCATCAACCCGCTGGCAGCAGCGGTTTGGAATGGCATATTCTCAAGCGGTGTTTGGCGAATGATTTCGCTGTTCACCGGACGTACTGTGCTGGCTTGCGCGTTCGGCGATTTCAGCACCAGCGAAGGTGTGGACGCGCCCGAAAGGGATTGGTTTGCTTTCGCTTGCACCACAGGATCGACCGGCGGGAACGGCGAGTTACGCAGCGCGGGCGACGTGGAAGTCACTTCCGTAGCCGGCGGTAAATTGGTGGCGGAAACAGCGGTGACCGGCGCTGCGGTTGGCACGGCCGCGAGCGGCGCTTGCATCTCGGGCGCGCGGGTGTCGGAGGTGGGTTTCACCGCGTTCATGACGGGCTGGTGACGCTGCCCCGTGACGTTGTTGTAACGTGGCGCGTTTGGATCATCCGGAATCAGGTAGGTACAGGCGGAGAGGCTGCCAAGTAACAAAGAAGCGCACACAGCGCGAAGCGACAAATGAGAGTACGTCATGGCCTGTCCGATGGTTGATTTTGTTTTTACAGCGTTTTTTCCCGTTTTCTACGAAACGTTGAAACAAGCTAACGGTGCATTACGCATTTGTCCAGCGCACCCATATGGGGCTGTGAATAGTCTGCGCCACAACGCCTGATTGCATTCGCGGCGGATTTGGGGTAGCAAGCGGCCATGGCCAAAACCCTACAGAAAAAGAAAGCCCCCGTGCGCCGCACGAAGGCCGCCACCACACGCCCAAAACCGCGCACAGCTGCACCCCAAAAAGCGAAACCAACGCCGCACACCGCGCAGCCCCGCATGGCCGAGACGCAAGCACCGCAAGTCTCGCCAGAGAAGTTTGCAGAGAATATGGCCGCAGCCGCCGACCTGTGGCAGCGCATTATGCAAACCAGCGCGGCGAAATCCCTCGCCAAGCCTGCCACGATGGGCCACACCGACCCTGCCACCATGGCGGAATCGCTGATGCATGCTGCGCGGCATATTTCGGTGGACCCGCAAAAACTGGTGAATGCGCAGCTTGGGCTGGTGAACGAACATCTTAAATTATGGCAGTGGTGGACGGGCAAAATGCTGGGCCGCGAAGACGGCGCCTATGTGGAGCCCGCCCCGCGCGACCGCCGCTTTGCCGATGCATCATGGAACGCTGGCGCTGCGGACTACATTAAACAGAACTACCTTGTGAATGCGCGCTGGCTGGAAAATCTCGTTGCCGATATCGACGGGGTGGACGATCAAACGCAGCGCAAACTGAGCTTCTACACCAAGCAGCTGATCGACGCCGTTTCGCCCAGCAACAACGCAATGACCAACCCGCAAGTGCTGCGCACGATGATTGAAACCAACGGCGAAAGCGTGGTGCGCGGCCTGACGCACCTGCTGCATGATTTGGAGAAAGACGGCGACAGCTTCCGCATCTCGATGACGGATGAGGAAGCCTTTACGCTTGGCGTGAACATCGCCGCCTCCAAAGGCTCGGTGGTCTATGAAAACGATTTGATGCAGCTGATTCAATACGCCCCCACCACCAAGCAGGTGTATGAGGTGCCGCTGCTGCTGACCCCTGCGTGGATCAATAAATACTACATCCTCGACCTGACGGAGGAACGCTCCTGCGTGCGCGCGCTCACCGAAATGGGCTACACCGTGTTCGTGATTTCGTGGGTGAACCCCGACGAAAAACTTGGCCGCAAAAACTTCGAGAATTATCTGCAAGAAGGCCCCCTCACCGCGCTGGATGTGATTGAGAACATCACCAAATCCAAGAAAACCGCGCTGGTGGGCTATTGCCTTGGCGGCACACTGACCGCCATCACCCTTGCCTATCTGCGCGCCAACAAAGAAGACCACCGCATCGCCTCCGCTACTTATCTCACGACGCTGGTGGACTTCACGGAAGTGGGCGACATGTCGGTATTCATCGACGATACGCAACTGGAAGCGCTGGAAGGCCGAATGAAATCGCGCGGCTATCTCGAAGCGTCGGAGATGGCGACGACGTTTAATATGCTGCGCAGCAACGAGCTGATCTGGTCGTTCGTGGTGAATAATTATTTGCTGGGCAAACCGCTGCACCCGTTTGATTTGCTTTACTGGAATGCAGATGCGACACGCATGCCTTCTACCATGCACGCATTCTACCTGCGCAACATGTATCAGCAGAACAAGCTGATTCAGCCAAACGCGCTAACTTTGCTCGACACCCCCATCAACCTCAGCAAAATTACCACCCCGACCTATATTCTTGCCACGCGCGAAGACCATATTGCGCCGTGGAAATCCTGCTATGTCGCCAGCCAAACCTATGACGGCGACTGCACCTTTACGCTCTCGGATTCAGGGCATATTGCAGGCGTAATCAACCCACCCAGCAAACAGAAATATTGCTACTGGACCAACAGCACCCTGAGCCCAAAACCCGATGATTGGTTCGCCGGCGCTAAGGAACATGCAGGCAGTTGGTGGCCGCATTGGCATGCATGGCAACAAACCCGTGTGGGCAAAAAAGTCCCCGCCCGCAAACTCGGCAATGCCCGCTACAAACCGATTGAACCTGCCCCCGGGCGCTATGCGCGGGTAAAAACTTAGAAGCGCTGAATCAGAAATAGTCTTATCGCGTGGTCTGGTGCGGCATCGGAATAGCCGTAGCGATAGCCCAGATCATAATTCAATGCCTCGGTCAGCGGCCCTTGCAAGATAGGCCCTACCTCATGCTGCTGGGTGCGAAATCCGTCGGTCGTGCGTAGATTTCCGAAATTGCTGAAATTCTCGATGCCGACGCGGTGGCCACCGCCATACCCATAACTCACCTGTGCGCGCGTATCCACAAGCATGCCCGCCGTGCTGCCCTGCCCCATTTCCCACCCAAGAATCTGGTTGAAGCGAAGATCCCAGTTACCATAAGGCATGCCCAAAATAAGTCGGATATGGGCATCGTCAGGCTTCTTGTCGCCGTCGCGCCATGTGTAGCGCACGCGAAACCCACTATAGAATCCATCCGTTGCCGCCTCGTGCCATTCGTAGCGGTTCTCTACAATCAGCGCTTCCATTTCGAGGTTGTCGCCACGGCGCTGGTCGCCTTGAAGATAGATGCCAAGGGCATTGTCGTCGTCGATGCCGTAGTCGAACATCAGGCGGCTGCGCCAGCGCCCATCGATCTGGGCGTTGGTCTCGTCCGCCACATAGGCGTTACGCAGCGTTACTGTCCATAAATCCGCTTCCACCGCTGCATTGCCAATGCCTCCGATCGACGCCATCGCGGCGGAAGTGATGGCGGTTGCCACCATTACGGCAAGACTTAAAACTATCGTTTTCATGCGCTCCTTATAAGGATTGTCACCTGATTGGTCATCCATAATGTACGATATTTCCTCGCAAAAAAACCTAACTTACTTCTTGCAGCATTCTGCGCCGCGAGGTTTATTACATCCATTATTATCTAACTCCAACGGGAGGCGAGTTATAAGGGATGCAGTGCTAGGAGCGCCCGCGCGCAGAACCAGATAGGTTTGCGGAGCCTGCCCCGTCGAATGACGGGGTGAGGATTCGAGCACGGACGTGACAACGCAATGCGCCCTTAGAATCCGCCGCATAGTAAGGATATGGCAGGTCATTCACACGCAGCAAACATTGCCCGCCGCAAAGGCGCGCAGGACATTAAACGTGGCAAAATCTTCACCAAAATCGCGCGCGAGCTAATCGTTGCCGCTAAAGGCGGCCCCGATATTAACTTCAACGCCAAGCTGCGCACGGTGGTGATTAAAGCGCGTCAGGCCGGCATGGCGAAAGACCGCATCGATGCCGCAATTGCCAAAGGCTCCGGCACGGGCTCTGCCGAGAATTACGAAACCGTGCGCTATGAAGGGTATGGCGCGGGCGGCGTGGCGGTTCTGGTGGATGCACTGACGGATAACCGCAACCGCACCGCATCGGATTTGCGTTCCATCTTCACCAAAAAACACGGCAACATGGGGGAATCTGGCTCTGTCGGGTTCATGTTCAACCATGTGGGGATTATCGAATATCCCGCCGAGCGCATTCTGGAAGACGCGATGCTGGAAGCCGCCATCGAAGCAGGCGCAGAGAACTGCGAGACGCAGGGCGACCGCCACACGATCACCACTGCATTTGAAACGCTCGGCGCTGTGCGCGACGCGCTGCACAAACAATTCGGCGACGCCACCAGCGCGAAACACACGTTCATCCCCACCATCCTGAACAGTGTTTCGTTCGAAGACGCCGAGAAACTGATGGAACTGGTGGAAGCCCTGGAAGATAACGACGACGTGCAAGACGTCTACACCAACGCCGATTTCAGCGAGGATGTGCTGGCGAAGCTTTCCGCCTAACCTCTCCCATCGGGAGAGGTCTAAATCCGCGCTGCGGATTTAGGGTGAGGGCTAACTGACCGCGCCGCGCCCTCACCCAACTCGCGAAGGGCTCGTTGACCTCTCCCAAGGGAGAGGTTAAGAACGGCGAATGAACCACGCACGCATCATCGGTATCGACCCCGGATTGGTTTCCACTGGCTGGGGGATTGTTGAGAGCAATGGCTCCGCGCTGCGCTTTGTGGCCTGCGGCACCATTGCACCGAACGCGAAGCTTCCGCTGTCGGAGCGGCTTGCGTTTTTATACCACGAACTGAACACCATTATCCAAACGCATCAGCCGCAGACTGCCGCGATTGAAGAAACCTTTATGACCCAGAACGGCGCGTCCACCCTCAAACTGGGGCAAGCGCGCGGGGCGCTGATTGTTACCCTCGCCGCGGCGAATTTACCCGTAGCAGAATATGCCACGCGCCTTGTGAAGAAAGCGATTGTGGGCACCGGCACGGCGGATAAAAACCAAGTAGGGCAAATGGTGGGCGTGCTGCTGCCCGCCGCCCGCGAACCGCTGAAAGCCTGCAAACACGACGCCGCCGATGCCCTCGCCATCGCCATCACCCACGCGCATCAGGTGCGGTTTTGATTCCACCAGCGCCCATCATTATCGTGCGTACCCCCCATGGCGAGCCGCGAAGCGAGGGGTTTGGGGCGCAGCACCCCAACGTGGCGAAGCCACCACTTAATAACTCATGCGTCCTACTCGACTTAGCCATCGATTTCCGCTATCCCAGTACGCATGATTGGAAAACTCACAGGACGCGTGGATGAAGTTGCCGAGGATCACTTGATTCTCGATGTGAATGGCGTGGGCTATCTGGTGTTTGCCAGCGGCAAGACGCTTTCCGCGCTGGGGCCTAAGGGCAGCGCAGCTTCCCTGCTTACCGAAACCCATGTGCGCGAGGACCATATTCATCTCTATGGATTTGCCACCGCGGCGGAGCGCCAGTGGTTTCGCACCCTCACCACCGTGCAGGGCGTGGGCGTGAAAATGGCGATGGCGATTTTGAGCACGCTGGCACCGGAACAAATCCTCACCGCCATTGTGGCGCAAGACAAGAAAGCGCTGACGGTCGTTAGCGGCGTTGGCCCCAAACTGGCCGAGCGCTTGGTGATTGAGCTGAAATCGCAGGCTGTCAAACTCGGTGCTGCGGGCTTCACCATCCCCGCCGCTCATGCAGGCGAGACAAAAGATAAGAAAAAAACAACTGCGTCCAGCGGCACGCTGGTGGAGGATGCGCTGAGTGCGTTGGTGCATTTGGGGTATAACCGCAGCGATGCGTTTACGGCGGTGATGCGCATTCAGCAGGCCGCGCCTGAGGCGAAGCTGGACCAGCTGATTCGTGACTCCCTGCGGGAGCTTGCCGCATGAGCCTCACCACCGCAGAAAAAATCGATAGCGACGTCGTTGAGCAGACGATTCGCCCGACATCGCTCAGCGATTTCACTGGCCAGCCGCAGGTGATTGAGAATCTGGATGTGTTCATCCGCGCGGCGAAAAAACGCGGCGAAGCGCTGGACCATGTGCTGCTCTATGGCCCTCCCGGCCTTGGTAAAACCACGCTGGCGCATATCGTAAGCCGCGAGATGGGTGTGAATTTTCGCGCCACCTCGGGCCCGCTGCTGACCAAGGCGGGCGACCTCGCCGCCATCCTCACCAACTTGCAGGCGAATGATGTGCTGTTCATCGACGAGATTCACCGTCTGAATTCGGCGGTGGAGGAAGTGCTCTACCCTGCGATGGAAGATTTTAAGCTGGATTTGATTATCGGCGAAGGCCCAAGCGCGCGCACGGTGCGGATTGATTTACCGCCCTTCACACTGGTGGGCGCCACCACGCGCATCGGCTTGCTGACGGGCCCGCTGCGCGACCGTTTCGGCATTCCGCTAAAACTGAATTTTTATGATGTGGCCGAGCTAAAAAAAGTGATTTCGCGCGCGGCTACGTTGTTTAACGTCAACCTCGCGGCGGATGGGGCGAACGAGATTGCCCGCCGTGCGCGTGGCACGCCGCGTATTGCGGTGCGCCTGCTCAAGCGCGTGCGTGACTTTGCGCATGCGGCAAGCGAAGACACCATCACCGCCAAAATGGCGGATGCGACCTTGCAGCGGCTGGAAGTGGATTCCCTTGGCCTCGACGCTTCGGATCGGCGCTATCTTGCGTTCATTGTGGAGCATTATAACGGCGGCCCTGTGGGGGTGGAAACCATCGCCGCCGCGCTGAGCGAAGCGCGCGACACGATTGAAGAAACCATCGAGCCATTTTTGCTGCAGCTCGGCTTCATCCAGCGCACCCCGCGCGGACGGGTGATGACCGCCACGGCCTACAAACATCTCGGCCTCAAAGCCCCGCAACTTCCAACGGCGCAGCTGGGACTGCTGGATAACGAATGACCCCGCGCCTAGAGAATGACGCCTTCTTCTTCCCCGTCCGTGTGTATTACGAAGACACGGATGCGGGCGGTGTGGTCTATCACTCCAACTATTATAAGTTGGCGGAGCGCGCCCGTACGGAATGGCTGCGCGCGCTGGAAATTCCCGGTGACGTGCTCATCAAGGAACATAAGGTGCATTTTGTGGCGCGGCGCTCCAGCATCGAGTGGCGCAAGCCCGCGCGGCTGGATGATTTACTGGTGATTGAAACCCGCTTGTCAGGCCTTGGCAAAGTGCGTATGAGGGTGCGCCATACGTTCCGGCGTGATGAGGTGGTAATTGCAACCATCGATATTGAAATGGTCTGTGTTGATTTCAATTTCATTCCCACCCCATTCCCGAATGTGTTGCTGGCGTGCTTGCCAACGCCAGATGAAATCATGGAAGAAAAAAGATAACCACGGAGAAGTTTTATGCCATCCTCAACCGCTGCACCCGTTACTGGTGTTGATGCCGCCGATGTTGCAGGCACCGTTGCCGGCGCCGCCGCGCAGCATGATTTGTCGCTGATCAGCCTCATCATTCACGCGCAACCGCTGGTGCTGATCATTATGCTGATTCTCATCGGCATGTCGGTCGCGTGCTGGGCGATTATCATTGAGAAATACCTCGCACTTTCGAGCGTGAATGAGAAAACCAGCCAGTTCGAGAACGAGTTCTGGCAAGCCGAAGCGCTGGATAAATATTACGAGCGCGTGAAAAAGCGTAAAAGCACGCATCCGCTGGCCATCATGTTCACCGCCGCGATGGATGAATGGTTCCGCAGCCGCAGCAAAGGCTCCGACCGTGTGATGCCAAGCGCGCGCAGCAGCGCTGGTGGCGCAGGCGAATTCAACATTTCGGTGAAAGAGCGCATCGTGCAAATGATGGCGGTTAGCCGCAACCGCGAAATGGAACGGCTGGAGCGCGGCCTTGGGTTCTTGGCAACGGCGGGTTCGTCCGCACCGTTCATTGGTCTGCTTGGCACCTGTATCGGGATTATCAACTCCTTCACCTCGATTGCGGGTTCGCAGAACACCTCGCTCGCGGTGGTGGCTCCGGGGATTGCAGAGGCGCTGTTCGCCACCGCGATTGGCCTGTTCGTGGCGATTCCGGCGGTAATCGGCTTCAACAAATTCAACGGCGAGCTGAACCGCCTTGCCGGCAAGCTGGAAGATTTCTCCACCGAGTTCCAGATGCTGCTCTCGCGACAACTCGATAAGAACTAGTAGGTCGGCCATGGGCGTACAAATGAACAGTGGCGGCGGCAGACGCGGACGGCGCTCCACCCGCAGCTCCGGCGGTTTCAACGACATTAACATCACCCCGTTTGTGGATGTGATGCTGGTGCTGCTCATCATCTTCATGGTGACCGCGCCGATGATGACGTCCGGCATCCAAGTGGATTTGCCCAAGACCAAATCCACCGCGCTGGGCGGCACGGATGAACCGCTAAGCGTGAGCGTGAAACGCGACGGCTCGGTCTATATTCAAAATACCGAAGTGGAGCTTGCCGATGTGGGCGAGAAGCTGAAAGCCATTTTGGGTGAGAAAGTGGAAACGCGGATTTTCGTGCGCGGCGACACGGCGGTGGATTACGGCGCGGTAATGAAAGTGATCAGTGCCATCACCGTGGCGGGCTACTCCAAAGTGGCGCTGCTGACCGACCAGTCCGGCGTTGAGAAATAAAAGTCATTTCGTCCGATTGGGGAGGACAGCGAATACCGTCTATGCAATTTGTTGAATCGCGCAGTGTCAATATCTCGCTTATCCTGCATGTCGGGATGGCACTGATTGCGTTTGTGGGTCTGCCTGCCATTCTGCCTGCCCCCGCAGAGCCGATGCCGATGGTGATGACGGTGGAAATCCTGCCCATCACCGGCGTGACGAACGTGAAACCTTCGGACAAACCCATCGAGAAAAAACAGGAAGCGCCCACACCCAAAACCCCAAAGCCGGTGGAGCCCAGCACGCCCGAACCGGTGAAGGCCACTGAGCCTGAAAAACCCACCGAAAAAACCTTCGACCCCACCGAAGGCGCGGAACCCTCGCCCACCGAAAAGCCAAAGCCCAAAGAAGAAGAAAAACCAAAGGCAGATGATTTTGCGGCACTACTGAATAAGCTGAAGCAAGAGAACACCACCGCGCCCAACAAGGACGCCAAAGACAAAACCAACACGGAAGAAAACAAAACAAAATCCGACGCGCCCTATGACCCGACCTTGCCGCTCTCGCTGAGCGAGACGGATGCGATTCGTGGACAATTCATTCCCTGCTGGCGCGTGCCGATGGGCTCGAAGGACGCGGCATCGCTTGCCGTGCGCGTGAAGGTGGAACTGATTCAAGATGGCAGCGTGAAAACCGCGAACATCGCCAGCGACCAGCAATCGCGCTATGCGTCTGACCCCATGTTCCGCGCTGCGGCGGATAGCGCGGTGCGCGCCGTGCATAAATGCAGCCCGCTGAAAAACCTGCCGCCTGAGAAATTCAATACGTGGAAAGAAATGACCATCAACTTCGATCCGAAGGACATGCTCTAATGCCCCAGCCAACTTGCATGCAATGCAACAGCACGGATATTCGCATTCTCGCGCACTATGAAGATTATGTCGCGGCGGCATCCGTTGCACAGGACGAACGCAAATCCATTTATGGCTATATGCAATCGCACCCTGAGACCGCGTTCAAAAATTTCTTGGCATGTAATCACTGTGGTGTCGTACGGGTGGATCCGCTTCCCACGACGGCAACCTTGATGGATTTTTACCAGAGCTATTATGCCAGTGGCGCCTATTCGCTTAAACAGGAGAAGAAAATTCGCCGCACCTTGGCACGCTTAAAACATGTGCGTCGCCATGTCTCCTCAGGACGGTTTTTGGATGTGGGTTGCAATGTGGGCTTCGCGGTGGAAGCGGCGCGGCGCGCGGGCTTCGATGCCCACGGCATCGAGATCGACAGCAAAGCCGTTGCCTATGCATCCAAGCATTTTCCGCAAAACACATTCACCGCAAGCACCATTGAAGATTTCAAACCCGATGCACCGTTCGATTTGGTATATTGCACCGAAGTGCTGGAGCATGTGATTGACCCCGTTGCCTTCGTTGGTCACCTCGCGCGTTTGGTGAAACCAAAGGGCTACTTGATGCTGACCACCCCTGACGCAGGCCATTGGCGCGTTCCCAGCAGGTTTGTTGAATGGCCGGAAGTGAAACCGCTGGAGCATATCAACTGGCAAACACGCCGGAGCCTAGACTTGCTGCTGCGCGGCCATGGCTTCGAGACGCCACGCATCCGCTTCAACCTGAAACCCAACTTGCGTATTCTGGCGCGGCGTACCGCTGCGGCATAAATACGTCTTGATATTTTGTTGCGGGCGGGAGTATCCGTGTAGCATCTCATTTTTACATGGAGTTTTCATGCGCACCCGTTTTTTTCTGACCATGCTAACATCCGTTCTGCTTGCGAGTGCGGCGCGCGCGGAACTCAAAATCGACATTACCAAGGGTAACCTTGAACCGATGCCTATCGCCATCACCACCCTGACGGGGACGGACACGCGCGATGCAACGGGCGCCGCCATGAGCGCGGTGATTGCCGCAGACCTTGAACGCTCCGGCCTGTTCAAACCCATCAACCCTGCGGCCTTTATCGAGCAAGTAACGAACGGCGATGCCATTCCGCGCTACGCAGACTGGCGCCAAATCAACTCGCAAGCCGTGGTAACGGGCACCATCACCCCTGTGGGCACCGACCGTGTGCGCGTGAGCTTCCGCCTGTGGGACGCGCTGGGCGAACAGCAAATTGCCGGCAAGGAATATAACACGTTTGGCCGCAACTGGCGTCGCGTCTCGCACCTGATGGCGGATGAGATTTACAAACGCCTCACTGGTGAAGAAGGCTATTTCGATTCGCGCATTGTCTATGTCGCGGAATCGGGCTCTGCCCTCAAGCGCGTGAAGCGCCTTGCCATCATGGACCAAGACGGCGAGAACCATAAATACCTGACCGACGGCAACGGCATTGTGCTCACGCCGCGCTTCTCGCCCAACGTGCAGCAAATTCTTTACATGTCGTATTCGGGGCGTCAGCCGCGCGTGTTCCTACGCGACCTGCAAACCGGCCGCGAAGAATCGATGGGTAAGTTCGACGGCATCTCGTTCGCGCCACGCTTCAACCATGACGGTTCGCGCATGCTGATGTCCGTTGCCAGCGGCGGCGTGACCACCATCAACGAGCTGGATATCCGCAGCCGCACGATGCGTAAACTCACCAACTCCACCGGCGCGATCGATACCTCGCCGTCCTATGCGCCGGATGGGCATGCGATTGTGTTCAACTCCGACCGTGGCGGCAGCCAGCAACTTTATACCATGGATAGCGACGGCGGAAACGTGAAGCGCATCAGCTTCGGCCAAGGCCGCTATGCAACGCCGGTATGGTCGCCACGCGGCGACCTGATTGCCTTCACCAAACAGCATGGCGGGCAGTTCTTTATTGGGGTGATGAAACCCGACGGGTCGGGCGAGCGCCTGCTCACCCAAAGCTGGCTGGATGAAGGCCCAAGCTGGTCGCCCAATGGCCGCGTGATTGTGTTCAACCGCGAGGCCGCAGGCGGTGCTGCGGGCAACCGTTCGCGCCTCTATTCGGTGGATATTACTGGCCATAACCTGCGCGAAGTGCCCACCCCAAGCAACGCTTCTGATCCGGCATGGTCGCCCCTGCTCTCGATGTAGTGGTTTGATTTATAACGGTTTATTTTATCCTATATCCGCCTAGGATGCCGAATCCACACGCCCTGTTACAATCTTGCAACAGGGGGAGGATTTTTGGTGATGCGCTGCAACAAGACAGACGCCCCTCTTGTCTTTTGGCTGTCACTATGCCACATACACGCGGGTAAACTGCCCTGTTGGCAGCTACGTCAAAACATATTCAGGAGTTAAAAATGAAAAAAACAGCATTAGCATTGGCTTCTGCCCTGCTTCTTCTCGCCGCATGTGACACGGACTCGATGGACAGCGCTGCAAACGGTGGCAACGGCCTCAACGGCGGTGGCGTAGGTTCGGGTAGCGGCGTTCTCGGCCAAACCGCAGACGGCGCAAGCGTTGGCGACCGCGTTCTGTTCGAAACCGACAGCTCGGTAGTATCGAGCGAAGGCCAAGCAACCCTCGCTGCACAAGCAGAGTGGCTGAAAGCAAACGAAAAAGTAAACGTGCTGATCGAAGGCCACGCAGATGAGCGCGGCACCCGTGAGTACAACCTCGCACTGGGCGAGCGTCGTGCATCGGCCGTGAAAAACTACCTGAGCAGCCTCGGCGTTTCCGCTGGCCGCATCAGCACCACCTCGTTCGGTAAAGAGCGTCCAGTGGTTGTTGGCAACGAAGACGTATCGTGGGCGCAGAACCGCCGCGCGGTAACCGTAATCGCCAACTAATTACGGAACCACACACGACAAAAAGCCCGTCAGGAAACTGGCGGGCTTTTTTATAACGCTGATTCTTGAATCCCTGCCCAAAACTTGCTAACCACGCAGGAACACGCTCTTGGAGAAACGCATGCGCCTTACTGTTGCTCTTGCCCTTGTGCTCACCAGCTTCTGCTTGCCTGCCTACGCGCAGGAAGACACCGACGCCATGGCCGCCAAAATCAGCCGGCTGGAGCGCGACCTCACCTTTTTGCAAAAGCAGGTCTATCGCGGCAAAAGTTCGGATGGGGGTGAAATCTCTACGGCACCTGCGGGCAGCGGCGGGGTGGAAGTGCGCCTTAGCCAAATGAGCGAAGAGCTGCGCCAACTGCGCGGCAACTTGGAGCAATTGCAATTCGCCAACCGCCAGCTTGCAACCGACATGAAAAAACTTTCCGACGATGTGGAATACCGCCTGCATGCGCTAGAGGAGAAACAAACCGCCGCGGCGCAAGCAGCGCCAGAACCTGTGGCGCCTGCTGCGGCACCTGCCGCTGCCCCTGCCGAACCTGCAGCCCCTGCAAAATTCGAGCCTGAAAAGAAACCAGCGCCCGCGAAACCTGCCGTCACCGGCAATGATTTCCCTGATGCCAACACGCATTATTCGCACGCATTCAAACTGCTGAACGATAAAAAATATTCCGAAGCGAGCGCCAGCTTCGATAGCTTCGTGAAGAAATATCCCACCGATCCGCTGACCGCGAACGCCTTCTACTGGCTGGGCGAAAGCTATTACGCGCGCGCGGATTTCACGCGCTCCGCCGAGAGCTTCCGCAAAGGGTTCGAGACCAATCCTGATGGCCAAAAAGCACCGGATAACTTGTTCAAACTGGCAAAGTCGCTTGGCCAAGTAAAGCGCACCAATGAGTCCTGCATTGTGCTGACCCAAGTGACCAAAAAATACGCCGAGGCGGCACCACGCATTGCGAAACGCGCGGAAGAAGAACGCCTCGCGATGCAATGCAAGTAGCACATTCCAGTTCCGCGCACCACGCCGCAGGAACTGCATCGCTTGCCTTTACGCTGGAGCCCTTTGGCCCCTTCCCTCACGCGCCACATCTGGCCGTTGCCCTCTCGGGCGGGGCGGATAGCATGGCGCTTGCCTTGCTGGCGGATGCATGGGCACGCGCCCGCGGCGGACGCATCACTGCGCTGACCGTAGACCATGGCTTGCGCGCAGAATCTGCCGCGGAAGCGCAACAGGTGGCACAGTGGATGCAGGCACGCGGCATTGCCCATCACACCCTGACGCCGCCGCTGGAACATGACGCCCGCAACCTGCAAGAATCCGCCCGCGAGCGGCGCTATAACGCGCTGGCAGAATGGTGCCGCGACCACGAGGTGCTGCATTGCCTGCTTGGCCACCACGCGGGCGACCAGCGCGAAACCATTGCCCTGATGACCGCACGCGGCGACACAGCAGATGGCAACTGCGGCATGTCCGCCGCACGCAACTATCGCGGCGTGCGCTTCCTGCGGCCGCTACTGACACTGGAAAAAGAAACGCTGGAAGATTTCCTGCGCGCGCAAGAAGTGGCGTGGGTGGAAGACCCCTCCAACCAAAACCCTGCGTTTGCACGCGTGCGCATCCGCACCGAACTGGGGGCGGATGAAGCCGCACGAAACACCCTCACCCAACATGGCACCACCGCCGCCGCGCAGCGCCGCGCACGCGACGCCGCACTCGCCAACGCCGCCATGCGCATGGTCACGCTTCACCCGCAGGGCTTTGCTGAGCTGGATTACGCCCAGTGGCACGCGCTGGATGCCACGCTTGCCTCGCAGCTAGTGGCGGATCTGCTCACCACCATTGGCGGCCACAGCCGCCGCCCGCGCGGCCATGAAACAACGCGCCTGTGCGAGGCGTTGCACCGCGCAGAAACCCGCGCCACGCTGCATGGCTGCGACATCACCCGCCATAAAAGCACCGTGCGGATTGCGCGTGAGCTGGCGCGCTGCGAACCGGCAATTACAATAAATGGCGAAGGGCAACAACGCTGGGACAACCGCTTCCATGTGCGCTATGCCCTGCCCACAAACAGCCACTTCACCTTGCGCGCACTTGGGGCGGAGGGGCAAAAACAACTGGGCAGCGCCGCGCTACCTAGCGCCACCCCGTCGCTGTGGCATCTTGATGAACTGTGTTTTGTACCCCATATGTATGACACACTGCCTGCGGCGGCGCAGATTACGATTGGCTTCGAACCCGCAAAACCCCTTGCCGCCGCCCCATTTTGGTGCTTGAACTAGCGGCATTCGCACGGAATTTAAAAAGGAAAAATTATGCCTCCCGTTTCTAAGAATATCATGCTTTGGATTGGCATCATGGTGGCGGTGCTGCTGGTGGTGAACTTGCTGCAAGGCGGCATGTCGCCCGAGACATCGGTCAACGGAAAAGCGCCGGAACGCCTTGCCTATTCCGACTTTTTGAACAAAGTCGAAAGTGGCGAAGTGGCGGATGTGGTGATTCGTGAATCGGCAGAATCCGGCACCAAAATCCAAGGCCATTTCAGCAACGGCGCACCCTTCGCGTTACAAGCACTGAATGACCCACAGCTGGTAGAACGCCTGCGCGCGCACAATGTAAAACTGGCGGCTGCCCCCGGTGGCGATAGCTTCTGGACATCGTTCCTGATTTCGTGGCTGCCATTCCTGTTCCTGATTGCCGTGTATATTTTCTTCATGCGCCAGATGCAGTCGGGCAAAGGCGGTGCGGGCGGAGCGATGAGCTTCGGTAAATCGCGCGCGAAACTGCTGAATGAACTGACCGAGAAAAAAACCTTCGACGATGTCGCCGGTATCGACGAAGCAAAAGACGAATTGCAAGAGCTGGTGGACTTCCTGAAGAACCCCGCGAAATTCCAAAAACTGGGCGGAAAAATTCCACGCGGCTGCTTGCTCGTTGGCCCTCCGGGAACCGGTAAGACGCTGCTTGCGCGCGCGATTGCGGGTGAGGCTGGCGTACCGTTCTTCTCCATTTCCGGTTCGGACTTTGTGGAAATGTTTGTGGGCGTGGGGGCCTCCCGCGTGCGCGATATGTTCGAGCAGGGAAAAAAGAATTCGCCGTGCATTATCTTCATCGACGAGATCGATGCCGTGGGTCGCCAGCGCGGCGCTGGCATTGGCGGCGGCAACGACGAACGCGAACAAACCCTCAACCAACTGCTGGTGGAGATGGACGGATTCGAAGCGAACGAATCGGTCATCATCATCGCGGCGACCAACCGCCCTGACGTGCTGGATGCCGCCTTGCTGCGCCCCGGCCGTTTCGACCGCCAGATTCATGTGCCAAACCCTGATATTGAAGGCCGCACGAAAATCCTCGGCGTGCATCTCAAAAAAGTGCCGATGGCGCCGGATGTGGATGCCCGCACCATCGCCCGCGGTACCCCCGGATTTTCGGGTGCGGATCTGGCTAATCTGGTGAACGAAGCAGCACTACTCGCTGCCCGCCTCGACCGCAAGGTCGTGACGATGCGCGAGCTGGAAGCCGCCAAAGACAAAGTGATGATGGGCGTTGAGCGCAAATCCATGGTGATGAGCGACGAAGAAAAACGGATGACCGCCTTCCACGAAGCGGGCCACGCGGTGGTGTCCATTCACTGCCCCGCGAGCGACCCGATTCACAAAGCCACGATCATTCCGCGTGGCCGCGCGCTGGGCATGGTGATGCGCCTGCCGGAAGCGGATAAAATTTCGTACCTGCGCGAAAAGATGCTCGCCGACCTTGCGGTTAGTATGGGTGGCCGCGCGGCAGAAGAAATCTGCTTCGGCACTGAAAAAGTATCGAGCGGTGCAAGCTCGGACATTCAATACGCCACGCGCCTTGCCACCGCCATGGTCTCGGAATGGGGCATGAGCGATGCACTGGGCCCTGTGCTTTATAAACAGACGGATGAATACGGCCGTCAGGTTACCTCGCCAGAAACCGCGGCGCGGGTGGATGCGGAAATTAAACGCCTCGTGATGGATGCACACGCGCAAGCAACGCGCATCCTGACCACGCACCGCGACCAGCTGGATGCGGTGGCGAAGATGCTGCTGGAATACGAAACCCTCTCGGGTGAGGAAATCCACCAGATCATGCGCGGCGAAGCGATTGCGCGGCCAGACCCAGCCCTTGCCGCCAGCGCCAAACCCACCCGCAGCAAGCTGCCAAGCAGCCGCCCCAAACTGGAAGAAGAACCCGCGGAGTAGTTTTCCCCTTCACGAAATCTAACCATTCATTTCATTGCAGCACGAAGCTCTCGGCGCTATAACGCCGCAATACTTGTCATTCTAGGGAAAGCGGGAATCTCCTACAGGAAGTAGATCCCTGCTTTCGCAGGGATGACAAAAAGAGGAAGAGTTATGAGCAAACGTAAATATTTTGGCACGGACGGTATTCGCGGCACGGCCAACCGATTCCCGATGACGGCCGACATTGCCCAGCGCCTTGGCATGGCCGCAGGGCATTATTTCAATCGCGGCAACCACCGCCATAAAGTGGTGATTGCGAAAGACACCCGCCTCTCGGGCTATATGATCGAGAACGCGCTGACTTCGGGGTTCCTCTCCGTCGGGGTGGATGTGTTTCTGGTGGGCCCGATGCCCACGCCTGCGGTGGCATTCCTCGCCCGCGCAATGCGTGCGGATTTGGGCGTGATGATCTCCGCCTCGCACAACCCGTTCCACGATAACGGCCTCAAACTCTTCGGCCCCGACGGGTTCAAGCTGTCGGACGAAGTAGAGCTCGAAATCGAATCCCACATGGAAGACGACATTACCGCGCTGTTTTCCGACCCCGAAAAAGTCGGCCGCGCGAAACGGCTGGACGATGCCTCCGGCCGCTATATCGAATTCGTGAAATCCACCTTCCCGAAAGACCAGCGCCTCGACGGCATGAAAATCGTCATCGATTGCGCCAATGGTGCGGGCTATCAGGTGGGGCCGGTGATTCTCTATGAACTGGGTGCGGAAGTGGTGTCCATTCACGTGAAACCCGACGGCACGAATATCAACAAAGACTGCGGCTCCACACACCCGCAATCGCTTGCGGAGAAAGTGCTGGCCGAAGGCGCTGACCTCGGCATCGCGCTGGATGGGGATGCGGACCGCCTCATCATCGTGGATGAAAAAGGCAACGTGATTGATGGCGACCAATTGATTGCGATGATTGCCGCGCGCGCAAAAACACTGGGCACGTTGAAGGGTGGCGCGATTGCTGCAACCTTGATGAGCAATCTTGGCCTTGAGCAATTTCTGGCGAGCAACGGCATTGGCCTTGTGCGTACCGCGGTGGGCGACCGCTATGTGATGGAAGCCATGCGCGAGCGTGGCCTCAACATCGGTGGTGAGCCAAGCGGGCACCTGATTCTGGGCGATTACGCCACCACGGGCGACGCACTCATCGCCGCGCTGCATGTGCTCTCTGGCCTGATTGCGGATGGCCGCCCCGCAAGCGAAGCAATGAAATTATTCACCCCCGTGCCGCAGGTGTTGAAGAACGTGAAATTCACGGGCGACAGCCCAATGCTACGCGCTGACGTCAAAGCGGCTATTGCCAAAATTGAAGCCGCACTCGGCACGAGTGGCCGCATCGTCGTGCGCCCCTCGGGTACGGAGCCGCTGCTGCGCATCATGATCGAAGGCGCCGACCACGCCACCATCACCCGCATGGCGGACGAACTCGCCGCCCTCATCACCACCAACAGCGCACGCAAAGTTTCGTAGCGATGGCCTCCCCCCACGGCAGAGTGCTGATTGTTGCGGGCTCGGATTCTGGCGGCGGGGCGGGCGTTCAGGGTGACCTGAAAACGGTGCAGGCCCTTGGCGGCTATGGCATGACGGCGATCACCGCCCTCACCGCACAAAACACGCAAGGCGTGTTTGGCATTCATCCCGTGCCGGATGCGTTTATTGCGCAGCAAATGACACTCTGCCTTTCGGATATCGGGGCGGATGCGATAAAAACCGGCATGCTCCATTCCGCCAGTGTGATTGAAACAGTGGCCGCGAATCTGCCGGCGGATATTCCCCTCGTGGTGGACCCTGTGATGGTGGCCAAAGGCGGCTCGCCGCTGCTGGAAGCCAGCGCGCTGCATGCGCTTAAAACCCTGCTCATCCCCCGCGCGGCGATTATCACGCCGAATCTGCCCGAGGCCGAATTGCTGCTGGGTCGCACCATCGCGGCGGAGGATATGATTCACGCCGCGCGCGACTTGCTGGCGCTGGGCGCGCAGGCGGTGCTGCTCAAGGGCGGCCACGCCACAGGCGAATTGCTGACCGATGTGCTGGTCACGGCCGATATTCCGCCTGTGACCTTCACCACCAAACGCCGCGACACCCCCCACACCCACGGCACCGGCTGCGCCTTCGCCAGCGCCATTGCCACGGGCCTTGCCCAAGGCCTGCCGCTGGTGGATGCCGTCGCCCGCGCCCATGAATATGTGCAAGGCGCCATCGCCCGCGCCCCCGGATTCGGCCAAGGCCACGGGCCGCTGGGTCACTAATATATCTTAACCTCTCCCTCGGGAGAGGTCTGCGAGCCCTTCGCGAGCAGGGTGAGGGCTAGCGCCAGCCTCACTGCTCGCCCTCACCCGAAATCATAAAGAATGATTTCGACCTCTCCCGACGGGAGAGGTAAAGATTGCCCTTGCCAAACCTTACCCCAACCGCTATTAACCCGCCCCTAATCAAAGCCATACCGCAAAATCGGTAGGCATTATGGAGATACACATGGCTAAAGCAGGCATCCACCCAGATTACCACACCATCACCATCGTGATGACCGACGGTACCCGTTTCCAAACCCGCTCGACCTACGGCAAAGAAGGGGATGTAATGACCCTCGACGTAGATCCGAAAACCCACCCAGCATGGGTTGGTGGCGTTCACATGCGCAAAACGGGTCGTTTGGAGAGCTTCAACAACCGTTTCGCGGGCATCAATTTCGACGCGAACAAGAAAAAAGAAGCGTAGTTCTAACGAACAGCGAATACAAAAACCCCGCCCAGTGCGGGGTTTTTTTATTATTTTTATATACCGTCATCGCGAGGCCGAAGGCCGTGGCGATCCAGCGCCGCGGGTCTTCGCGGCAAGATTCTCTTTTTGTCTGGATTGCCGCGTCGGCTTCGCCTCCTCGCAATGACGGCTACTTGAAAAGCTTCTCCGCCGCCGCCTTCACCCCGCCACGTGCCACAATCTCCGCATCAATCTTGGCGATTTCGGCTTCCAGTTCCGCGCGGTATTCTTTCATATGCTCGACCGCCATTCCCTCCAGCTTACGAGGAAACGGCTGGGGTTGCTTATGTTTTGGCAGGTCGTCATCGATAAACATGGTGGCTCCGTTATCTGGCTTAGACGCTTACCCCAACTCAAAATGGCACAAAATACAAAGAAAAAATGGATTCCGACTTTCACTGGCATGGTGAGGATGTTATAGGCCGTGATTATGCTCAAAAAATCGAAACCGGTGGCACAGCCCACCATGCACGCCATGGCGATTGTTGCGGGAGAAACCCAAGCGACTTTGGCGCCTGCGCAAGTGCCCATCCCCACCCTTGCGGCGGATGAGGTGCTGATTCGTGTAGCCTATGCGGGCATCAACCGCGCGGATATTCTTCAGCGCGACGGCCGCTACCCCGCCCCTGCGGGCGCGTCGCCACTGGTGGGGCTTGAGGTGAGCGGCACCATCCACGCGGTGGGCAGCAACGTGATTGGCTGGACCATCGGCGAACCCGTCTGCGCCCTGCTTTCGGGCGGGGGCTATGCAGAATATGTTGCCGTGCCTGAGGGACAGGTGCTGGCCTTGCCCAACGCTGTTTCCCTGCGCGACGCAGCAGCGCTGCCAGAAGCCGCCGCCACCGCCGTGATGGCGCTGGGCCTTGAAGCGAACGTAAGCCGCGGCGAACGGGTGCTCATCCATGGCGGCACCAGCGGGCTTGGCCTTATCATGCTGCAAATTGCCACGGCATGGGGCGCGCAAGTGTTCACCACCGTGGGCTCGGACGAGAAAATCGCTTTCCTGAAACCATTTGGCGTGACCGCCATGAACCACCGCAGCGCGCCATTTGCGGAGCAGCTGGCCAAACTCACCCAGAACGAAGGGGTGGATGTGATTATCGATACACTGGGTGGCCCCCATGTTTCGGCGCATTTATCGCTGCTGCGCCGCGGCGGGCGCATGGTCAGCCTTGCGATGATGGACGGCGCCTTTGCGGAATCCCTCAAACTCGGCCGCATGCTGACGCACCATCTGCGCTGGTCCGGCACAACCCTGCGCAGCCGCAGCGCGGAAGAGAAAGCCGAGATTATCCGCCATGTGCGCAGGCAGGTTTGGCCACATGTGGCCGCGGGCACGATTCGCCCCGTGATTGATAGCGATTTTCCGCTGGCGGAAGCCGAAAAAGCGCTCGCACGCATGCAAGAACGCTTGCATCTGGGCAAGATTCTATTAGAAGTAGCCCCGAACTGAACATTTCCCATTACTGGAGACTCGTGATGCCTACCCCATTGATGCCTAAAGCAACTGCCGTTTGGCTGCTCGACAACACCACCCTTTCCTTCGACCAGATCGCAGATTTCTGCGGCATGCACCCGCTCGAAATCCAAGGGATTGCGGATGGCGACGTGGCCACCGGCATCATGGGTCAAAACCCTGTAGAAGGCGGCGAGCTTTCCTCCGACGAAATCGCGAAGGCGGAGAAGGACGAAGACTACCGCATGGTAATGTCCGAACACGCGCTCAAGCACATGAAAATGCAAAGCGCGAAGAAAAAAGGCGCGCGCTACACGCCGGTTGCCCGCCGTCAGGATAAGCCAGAAGCGATTGCCTTCTTCCTGAAGAACTATCCATACATTCCGGATTCGCAGATCATTAAGCTCATCGGCACCACGAAAAAAACCATCGAGTCGATCAAAGAGCGCACCCACTGGAACATTGCCAACATCAAACCGAAAGATCCGGTACTGCTTGGCCTGTGCATGCAAACCACGCTGGACGCAGTAGCGGCAAAGTTCCGCCCTGCGGGCATGCCTGAATCGTCGCCTGAATCGACCGACGCTGCCTAATGCCCAGCGGCACACAGTCGCCTGCAACGCCACAAGAACTGATTCGCACGCTCGATAAAATCAGTGCGCTGAATATCCTGTGCGTGGGCGACATTATGCTCGACCGCTATATCTACGGCACGGTGGATCGCATCTCGCCGGAAGCACCGATTCCTGTATTCACCGCCAAGCGCGAAGAACGCATGCTGGGCGGTGCGGGCAATGTGGTGCGCAACCTGCTTTCGCTGGGCGCACATGTTTCCTTCGCCTCGGTGATTGGCGACGACATAACGGGCACCCAGCTAACGGGGCTGGTGGGTGCAGAAAAACGCCTCATCCCCACGCTGCTTACGGAGCGCGGGCGCGTCAGCACCAAGAAAACGCGCTATGTTGCCGCGAGCCAGCAAATCCTGCGCTCCGACAACGAAACCCGCGACGTGGTGCGCGAAGAGACCATCAACAAAATCACTGAGCTGTTGCTGCCAGAGCTGCCAGACTACCACGCCATTATCCTGTCGGACTACGGCAAGGGTTTGCTGACCCCTGCACTCTGCCGCGCAGTGATTGATGCGGCGCGCGCGCATGATATTCCCGTGTTCGTGGATCCCAAACAGCGCGACGTTTCGCTCTATGCAGGCGCCACGGTGATGAGCCCGAATTTGAAAGAACTCGCCCTCGCCGCCGGTGTGGATGCGTTCGAGAACGACGACGCTATTGTGAGCGCGGCACAAGCGCTGGCGGTGAAACATCAGTTTCGTTATGTGCTGGTCACCCGCGGCGAACAGGGCATGAGCCTTGTGGATGCCGCAGGACTGCTGGTACATTTGCCTGCCGCCGCACAGCAAGTATTCGATGTTTCAGGCGCGGGCGACACGGTGATTGCCACGTTGGCCGCCACCTTCGCGGCGGGCGCAACCATGACCAACGCCGCCACCCTTGCCAATATTGCAGGTGGCATTGTGGTTGGCCGCCTTGGCACCGCGGTGGTGCACCGCACCGACATGACCGCCGCACTTTATGTGCACCGTGCCCGCGCACTGCAGGAAAAAGTGCTGCCGGTGGAAACCGCCTGCGACATCATCGCCAACTGGCGCCGCGACGGGTTGACCGTTGGCTTCACCAATGGCTGCTTCGATATTATGCATGCTGGCCATATCACCCTACTGACCGACGCAAAATCGCGTTGTGACAAACTGATCGTGGCGCTGAACACCGACGCATCGGTGCGCGCGCTAAAAGGCCCTAGCCGCCCCGTGAACGCGGAGATGGACCGCGCGCAAGTGGTGGCCGCGCTGGGAGTGGTGGATGCAGTGGTGCTGTTCGACGAAGATACGCCGCTGGAGCTGCTGAAGCAACTTAAGCCCGATGTGCTGATGAAGGGCGCCGATTACACCAAACAACAAGTGGTGGGGTGGGAGCTGGTGGAATCCTATGGTGGTCGCGTAGAGCTATTGCCGCTCAAAGATGGCTACAGCACCACCAACATCATCCGCAAGGTTGCACAGTAGCACTAAAATTCCCGCAGGCATTTTAGTCAAAATTAATCATCTGTTAACGATTTTATGTAAGATTGGGGATGTGTTCCCACATGCCCACAAAAACTCCCCTGTGTTAAAATTGCAAAGCCGCAATCAGATTCGTGCCACACCTCGGATAATTGGCGCAAATCTGTTGACCCCCCCTTTTGTCTATGTGAAACATGTCGTCAATAATGTATCTACAATACGTTAGTTTTAAGTCTGTACTCGTTAAACCAAATCAGGAGTTACCTATGAATCGCACACAAAAACAATCGGGCTTTACGCTGGTCGAGTTGGCCATCGTACTGGTCATCATCGGTCTTATCGTCGGCGGCGTGCTCGTTGGCCAAGACCTCATCCGCGCTGCAACCATTCGTTCGGCTGTAACGGACATCGAGAAGTACAATGCTGCTGCGACTACCTTCCGTGGTAAATACGAAGGCCTGCCAGGCGACATGCTTAACACCAAAGCAGTTCAATTCGGCTTCAATACCGCAACAGGTGACGTTCAGCGTGATGGTAGCGCTGGTCGTGGTGACGGCAACGGCCAAGTTTCCGGCTGTACGACCGCAACCAGCACCAACCTTGGCTGTGAAACATTGCTGATTTGGAGCGACCTTTCGGCTGCAAAAATGATTCCAGCACGCAGCTCTGTGACTTCAGTTTCCGCTATCACTGTTTTCGATTCGAAGTCATCGTCGGAGCTTGCGGATGGCCTTTTGCCAAAAACCCGTCTGCGTGACACCGCCCTTGTTGATGTGTTCACCTTCCAAGGTAAAAACTACTATGCCATCTCGGAAGTTAGCACGACGGATTCTGATGGTGCAGTAGCGCTTGCTTCGGCTGTTACCCCGCTTGAAGCAGGTGGCATCGATAGCAAACTGGACGATGGCGAACCTCTGTCGGGCACCATTACCGCAATCACCGCTCCTGGTACACTTGCTACCGCTGCCGCTGCAACTGGCGACGCTGGTTGCGTGGGCACCGCAGCAGATGGTAACCACTACAACACGGTTACCGACGTACTTGCTGGCACCGTAGCGTGCTCGCTCTCCATCCGTTCTTCGTTCTAGTTCACGAAGCACACACATCGAAGCCGCGGAGAGCAATCTCCGCGGCTTTTTTGTATCTAATGTAACGTAGGTGGCTCATGATTCGCTCTCACACAATGAAACAGGCTGGCTTTACACTCGTTGAATTGGCTATCGTCCTCGTCATCATTGGCCTGATTGTGGGTGGGGTGCTGGTGGGGCAAGACCTGATTCGTGCAGCAGGCATCCGTTCCGTCGTCACCGACATCGAACGCTACAACGCCGCTGCCAATACCTTCCTTGGGAAATATAATAGCCTACCCGGTGATATGCTGAACAACAAAGCCGTAGAGTTCGGATTCAACACCGCCGCAAACGACGCCGCACGTGATGGCGCCGCTGGCCAAGGCGATGGCAACGGACGTATTTCTGGCTGTGGACATGCAGATGCCACGAATCTTGGCTGCGAAACCATTCTCTTCTGGAGCGATCTTTCTGCCGCAAAATTGGTACCTTTTCGTTCCGCCTTCACCTCGATGACTGCGACCACTCCTACCGATATGACCAATGCAGAATTAGTCGGCAGTGGGCTAATACCAAATACGAAATTACATACAAGTACCCTCGTCTATGTATCTACGATAGATGGCAAAAACCTGTTCGCACTGGGCGAGTTCTTTGTTAATGGCGGCGACGGAACAATGATTATGGTTGGCAGCCGAGGTCGTGGCTTTATGCCTATTGAGGCCGTTGCCATCGACCAAAAATTAGATGATGGAAACCCCATTACCGGCAGCATTGTAACCATTGATCGCTATATCGGTATTCTCGATACCCCAGATAGCGGAACAGGCTGCGCAACCACCGTCGGTGGTAACGATATTTACAACACGGTGACAGACGAACTAGCCACCACGAATGCGTGCGGCATACGGATACGCGCCTCCTTCTAAATTGCGAGGAATCATGGCATCTACGATTACTCTTCTCTACTGCCCCTTCCCTTCGCTGGACACGGCGCGCACCGCTGCAACCACGCTGCTGAATGAACGGCATGTGGCCTGCTGCAACCTTATCCCACAGGGAGAATCGCTCTATCACTGGGAGGGCAACCTCACCACCAGCCACGAGGTCTATGTGCTGTGCAAGACCACCGCAGGGCTGGCCGAAGCGGCTGCTGCGCGGCTTGCAACCCTCCACCCCTATGAGTGCCCCGCGATTATCACCAGCAGCGCCATGGCGAATGATGCATTTGCCGCGTGGGTGAACGGACAAACCCAGCCCATCGAAAAGATTTAGCCCATCCTTGGCTGGTTAAAACCCACTGTTTTTCACACAAAAACCCATAAATTTACAAAATACTGGCAAATAGGGTTATTTTTTGAAACGAGGACGGTTGACCTACCGCATACACTTGGCTATGAACGCTCCACTTCCACACGTGTTGGGGCGTCGCCAAGTGGTAAGGCTCCGGTTTTTGGTACCGGCATCCCAGGTTCGAATCCTGGCGCCCCAGCCAACATTTCGCAGTTCGAACATCGGTTTGAACTGAGAGTCGTAAATAGCGGGGATTACCCCCGCTATTGCGCCCTCCACCGCCACCATCACCGCGCCCATTTTAGGCAAATTCCTCCAAAACCTTCCCAAATCCCCTCCATTGTCTCACTTGCGAAGTTTTCGTGGTGACACTTTTGAGACTTTTGGCCGAAAATATCCCCACTCAGCCTGTTATGAGCCATTTTACAGGCCGATTTTTTGCAGCAAATTCTCGCAAAGCAACAGAGAAAGCCGCTTAGCGCAGCATTCCGCCCATTACAAACAGGTCCATAACAGGTGCGTAACAGGCTTAGGAACAGGCTACGCAACAGGGCAGCATTCAGGTCATGAACAGGCCTGATACTAACACTTCAACGCTTGCTTCTGCTTATGCCATTCGATGGGCAGGCTGGCCGTTAAATCCTGCAGCTGCATGGTCGGCGGTTGGGTGCCTTCGAGAATGCTGGCAATGACATCCGGCGCCAGCATCATGAGGTTCAGAATGCGCGAAACATAGGTGCGATTACGCCCTTCGCGCTTTGCCAGCGTGCCGATGGTCAGCGCCGCGCCACTCTCCAGCTGCTGGTTCCAACGATAGGACTTCACCAGTGCATTCACCAGCACCGGGTTAATGTTGGGCTTCACGACCGGCTTCACAGGCTGCCCCTGTGTATCCACCGTAACCGTGCTGCGCCCCTGCGTATCAAATATCGCGGGGATGATGATATCCACCCATGCCTCGCCCTGAACCACCTGCGGTTTAAAGCGAAGCTCACAGGGCGGCGATGCGTCACCGCCCATCTCTACCATATGCAGCACTTCCTGCATCCCCCGATGATTAAGGCGCAGCACTAGCTGATGCTTTGTGATCTGAATGCGCTCGATGATCTGCCCCATGATATCCTGCTTGGTCGGCTCCGGTATTCATCAATCCTTTCGGGTCAATCGTCTTCTCGGTTTTCACCGTATTATCGACATCGCCGTTGGAGTGCACATCCACTTCCACTTTTTCTTTTTCCGTCGTGGTGCCCGAAGCGTTGGTGGATTGGGTTTTGTTCTCTTTGTTATAATTGCCCTTAGAATCGCTTTCGACACTGGTTTTCGATTCATAGGTGGTTTTATCCGCCGCGAATGCTGCGCCGCTCAGGCTAAGCGTGGCAACGGTGGAGAGTAAGAGTGCATAGGGTTTCATAAAAAATCTTTCTAAAAAGGTGATAGTATAAATTGGATAGGCGTAGTTTAGTTCGCGCGTTCGGCGAGACGACTGAACGCATCGCGCGCCGCGTGGCGTGCTTCGGCCCACTCCAGCGGAGAATCGCCACGGGCAATGTTCCAGTTGTTGCGCAACGTGGGTTCGAGATTGTCGAAGCTCTCGGTGGGGTTGGCATAAAACCCATCCACGCCCACGCGATAGGCAGGGCCATAGCTGGCATAATCATGCCCCGCTACGATATAAGGGCGCGTATGGTAATTAAGCGCCCAATATTCTTCTTCTGGGGTTGGGTTGAATTCACGGGCAATGTCTTCGCCCACCACGCCGCCAATCGCGCCGCCAATTGCCGCCCCTACAACTGCACCCGCTGGTCCAGCAATGCCGCCTAATACAGCGCCGCCCGCCACGCCTGCGAGAATGCCTCCCGCGACGCCAACGGTCGCCATTCCAAGCGTTCCAGCCAGTTCATGCGCATGCTCGGGGTCACGCACATTCGGGTCATCAGGGTTTTCGTCTTTCAGGTGAATCACGGAGAAATTCGCAGCTTTGGTCATAACGGCTCCTGTAAATGGTGATATGGAGCGCGACCATCCTCCACCCGCCATAAGGATGCGACAGGGGTTAGCTTAAGAACTATAAGGGGAAGATAAATTTGAAATATAGGTCCGCCGCCATCAACCCTGATGGTCCCACGCCGATAATTACTGCCTGTGTGTTATGTGTCGTGTGCATTGCAGCAAAGTGCGTATCATGTTCATAACTGCTCTGCCCCGATGTTCTTTTGCGATTCCTGCCTTATAATCCCAGATAAGGGTGGAAACGGCGTTGAAATCTGTCTATTCATCCCAATATAATTCAGTCACAACAAGGTTGAGATGGCACAGGCCGCAGTAAAACTGAAAGACGTTTCGCTCGACGATAAATTCACGCTCGAGAAAGGTCAGGCATTCATGTCCGGCTTGCAGGCGCTGGCGCGCATCGCCATTGTCCAGCGCCGGCGCGACATCAAAGCGGGCCTCAACACTGGCGGATTCATCTCCGGCTATCGCGGCTCACCGCTCGGCGCGCTCGACCGCGAACTCGCCAGTGCCAACCGTTATTACAAAGACCTCGATGTAAAATTCCTCCCCGGCGTGAATGAAGACCTCGCCGCCACTGCCGTTTGGGGCACGCAGCAGGTGGGCCTCCTCCCCGGCGCGAAAAAAGAAGGCGTGTTCGGCATCTGGTACGGCAAAGCCCCCGGCATGGACCGCAGTATCGACGTCATGCGCCACGCCAACGCCAACGGCACCGCGCCGCATGGCGGCGTGCTCGCCATCGTCGGCGACGACCACGGTTGCAAATCCTCAACCCTTTCCTGCCAGAGCGACCACGTGCTCTACGCAATGCAGATGCCGACGCTTTATCCCTACAGCTTGTCGGAATATGTCGAATACGGCTTGCTCGGCATCGCCATGAGCCGTTACTCTGGCTGCTGGACGGCGCTCAAAGTCACCACCGCCACCGTCGAAACCTCCGGCACCGTGGATCTCACCCCCGAGCAGCGCGACATCGCGATGCCAACAGCCGACGAATTCACCATGCCGCCCGGCGGTGTGCATATCCGCCTGAACGACGTCCCGCGCGATATTGATTGGCGTTTACAGAACTTCAAAATCTTCGCCTGCCACGCTTTCGCCCGCAAAAATAAAATTGATCAGGTGGTCATCGATTCACCCAAGCCGCGCTTCGGTATCATCACTGCCGGCAAATCCTATGGCGATGTGCGTCAGGCCCTCACCGATCTCGGTATCACCGACGATGTCGCACGCCAGATCGGCCTGCGCGTCTATAAAGTGGGCATGACGTGGCCGCTGGAGCCGCAAGGCGCACGTGCTTTCGTCGAAGGGCTCGAGGAAGTGCTGATCGTCGAAGAAAAACGCGAATTCATCGAATACCAGCTCAAACAGAACATCTATAACTGGGACAAAGCCCCGCCGGTAATCGTCGGTAAATATGACGAGCATGGCGGGAACCTGCTACCACTCGAGAACGACCACAGCGTCGGCATGGTCACGCATGTGATTGCCAAACGCCTGCGCCATTTCTACCATAATGAAAAGGTCGAGCAGGCGCTCAAGTTCTACGATGATTTCAACGCGCGGGAGAAAAGCTACCTACCGCCCTCGCAGCGCAAACCGTATTACTGCTCTGGCTGCCCGCACAACAGCTCCACCAAAGTGCCGGATGGTAGTTTCGCGATGGTCGGTATCGGCTGCCACTACATGGTGCAGTGGATGGACCGCAACTCCGCCATGTGCACCCATATGGGCGGCGAAGGCGTGCCGTGGATCGGCGCTGCACCGTTCAGTGACACCAAACATATCTTCGCCAACTTAGGCGACGGCACCTATTTCCATTCTGGCATTCTCGCCATCCGCCAGTCCATCGCCGCGGGCGTGAACATCACCTATAAAATCCTTTACAACGATGCAGTGGCAATGACCGGCGGCCAGACCATTGACGGCGAAATGCCCGTCTATCGCGTCGCTCAGCAGGTGATTGCTGAGGGCGTCGCCAAATGCTGGATCGTTACCGAGAACCCCGCGCTCTACAAAGACCGCAGCAACATTCCGCCGGAAGTCACCATCCTCCCGCGTGAATGGATGGACGCGACACAAAAAGAAGCGCGCGAAACGCAGGGCACCACCATTATTATTTACGATCAAACCTGCGCCGCCGAAAAACGCCGCCGCCGCAAGCGCGGAAAATATCCCGATCCCGCCAAGCGCCTTTTCATCAATAAAGCCGTGTGCGAAGGCTGTGGCGATTGCAGCGTGCAGTCCAACTGCCTCGCCGTGCAGCCCGCGGAAACCGAATATGGCCGCAAGCGCACCATCAATCAGTCCATGTGCAACAAGGATTTCAGCTGCCTGAAAGGCTTCTGCCCGTCCTTCGTTACCGTACTGGGCGGCGAGCCGAAGAAAACTAAAGCGCAGAACGTGGACAACCTGTTCGCATCCGTGCCGGAAGCGTCCGTACCCGCGCTGGGCGATGATGCATACAACATCATGGTCACGGGCATTGGCGGCACCGGCGTGCTCACCATCGGCGGCCTGCTCGGCATGGCAGCACATCTCGAAGGCAAACATTGCCGCGTGCTCGACCAGACCGGCCTCGCCCAAAAAGGCGGAGAAGTATTGTCGCATGTGCGCCTTGCCAAAAGCCTCGACGCGATCAGCACCGGCCACATCACCACCGGTGGCTCCGATCTGTTACTCGCGTGTGACGAAGTCGCTTCCATCGGCAAAACCGCGCATGAAACGCTCAATCCGACGCGCACTAAAGCCGTCATCAATAGCGATGTCTCGCCCGTCGCCGAATTCGTCACCAACAACAATGTGGATTTCCATAACGAGCAAATCCGCAAGGAAATCATGTCCACCACGCTCAAAGGCGGTCAGCATTTCGTCTCTGCCTCTGCTTACGCCATGGCACTGATGGGCGATGAAATCGCTACCAATGTCTTCATGCTCGGTTACGCATGGCAGCGCGGGCTAGTACCAATCCATCGCGAGAGCATCGAACGCGCGATTGAACTGAACGGCGTCGCCATTGCTGCAAACAAGAAAGCCTTCAACTTTGGGCGCCTCGCCGCACACGATCCAAACGCCGTCGACGCAATGATGGCCGAGGTCCACGGCGGTGCTGAGGAAGAACCGATTTCGCAAACGCTCGACGAAATCATAGCGAAACGCGTGACGTACCTCACCAACTACCAAAACTCTGCTTACGCGAAGCGTTATTCCAACGCAGTAGCAGATATAAAATCTGTCGAGGAAAAACTCGGCAGTACGACGCTGACAGAAGCTGTCGCTCGTTATTACCACAAGCTGCTTGCCTATAAGGATGAGTATGAAGTCGCGCGTCTGTATACTGACGGCAATTTCATCAAGGAGCTGAAGTCCACCTTCCAAGGCGATTATAAACTCCGCTTCAATCTCGCGCCGCCGCTCATGGAGAAAGAAGATCCGGCTACTGGCCGTCCGAAGAAGCGTGAATTCGGCGCATGGATACTGCCGGCATTCCGTCTGCTTGCCAAATTCAAATTCCTGCGCGGCACCGCGCTCGATATATTCGGCTACCATCATGACCGCCGCGCCGAGCGCACGCTGATCACTGAATATGAAGCCGATATGGCGCTAGTAAAGCAGGTGTTGAATGCGCAGAATCACGAGCTTTGCACCGAGCTACTCAACCTGCCGGAAATGATCCGCGGGTATGGTCCGGTGAAAGAAGGTAACCTGAAAAAGGCGCAAATTAAGCGCGCCGAACTGCGTTACATGCTGGAAAACGGCATCACCCGCGAGCAGAAAAACGCCGCTTAGACGATACAAATTTTAGCGGTTCGCAGGCAATCGCCGCTTTACCAGCCGTAGGGTTGCTATTTGGCTTGCAGTCATTGCATTCTAGCTGGGCTGGTCAACGCGGAATTAGCATGCTCTCTGCGTTATTTACCAAGCGCGCGCCGCATCGATTCGCCTGCTTCCGTCAGCAGTGAAATATCCTTCACCGACGTCGTGATGCCTTTGCCATTCGCCCAGCTCACCAGCGCTTCCATCGCCAAGTTGCCTTTCGGGCTGTTCGCATATGGGCAACCGCCAAGGCCACCCGTCGCCGCATCAAACACGCGGATGCCCATGTCATACGACACGGCAACATTTTCAATCGCCCGCCCTGTCGTATCATGGAAATGCATGGCCACTTTTTCAAGTGCGATTCCTTCTTCCTTCAGCGCCTCAATCAGCTGCCTGGTCATCTCGGGCGTGCCCAGCGCCGTGGTGTCACCCAGCGACACTTCAAAACAGCCCATCGCCAGCAGCTCCTTGCTCCGCCGCGCCACTACATGGGGGCTAAATGGCAAATCCGTGTAGCCAAAAATATTCGAGAGATAGCCGCGCACGCGCATTCCCTCCGCCCGCGCCGCATCTACAACAGAAATGATGTTCGCGAATGCCTCATCCACCGTCTGGTTGATATTCGCTTTGGAAAACGCCTCGGACACCGCCAGAAAAATCGCGATTTCCTTCGCGCCGATTTCCTTCGCGCGCTCAAGCCCCTTTAGGTTCGGCACAAGATAGGAGAAAATCACGTTCGGGAATTCTTTTTCGATCGGCTTCAGTAACGCCGCCACTTCGCCGGAATTCGCCATCGCCGGCACCGCTTCCGGGTGCACAAAACTGCCCGCCTCAATACGCGTCAGCCCCGCAGCGGCGAGTGCACGAATAAAATCCACCTTCTGCGCCGCAGTAAGATGCACCGCGGCCGCCTCATTCTGCAGCCCGTCGCGCGCGGCCACTTCCACCAATTCAATCGCGCCACTCATGCTTTCAACTTCACCAGCTCGGTGCCTTCGGCAATCATGTCGCCTTCGTTCACCAGTAGCGCTTCTACCACCGCATCGCCACCGGCGGAAAGGGTGAGTTGCAGCTTCATGGCCTCCATCACCGCCAGCGGTTGACCGGCTTTCACCGCGTCCCCCACCTTCACCATCAGCTGGCGCACCAATCCAGGCATCGGCGCGGTGGGCGAAAGCTCTGCCGCACCCGCATGACCACTTCCACTGCTGGTAGTCGCCTGCGCAACCTTGGCTTCTAACGCACCTAATTGCACACGTTTTACGTCTTTCCCGCTTTGCCACACGGCGGCAGGGATACGCTTATACACGCCCTCTTCTATTTCTTGTTCCAGCAATAGCGTCCCATCTGGCCGCTTGCCCGCACGAAAACTATAGCTTTTCCCACCAATGCTAAAACTGATGGTGCCACCGCGACGCGTCAGCGCCTCAAGCGCAATCGCTTCCCCGTTGATATGCAGCGTCTTGCTCATCGCATCCCCGCCATTTTAGTCCATGCGGAATGCTCGGTGTGCGCTTCGCCTGCGCTGCTTTGTGCCGACGCAACTTCCCCAAACAGCAAATATGCTGCAGCAATGGCTGCAATATCATCTGCAGCAATAGCAGGATTCATCAGCGTTTCCTTGTGTTCCTTGATGAAATTTGTTGTCACTTTCCCTGCCATAAATGCAGGATGACTGAGGACACGCAGCAGGAATTCGCGGTTATTGGTTACACCGCTGATGCGCACTGTGCCAAGCAGCGCCTCCATCCGCGCGACGGCTTGCGGGCGGGTTTCACCCCACGCCACCAGCTTGGCAATCATCGGGTCATAGCTCGCCGACACCGTGTTGCCGCTCGTATAGCCATTCTCGCAGCGCGTCAGCGGCAGATGCGGCAGCACGAATTCCTTTAGCGTTCCAGGGGCAGGCATAAAGTCGCGCTCGGAATCCTCGGCATAGAGCCGCACTTCAATCGCGTGGCCTTTTTGTGTCACTTCGTTTTGCGTCAAGCGCAGCTTGTGCCCTTGCGCCACTTCCAGCTGCATGCGCACAAGGTCTAGCCCTGTCACCATTTCGGTCACGGGGTGCTCCACCTGCAGGCGCGTGTTCATTTCAAGGAAATAGAAGTTGCCTTCACGGTCGAGAATGAACTCCATCGTTCCCGCGCCCACATACGCGATATGCTTGGTAATTTTCAGTGCCGCCTCAATCATCCCTGCGCGGGTTTTCTCGGGCAGGTGCGGTGCTGGGCTTTCCTCCACAATCTTCTGGTGTCGGCGTTGGATGGAGCATTCACGCTCGTACAAATGCAGGTGATTGCCATGCATATCCGAAAATACCTGAAGCTCGATATGGCGGGGTTCCACGAGGTATTTCTCGATCAGGACACGGTCATCGCCAAACGCATTTTTGGCTTCGCTACGAGCGGATTCCAGCGCTGCCGCAAGGTCTTCTTTGCGCTCCACAATGCGCATGCCTTTGCCGCCGCCACCCGCCGCCGCCTTGGCTAAAATAGGGTAGCCAATTTTCTCCGCCTCTTTTTCAACGAGCTTGATATCCGTGCTGCCGCCGTCATATCCGGGAATGGTCGGCACGCCGATTTTTTTGCAGAGGATTTTGGATTCCGCCTTGTCGCCCATGGCCGAAATGCAGCTGGCCGGAGGCCCCACAAAAATCAATCCCGCCTTGGTCACCGCGTCCGCAAAACCAGCGTTCTCCGAGAGAAATCCATACCCCGGATGAATCGCATCCGCGCCACTGCGTTTTGCGATGTTCAGAAGCTGAGGAATGTTAAGATAGGTTTCCGCCAGCCCTTTTCCCTTTAACTCCACCGACAAATCACCCACGCTGGCATGCGGTAAATCGCGGTCGTCGCTTGCGAAAATCGTCACCGTCTCGATGCCCATTTGCCGCGCGGTGGCCACGATGCGGCAGGCAATTTCGCCGCGGTTGGCAATCATCAGCCGTGTGATTTTCTTGCTCATTCCGCCACCCATTTCGGCTTGCGACCACTGAGCAATGCATCCATGCCTTCTTGGCCTTCGTCGCTCACCCGTGCGTCGGCAATGGCCTCCACGGTGGCGTTCGTTGCGGCCTTCACATCGCCAATCAGTGGCGTCACCGTCTCAATCAACGCCTTGGCTTTCCGGCTCGCCAGCGGCGCAGCCTTTAAAAATTCTCTGATTAAAGCCTGACGTGCAACGTCAAGTTCATCATGCGCCACGACGCGATGCGCCAAACCGATTTCCTTGGCGGTATGCGCCGTAAATTGCAGGCCTGAGGTGAAATATGCCCGCGCGGCGCTAATGCCAATTTTCTCAATCGCATAAGGCGAAATCACCGCCGGAATAATACCCAGCCGTGTTTCGGTGAAGCCGAACTTCGCATCCTCTGCCGCCAACACGAAATCCGCCACCGCTGCAAGGCCAGAGCCGCCGCCCAGCGCAGCGCCATGCACCACCGCAATCAGCGGCTTGGAGAAATAGCGTAAGCGTTGATACATCTCCGCCATCGTGGTGGAATCCGCGATATTCTCTTCGCGGCTATAGCCCTTCATGCTGCGCATCCAGTTGAGGTCGCCGCCTGCACAAAAACTTTTTCCTGCGCCAGAAATCACCGCGATGCGCACCGCTTTATCTTCCGCCAACGCCGTAAATACCTGCGTGAGTTCTGCAATCAGTGCTGCATCGAACGCGTTATGCACCTCAGGCCGGTTCAGCGTTACCGACGCCACCCCGCGCGCATCAATTTCCAGCGTCAGTTTTTCGTAAGCCATCATTACATCCTGAACACGCCGAATTTGGTTTCTTCCACCGGCGCATTCGCACTGGCTGCCAGCGCCAAGCCCAACACATCGCGCGTGGTCACGGGGTCAATAATCCCGTCGTCCCATAGCCGCGCGGTGGAGTAATAGGCGCTGCCCTCCTTCTCGTATTTTGCGAGAATTTTCTGCCGTTGTTCTTCGATTTCCTTTTGCGTCGCATCGTTGGTCACGCGGCTGAGCACATCCGCCGCCTGCTCGCCCCCCATCACGGAGATGCGCGCATTTGGCCACATCCAGAGGAAGCGCGGGTCGAACGCGCGGCCGCACATGCCGTAATTTCCTGCACCGAACGAACCACCAATCATCACCGTGAATTTCGGCACAGCGGCATTACTCACCGCCATCACCAGCTTCGCGCCATGGCGCGCAATGCCCTCGGCCTCGTATTTCTTCCCGACCATGAAGCCTGTGATGTTCTGAAGGAAAACGAGCGGCACCTTACGTTGCGTACATAGCTCAATGAAATGTGTCGCCTTGATAGAGGATTCCGAAAACAGAATGCCGTTATTGGCGATGATGCCAACGGGCGAGCCGTGAATGCTGGCAAAGCCGCACACCAGCGTGGTGCCGTAGCGCTTCTTGAATTCGTGGAAGTTCGAGCCATCCACCATCCGCGCGATAATCTCGCGCACATCGAACGGTACGCGGGTCGATTCCTTAGGCAGGATGCCATAAATTTCTTCGGCCGGATAAAGCGGCTCCGCATAAGGCGTGGTGTTGCGCGGCGGGGTTGGCCAGTTGAAGTTCGCCACAATCTCGCGCACGGTGGCAAGCGCCTCTTCCTCGTTCGCGGCATAGTGGTCTGCCACGCCGGATTGCATGGTGTGCACTTCTGCACCGCCCAGTTCTTCCGCCGTTACTTCTTCGCCCGTGGCCGCTTTCACCAGCGGTGGGCCAGCAAGGAAAATCGTGCCGTTACCTTTGACAATCACGCTTTCGTCGCACATCGCGGGCACATACGCACCGCCTGCGGTGCAGGAGCCAAGCACTGCCGCCACCTGCGGAATGCCTGCAGATGACATGCGCGCCTGATTGAAGAAGATGCGGCCAAAATGGTCGCGGTCGGGGAAGACTTCATCCTGCATCGGCAAAAACGCCCCGCCGGAATCCACGAGGTAAATACAGGGCAACCGGTTCTGCGTTGCAATCTCCTGCGCGCGTAGATGCTTCTTTACGGTAAGCGGAAAATAGGTGCCGCCCTTCACCGTCGCATCATTCGCCACGAACATGCATTCATGCCCATGCACACGGCCAATGCCCGTCACAACCCCTGCCGAAGGCACGCCGCCTTCGGCTTCATAAATTCCATCCGCCGCGAGTGCCGAAAGCTCGAGAAACGGCGAGCCCGAATCGAGCACCCGCGCAATGCGCTCGCGCGGCAGCAGCTTGCCACGGCTATGATGCTTCTCCACCGATTTCGCGCCGCCGCCTTGCTTCACTTTCTCCAGCTTGGCGGTGAACGCCTCAAGCAGCGCTTCGTGATGCGCCTTGTTGGCCGCGAATTCCGGCGATGCCGTGTTGATCTTGGTGCTAAGAACCGTCATGCGTCACCTATATCCCAATCGCGCGCGAGATAATCAGGCGCTGGATTTCCGACGTGCCCTCGCCAATACGCAGCAGGCGATGGTCGCGCCAGAAACGCGCCACGCTATATTCTTCCATCAGCCCATAGCCGCCATGAATCTGCACCGCCATATCGCTCACCTCGCCCGCGATTTCCGAGCTATAGAGCTTGGCGATCGACGCTTCTTTGGTGAAGGGTTTTCCGGCATCCGCCAGCGCGCAAGCCTTGTATAAATACGTCCGCGCCAGTTCGATTTTCATATGCATGTCGGCGAGCGCGAAGGCGATGGTCTGGAAGTTTGCAATCGGCTGACCGAACTGGTTGCGCTCCTTGGCGTAGGCGAGCGCCGCTTCATAGGCACCCTGCGCACAGCCAACCCCCATCGCCGCGATGCCGATCTTACCGCGATCCAGCGTCGCCAGCATTTGCTTGGAACCGTCACCCTGTTTGCCCAGCAGGTTCTCATCCGGCACGAACACATCCTCAAAATATAGCTCGGAGGTATCCGATGAACGCCACATCAGCTTGCCGTGCATCGCACGACTGGTGAACCCCTTGGTACCATTCTCCACAATGAAACAAGATAACTCCGGCTTGCCCTCGCCCTTGCTGCCGGTCACTGCCTGCACGGTCACGCCTGCATTCATTTTGGTTGCGCCGTTGGTGATGAAGATTTTCGAGCCGTTGATGATCCAGCCGCCATCGACTTTCTTCGCGTTGGTTTTGCTGCCGCGCGAATCCGAGCCTGCGCCGGGCTCCGTGAGGCCGAACGCCCAGAGTTTTTCACCGGTGCACAGCTGCGGCAGGTATTTTTTGCGCTGCGCCTCGTTACCGAAATAATAGAGCGGGCCAACGCCCAGCGAGTTATGCGCGGTAATCGTCGCCGCCTGCGAGCCGTCCACGCGGGCGATTTCCTCGCATACCACCGCGTAGGCAAGGTAGTCCATGCCATGTCCGCCATATTCCTGCGGCACAATAATTCCGAACAGGCCAATTTCGCCCATTTTGCGGGTGAGCGCTTCGGAGAATTCACCCTTGGCATCCAGCGCGGCGATCACCGGAGCGATTTCCCCCTCAGCAAATTTACGCACCGTATCGGCGAGCATTTGGTGCATTTCCGGTAAATCGAAATTCATGCCATTTCCTCCTGCATGGTTCGCATCATGGGCAGTGGCCTGTGTAGCAGCAAGTGAAGATTTTGTCATGGTAGGTACTCCCTAAGCTATGGGCAAAATATCTGTTTTTACACGGATTGCAATCCGTGTTACGCTTCGCAGCGCAACAAAGGAACGGATAACAAAGGAACGAATAATGCCAGAGAGCTATTATTTTGAAGATTTTACCATCGGCCAACAGTTTAAAAGCGGTGAGCAGATAGTCGACCGCGAACACGCCATTACCTTCGCCAAGGAATACGACCCTCAACCCCATCACACAGATGAGATCGCCGCGAAAGAGAGCATCTTTGGCGCGCTCGTCATCAGCGGCTGGCAAACCGCTGCCATTTCCATGCGCCTCAAGTTGCAAACCCCTCTGGCAAAGGTGGCACATGGCCTCGTCGGCATCGGCATTGAATCGGTACGCTGGCCTAAACCCGTTCTACCGAATGATACATTACACGTCCTCATCACAGTGCTGGAAAAACGCATCTCCAATTCGCGGCCAACCCATGGCATTCTAAAATACAAAGTCGAAACATTTAACCAACATAACGTGCAGGTAATGGAAATGATCACTGCCGTATTCATGCCGCTGCGGGGTAACTAGTGGCACTTTCCGTTGCTGTGTTACGCAACCTCGATTTCCGCCGCCTGTTGGCCGCGCGCACGCTGGGAATGTTTGGCCTGCAAGCGCAAGCGGTGATTGTTGGCTGGCAGGTCTACACCCTCACCCACAGCGTGTTTATGCTGGGGCTGGTGGGGCTGATTGAAGCAGTGCCTGCGATTATCTGCTCCCTCTTCTCCGGCCATGTGGTGGATATCAGCCGCCCGCACCGTATTTATGTGACAACCATTGCCTCGCTTGCATCGCTCTCTGCGGCGCTGTTGGTGGTGGCAGGCGGCATCGTTGACACCTCGCCGGAGTTCACACTGTATTTTCTGTTTGCGTGTGTGTTCCTTTCTGGCGTGGCGCGCAGTTTCATCGCGCCTGCGTCGTTCACACTGCAAGCGCGCATCGTGGAGAAAAAAGACGTCGCGGCCGGTTCGGCGTGGATGTCGGGCGGATTCCAATGCGCGGCGATTGGCGGCCCCGCCGTGGCAGGGCTTATCTATGGCGGATACGGCGCGCAGGTGGCGTGGATGATTCCCGCCAGTGCGCTGAGCCTTGCGCTCATCATGGCGCTGTCCATTAGCAAGCCGCATCGCCATCACAAAAACAGCGAGAAACGCGAACCCGCCGCACGCAGCATCAAGGCGGGCTGGAACTTCATTCTCAAACATCCCCTGCTACTTTCCGTGATGGCGCTCGATATGTTTGCCGTGTTGTTTGGTGGGGCGGTGGCCATTCTGCCTGCATTCGCCGACCAAGTGCTGCATATCGGTTCACAAGGGCTTGGGCTGCTGCGCGCCGCGCCTGCCATCGGCTCCATCCTCACGGCGCTTTACATGGCGCTCAACCCCATGAAGCAGGTGCGTGCACGCACCTTGCTGTGGGTGGTGGCTGGGTTTGGCTGCTGCATCATCGGCTTTGGGCTTTCCACCAGCTTTTGGGCAGCGGCGTTCTTCCTTGCCCTCAGCGGTGTGTTCGACAGCGTGAGCATGGTCATCCGCGGCACCTTGATGCAACTACTCATCCCAAGCGATATGCGCGGCCGCGTTTCGGCGGTGAACAGCATGTTCATCATCTCCTCCAACGAAATCGGTGCGTTTGAATCCGGCGTGGCGGCTAGCATGCTGGGGCTTGTGCCTTCCATCCTGTTCGGCGGCGCGATGACGCTTCTCATCGTCACCAGCACCGCATTGCTGGCGCCACAATTACGCCGCATGGTTGTTTCCACCGAGGAGAAATCAACATGATTCGTCGGCATCTTTACCTACAAGTGCTGCTCGCGATGGCGCTGGGCGCAGCACTAGGAAGCGCTGTTCCCGAAACCGCAATGGCCATGAAACCGCTGGCGGATGGGTTCATTAAACTAATCAAGCTCATTGTCGCACCGATTATCTTCGTCAGCATTGTAAACGGGGTTGCGTCCCTGCCCTCGATGCGCGACGCGGGACGTATCGGCGGCAAAGCGATGCTCTATTTCCTCGCCATGAGCACGCTCTCGCTTGTCATCGGCATGGCCGTTGCGAACATCTTTACTCCCGGAGCGGGCATGCACGCCAATGTTGCAGAACTGGCGGCCAGCGCGCCGGATAGCCTGCAGGTAAAGCCTGCGCACACGCTCACAGAGTTTTTGCTCGGTATCATTCCCACCTCCCTCATTGAACCGTTCACGAGCGGGAATATTTTGCAGGTCGTGTTCCTTGCGCTGCTCACCGCCTCAGCGCTTTTATCACTTGGGGCACATGGCGCAGGCATGCTGCATGGCATCGAAACAGCCAGTAAACTCTTCTTCACCGGCATGGAGTTTATGATGCGACTGGCGCCGCTGGCCGCCTTTGGTGCCATGGCGTTCACCGTTGGCAAATATGGCCTTGCTTCGCTCCTGCCTTTAATCGCCTTGATGCTCTGTTTCTATCTCACCTGTGCGGCATTCATTGTGCTTGGGCTTGGCCTTGTGTTGCGCAGCATTGGCATCTCGCTCATTGCATTTTTGCGCTACATCAAGGACGAGATTTTTATCACTTTCGCCACCTCCTCTTCGGAATCGGCGCTGCCGCGCTTGCTGACCAAACTTCAGGACGCAGGCTGCGCACGCCCTGTCGTGAGCATGGTGCTACCCACCGGCTATTCCTTTAATCTGGATGGCACCGCAATCTACCTCTCCCTCGCGGCGCTTTTCCTTGCGCAAGCAACAGATACCCCCATCACGCTGGAAGGCCAACTGCTCATGCTTGGGGTGATGATGCTCACGAGCAAAGGTGCGGCGGGCGTAACGGGCGCAGGGTTCATTACCCTATCGGCCACGTTGGCAACGGTGGGGCATATTCCGGTTGCCGCACTCACCCTCATTATCGGGATTGACCGGTTTATGTCGGAAGGGCGCGCGGTGACGAACGTGATTGGCAATGCCGTGGCAACGCTGGTGGTGGCGCACTGGGAAAAATCCCTAGACCGCGAGAAGCTGAATAGCGCGCTGGCATCGAATCGCTAGCGCACGCAGATTACTGCCAGCTTCCGCCAAGGGCTTTGATGAGCTGAATGGTCGCCACATAGCGCTGGCCTAGCACCTGCACATCGCCCCGCTCTGCCGCCAATAATCCGCGTTCCACATCCAACGTTTCAAGCTGGCTGGCATAGCCAACCTTATAGCGTTCCCCCGCCACCACATTGGCGCGGCGCGCTGCTTTTAGCGCCGCTTCACGCGCCTTGGCTTGCTCGCCCAAATTACGCAGGCTGCTAAGGCTATCTTCCACCTCGCGGAAGGCTTGTAGAACCGACGCACGATAGTTGGCACTGGCCGCTTCGTAATCGGCTTTGCGCGCCGCGAGGGTGCCTTCGATCTTGCCGCCCTCGAACAATGGTTGCGTCAGGATTGTGCCGCCTGCCATTGGCCCAAGCGACCAAAACTGGCTGGACTTTTTAAAGAGGTCTTTGAGTTGAAGCGAACTAAACCCGCCCGATGCCGAAAGGGAAATATCGGGGAAATACCCCGCACGAGCGGCACCAATGCGCGCATTGGCCGCGGCAATGGTTTGCGCTGCCGATTGAATATCGGGACGACGCGTCATCACCGTGGCGGGCACGCCAGCGGGAATCGTCGGAGGCGCATTCTTCAGCATTGTTTTGCCAAGCGTGAGCTGTGCAGGGGTAACGCCCACCAGCGCAGCAATTTGGTGCTCGCTCGCCGCCAGCTGCTGTGCAATCGCGGCGCGTTCTGCTTCCGCATTCGCCAGTTCTGCTTGGGCATTGGCCAACACCAAATCATCCACCGAGCCGACCGCGTGTTTTTTCTTCACATGGTCACGCGTGGTGGTGCGGGTGGCAACGGTGCGGGTGAGGATTGCATCCTCCGACAATAGGGCAGAACGCTGGATATAGGCTTGCGCCAACTCGGCCTGAAGCGCCAAGCGGGCGGCACGATAGTCGTTCTCCAGCGCATCCGCATCGCGGTCGGCCGCACGCGCAGTGTTGCGCTGCTTGCCAAACAAATCCAGCATGTAGGTGATGGAGCCCTGCGCCGTGTAGCTATTGAACGGCTTTGGCGTAATGGTAAAACCCGCAGGGCTATTCGCGTTGGAAATGGATTCCGACTGCTGCTGACGCTGCGGCCCCGCACCCACCGAAACGCTTGGCAACAAGCTGGAAGCGCTGACATCCGCCATTCCGCGTGCGGAGTTGACGCGTTGTAAAGCAACCTCAAGCGACGGGTTGTCTTTCATCGCCTGTTCTTCCAGCGTATCCAACTCCGGCAGTTGGAACATTTTCCACCACGCCGTTTCCTCGATTTTCGTTTTCGCATCGACGCGTTTCCATTGCACCGCATCCACCACCGCCACCTCTGGCGCGGGCGTTGGCGCTTCTAAAAACGTTCCACTCAGCCCCATTTCTGGCAGCGCAAATTCCGAGGAAAGGTCGCACGCATTAAGCAGTGAAAGCGTTGTGGTAAGAAGCAGGAACTTACGCATGGGCAACACTCCGTCCGCGGGTGGCGATGGTGCGGATAACCACGTAGAACATCGGTGTCATCACCAAACCAAAGAAGGTGACGCCCAACATGCCTGAGAACACGGCAACGCCCATATCCTGACGCATTTCAGCGCCTGCGCCGCTGGCATAAACAAGCGGCAACACACCCATGATGAACGCAAACGACGTCATCAGGATAGGGCGCAAGCGCAAGTGGCTTGCTTCAAGCGCGGCCTGCACAATGCTGCGGCCTTGATGCTCCAAATCGCGAGCGAATTCGACAATCAGAATGGCGTTCTTACAGGCGAGTCCGACCAGTACGATAAACCCAATCTGGGTGAACACGTTGTTCTCTTTCCCAACCAGCCACACACCCCAGATGGCACCCACCAAGCATAGCGGCACAATCAGAATCACCGCCAGCGGCAGGCTCACGCTTTCATATTGCGCGGCAAGCACAAGGAATACGAGCAGCACACAAAGCGGGAACACCAGCATGGCCGTGTTTCCTGCCAGAATTTGCTGATAGGTCAGCTCTGTCCATTCATAGGTCATGCCTTTTGGCAGCACTTCGTCCAGAATTTTGCTGATGGCGGCCTGCGCCTCGCCAGAGGAAACCCCAGGAGCGGCATCGCCATTCAAATCCGCCGCGCGGAAACTGTTGTAACGCAGCGCGCGATCCGGCCCATAGGTCTGCGTGACATTCACCAGCGAGCCCAGCGGCACCATGTCGCCCTGCCCGTTACGCAGCTTCAGCTGGCCAATATCTTCTGGCTTGGCACGGAATGGTGCGTCCGCCTCCGCATACACGCGGAAGGTTCGGCCAAACAGGTTCATATCGTTGATATAATACGAACCGAGATAGATCTGCATGGTGTCGAACAAGTCGCTGAGTGCGACATTTTGTTGCTTGGCGCGCACACGGTTGACGTCCACATTCAGCTGCGGCACATCCAGCATGAAACTACTGAACACGCTAGACAGCTCCGGCGTCTGATAGGCCTTGCCCATCACCTGCTGCACCACGGCACCAAGCGCGTCGTAGCCCAAATCGGCGCGGTCTTGGATCTCGAGTTTGAAACCACCCGTGGTGCCAAGGCCAGAAACAGGCGGCGGCGGGAAGATGGCAACGAACGCGCTGTTAATCACCGCAAATTCACCGTTCAGCGCGCCCGCAATGGCGCCTGCGGACATGTCAGGAGAAGTACGTTCGCTAAATGGTTTTAAGGTGACGAAGACAATCCCCGCATTGGAACTGTTGCTGAATCCGGCGATGGATAATCCGGGGAAAGCAACGGAGCTTTCCACCCCTGGATGCTTGAGGGCGATATCCGACATCTGGCGAATAATCGCGTCTGAACGCTCCAACGACGCGCCACCGGGTAGCTGCGCAAACGCCACCAGATATTGCTTATCTTGGCTGGGCACATAGCCATTTGGCACCAATGCAAAGCCAAGAATGGTGGCCGCAATCAGCCCGCTGTAAATCAGCACCAACCGACGCTTGTGCGCCAAGGTCCAGCGCACCAGCTCGGTGTAGCGATCCGAAAGTCCCGTGAAGAAACGGTTGAACAGCGAGAAGCCTTGCGACTGTGGAAATTGCTGTTTGCGCACCAAACGGCTGAGCGCCAGAAACACTGCAAACGCAAGCACCAAACCGGCGATAATGGTGGTGCCGATAAACCAGAAAATAACGCCTTTCGGTGGTGGCCCACGGAAGGGGGCAGGGAAAATTTTCAACAGCAACATGCCCGCAAGCGTGCCCACCACATAGATCAGTAGCGCAATCAGCACCCAGCGCAGATTGGCAAAAATAAAGCCAAAAATTTTCTCCATCGCACGGGTAAGGCGGTCTTTGGGGTGGTCGTGCGGCTTCAGCAACATCGCCGCCAACGCAGGCGAAAGTGTGAGCGAGTTGAAGGCAGAAATCACGGTGGAAATCGCAATCGTGAGGGCGAACTGTTTATAGAACTGCCCCGTCAATCCACTGATGAACGCAATCGGAACGAACACGGCACACAGCACCAGCGCGATCGCGATAATCGGCCCCGATACTTCGCGCATGGCTTGATACGTCGCTTCGCGCGGGGTGAGGCCATTGCTGATGTTGCGCTCCACATTCTCCACCACCACAATCGCATCATCCACCACAATCCCGATAGCGAGCACGAGGCCGAACAAGCTGAGTGCGTTGATGGAGAAGCCAAACAAATGCATCACTGCAAAGGTGCCGATGATGGATACAGGCACCGCCAATAGCGGAATAATCGAGGCGCGCCATGTTTGCAAAAACACAATCACCACCAACACAACCAGCAGCAGCGCTTCGAACAGCGTGTGCACCACCGCATCGATGGATTGCTGCACAAATCGCGTAGGGTCGTATACGATGTCATAATCTATGCCTTCGGGGAAATCAGCCTTCAGCTGTTCCATCGTCGCGCGCACATCCTGCGAGATGCTAAGCGCGTTCGACCCAGGGGCTTGGAACACCGGAATCGCCACCGCAGGCTTGTTGTTCAGCAGCGAACGCAATGCATATTCGCTTGCCCCCAACTCCACACGGGCAACATCTTTCAAGCGCACAACGGCACCCGTTCTATCCGCCTTCACCACAATATCTTCGAACTCGCTGACGGATTTCAACCGCCCCTGAACATTCACTGGTAGCTCAAATGCCACATCCGCGCCCATCGGCTGCGCACCGATGATACCTGCCGCAATTTGTACGTTTTGTTCGCGAATCGCGTTCACCACATCTGGCGCGGCCAAATTACGCGCTGCCATTTTTTGCGGGTTCAGCCACACACGCATCGCGTAGTCGCCCGAACCGAACAGCTCCACCTGCCCAATTCCCTGCAAGCGCGCGATCTGATCCTTCACGTTAATCAGCGCGTAGTTACGCAAATACGCCATGTCGTAGCGCTCGTTCGGCGAGAATAAATGCACCACCATGGTCAAGTCCGGCGAGCTTTTCACCGTGGTCACGCCCAGTGCGCGCACCACATCCGGCAGCCGCGGCAAGGCTTGGCTTACACGGTTTTGCACCAGCTGCTGCGCGAGGTCCGGGTCGGTGCCGATTTTAAACGTCACCGTGATGGTCATTGCGCCATCGGTGGTGGCTTGGCTGCCCATATAGAGCATGTTTTCCACGCCGCTGATTTGCTCCTCCAGCGGTGCGGCAACGGTTTCGGAAATCACCTTAGGGTTCGCCCCCGGATAGCGCGCGGCCACCATCACCTGCGGCGGCGAAACTTCAGGATATTCCGAAATCGGCAACAGGAACATGGAGATGCTGCCCGCGATAAACACCATCAACGACAACACCGCCGCCAGAATCGGGCGATCAATAAACCGATGCGAAATGTCGAGCCCAGCCATCTAGTTCGTCGCCTCGGTTGGCGGTGTGCCGGCTGCGGCGGGGGTTTCGGGCGCGTTCAGCGGCTTTAGCGTGGTCATGTCCGTTGCGATTGCCTGCACGGGAACACCAGGGCGCAAGCGCTGCAGGCCACCCACCACAATCTGGTCGCCTTCATGCAACCCGCTGGTGATAATTTGTAAGCCCTCGCTCATTGTGCCCAAGGTCACCTCGCGATATTCCGCTTTGCTATCCGCGCCAATTGCCAGCACGAATTTTTTATTCTGGTCCGTGCCAATCGCCACCGGATTAACAAGAATCGACGGCGTGGCTTCTGGCGAGCCGATGCGCACATTGGCAAACAGACCCGGAACCAGCGTTTTATCCTTATTCTCCATCAGCGCTCGCACGCGGATTGTACCGCTGCCCGCAGCAATCTGGTTGTCGAACGCATGAATGCTCGCCGTGATGGGCGCGGCGGCGGTACCGCCCACTTTTACTTCCACCGGAATCTTCTTCAGCTGCGCCGTCGCCTTACCCTGAATCGTGTTCAGGTAGGTTTGCTCGTCCAGCTCGAAGCTGGCATAGATGGGCGACAAATCCACGATGCTGGCCAGTAGCGGCGTGCTCGCCCCCACTTCCACATTGTTGCCCACGGTAATTTCCGCGCGCGAAATTTTGCCGGATATCGGCGCCGTAATATGCGCATACCCCACATTCACTGCCGCCAAACGCGCCGCGCCATTGGCTGTCTCCAGCGCTCCGTTGGCTTGCACAAACGCGCTCTCCGCACGCTCATATTCCGCTTTGGAAATCGCCTTGCTTTTAATAAGCGCTTTGGCGCGCGCAAATTCCTGTGCAGCATTTTTCTGTGTCGCCGCCGCGGTGGTTAGCGCCCCTTTGGCGCGCACCAGCTCCGCCTCATACGGGCGCGGGTCAATCGTCATCAGCGGTTCGCCGCGTTTTACTTCTTCGCCGTCCTTAAAGTGAATCGCCACGATTTGTCCGCCAACGCGCGGACGAATCTCGGCAGAATTAGCAGCTTCAATGCGCCCTGAAAATTCGCTCCACGTGACCACGGGCTTGCTGACAACGGCAGCAACGCTAGCAGGCATCGCCATGCCCTGCGCCGCTTGGGACGCATCGCCATGGCCACCCATGCCAGTGAAATGGAATGCGGCATACGCCACCCCGCCGAGCAATGCGAGGCGAACAAGCCACCGCCGCGCTGATTTCGGTTTTGTCGTTGGATAAGCAGCCATCACGCACCCCGTGCTTTTTACTATATAGAACACCCGCAATTAAGTACGACTTGACTAACCAGTCAAGAGAAGTCTACATAGATGAAGAATTATTTAGATTCACTCTGGTAAAAATGGCACGCACACGCACTGCACCCAAACCCGTCAGCACGCGGCAACGCTTGGTGGATGCCGCGCACGCGCTGATCTGGGCCAACAGCTATGCCCATGTGAGCGTGGAGGATATTTGCCGCGCGGCGGGCGTTCAAAAAGGCAGCTTCTACCACTTCTTCCCCACCAAAATAGACCTCACTGCCGCTGCGCTGGAAGACCATTGGGCCATTGTGCGCGGTAAGATTGATGCGATATTCATCGAAAATAAAACACCGCACGCCCAACTGAAGGCGCTGTGCGAAGGCATTCTTGCCGAACAAAAAGAAGCTCTGCGCGCCACGGGCATGGTTTGCGGCTGCCCCTATGCCACGGTGGCAAGCGAACTAAGCAGCAACAACGAACAGATGCGCGAACTGACCGAACATATGAGCGCCCGCTTTTGCGGCTATTTCGAGCTGCTGCTGAAAAACGCCGTGGCCGCCAAACTGATTCCACTGCGCGGATTAAAACAACGTGCGAACGAAATGCATACCTATGTTATCGGCGCGATGCTCCAAGCACGCCTTACCAACCGCCTGAGCCATGTAGAGAAATCGCTTCATGCCGCCTTAAGTCGCATTGCGGGACTGGACGAATCGCCCGCCAAAGCCGCCCTCCCCCGCCAAAAGCGACAAAATCGCACAGCTATTCGCAAAAAACGCTAGCCAATTCCTCAAGAATCCCGTATTGCGGCGCACAAACTTTATTTGAGACTGGATAACCTATGACTGCTGAACTTCGCAACATCGCCATCATCGCACACGTTGACCACGGCAAAACCACCCTTATTGACGTGATGCTGCGCCAAGCAGGCACCTTCCGCGACAACCAGAAAGTGGAAGAGCGCGTGATGGATAGCAACGACCTCGAGAAAGAGCGTGGCATTACCATTCTGGCGAAATGCACCAGCATTCAATGGAAAGACAAGCGCATCAACATCATCGACACCCCCGGCCACGCTGATTTCGGCGGCGAAGTAGAACGGATTCTCTCGATGGTGGACGGCGTGCTCGTATTGGTGGATGCAGCGGAAGGCCCCATGCCACAAACCAAATTCGTGCTGATGAAAGCCCTCGCCCAAGGCCTGCGCCCCATCGTGGTCATCAACAAGGTGGATCGCCCCGATGCGCGCGTGGATGAAGTGTTGAACGAAGTATTCGACCTGTTCGTTGCGCTGGATGCGAACGACGCACAGCTAGACTTCCCCGTGATTTATGCATCGGGCCGCAATGGTTGGGCAGTGAAAGACCTGAACGACCCACGCGAAAACCTGCATTGCATCATGGACGAAGTCGTAAACTATGTGGAAGCGCCAGACGCTGACCCCGAAGCGCAATTCGCCTTCCTCGTCACGCTTATCGAGTCCGACAACTTCCTCGGCCGCATCCTCACCGGTAAAATCGAATCCGGCACCGCGAAAGTGGGCATGCCTGTTAAGGCATTGCGCTTGGATGGCACGGTGGTTGAGCAAGGCCGCATCACCAAGCTTCAGGGCTTCCGTGGCATTGAGCGCGTGGTTGTGAATGAAGCAGAAGCAGGCGACATCGTTTCCATCGCAGGGCTTTCAGAAGCAACCGTTGCCGATACGGTTGGCGACATCAACCTCACCTCGCCACTGAAAGCAACCCCGATCGATCCGCCAACCATGGCCATCACCATCGCGGTGAACGACTCGCCACTGGCGGGCACCGAGGGCAGCAAAGTAACCTCGCGCATGATTCGCGACCGCTTGATGAAAGAGGCAGAATCGAACGTAGCAATCCGCGTGAAAGAAACCGAGATGGCCGATGCCTTCGAAGTGGGCGGCCGCGGCGAGTTACAGCTAGGCGTTCTCATCGAGACCATGCGTCGCGAAGGCTTCGAGCTTTCCGTATCGCGCCCACGCGTACTGTTCCGCACCAACGAAGCGGGCGAGCGCGAAGAGCCGATGGAAGAAGTACAAGTGGACGTGGACGAGGAATACTCGGGCGTGGTGGTAGAAAAGCTATCCCTGCGTAAGGGTAACATGACGGAAATGCGCCCATCCTCGGGTGGTAAACTGCGCATGAAATTCGTTATCCCATCGCGCGGCATGATTGGCTATCAAGGCGAATTCATGACCGACACCCGCGGCTCGGGCGTGCTCAGCCGTCTGTTCCATGGCTATGGCCCATATAAGGGCGACATCGCAGGCCGCCGCAACGGCGTGCTCATCTCCAACGCAACGGGCGTGGCGGTGGAATACGCACTCTGGGGCCTCGAAGAGCGCGGCTACCTGATTATTCCAGCAGGCGTGCGTATTTATGAGGGCATGATCATCGGCCAACATAGCCGCGATAACGACCTTGAAGTGAACGCGCTGAAAGCAAAACAGCTCACCAACATCCGTACCACCAGTAAGGATGAAGCGGTGAAACTGACCCCGCCGAAAGTGCCAACGCTTGAGCAGGCGATTGCGTATATCGAAGAAGACGAGCTGATGGAAGTGACGCCAAAAAACATCCGTCTGCGCAAACGCATCCTTGATCCAAACCTGCGTAAACGCGCAGAAAAGGCAAAAGAGAGCGCATAACGTTACCTGCGTGGTTGTGATTCCTTAGCATCCATGTATACCTGCTACTAAGAATCATTTGAACCTAGAAGGATATGTCATGAAACTCCCGCGCCACTTTGCTCGCCTATTCTTGCTTTGCTCCGCAGCAATCATTCCGGCCGCATTGGCTGCGGAAACGCCACGTGCAGTGTCCGCACCAAACCTCACGCTCTCCGTTGGCGGCGGCACTCTGCAAGGGGAAAGCGCAGGCATCATTAGTGCTACAGCAAGCGCGCCTGTCGGCAATCAGTATGGTGTGCAGCTGGATGCATTATACGCCGATGCCGACGGCGACAGCGCAGGTTTTGGCGGCCACTTCTTCTACCGCGACCCAACGCGTTATTTGCTGGGTGTCACCGCGATGACCGCAAAAACCAGTGGCACCGATTTCAACCGCTTCGGTCTGGAATCCGAACTGTACCTTAACAACTACTCCGTTGCTGTTTCGGGTGGCTTGCAAGACGGTGACAACAAATTAGGCGACTCCGCATTCTATCGTGCCGAGGGCGCCTATTACTACACGGACAACCTCAAATTCACCGCAGGAACCAGCGGATTCGATGACGTCATCGGTGGTTATGGTGAAGCAGAGTGGCAGCCCCGCAAAGAACCAATGACGCTGTTCGCGCTTGCAGGCGGTGCCAATGAAGGCCACGGCTATGCGCTTGCGGGCGTGCGCTACACATTCGGCGCATCTGCAACTACAAGTATCAAGCATCGTGACCGCACCGGCGACCCAGAAAACATCGTCAAAAACGCCATCAACTACACTGGTTCCGCTATCGAGCAGCTCGGCAATGTAGTTACAGGTGGCGGCGGGTTTAACCGCATGAGCAGCGGTCGCTAGCGAATCTGCCGCACCATCATCTGGTGCGGGATACCGGCATCCATATATTCTTCGCTACAAACGCGAAACCCATGCTGTTCGTAGAACGCAATAGCGTGGGTTTGCGAACTTAATTTTGCTTGGGTAACGCCGGATTGATGCGTGGCGAATTCAAGCAGCTGCGCCATTAGTAACGCGCCATATCCTCTGCCGCGCGCAGGCTTGCAAATGGCAATGCGTTCTAACTTCGCCACTTCCCCCAGAATGCGCACGCGCGCGGTGCCCAGCGGCGCACCATCCACCCACATCAAAAAATGCGTGGCATCGTCCTCGAAGTCGTCCCACTCATCCGCCACGGGCACAGATTGCTCCTGAATAAACACCACGTCGCGAATCGCACGTGCCTGCGCAAACCGCGCTACATCCGTTGTTCGAAAGTGCTCAAAAACAACCGTCATCCGCGCCCTAGAATTTGCGCCGCAATTGCTGCCGCCTGCCCACGCAATTCGGGCACGGCGGTGGATTCGAGCAGCTGCCCCGTCATCCATGTACCGATCACATACAGGTTCGGGTGAGCCGCACCCCATGCGCGGTGATGCAGGTCTACCGACACACCCAGCCCATTCACATGCGGCTCAAGCACATGGTCCGCCAGCGCTTGCTTCAGCAATACATTCGCGCTTTTCGACACCGCCAGCTCACTGCCCGTGCAGTTGATAACACGCGAGGGGGTCAGCATTTCCTGACCCCGCGCTGTGTCCAGCGTCACCTGCAACACGCCGTCATTCACCTGCGGCTGAACATCATGCACCGCCCTCAGGCGCAGATTTCCCTTCATCGTTTCCGCAGCAATGGTTGCAGCAATTTCTGGAGCCATGCGGTGGCGATGCACATTCCAGACGCTTAGCAAACGCCGCAAAAAGCGCTGCTGCTCACGCGGCGTGAAGCGCTGCCACAGCGCCTGCGTGTGAGGCCGCAGCGCATCAATCACCCCGCGCCACTCGCCCAATTCTGCAATATTGCTACGCACTAACCTGAGTAAATGCTGCAATGTTTTGGGTGCAGCAATTTCCTCTGGCGCAAAGGCAACCGGCGGTAAGTCGCGAACATGCCCCGCGGGCCACCGCCCATGGCGCGAACATGCCACCACTTCGCCCATATAGCCCGCACCGCGCAGTGTCATCAGCGTGTCCACCGCCGTGAGCCCCGCGCCGAACAGCAGCACGGGCGATGCCCATTGCGCAGCACCCACGAATGCCTCCGCCGCCCACGGGCTTTGAATCACCTGTGCAGATTTCACCTGCGGCCAAATGGGTTTGGTCTCGTTGCCGGTGGCCAGCACCACCTTGTCCACCGCAATCGCGTCGCCGCGCGCGGTCAGCACCGCCAGTTCGCCCTCGGTGCGAATGCGGGTGGCGGTTGTTTCCACCAACTTGAGAATGCAGCCATGCTGCGCAGCAATTTCCTGCGTCTCGCGCCAGATGTCGGTGAGGTACGCGCCATAAAGCGCGCGCGGCACAAAATCCGTATCGCGGTATTCCTGCGTCAGGCGCAGCTGTTGCTTGGCCAGCGCTGCCGCAGGGGTCGAAAGCCAGCGGTAAAACCCATCCACCGCATCCGCAAACGCGCCCATGCGCCCTGCGGGCACATTCAGCAAATGCGCCGTGTTGCGCGTGCCATAGGCCAAGCCATGCCCTGTGATGTCTGGCGCAATAATGTAAAGGGTGGTGTCACGCGCTGCACGCCGCACCAGCTGCGCGGCAACCATAAGGCCGCTAAAGCCAAACCCCAGAATGGCTATGCGCGGCGCACCCACGCGCTAGTGCGAACCATCCGCGTCAATCGCGTCGCGGCGGTCTTTGGGAATGCGCGATTTCATGATGCGATACACCGCCTCAATCTGGTTGCTGGCGGCAGTGGTCAGCAAAAAGGGGAATGCGCCATGAATCATAATCACTAGCGACGTGTACAAAAACCGCGCCGACATGGTGAAGGTGAACCACAGATGTTCTAGATAGGTTTCGCCCGCTTCGTTCGGGTGCTCGGTGAACGCGCGATGCGCTTGCGCCTTCAGCTCCCGCGCTTTTTGCTGGTGTTCCTCGCGCATGACCCAGCGTTTGGCACAGGCAGTGGCGCGGCGTATTTCAGCAATGAGGGCGTCGAATTTCATGACGAAGATGTAATCTGCATTCCGCCATTTTGCAAGTAAGCTTGCAGCATGATGAAAAAGTCTCAGCTACCGACAAAAATCTGTGTGTGTTGCCAGCGCCCCTTTACATGGCGCAAAAAATGGGAAAAAGTCTGGGCAGAGGTGAAATACTGCTCGAAGCGGTGCAGCCGCACGAAAGGAACCCAATGAAACCACGCATCGCCATCATTGGCGCGGGTCTTGCTGGCCTGACCCTTGCGCAAGGCCTGCGCAAAAAAGCCGATGTCACCGTGTTCGAGAAAGCCCGCGGCGTGGGCGGCCGCATGTCCACCCGCTACGCCGACCCGTTTTATTTCGACCATGGCGCGCAATATTTCACCGGCCGCTCGCGCCCATTCCGCGAATTTCTGGCACCATTTATCGCCCGCGGTGTTGTCAGCCCGTGGGAAGGAAAAGTCGTCACCCTCGCCCGCGGCAAAGCGGAGACCGACCGCATCTGGTTCGAGCCGCATTATGTGGCCGCGCCGAATATGAATGCACTGTGCAAATCGCTGGCGGAAGGCACCAATGTCATCACCCAAACCGAGGTGGCGCCACTCACCACCCGTAGCAAAAAAGGGTGGCTGCTGAAAGATATAAACGATGCCACGCTCGGCGAATTCGACTGGGTCGTCAGCAGCGCCCCTGCTCCGCAAACCGCGCGGCTGATGGACGCGCATTTGCCCGCAGACCATCCATTCCGCAGCATCACGCTGCAAGGCTGCTATGCGGTGATGCTGGGCTTCAACCGCCCGTGGAAAAAATCATGGATCGGTGCCAAATGCGACGATAGCCCGCTGGGTTGGATATCGGTCAACAGCAGCAAAGCAGGCCGCGACGCCACGCGCACCAGCCTCGTGCTGCACTCCACCAACCCATGGGCGGAGGAACATATCGACGACGACATGAACAGCGCCCAAGCCCTGCTGCTTGCGGAGTTTGAAGCACTGACTGGCATCGATTGCCGCGCGCCCGATTACCTCAGCACCCACCGCTGGCGCTATGCGCTGGTGAACAACCCCAGCAAATCCGGCTTCTATTGCGACCCCGACACCCAGCTTGCCGCCACGGGGGATGCCGCCGTCACCTCCCGCATCGAGGAAGTGTGGTTCACCGCGCATGAGCTGGCCGAGAAACTCCGCGCGATTATACTCACGTGAGCAATGTATTGCGCGCGTGAGTATCAAAACCGTCGCCGAGAGCGTCGGTTTTGCGCTGCGTAGCGAGCGGAATCAATAACGAATGTGCACCATTCGTTATTTAAGAGACTATATATAAAAGAATGGCCGCAGGGTTGCCCCATGCGGCCATGTTCAAAACCGATACGACGCGCCTTAGTGCGCAGCGCGGCGCTCACGGCGATCTTCACGATGCTCGCGCACATCTTCACGACGTTCCTTGCGGTCTTCGTGCAGTTCTTTGCGATCTTCATGACGCTCTTTACGGTCCTCGTGCAGCTCCTTGCGGCCTTCTTTCAGCTCGCCACGGGCTTCATGCGCCGCTTCTTTGTCGCCTGCCGCACGTGCATCGCGCAGGTCATGGCGATCTTCGCGGATCTCACGCTTATCGCCGCGAATCTCTTGGTTGTCCTGACGGATTTCCTTGCGGCCTTCACGAATTTCACGGGTGTCTTGGCGAATTTCGCCATGGTTATTGGCCTGCGCCGAAGCCGCAACCCCAACCAACGCCAACGTAAGCACAGAAAAAATATGACGCATCTTCAATCTCCTAAATGGGTGAACAGTCCCCCACCTATACACCCGCAACCTGACGCAAGCATGAAAAATCGTCACAACAAGCACCTTCGCTGATACTAAATCAGTAACGCCCAGGCTTGATGGATGGGTCAAGCGTTAGCGGAATCTTTATTTTATTTGGTGTGTTTGGTAGGCTAATAACATCGTTATCGCCTGAATTTTGTGTAACAATTGCGGATTGGCCGAGTAGTCGCGCCGCCTTAATGATTTTATTGAATTCATCTTTTTCTATCGTCCCATTCGAGAGTGGGAAGATACCCACGCTTGCGCGCTCCTCAATATATGCCTCAAGCTCTTTCACGTTGTGGATACCCAGTTTATCCAGCTGAGCTTTTTCCGATTGAAGCGCTTTGTGCCGCTTGAGTAATGCAACGTTGATGTTGCGGTGAGGAAGCACATAGCCATCCGATCCATCGCCCAGTGTATCGAGATACTTTTGTTCCGTTGCCCAATTAATACCCTCACCTCTGACAATGCTATTATTCTGGTGAAGTAACAGTGGGTCATTAATCCCCATTTTACCTGTTTCTTTGGTAGAGCTGATCTGTGCGTCGGGAGATTTTTCTAATACCCGACTCACATTCCCAAACCCACCACAGGAACCTAAATGCACCAGCTTCATGCTTGGGGTAATTTTTTCTATATATTCTGGCGCGTGGTAGCTATGCCCACGGCCAATAAATACCTGAAACGCAGCATTGGCAGATCCCTGACGCTTAGCAACTTCCCGATGGATATGTTTGAGCGCCTGCGCTGCATTTTCTTCTTCTGCAGGATGGTTTGCATAAACATGCACAGGCACCTTGCCGCTGGTATTATAGATATGTGTGTAACTTGCTTTTTCTTCAATTCGCCAGCCCTGTGCCCGCGCCGAGCTACTACAATAGCTTGCCTTCCAGTTGTTAAAGCTTGCCTTGGCGTCGTCATCCCCTGCAAATACCATCAGCTGGTTGCAGCTTCCCTGCTTATCCAGCAGCGCGGCCTTTGGTATCATCACAGTTGCTGGCTGTTTATACTCATGATTGGAGGCAATCCCAAGATAGAACGCCTTCTCCTTATCAGGCATGTTGGGCGACATCTGCTTGCCTGCATTAGTGGAATAGGAAGCCGCCAGTAACCCAAACCGATTTTTTGCACCCGCGCTTTTCTCATGCGTGTAACGGTCATAAATTTCCTGCTCAAGCAATCGGCGCAGTGGCGGGTTCTCTTTTAGGCCTACCATCATGCTATTGAATGTTGCCATAAAGCGTAAATCTTTGTCGCTGCCTGCTTGTGTCGCCAGCTGATCGATAATCACAGGAAGCTTGGAGGGGGCGATAAACCGAAGCATCGCATCGGTTCGGTTGTATGTCGCGGCCGCCTCCAGGAATACCCCCATCCGCGCCATCTGACGTGCATTCAACACCCCAGGGTCTGTTAAATTTTTTCCCTGTTTGCTTAGTTTATCCGCCAGATCCTTGGCCAACCCATGGTAGGTCGAGGTATAAGCCTCCGCCCGCCCATACACAATCAGGTCATAAACCTGCGCGGGCGATTTGTCTTTCAACAACGCAAACCGCTTAGGTGCAGGTTGATCGTGCAGATAATTAAGATGCTGGACGGTATTGGTTGCTTGGGCAATCGACTTCACCTCCGCCGCATAAGGCTCCTTTGCATAGCTATCAAAATATGCTAGCGCCGCCATAGGATCTCTTTCTGCCGTGGCGAAGGCAGCTTTCTTAAGCACGGTTGCACCATAGGTCTTCTTTGCGTAAGTATCATAATGTGTAAGCGCCGACCTAGGATTTATTTCTGCTGTGACGTAGGCCGCTTTCTTGAGGATTGCCTCCGCATAGGGCTGTTTTGCATAGCATTCAAAATGTAGAAGCGCATACTCAGGATATTTGTTTGCAGCTGTGTAGGCAGCTTTCTTAAGCACTTCCACTGCATAAGGCTCCTTTGCGTAGGTTTCAAACCATGTAAAGGCTCCATCAGGATCTTTGTTTGCCGCCGCATAGGCTGCCTTCTTCAGCACTTCGGCTGCATAGGGCTTATTTGCGTAGATTTCAAAATATTCAAGCGCGTCAGAGGGCTCTGTTTCTACCACCGCGTAGGCTGCCTTCTTGAGCACTTCCGCTGCATAGGGCTTATTTTCGTAGCGATGATACCAGCTAAACGCCGCAGAAGGATCTTTCTCTGCAGCTACATAGGCTGCCTTTTTCAGCACTTCCGCTGCATAGGATTCTTTTGCAAAGTGCGGATAAAAAATAAACACATCACAGGGCTCTTTCACCGCCATTCTCAGCCAGTAATTCTTATCATGCGGCATAGCGCCCTACTCCATCTCTGTTCAAATAGCCTACATGATATTGTTTAATATTTTATGAACTTGGAGCGATTCACTTGAAAGATAGTGGCCTAACAATACATCGAAAAACAACATAAGCAGGGCGATATAAACGCAATAAGCAGCAGCCGTACCAGTTTATGCCCGTACGTTACGAGATGATTTTCTAAGCTACTGGAAAATATGGTGACTCTACGGGACACGCCTATTTGACCTAACATAATTGTTATTTAATTGATTTTTTTTGGAGCAAATTGTAATATGCCCCCAATTGTGCCCCCATACTTATTTGGTATGTCAGCACTGCAAGATTGCAAAATATTCACGCCTTTTTTACTTTAGCACTGTACTGTTAGGTTCAAAATAGATTTTATGGGTGTTATGAAGAATTATAGTTCAGCGCGATTGTTAGAAACGGACGTCAAGGCAATCACTCTGAATTACCTGATTGAAAAAGGGCTGCTCGTTCCCGGACAGGCGATAATAAACGAGTTTACTCTGAAGGGGTACACCCGCAGGATAGACCTTCTGTTGCCTACCTCAAAACATTTGATCGCTATTGAGATAAAAAGTGAGGCGGACAGCCTAAACAGGCTGGATGGACAAGTAAGCAAATATCTTGAGTATGTAGACAAAGTTATTGTTGTCGCAACATCTAAACATATCAAAAATATTATGCGTAGCGTTCCCGATCAGGTTGCCGTCTGGGAAGTTTGCAATGGCCGCATTAAGGTTATACAGCCCGGCAGAATTGTGCCAATAAATGATACGTCTAAACTATTACATCTAATGAAGGCAAATGAGCTTGTAAAATTATCGAATAGGCTTGGCTCCTCCATGGTTTCTAAGAAGCGACATTCAACAGAGAATGCTTTGGAAAACGTCCCCACGAGTGCTTTGAAGAAAGCTGTTATAGAAAATATTACAAAGCGCTTCTTTTTGGCCTATTCTTCGTTCTGGAAAACACTTGGCGGACAAAGCGTTCTACCTGAATATGTGCAGTTACTTAGTCCTTACAGGGAAGAACGACTTTTCCGAGAAACTGCTCAGAGAGCAAAAGACCTATTCTTAAAAAATATAGCTCCCTCAAATGGCGAGGATTTATATTTGAGCGGTTTGGCTAAAATGGACGATACACTTCTCTTTGGCGAGCCACCTGAGCATATCCAGCATTTAACCGCAGCCTAGTCCTCCCACTCTTCATCTGTATCAAGCAATCCCGCAGGAGCATCATAATATAGCTGCTGGTGGAGATGGATATTTATTCGCACTGCTGTGGCGCGCATTGGTGAGTTTATGCCCAACATTTCGCCCTTACTGGTAAATTCGATAACCTGTGTACCCCAAACTCGTAGCTCTGGATTCCAATAATCTTGGTTCATAATGTCTTTAGCTGCCGCAGTGTAAAGTTCTTCTTTTTCTCCATCATCTGGCTCGCTCGAATCTTCAAATTCATTTCTAATAAAGCGCCAATCATTAGCTAGAGGATAATCAATTCTTGGTGAAGGGATTCCGCCGCCGCCGCCAATTTTATCGGCTCTTGAGCTTCCTCGGTCAGAATAAATCATGTTCACTCTTTCACAGGCTCGGGAAACCAATTGGAATAATTGTCTTTCATAAATTGGGTTTTCTCCGCGATGGAAGCCAGAGAAGCTTGAAGGAAAAGACGACGATGAAATGCTAATTAGCGCATTGGGAAGAAGGCTATTAGTTTTTTGTATAGTCGAAGATATAGCTGCTGCAAAGGTCAGTATTTCTCGACCGATCTGACCATAATCAAAAACAACGAAAACATTACTAATTCCGAGGCTTCTTAGAGTGTCTAGAACTACAAAGTGTAATCCGGAATTGATATGTTCAACAGTAAATTTTGCTACGATGCCTCGGTTTAGCGTATTAAGTTTAGTGATTTGAGAATTTAATTGGCCGCTATCGCCTAATTGAATTGTAGGAATAGCCGCAATATTTTCTTCAAGACGAAGGTACTGAAACCAGTTTTCATAGCCGTTATTTGAAGATAGCAATTTTTCTATCTCATAGAAAACTTCACGCGGATATTTTCCAGTAATTTGCTTTTCTCTGTTCTCCTGAACAAATGAAGCATCAATATCAGCAATCCAAGCCCTACCACCTATCGCCTTCTTTAAACGAGAAGTAGATTTTTCCAATTTCTCAGATCCAACCCATCCTCTTAAAGGAATAATTGGCAGGATTATATCTTTGTCCTTATCCGGAAGCTCCTCCAGAGCTGTCATTTCGGCTGGACTGATTGAAAGAATAGGAGCGTACCTGTAATTAAATGTCGCAGGGTTATTAAACACAACGCACCTCAAATCTTTCCTAGCCGAATTTTAATAGCCGTTGTCGATATTTCGGCTACTTCTGCAAGCTGTTCGATTTTCTGCTCAGTGCTTAAGCCTTTGTACGACTCCAAGCTCGCCTGTATTAAGGACCAAGGCATTACAATATCAGCAGCAAGCCTATTGGCTTCCGCTTCTAGGTCATCAGAGAGTTTGGAGCGATATAAAATATCGTCTGTTATACCATCTCCAATTTTATCTCTATGAAGTAGGAAATGTGCAATTTCATGTGCGAGTGTGAATCGTTGCCTTGTTTTTACATCATGGCGATTGATACGGATAATGCACGTGTCACCAGATTCTTTGATCTCTCCAGATATGCCAGCCGCTAAGGTGGCTTTCTTCACTTCAATCCCAAAGCTTTTTGCTATTACTCCTACCTTAACAGGAAACTCGGTCTGGTGGCCGATGATAACCGCTTGCTGGGCTTCAGAAAGAGTCTTCCATTCTCTAGAGGTTGTCATATCAAGTCACTTTCTGCGACACACTAAAACTAGTTATTTGGAGCATTGTCACCATCGTCATCGTTTTGACCGGAAGCAATTCCACGGTAAACAATTCTGTTTATACCTTCAGCTATAACAGCATCCAACTTCCCATCTGCAATAAACTGGTCAAACTCCAGCTTAGTTCGCTCGGCGGCTATTAATTTGGCACTTTCCGTACCTTTTTGAATTAATTCCCTATATCCTATGAAGGATAAAATGGCGATGCCTACACCAAGAACAGTTACAATAACAGCAACGCTACCTAATAAAATGCTGCTCCAAATTGAAAAATTCATTTCACCAGTTTCAGGCTTCTTATTCAAAGAATCTAATTTCCACTCTAGCTTTTCGATCAATTCTTTTTGACCAAAAATTGTTGATTCGAGGTTCTTAATTCTCTCATCAACGATCTCTTTCTGTGCGTCCAATATCTGGGAATTGTCAATCTGCTCCTTTTTAGGGACGGAATCACTGCTTTTGGCTTGGACCGAAATTTTCGAATTACTTCCAGTTATGTCTTGGGCGCGTACAGTCTGTGCGGTTCCCATGCAAACGAGAGCCATGAGCAAGATAACTCGATAAATATTGGTACAATTAACTTTTCCCATTTCATCTCCGCTCACTAAGGATATGCCGATCTAATAACCGCTGGCTATCATCTCACGCCCTCTGCACCCGAATAATTAGCATATATCGGCACTTAGCCACATTGTATGCGTGGTTAGATGCTATAAGGTTTAACGATTTAAGTCTACAGCTACAATCACAACGGCACTTATGTTTCTTGCTTTTATAATTCGTTGATTTATCCTTATCTTGCACAATTTTAGAGATTGTGTGGGGCTTAAGAACCTCTTAACTGGCGGCAGTGGCAACTGCCGTGACCAAACTGCCATCTCGACTTATGTCGGGGTGGCGGCGCCATACAATAGGCGTCCGCGCTGAAAGCGTCGCGGTCATCCAGTTATGACTTCTTAACACCCCGGCTACCAGAGAAATCTGGTAGCCGTTTGTGTGTAATGTGGAGTCATGATTATGGACGGCTTAGTTACGCTAGCTTTTGGGGGCGGAATCCTATTTGTGTTAGGCTGGTTCGCATATGTTGTATTTCGCGAAATAAAATCGATTTATAAGTGTAATCAATCAGCCAAAAAACGGGCCAAGTCGCTTTTAGGCCTCCTTGTTGTTGGACTATTTGCATATTCCGCATGGCATATCGGAAGCCGTGACGCCGGTACGGATTCCACAAACATATCGTCAAATCACGTCACCCGTGGTCAGGCATTAATAGTCTGTGAAAAAGAAGCGAAAGCGAGAAGCAATTACCCCGAAAGTGTTTCTTTTTCTACTTTGCTGGATGCGGCATGGACTGATTATCCTAATGGACGAACAAGCCTCAACACGACTTTTACAGCAAAGAATGCGTTTGGTGCGGAGAGGAAGTTCAATATCAGTTGTCTATTCACTAAATCAGAATTAATCGAAGTGATCATTAAGGAAGCACGATAATTTTTATGTGTACCCCCGTTTGATACCAGATAATTCGATTTATCGATGATTTGTCGTCATTGTCCCTTGCGCGCATGGAATGCAAATAATCTTCAGTCCTATTTTAGTAAGTACGACAGATACGTCCTATTCATGATTGTCGCGCGCGCAAGGGACAATGACGACGAACTATTTCCCAAATGTTTCTGCCATTATAGAGCGTGCCTGTTCTCTACGTTGGCGTTCTTTTTCTGCCCGTTCTGAATAAAGGTGATGCACATAAAGATTCACAATAAATCTTGGATCGCTAGTGGCACGTGGCCCGGGTTCCTCAGCAAGCCAGTTCAACGCGACCAATTGTTGCAACAGTGGTAACGCGTGATGCGTTGAAATATTTCTCATGGCTCTGGTACCTCGCTGAACATCACGAACTGTTACTTTTTGTAATTTGTGGGCAAGAATATGTTCAGCAATTGATTTGAGTTTTTCATGATCATCCGAAAGTCCAAGATTGCTATAAAAACAGGCTATGTGCGGAAAAATTAATTTATCCATGAAAACAGCAACACGGTTTGCCGTTTCGTAGCTGACCACAGGAGGTAAATTCAAGCCATGCTCTAATACATGCCAAATAATACAAAGCCGCGCAAATAAGCCATCGAATTTTCCTACATGCGATGCAAACTTTGGTATAAGCATCTCTACGGTCATTTGCCGATGATGCTTTTCTTCAAGTTTCTGTCGCAGCAGTTGCGCATCTTCATCAAATCTCAAGGGTGCCATTATTGGAAGGTGCGGCAACAATGAAATAGTAAAGTCATAGGCCTCTTGTACGTTAGGACGCGGCTTATCTAGCCCCACACTACTAGAGCCTAAAAAAATCGGGATCATTCGTTGCATTAAACCATCATCAACAGCACTCCCCACGATCTTACGAAGTGGGTCTGGCTGAATACCGCCAATCAATGATATAGATAAGTTGTCGATTACAATAGAGCCGCGCCCAACACGATTTAACGAGTATTCGCCACCATCATAAGCTCTTAGCCAGAATGCTCTGTCTACTGATGCACCTTTAGCAGATGTATATCTCTCCATAGCACCAAACCAACCAGATGCTTCATCCTGCACGCTCAGCACACCATCTTGACTGCCTCTAAGCACCTCCTGAGCCGCTTCAATAGTCGTATCTTCAATACGTAAGCGACGCTGTAAAGGCTCCTGCATTTGTGCGCGCGCTTCTTTTGATAGAGCTGCCCAAGCACGATGTTGCTGCTGCCATTGCCTTATTAGGGCGCCGTCCATTTTGGCGATGGGGCATATTGCAGATCTAATAATTGGACTCTTTTTTGCTGATGGCGGGCCAATCAGCAATGTCCATAGCCTAGCGGATTCTTTCCACTGCGAATCATTGGCTTTCACTTGGATTTTTATTCTATCAGGTATAGCGGCACCGGCTACAGTAAGAGCCGCCATAGCAAGACCAGAAGCATTGGCTCCCATATGGTTCGCCATGACGATTGCATATTCTTCAATCACCTTCGGCAACACCCCTAAAGGAAAAGGCGGAGGGCCTATAGTATTCCATAGATCGATCGGATGATTTTCTGGTGCGGGGGTGAGTGATGGAGGGATTTGCGGTACAATCATGTTTTTGACCCCTGTTTGCTGGGGGTGTAGGATTGGAGGTTACTTAAAAAGCCCTCAATATCTTCTTGTAAGATGACAGTGCGTTTTCCGATTTTACGCGCCTTCAATTCACCAGCGTTGATAAGCTGGTAAAGTTTCGTCCTACCAAGACCCGTGATTGAGCAAGCCTCTTCAATAGATAATGATTGTTTCATGCGTATCTCCTAAAGTTTTGAACAGTGGTGATTCACTGTGTGCTTTAGAAAATACCCGACAAGTTTTTGGCTATCACGGATGATAAAACGGTTTATTTATCCGCTTTTTTTCTTTTTCGAATTTTGAATAGCTCAATCGTATGTTGATTGGCTGGCCAACCACGAAAATCCCTTGCAAGACTTGCAGCATCCTTGATCTTACTTTCATCATAGTTTTCACCGCAAATCTTTTTTATTGCCTGATGAGCCGCCTCATCCTGACCAATTCCTTCATTCTCAACGAGTATTTCAGCCATAGCATTCAAGAGTTGATGGTTGTCGTATGCTTTGTTGTATCTTTTTACTGGGCTTCCCGCTTTGGGTATGGGGGGCATACCAAAAGACTCCTCGAATGAGGATGGAGTTTTTGGAAGACGTGTTGATTCTTTCTCGATGTAGCGCTCGAAGCTTTCGGCCATCCACAAAAGAATTTTATTATCAGGAAGTTCCCCGCGCTTAACACATTTTATAAAATGCTTAATTTTTTGGAGGCCTTCAGTGTCTTGTAGATAGCTGTGATAGGCAAAGGGACGCTGTATGAAGGACTTCTTCATTGAACGTATATGAAGTTTCCACTCTTTTTGTGTACCGTTAAACCATTCGGGCTTTTTATCGTCCATATGCTTTATCCAAATAATCCGCCCACCATTGCATCATTGTGCGGCGCTCTTTGAGATACTCGGCGTGATTATAAGCAGCGCGGATTTGATCTCGTTCGCCGTGAGCGAGTTGTCGCTCAATAACATCAGGCTTAAAATGATTTTCATTTAAAATGGTAGAAGCCACAGAACGGAAGCCATGACCAGTGGTCTTGCCTTTATACCCCAACACCTCGATAGCACGCAGGAAAGTGTTCTCGCTCATTGTTTTGTGGGGGTTCTTTTGGCTTGGGAATATATATCCTGCAAAATTATCGCCGCTAATTTTCTGAATTTCTTTTAGGACAACGATAGATTGCCTAGCCAAGGGGACGATGTGTGTTTCGTTCATTTTCATGCGTTCGGCGGGAATACGCCATTCTTGCTTAGCCCAATCGATTTCGTTCCATTTAGCGCCACGAATCTCAGCGCTACGCACAAAACTTAGAATAAGCAGCTTGAAAGCGAGTTTGGTGAGTGGTGTGCCGCCATACTCAACATCGTATTTATTCAGTTTTTGCAGAAAGTCTGGCAATTCTTTTTCGCTTAGATGCGCAAAGCCAGTGCTTACAACAGGCTGTAATGCTCCTTTAAGATTGGCTGTAATGTCTACTTCAGCCCTGCTGGTCGCAATGGCATAGCGAAAAATTTGGCCACAATGCTGCAACTGTCGGTGGGCAAGATCACGGCTGCCACGATCCTCAATCTCCTTTAATGCTTTGAGTAATTCGGACGCCTTAATGTCACTGATTGGACGCTTACCAATATGTGGGAATACATTGGCCTCAAGACGCTTCAGAGTCGTTTCAGAGTGCTTATCCTTCCAACTATGTTGCTTTTGGCCATGCCATTCACGCGCAAGAGCTTCAAAGCTGTTTTCATATTTGGCGAGTTTTTCCAGCTTATCTAATTTCTTTTGCTCATTGGGATCAACGCCCTGATCAAGCAGTCTTTTGGCTTTTAGTCTTTTCTCACGGGCGTCCTGTAAGCCGACTATAGGATACACACCAAAGGCCAATCGCTTCTCCTTACCCAAAAAGCGATATTTCATGCGCCAATACTTGCCACCAGCAGGCGTCACTTCGAGATAAAGACCGCCACCATCGGCAGCTTTCCTTGCTTTGCCGGTGCTTTCGACTTCTTTGATGACCTTTTCAATACCTTTAATGGTGAGATTCATGGTGGGGGCATATTTCTATGAGGGATTTAAATATGCCCCCAATTATATCCCCATTTTGGGTGGTTGTAAATGAACGATGGCACCCACCCACGGTAGGTTGCGTAATCGTTGTACAACAAAAACCCTTATTTATCCTATGTTAAAGCGGATAGTGGCGATCAAAGATGAACGGAGGAGGGTTTCAACGAAATGAAAGATTGGTGACCTCTACGGGAATCGAACCCGTGTTACCTCCGTGAAAGGGAGGTGTCCTAACCGCTAGACGAAGAGGCCATCTGGCAAAACATGCCGTAAACAGGCCGCGACATACACCATGGGTGGGCGGCCAAGTCAAGTGCTTTTCGCATAAGAAAGGGGGGCGGAATGACCCAGCCCCCCATATCCTTGGATTTCAGCGAAATCCCACCCCTTATGGGAAGGTGAAATTGCCAGCCGTGAGGGACGATGCATTGACCCCCACCAGCGTGATGGTTGCATTGCTGCCGAACGAAATCACCGCGTTGCCGCTGCCATCCGTGCTGAGATGCGCCAATACATCGGCAAAGCTGCCGATGCCCGTCAGGCCCGCGAGCGAGATAATATCGTTCGCTGTGTTGAAGTTTTGAACCACATCGTTACCGAAAGCTGGTGCCGAAACTGCCGCCGCATTACCAAACACGAACGTGTCGGAGAAGCCGGTGTTGGAAAGGCTGCCTGTCAGCACATCGTTACCGTTGCCGCCGGACATCCACACCGCACCCGTTGCGCCCACGGCGTCGATGCTGTCGTTACCTTCACCACCATAGACCGTATCCAGCCCCGAACCACCGTAAATCAAGTCGTCGCCAAACCCCCCATTGATAAGGTCGTTACCCGCACCACCATAAATCGTGGCGCTGGAATATACCGAGATAGTGTCGTTGCCATCGCCGCCATCGATAAACCCACCGGAATTATTCATGGTAACACTGTCGTCGCCCGTACCGCCATACACGGTGGCCGTGCTGGCAAAGATATTGAAGATATCATTGCCCGCATCGCCATACAGCTCACTGGTGGAAAATCCCATGGTAAAGGTGTCATTGCCATCGCCGCCATAGGCAACCATATCCGACTTATCGGCACTAATCACATCGTCGCCAGCACCGCCATAAACAAGATTGCTATCGGCATACTGCACCGAGCTGATCGAGTCGTTTCCGTCGCCGCCATAAATGGTATCGCCATCACCGCGAATGCTGTCGTTGCCTGCACCACCCGAAAGCGTATCATTGCCCATCGCGGTGCTGCCCATACCAACAAATCCAGCGCCAATAATTGTATCGTTACCCTCGCCGCCTTCGACGTAGTCGTTCCCTTCGCCGCCATTGAGCGAATCGGCATCCAACCCGCCATCGAGGTAATCGTTACCGTCGCCGCCCAGAACCGTATCCAGCCCTGCGCCGCCATAGATGAAGTCGTCGCCCGCGCCGCCGCTTAGGCTGTCGTTTCCTGCATCGCCGTTAATCGTATCTGCGTTCACACCTGCGACAATCGTGTCGTTGCCCACGTCGCCCACCAGCACGTTGAAACCCGCGTTGCCGGTGATGTAATCGTCGCCCTCGCCACCATTGATGATGCTGGAATCGACACCGCCGTTGAGGGTGTCGTTGCCCGCGCCGCCGTAAAGCGCATCGAAGCCTGCGGAGCCTTGGATAACGTCGTTACCGTCGCCGCCATAAATCAGATCTGCGCCCACGCCACCGTAAATACGGTCATCGCCGGCATCGCCACCCAGCGTGTTGTTGCCGGTGCCGCCGAAGATGGAATCGTTGCCGATACCGCCATAAATCGTGTCGTCGCCTGCGCTGCCGTGAAGCTTGTCGTTACCTTCATCGCCGGTGATGTAGTCGTTACCGTCGCCGCCAACCACGGTGCTCATGCCGCTACCGCCATAGATGGTGTCGTTGCCCACGCCGCCGAAAATCAAATCGTCGCCGGTGTAGCCCACCAGCATGTCGTTGCCAGCTTCGCCGTAAATCGTGTCGTTGCCTTCGCTGCCGCTTACCACATCGTCGCCCGCACCGGCCACGATGGAATCGTTGCCAAGCCCGCCATACGCCGAGTCATTGCCTGCGCCGGAATAAATCACATCGTTGCCTGCGTCGCCCGTTACAAGGTCGTTGCCTGCGCCGCCAACCACGGTGTCGTTACCGCTCCATGCATAGACCGTGCTGCTTGCCGCACCAAGGGTGATATATTCATTGCCGGCGCCGCCGAAAATCGTATCCGCACCGCCATTGCCATTGATAATGGTGTTGCCCGCGTTGCCATAAAGCGCGTTCGCACCCGCGTTGCCGTTGATGATACCAACGCCCGTCGGTGGGGTTGGAATTGGCAGAATGGTTTCAATCGGCTCTGCGTTCACATCTATAATATTGTCGCTAGGCGCTTGCTTAGCAGCGAGAATGGAAACAACAGAATCAACGCGAGCGGTTTTCATGGGATATGCCTTTGGGGGATGAAATTAAATAAAATGAGAGTTAAAATTAACGAATAATTAACCTATTGCGCCGCATTCGTCAATCGTAATGAGGGAATAACGCACGTGTTTATACGCACGGCGGCAATAAGGAAGCGATACGGAAAAGCTAGGCCGCTTTGGCGTAGCTGTCCAAATCCTCGGGGCTGGCGATGTTTACCACCGCGATTTCAGGCGCGATGCGCTTAATCAGCCCCGCCAGCACATTGCCATGCCCAATTTCAATGATGCGGGTGATGCCGTTTGCTTGCATGGCCAGCACACTGTCCACCCAGCGCACGGTGCCTGTCACCTGCGCCACCAGCAGTTCCTTGATCAGCGCCGCGTCGCTTACATAATCCGCCGTCACGTTGGCCACCACAGGAACGATAGGGTTTTTCACCGTTTCCGCCTCGAGCGCCGCTTTCATCGCCATGGCCGCAGGTGCCATCATCGAACAGTGGAACGGCGCCGATACCGGCAGCGGCAGCGCGCGTTTTGCCCCGCGCTCTTTCGCCACCTCGATCAGCACTTCCATGCCACGGGCAGAGCCCGACACAACCGTCTGGTTGGTAGAGTTTTGGTTAGCAATTTCAATAACTTCGCCCATCACGCGGCCACGCGCCTCGCGCACAATCTCTTCCACCGCGTCATAGTCCGGCCCGATAATCGCCACCATGCCGCCTTGGCCTTGCGGCACCGCCGCCTGCATCGCGCGGCCACGGATTTGCAGCAATTTCGCACATTGCGAGAGGCTAAACGCCCCCGCCGCCGTTAGCGCCGAATATTCACCCAGCGAATGCCCCGCCACGCAGGCCGCGCCCGCAGGCAGTGCAAAGCCCATTTCTTTTTCCATCACCCGAAATGCCGCCAGCGAAACCGCCATAATCGCCGGCTGCGCGTTCTCCGTCGCGGTCAAGTCTGCCTCGGGGCCATCCTTCATAATGGCCGAAAGCTTGAAGCCCAACGCATCGTCCACTTCCTGAAATACTTCCCGCGCCACCGCAAAATTAGCCAGCAACGATTGGCCCATGCCAACGGCTTGGGAACCTTGTCCAGGGAATACGAGTGCAGTGGTCATAACGGTAACTCCTTGATAAATAATACATCGTCATTCCAGCGAAAGCTGGAATCCACCTTATAGCAAGCCCAAAATGGATTCCAGCTTTCGCTGGAATGACGGCAAAAACGCTGCAAGCCTGCGTAATGGCATTTACACCTTTTGACAACCCCTAACCCCCAAATCTTCACCAAACCGTCACACAACGGGGCACCCCCCTGTGCTATCCTACAAAAGTACTTTTCTGCCTTTGTTTTACTTTTTGTAAGCAATCGCAGCCTAAAGACAGGGAACGGGAGTTGATCACTCGTTTTCTACGTTCCTGCCGCTGATTACGGCTAAATAATTGTTTTAATTTAATTTACTTAATTATGAAAAATGAAGAACTTATTGCAGGATTGAAAGGTGCTAGGGAATCGCTTAATAAAAACAATGTTTTGTGGGTGACTATTTCCATGATTGTCATAGCATTAGAAGCTTTTGTCTACTCTAATACTACACCTGACGAATTATGGCATTTGATAGCCGCTATTGTTTTATTAGTTCAAGTTTCTCTTCTAGCAACACAGCTTTTAAAAGCAGCTCTGGTAAGAGCCATTGATGCTTTTTTAAAAGAAGTAGAAGCGAAGAAATAAACGGCTAATCCAGCCAACTTGAGAAACCATCCCACCTCACGGTGTGGATGGTTTTCTTTTGCCCGCAGCGTGCCCCAAGCCACCGAGACCCTCCGTCATTGCGAGCCGAAGGCGTGGCAATCCAGCGCGCCGCCATAGCGGCGCAGTATTTTCCTTAAGTCTCTGGATTGCCGCGTCGCCTTCGGCTCCTCGCAATGACGGGGACATTTAGCCTGCGTAGCCTTCCATGGCGAGCCGCCGCGCATGCGAGAGGGGGCATGGGGGCTGGCCCCCATATAATATTTCCCCTTGCCAATCCACCCTTCCTCGCCTAAACACCCCGCTCCCTACCGATGGTGGGGCGTTAATTCACAGGTTGCCTTGTAGCGTCCACATGGGGTGGGCGAAATCGAAAGCAGCCGTTAATGGAGAAGTGTTATGGCATTTTATGAATGCACCTTCGTCGCCCGTGCGGATTTTTCCAAGGCCGACGTTGAGAAGCTGACCGCGACGTTCAGCAAAATCGTGACCGACAACAAAGGCACCGTGATCAAAACGGAATATTGGGGCCTGCGCACGTTGGCATACAAAATCAACAAAATGAGCAAGGGTCACTACACCATGCTCGGCATTGAAGCATCGCCTGCTGCCCTCAAGGAACTTGAGCGCAACATCGGCATCAATGAAGATGTGATCCGCACCATGACCGTGCGCGTTGAGAAAATGGACGCAACGCCAACCGTCATGCTGCAACAGAAATCCGGCGATTCTTACGAAGCCGCATAAGGGAGAGAGAACATGAGCAGCTATAACAATTCGCGCGGTGAGCGCAGTGAACGTCCGGCCGGTGGCCGTGGCGAAGGTCGCACCGGTGGTTTCGGTGGCGGCGCAGGCCGTGAAGGCGCAGCTGGTGGCGATGCCGCTGGTGGCCGTAAAGTATTTTTCCGTCGTCGCAAATCGTGCCCCCTCACGGGCCCGAACGCGCCAGCGGTAGACTACAAAGACGTGAAGCTACTGGGTCGCTTCATTTCCGAGCGTGGCAAGATTCTGCCAAGCCGCATCACCGCGGTTTCGGCGAAAAAGCAACGCGCGCTTTCGCAAGCTATCAAACGCGCTCGTAACTTGGCTCTGTTGCCATACGTCGTACAATCGTAGGAGAGTAGAACATGGACGTTATCCTGTTAGAACGCATCGCACGCCTTGGTAGCGTTGGTGATGTAGTAAAAGTGAAAAACGGCTTCGCCCGCAACTTCCTCTTCCCTGAGAAGAAGGCGCTGCGCGCGACGGACGAAAACAAAAAAGTGTTTGAAGCAAAACGCGCGGTACTCGAGAAGCAAAACTCGGAATCGCGTGCAGCAGCTGAAAAACGCGCAGCGGCGATGGGCACCCTCTCGGTGAGCATCATCCGTCAAGCATCGGAAGACGGCAAGCTGTATGGCTCCGTTGCCGTGCGCGACGTAGCAGCTGCACTCGCAGAAGCGGGTCACGAGATCGAGCGTCGTTTCATCGACCTCACCACGGCCATCAAAAGCCTCGGTGTCTATGAAGCAACAATCCACCTGCACCCAGAAGTGTCGGTGCCTGTGAAAATCCAAGTTGCACGCAACGCGGAAGGCCTGCTCGCGCAGGAACTCGCCGCGAAACCTGCCGCTGAAGCACAGGTGGAAGAAGAAGCAACCGAAGCGCACGACGAAGACGCTGCGTAGGTTCTTTTCGAACACAACGACTACAAAAACCCAGCCCTCACCGGCTGGGTTTTTTCTTGGTTGCCGCACCGCGATTCTACTCAGCGATTTATACACAGCAGCACATATGCATTCTATGAGGCGCGGGCTGGCATTTTTCTATCCACACTGCAACATGTGAGTAAATGATGGGTGATGATACCCGACAAAAATTCTGTTAGTATGGTGGATGACCAAAAATAAAAATTCTGATTCGGAAAAGCACCCACCCATGGCCACTGTACTCGAACACCCCAATACTCCTAATAAAAACGAATCGCCGTCGGCCGCGCCGACCCGCGAGGCGCCGAATAATATGGAGGCAGAGCAAGCGGTGCTGGGCGCCATCCTTGCCAACAACGAGGCATTGAACCATGTGGGCAGCGCGCTGGAAGCGGAGGATTTCTACGCCGGCATTCACCAGCGCATCTTCAAGGCCATCAAACAATTCAACGACAAGGGGCTCATCGCCAACCCTGTCACGCTCAAGCACCATTTCGCTGGCACCGAAGGCGTGGAAGACCAATACCTCGCCAAGCTGGTTGGTGCGGCCACCTCCATCATCAACATCCATGATTATGCGCGCGTGATTCGCGACCTTGCCATCAAACGTCGCCTCATTGCGGTGGGCGAAACCGTGGTGGTGGAAGCCTTCAACCCCCAAAGCGAACATGCGGGCATCACGCAGGTGGAACTGGCCGAGCAACAGCTCTTCAAACTCGCCACCGAAGGCGACGCAGAAGGCGGCTTCCAACCCCTCAAATTCGCGGTGATGGACGCACTGAACCGCACCGAAAAAGCCTTCCAGCGCTCGGGCGCCGTGGTCGGGCTCGATACCGGCTTTAAGGACATGAACAAACTGCTCGGCGGGCTTCACCCGTCGGATCTCATCATCCTTGCTGGCCGCCCTGCGATGGGTAAAACCGCACTCGCCACCACCATGGCCTACAACACCGCCGTGGCCATTCACCGCGAGGACGAAGACGCCTTCGCCCGCAACGAAAAGCCGCGCTCGGTTGGCTTCTTCTCGCTTGAGATGTCGGGCGAGCAGCTGGCGATGCGTCTGCTGGCCTCGGCGGGTGGCATCAGTTCGCACAAGCTCCAGCGCGGGGAATTGAGTCAGGACGAATTCCAGCGCCTTGTCGAAAAATCGGCCGAGCTGGCGCGCCTGCCACTGCATATCGACGACACGCCGGCCCTCACCATCTCGGCCTTGCGCAGCCGCGCACGCCGTTTGAAGCGCGTGCATAACGTCTCGCTCATCGTCATCGATTATCTGCAACTCGTGCGCCCCAGCAGCAGCAACAGCCAGTCCAACCGCGTGCAGGAAGTGTCGGAAATCACCCAAGGCCTCAAAGCCATCGCGAAGGAACTCGACATCCCCGTGATCGCGCTGTCGCAGCTCAGCCGTGCGGTAGAAAGCCGCGAAGACAAACGCCCACAACTAGCGGATCTGCGTGAATCAGGCTCCATCGAGCAAGACGCCGATATCGTGATGTTCGTTTACCGCGACGAATACTACATGCAGCGCCTGCAACCGCGTGAAGGCACGCCAGAACATACCGACTGGCAAGCCAAAATGGCCGCCGTGCACGGCTTGGCGGATGTCATCGTCGCCAAACACCGTAACGGCCCCGTGGACACCGTCACCCTCGCCTTCCAGTCCGAACTCACCAAGTTCGTCGACCACATCAAAGACGACCACCTGCCGGAGCAGTATTATTAACGAGTCGTGAGTTGTCAGTCGTTAGTCGTTAGGATAAGCAGGAAACGGACTAACGACTAACGACTCAAAGCTAACGACTATGTTCCAAACCCCCACACTCACCGTTTCCCTGCCCGCCATCGTCGCCAACTGGCAGACGCTGCGTGCGCGCTTCACGGGGGATGAAACGGCGGCCGTGGTGAAAGCCAACGCCTATGGGCTGGGCATGGTGCCCGTGGCCACCGCGCTCGAGGCCGCAGGCTGCAACAGCTTCTGCGTCGCCACGCTGGAGGAAGGCATCGCCCTGCGCGCCGCGCTGCCGGACGTGCGCATTCTGGTGTTTCATGGCGTGCAGAAGGGCGAGGAATTCGCCTTCGCCGCCCATCGCCTGATTCCCGCCCTCAACTCGCACGAGCAAATCGCGCGGTGGAAACCCGTCGCCGCCGAGCATGTGCACGCCACCAGCGCCCTGCATATCGACACCGCGATGGCCCGCCTCGGCCTTCAACCAGAAGAGTTTTTGGCGCTAATAGAAAACGACCCCACCATGCTGGAAGCATGCCGTGTTGGCCTCATCATGAGCCACCTCGCCTGCGCATCCGAAACGGACCATTCACTCAATGCCATTCAGCTCGCAACCTTTAAAACAATCGCGTCGCGCGCCGCGGGTGTGCCTGCGTCGCTGTGCAATTCTGGCGGCATCTATCTTAACGCGGACTATCACTTCCACCTCGCCCGCCCCGGATGCTCACTCTACGGCATCGCGGCAAACGCGGCCACGCCTATGAAGCACGTCGCTACATGGAATGCGCCTATCCTCATGACGCGCACGATTAGCAAAGAACAAGCCGTTGGCTATGGCGCCACTGCCACCGTGAAAAAAGGCACGCGCCTCGCCACCGTCGCCAGCGGCTCTGCGGACGGCTATCTTCGCTACCTCTCCAATAAGGGCATGGGCTATATCGGAACACACCGAATAAAGTTGGTCGGCCGCGTGACGATGGATATGCTGGTGTTCGACGTCACAAACGTGCCCGAATCCATCGCCCATGAAGGCGCATCCATCACCCTGCTGGGCGACGCGGACGGCATCCGCGTGGACGATGTCGCCGACACCGCAGGCACCATCGGCTACGAAATCCTCACCAGCATCGGCCCCCGCGTGAAGCGGGTCTACACGTAAATTCATCCACTCCCCTTCAAGTGACTAGACTCGCCGCGCTGAACTGGCTAAGAAACGGATATGGACACAACCCACAAACCGAACTTCATCACCGACGGCCTCGCGCGGGTTGGTCGGGTGTTTCTCACGTTCCTCGCGGCGATTGGGCGCATTGCCCTGTTCACGTGGAGCGTGCTTAGCCAAGGCTTCCGCAGGCCATACTACCCCAAACAATACCTGCGGATGGTGATTGAAATCGGCTATTATTCCCTGCCCGTGGTGGGCCTGACCACGCTGTTCACGGGTGCGGCGCTGGCGCTGCAAAGCTTTTCGGGCTTCTCCCGTTTCTCGGCCGAGAGTTCGATTCCCATCGTGGTGGCGCTAGCCATCACGCGTGAGCTTGGGCCGGTGATGGCAGGCCTCATGCTCGCTGGGCGCATCGGCGCGGCATTCGCGGCAGAAATCGGCACCATGCGCGTGACAGAGCAGATCGACGCCCTCGTCACACTCTCCACCAACCCGTTTAAATACCTGCTGTTCCCGCGCCTTCTGGCCGCCACGCTGATGCTGCCTTGCCTTGTCTTCATCGGCGATGTCATCGGGATTTTCGGCGGCTATATGGTAAGCGTGAAGGCACTGAATTTCTCGCCTATCCCCTACATCAATAACACATGGAGCTACCTCGAGTGGTTCGACGTAACGAGCGGGATGATGAAAGCGGCCGTGTTTGGCTTCATTGTGGCGCTGATGGGCTGTTACCACGGCTACCATAGCAAAGGCGGCGCACAAGGTGTGGGTGCGGCCACCACCAACGCGGTGGTCTCGGCGTCCATTCTCATTCTGCTCGCCAACTACCTGCTCACCGAAGCCTTTTTTGGGATATAACCGATGAGTACGCCAAAGATTAAGCTGACCAACGTTCACAAGAAATTCGGCAAAAAAATCGTGCTGGATGGGGTGAATCTCGAAGTTGCGGCAGGCGAATCGCTGGTGATTATCGGCGGCTCAGGCTCTGGCAAATCGGTGACCATCAAAACCGTGCTAGGCCTCATCACGCCCGACCAAGGCACCATTGAGGTGGACGGTGTGGATGTCACACACATGTCCTTCAAGGAACGCGCGCCCATGCTACAAAAGGTCGGCATGCTGTTCCAAGGCGGCGCCTTGTTCGATTCGCTGCCTGTATGGAAAAACATCACCTTCGGCGCGCGGGAACGCGGCCAAAACCTTACCACCGCCCAAGCGCATGAGTTAGCGATTGAAAAGCTGGAGGCCGTCGGCCTCGCCCCGGAAGTGGCGGATTTGCTTCCGTCCGAGCTTTCGGGCGGCATGCAAAAACGCGTTGGCCTCGCCCGCGCCATTGCCGCCAACCCCGAAATCATCTTCTTCGACGAGCCCACGACCGGCCTCGACCCCATCATGGCGGACGTGATTAACGACCTGATTGCCAACTGCGTGAAAAAGCTCGGCTCCACCGCCGTCACCATCACGCACGACATGGCCAGCGTGCGCAAAATTGCCAGCCGCGTCGCCATGATTTACCAAGGAAAAATCATCTGGGACGGCCCTGTTTCCGCCATCGACAACTCAGGCAACCCCTATGTAGACCAGTTCGTCCACGGCCGCGCCCACGGCCCCATCACCACCGAAAAAAAGCGGGCTTAACCCCCTAATTGTCATAAAAAATTAACGTTATCGTAAGGATTCTGCTAGTATACTGGCACGATGACGACCACCTATCACACACTGGGCTACGACGATCAGTATTATCGCCTAAAGCTCGATTATAACCCCAAAGATGGCGGCACACTCGCTGTCTCGGTAGATGGACAGTCGCAGCCTTGGCCAAGACTAGTAGACGCGCTGCAAAAGCAATTGCTCGTGTATAGCAAAGGAATTGGTAGCAGCCATTACACCATCCCCACTAAACGCCAAAAAGACGGCACGGGACTCATCTTCCGCGATGTGGGGAGTGATTTCTCCGTTAACCTGAACACCGAAACGATTGGCACCTACCGCGCCAGCAACTCAGGCGAACTTACGCAGACATTTTACCGCCCCCTTACCGTAGGTGAAGTGCGCCGCATCGGTACGTTTCACAACACCAGCCCCTACGCACAACATGCGCCAGACCGCGAAGGGCCCGAAAATGACGCCCTGCTTGCACGCGCTAAAAAAGCTGTCTTCACCGATTTCCACACCCACAGCTCTGGCCATATCAGCCCCCGAGGCCTTCTCAAAGTGGCGGTGGACCATGAAGCGTACTATCCGCTTTCGCTACTGCGCGATGCTGGAATTGACACCAGCTTCCAACGTTTCCCCGGTGCCATGCGTAAATCCATTCCCCGCGTTCCATTTCCGCCGCGGGATGTTCCTAATATGCCCAATAACGTCGAAGCCGTTCCACTACGCGGTTTGACAAATGAAGAACGCCACAAGCTGGAAATAAAAATGGCGATGCCAATGGATCGGCAATCCACGTTCTCAGAAATGGAGCATGATGCTTACCGCTTCCGCTATCCGCTAACGAAAGACGACAAGCTACTGGGCGATACGCTAAAACAAACCGCACGAGAGCTCATGAGCCAAGGCATCAAACATGCCGAGCTTGCCATGGTAGGGCTCGACAAGCCGCAGATGTTAAAAGCCGTGCATCAAACGATGCACGAGATCGAGAACGACCCAGAATTCAAGGGATTCTCGATGCAGTTCATGGTCGGGATTCCGCGCAACTTCACTTCCGAAAAGATCGAAGAGCTATTGGAGAAAACGAAAATTCTCTCCCAAAGTCCCTATATCACGGGCGTGGACTTCATTGGGTACGAGGTAACCAAAACAAAAGAATTCGCGGATAAATTGGCGCAGTTTTGCGACTGGGCGAACGAGAATCGCTCAGGGTTCAATGTGCGCGTGCATGCGGGCGAAAACGATAAAAACCTCGACAACGTCCGCGACTTTTTGGAACTTGCCCAAGCGCACCCGAACCTGCATTTCCGCGTAGGGCATGGCGTACACGGCATGACCTCGGAAACGCTAAAGCTCGCGCGCACACTAAGCGCCGACCCTAAAAACCCCCGCCTGACAATTGAGTCCAACCCAGATTCCGTTATCGCCCTTAATAACATCGACTGCTTTACCGACATCCCGTTCGCCAAAATGGTAAGCAATAAAATCCCCTTCGTCATCGGCTCCGACTCGGCAGGCACCTACGGCACCACCGCAGAACAGCTAGGCCTTGCCGCTTATTATGGCGGACTGGACGACCATGGATTCGAATTGCTAGAAACCCATCAGAAGCACCTGATGGAGCAGCAGCGTGGTTATGCAAAAAACCGCGCCTCCACCATTGCGGACTGGAAAACCGCCAGCGGCAAAGAATCCTTTACGGACAAACTTGTCGCAGAGCTGGCAACGGTTCCGCTCGCACCACCTGCAGAAGAGAACAGCATCGACCCCGAGTTGATTGCGGCAAAGTTACGGGCGGACGAAGTGGCCGAAGTGGACGATGTAAAAAATGTGGCCGAGTTAAAACATCGCACCCCCGTGACCATCGTCGGCGCATCGGGCGATCGTTGGGAGAAACTAACCCCCATCGCCCAGCGTGAAGTGGCCATCGGCATGGACATGCTCACCCATGCACTCAACCCCGACAAAGCCTATTTCGTGCAAGGGCGCACCAAGCCAAGTGGACTAAGCTATGTGGTGAACAAAGCCCTGCACGGCGCTAATGCGGATTTAGTGAAAGAAGGACGAAATCCGTTTTACAACTTAGGCCTTTTGGTTGCCGCACGTTTCACTCAATCGGATTCTTATAAACACCTCACCCACATGCGCCGCGTCAGCGATAAGTATCTTGATTTGGCCGACGAAGCGGTGGAACACGTGCTGGATAACAACGGCGTGTTGATTGCTGCTGGTGGCTCCGCCTTCTCTCGCGATATCATCCTCAAAGCCGACCAGCGCGGCATTCTGGATGCCTCGCCCGACAAAAAACGAATGATGTTCCTGTTCAGCAACGCGAGCGGCGCTTCAGCAGAGAAAAGCAAAGTGCTGCTGCCCGATTATAGCGTTGAGAATGGCATTACCCTCATCCAAAAAATGCAGGCGATTAAGCCCGAGCTATTCCGTGAAGGACTCACGCTCGATAAACTAAACACGCTCTATGAACAATCTGCCGCCCGTGTCGATGAATATGGCTACGATGCACCGCCAGAGCCATCGAGCCAAACCGTAGTGGATGCCGAAACCGTTGCTCAAAAAGAATTGAGGAAATGATATGAACGCCCGCAGCTCACATTCAGAACATGCCGCCTCCTATCAGCAACAGCTGCCGGTGCATCTGTTGCACACCAAAAATGCCGAGGGCGAGGACTGCTTCTTTGTCGTGCGCGCCAGCCAAACGCGCTTCAATCAAATGTTGGCAAAAAAGAACCGCGACAGCATCAATATCGCAGAATTCGGCGAGATTCTAATCTCCGGCTATGGCCGTACTCCCTCAGCCTCTGCGCGGGCGAAACTCAAAACACGCCACGGCGTAGAACTTCCTGAAGACAACTAACGCCCAGCGCTTGCGCTGCTGCCTGCCGCTTAGTACAAGTGGCGCATGGCAAAAAATTCTTCGCAGTATGTCTGCCAGTCTTGTGGGGCGGTGCATGCCAAATGGGCGGGGCGCTGCGATGCCTGCAACGAATGGAACACCATCGTTGAGGAATCCGTCACCACCACCCCCAAAGGTTTAAAAGCGGGCAAATCCAAAGGGCTAGAAACCGCCGCCTTGTCCGACACCGTTTCGCCCCACACCCGCGAAACCACCGGCATTGGGGAGCTGGACCGTGTGCTGGGCGGTGGCTTAGTGGAAGGCTCCGCCATTCTACTGGGCGGTGATCCAGGGATCGGCAAATCCACCCTGTTGCTGCAAGCCTCGGCCATCCTTGCGGGCGGTGGGCGCAATGTGCTTTATATCTCGGGCGAGGAATCGCTGGCGCAAATTCAGCTTCGCAGCCAACGCCTTGGCCTCACCACTGCGCCGCTCACCCTCGCTACCGCCACCTCCGTGCGCGACATTCTCGCCAGCATCGACGTGCCCAATGCGCCGGATGTGGTGGTCATCGACTCCATCCAAACCATGTTCATCGACTCGCTGGATTCCGCCCCAGGAACCGTGGCGCAGGTGCGCGCCTCCTCGCACGAGCTGATTCGCGCGGCCAAAAAACGCGGCTTCTCGCTCATCCTCGTCGGACATGTCACCAAAGACGGGCAAATCGCAGGCCCCCGCGTGCTGGAACATATGGTCGACACCGTGCTCTATTTCGAAGGTGACCGCGGCCAATATTACCGCATCCTGCGGGCGGTGAAAAACCGCTTCGGCGCGACCGATGAAATCGGCGTATTTGCAATGAACGACACCGGCCTTGCCGAAGTTAAAAACCCATCCGCCCTGTTTTTACATGAGCGTCAGGCACCCGTCAGCGGTGCTGCCGTGTTCGCAGGGATGGAAGGCACACGGCCGTTGCTGGTGGAAATCCAAGCGCTCGTGTCGCAATCCACCATGGCCACCCCGCGCCGCGCTACCGTCGGGTTCGACGGTGCACGCCTATCCATGATCCTCGCGGTGCTCGAAACCCGCGGCGGCATGAAATTCTCCGACAAGGAAGTGTTCCTCAACGTTGCAGGCGGCCTGAAAATCAACGAACCTGCGGCGGATGTGGCCGCCGCCATGGCACTGCTTTCCGCCCTGCTGGACAAACCGCTCCCAACGCAGTTGGTAGGCTTCGGCGAAATCGGCCTCACGGGCGAAATCCGCGCTGTCAGCCGCAGCGACACGCGCCTGAAAGAAGCCGCGGCCCTTGGCTTCACTCGCGCCGTCATTCCAACCAGCACGGCGGATAAAAATAACGCCGCTAACCGCGTCGCTCATGTGGACGGGCTCGTGCGTTTCATGCTAGAGAGTTAACCGAATTTATCCATGAGGGGAGCCCATGATCGAAACATCGATGAATATTTTTGATTTAGCGGTGCTGGTGATTGTTGGCCTCTCGGCGTTGCTCTCGTTCTTCCGTGGCTTCGCGCGCGAGATTCTCTCCCTCGGTGCATGGATTATTGCATCCGTCATCACGCTTTACACCTTCCCCACCGTCGCGCAGTGGATTGAGCCGCAGGTTAAAAGTGCTACGGTGGCCAGTGGCCTCGCCTCCATGGGCGTATTTTTTGTCTCGCTCATTGTTCTCAACATCATCACCGGCACGATGGTGAAATTTATTAAGCCGGGTTCCGAAGTGGGCGCGATTGATAATATCGTAGGCTTGGTGTTCGGTGCTGCGCGCGGCACGTTGATTGTTGCCATCGCCTATTTCATGATGACACTGGTGCTGGCCGAAAAAGACTACCCCGAATGGGTAAAGCAGTCGCACTCGCGGCCCTATGTTGCCAAAGCCGCCAACTGGGTGGCCAGCGCCGCGCCTGACTATTTAAGCGCCATGTCTGGCTCCGCCTCCGAACGCGAGGAGAAGCTAGAAAAAGCTAAAGAAAAAACCAAAGCCCGCGCCGAAAAGCTGCGCGAAGCAACCGATGATCTGCCAAGCTTTGAAGATTTACAACGCCGTGTGCGCGCAGAGAACGAGGGGAACTAATGTTCGATAAATTCAACGACGAATGCGGCGTTTTCGGCATCTTCGGCACGGCGGATGCCGCCGCACACACCGCGCTCGGCCTTCACGCCCTGCAACATCGCGGGCAGGAAGCAGCAGGCATTGTGTCGCACGAGAATGGACATTTCTCCGCCCATCGCGCGCTTGGGTTGGTGGGCGATAATTTCAGCGCCAAATCCGTTATCGACAAACTGCGCGGCGACAGCGCCATCGGCCATAACCGCTACGCCACCACGGGTGAAACCCTGCTGCGCAACGTGCAACCTTTTTATGCCGATTTGTCGCTGGGCGGCTTTGCACTTGCGCATAACGGCAACCTCACCAACGCCATGACCCTGCGCCGCAAACTCATCGGCCGCGGCTCGCTCTTCGCCTCCACGTCGGACACCGAGGTCATCGTCCATCTGGTGGCCTTGTCCACCGCCGCCACGATTGAAGACCGCGTGATCGACGCCATCAAACAGGTGGAAGGTGCGTTCTCGCTCGTCATGCTTTCGACAGATGCGCTCATCGGCGTGCGCGACCCCAACGGCGTGCGCCCGCTGGTGCTTGGCCGCTTGGGCGATGCCCATATCTTGGCGTCGGAAACCTGCGCGCTCGACATCATCGGCGCCACCTATCTGCGCGATATTTCTCCGGGTGAAATGGTTGTCATCACCGCAGAGGGCGTGCGCAGCCTCTCGCCGTTCACGCAGTCACAGCGCCGCTTCTGCATTTTCGAGTATGTGTATTTCGCCCGCCCCGACAGCGTGATGGAACACAAAAGCGTCTATGCCGTGCGCAAGGAAATCGGTGCGGAACTCGCCCGCGAAAGCGGCGTTGCGGCGGATATCATCGTGCCCGTGCCGGATTCCGGCGTCCCCGCCGCCATTGGCTATGCCGAGGCCTCCAAAATCCCGTTCGATCTGGGCATCATCCGCAACCATTACGTCGGCCGCACCTTCATCGAACCGTCGGAATCCGTGCGCCACTTGGGCGTGAAACTGAAACACAACGCCAACAGCGCCATGCTCGCTGGCAAAAAAGTCATTCTGGTGGATGACTCCATCGTGCGCGGTACCACCAGCAAAAAAATCGTTAGCATGGTGCGCGAGGCGGGCGCGGCCGAAGTGCATATGCGCATCGCCAGCCCACCCACCACCAACCCCTGCTTCTACGGCGTAGACACCCCGCAAAAATCCGAGCTCATGGCCGCCAACCACAGCGTGGCCGAAATGGCAAAAATCATCGGCGTGGATTCGCTCGCCTTCCTCACCATGGATGGCCTCTACCGCGCGGTGGGTGAAGCAAAACGCAACAACGACATGCCGCAATATTGCGACGCCTGCTTCAGCGGCGAATACCCCATCGCCCTCACCGACGCCGAAAGCGGCGAACTCCAATCCGACCTCTTCGTGAAAGAAGTGGCATGACACGGCTTGCTGGTAAAATCGCCCTCGTCACGGGCGCCTCACGCGGCATTGGCGCAGCCACTGCAAAACGTTTTGCCGCGGAAGGCGCGCATGTCATCCTCACCGCGCGCACCGTGGGTGGGCTCGAAGAAACGGACGACGCCATCCAAAAAATCACTGGTAAACCCGCCACCATCGTCCCGCTCGACCTGCGCCAGATGGATATGATCGACACCCTCGGCGCGCAAATTTATGAACGTTTCGGCAAGCTGGATATTCTCATCGGCAATGCAGGCATGCTTGGTTCGCTTTCCTCCATCGCCCACGCCGCACCGAACGAGGTGGAAGACGTGTTCGATGTGAACGTGCTCGCCAACTACCGCCTCATCCGCAGCTGCGACCCATTGCTGCGGCTCTCCGGCGCTGGCCGCGTGGTCATGGTCACTTCCGGCGCCACCCGCACGCCCGTGCCTTATTGGGGCCCTTATGCCGCCAGCAAAGCCGCGCTGGAGCATCTCACCCTCACCTACGCCGCGGAAATGAATTCCACACCCGTGCGCGTGAATCTGCTCGATCCAGGTGCCGTGCGCACCAAAATGCGCGCCCAAGCCTTTCCCGTGGAAGATGCCGATGCCCTGCCAACGCCCGACTCCATCACCGAATGGCTGGTGCGCCTGTGCGAAGCAGACGCCCCCAACGGCAAACGCGTGGTGGTTTAAGCGTTCAGCAACGTTTCTAAATAATGCTGATCAATGCCAAATTCAGCCTTGGTAGTGGCGATTTTGCTGCGCAATTTTTCTGCCGCGGCGGGCGCTAACGGGGTGGCGGATTTGCTGCCCACAATCATCACATTTTTCGGCGTATGGGCATCCGAAATAAATTCAAACAGTTTCGTGCGATAGCCGCTTAGCTCCAGCAATTCCGCGCGCAATCCGTCCGTCACCATCTCGCTGATGCGTTCCACATAGGTGCCATGCTTCATCAGGAAGTGCAGCGGATTAGTGGGCACCGTGCTCGCCATCGCACGGCGGATTTGCTTGTGGCAACAGGGCGCCACCACCACCAGCGACGCCTCCGCACGCACCGCTTTAGCAATCGCATCGTCCGTCGCGGTGTCGCAGGCATGCAGCGCAATCACCACATCCGCCCCCGCACAGTCATAGGCCGCGATGGAACCTTCGACAAATGTCAGCTTCGTAAACTGCGCCGCGCGCGCAATGTCGTTACACAACGCCACCAAATCTGCGCGAAACTCAACCCCCACCACCTCCACATCCAGCTTCAGCGTGTGGGTCAGATAGTCATAGAGCGCAAAGGTGAGGTAACCTTTGCCTGCCCCCATATCCACAATCCTAAGGCGCGGTCGCGGCAGCAGCGGCGTGATCAGCCCATCCAGAATCTCGATATATTTATTGATCTGGCGAAATTTATCCTGCGCATGTTTTTGCACATTGCCCTTCGCATCCGCAATGCCCAGCGCGTGCAGATACGGCTTATTCTGGCTTTCAATCCAGCGATGTTTCGCGCGGTCATGCGTCAAGGCAGGCGGCGCTTTCTCGCTTGGTGCGTGGCGCGAAAGCGTTGCGCCCGCCAGCTGAATATCCGCCTGCGTGCTGCACAGACGCGCTGCGGCGAACTGGGAAAGCAGCGTCTCACGCAGCAGCGCAGCAGCCTCATGCGGCGGATAATTCTTCACCACGTCTCGCGTGCGGTGATGGTAGGTAAAGCTCAGCTTCAACGCCCGCTTTACCATAATAGGCCGTAGGTCGATGGTTTTTAAATCACCCGCCGCAGCGTTAGGTTTGCTAAGCCGTGCAGAAACAAACGTGCCTGCCGCCACCGCATCTTGCAGCGCGGTTAGCCATTCTTCTGTTGCGTCGGTTTGCATCATGCCTCTGTGATAAGCGCGCATGACGGCGCTTGCAAGCGTAAGCCGCTTGGATTTCGCGGCAAGAATCGCTAAACCATACGCATGACCCCTGCTGCCCTACATGCGATTTATGGCGTACTCCCCCGCGTTGGCGTCGAGACAACGCATGGCGCAATCCAGCTCTCACCACTGCTTCCGCCCAGCACACACCGTTTGGAATCCATGGCCGAAGCATCGCTTTCAAGCGCGGTGCTACATGCCCCGCCAAGCACGGTGGAGCGGCGCTACGTCCTTGCCCAGATGCTGCGCGCACTGGCGGTGGGCGCACCCTTCACTGCCCTAGCGCTGAACGATAAAGGCGGCGCGCGCATTGCCGCAGAGTTAAAAAACTTCGGCTGCGAGGTCAGCGAAACCTCTCGCAACCATTACCGCATCTGCACCACCGCTCGCCCCGCGCATTGCACCAACCTCTCAGAAGCCCTTGCCGCTGGCGGCCCACAACAACACCCTGCCCACGGTTTATGGACACAAGCCGGCGTGTTTAGTTGGGATAGGATCGACACAGGCAGCGCGCTATTGCTGCAGCATTTACCCACGCTGAGTGGTCACGGGGCAGACCTTGGCTGCGGCATCGGCGTGCTTAGCCGCGCAGTGTTGCAGTCGCCCAGTGTCACCGCCCTCACCCTGCTGGACTGCGACCACCGCGCCCTCAGCGCCGCCGAAAAAAACATCCACGACCCGCGCGCAACATTTGTTTGGGCAGATATTCGCAGCCACAATGCGCCCTCAGCAACGCTCGATTTCGTAGTGATGAACCCGCCCTTCCACGACCACGGCATCGAGGATAAATCCCTAGGCCAAACCTTCATCGAAACCGCCGCGCGCATGCTAAAGCCGCGCGGCGTTTGCTGGATCACCGCCAACCGCCACCTGCCTTATGAAGCGCTACTCGCCAAGCGCTTCACCACCAGCCGCTGCGTGGCCGATGCGGACGGTTTCAAAATTCTAGTCGCGGAGAAATAACCCATGCGCAGCAGCATACGCCTCAGCCAACTCCTTGCCCATATGGGCTATGGCAGCCGCCGCGAGGTGGAAGGGTGGATTTATAACGGCCGCATCCTGCTCGATGGTGCGGCCATCGACGACGCTGAGTTGCGCGTCGAACCAAGCCCCGAACTGCAAGCCCGCCTGACGGTGGATGGCGCACCGCTCGACCCGCTCACAGGCATGGTGGTGCTGCTCAACAAGCCGCTGGGCGTCACCTGTTCGCACAAGGAATCTGGTGCGTTGATATACGACCTGCTCCCCGAACGCTGGATGCGCCGCGACCCCAAACTCTCCAGCATTGGGCGGCTGGACAAAGACACCTCCGGCCTATTGCTGCTGACCGACGACGGCGCATTGCTGCATAAAATCATCTCGCCCAAACAGCATGTGGCAAAACGCTACCTCGTCACCCTCGACCGCGCACTAAACGGCACGGAGGCTGAAATTTTCGCCGCCGGAACCTTGATGCTGGAGCGAGAAGAAAAGCCTCTATTGCCTGTAGCGATGGAGGTGCTATCACCCACCAGCTGCCGCGTCACCCTGCATGAGGGGCGCTACCACCAAGTGCGCCGCATGTTTGCCGCCGTGGGCAACCATGTGGTGGCATTGCACCGCGAATCCATGGGCGCGCTACATATTCCTGCACATGTGCCCGCAGGAAAATTCCACGTGCTCACGCACGCTGAAATCGGTCTGATTTTTAGCTAATACCACGATCGTGACGCGAGTTTCGCGCGTATTCTTCCCAGCTACCGTTACTGATGGATTGTTTCTTCAATTTCTCTGCCAATGCCGTCGCAGTCTTTTTGCGTTGGCCTGTTGTCGGCAGTGCAATCTCTAAATCACCCTTGCCCGCATAGCGCCCTGTCAGCTCGTTCTCACTGACTTTCACCTTATCTAGCAATGGTGGATTATGCTCCATCGCCCACGCCATAAACACCTCGGCGGGAATGGAGGTGACTTGGTTCAGCACCGTGTTCACCCCCATGCTATCACGCGCGCGGAACTCTTGAAGCTTGCCCACCACCAGCGGCGTGAAGGATGTTTCTTGCGCATTGGTAAGGGTGGAAAATTTAGTGATGCCGTAATTACCAAAACGCTCGCCCTGATAGTTGCGCTCGCGGCCATAATCGCGCAGCACATCGCGGTAGGTTGGTGCACCTGAACGTGGCTCAAGCTGGAACAAGCGGTTCACGCTACCATGCAACATAATCTGCTTGTAGAGATTATACCGTGTGGCATCAAACGCATCATAATCACTGGCGTAGAGATGCTCCACCTTCAGCCGTCCGCGAATGTTGTTCACCAGCTCCATCGCCTCGCAGAAGCCCGTATAGCTCACATTCAGCGCTTCACATTTTTTCTTCAATTGCTCGCGCGCTGCTTCCAGCATTTTCAGTTTGTCGGGATCGCCTTCGGCAAGCGTTGCGGTGGATTCTGCCACAATTTCTGCCACGGGTTCACTCTCCAGCTTCAAATAGGCCTTCAGCCCATCCATCACATCCGATGCACCATGCACATCGGATTTCCCCTCAAGCCCATGGCCTTTTTTGTAATCTTTGCGCAAGCCGCCTTGTTCCACCAGCACCGCAATGATAATCGCATCCCCAATGAGCGGTTGGCGCTTACGTGCCTCCACATCGCCCGAGCGTGCCGCCTGCGTATCTAGTCGATGCGCCTCGCACAGCATCGCGCCAGCCTCGGGCGAAAGCGGTAAGCCCGCCACATACTGCCCTTGCCGTGTCAGTGCCCATGAGTCATCCACCAGCCCAAGGCGAATCAATTCTTCCTTCGCTTCGCGCCAGCGCCACGGCTCCACCTGCGCATCCATCTTCAGCGTTTCAGGGTTATAGCCAAGGCTCGCCGCTTGGAATGCGATGCCGGTTAGGCTGCGGCGCTCCAACTCAGGCGTGGCTTGCTGCGCGCGATGTTCGAACGGCTGGCGCGAGTGCAGCACATAAATGCCCGATTCAAATCCCGTGGCCTTCGAGTCGCGGTTGATGCGCCCACGCTGCTGAATCAGTCGGTCTTGTGGCAAATCTTCCGGCACCAGCGCATAGGCGCCCGTGTCTTTTCGGTCATAAGGAATTTTACCCGTGCCATCCGAAACGCCCGAATCCAGCCAGCGAATATTCATGCCGGATTCAATCACGTTGGTGCCCACAATCACCTTTTTCCAGCCACGCTTTGGCGCTGCCAGCGCCTTGGCTTTTTCATCCGATGGCGTACCGCTATAAATCTGTGCCACTTCCAGATTCTTGATGCCGCTTGCCTCAGCCGCAACCTTGATTTCTTTCACCGTGCGCTCGATTTCCTGAATCCCTGCACAAAACACCGCAACCCCGTTGCGTTTTTGTTCACTCAGCAAATTCACCACGGTCTCAGCAATGGATATATCCGCATTATAGGGTGGTTCCTCGCAGGCCAGCGTTTGCCCCTTGATTGCATGCACCGCGTTTTTGGAAATATCGTCCCAATAGGCGGCTTGGCGCTTCGCATTCATCGTCGCGCTCATCTCCAGCAACTGCAAATCAGGCTCATGATGCTTGCGCTCATGCAAAATGGCGCGGGCGAGCGAAATGTCCTCCGCCGCTTCATGCACCTCATCCAGTACGATATGTTTCGCACTATTAATCAGGCCAGAGCTAATCGCATAGCCGTAGGTAGCAAACAGCAGCTTCGTTTCTTTCGAAGATTTGGATTTCTCGCCAGACATTTCGCCAATGGCGAATCCCACATCGGCTCCAAGGGGAACGCCCGCCATTTTAGCCACATTCTCCGCTGCATCCGTCGCCAAAAACCTGCGCGGCACCAGCACCACCACTTGGTCATCCACCGCGTCGGAAAGCATGGCGGGCACCAGCATGGATTTGCCACTGCCCGTGGGCGCGGCCAGCACCGTCACCTTGCCGGATTGCACCGATTTGACAACATCCGCCGCAACCGCACTCACCGGCAGCGCCTTTAAAACCTCACCCACTTTGTCAAATCGTGCCATAGGCTCCATCTGGTAAACCACGAATTTATCGTAATTATTCTAAAAAATATAGCGATTCCTTCATTGTCACAAAACTGTCATTCGACCCCATGCCCCCCTCGGGGTAAACTGATACCCATGACCACAGCAATCCTATCGCATTTGCCGCATATTCCGTTCCTGAATCCCGCCCCCACAAAACCGGTGGTGGGCATCAGCGGCGCGAATATCGAATCGCAATCAGTGCAGAAAATGATTGCGCAAGTGCGCGCCGCGGGTGGCATCCCCATGGTGCTTGCAAACCATGCCAGCCGCAACGCTGCCGAGGATATCGAGAAGATCGACACACTCATCGTCATGGGCAACGATTTCGATATCGACCCCAACCGCTACATCAATCGCTATGCCGAGAACGACCCGCGTCGCCGCATTCACCCCGCCACCCAAAGTGCGGCGAACGATGCGGCAGCGGCTGCACGAGCAGCATACGAAGAACAACTCCTAGCCCTCGCCGCGAGCAAGAAAATGCCAACGCTTGGCATTTGCGGCGGCATGCACCTCATCAACGTCATGCAAGGCGGTGGCATCCTTCAGCACATCCCCGATCAAATTGGCGACGACCACCATATGCAAAGCAAAGAAGCGATTCCGGGATTTTGCCCCGTGGTGCCCGTCACCATTGCGAAAGACAGCACACTAGGGAGCATCGCAGGAAAAACCCACACGATTTACACCCCCAGCTTTCCGCCGCCGAATGGCGAAATCGGCACAACGCAGAACAGCTTTCACCACCAAGCAATCGACCCCGATATGGTTGGCAGTGGCTTACGAATCGTCGCCTCCTCCGATAGCTATAAAAATGTTCAGGGCGCGGTGCGCCGCCTGCCTGAAGCGATTGAGCCAGACCCCAGCGGCGCACTCAAAGACTGGCCGATGATTGCCGTGCAGTGGCACCCCGAATGCGGCGACAGCAATGTCTCCGCCGCGTTGATTGCCGATACATTGAAAAAAGGCTCGCACTATGCCGCCCATTCCCCGCGCGACCGCAGCAGGGACGAAATGGCTGCCATGGCCGCCAACCTCCGCAGCGCAAAAAAGCCAGTGGCCACGCTTGCAGAATCCTATGCCGCGCGCCTTGGCCAAGCCACGGTTGGCCGCGCCTAAATCTTCATTTTTTAATACCCACGATTTCATAAAACTGTCACACTCAATGCCAATCGCTTGAGCTATGGTCGCTGCAACGTTCATCGCGCAATGGGAAGTTCATGGCCACGACATCGCAGTCTAACCGTCACGCCAACAACCAATTTGGCCGTCCGGATTTTACGCTGCGCCAGCTTGACCAGTCGGCAAGCGCGGGGTTCGTGAGCGAAGAAGAACGCGCGCGCCGCAAACCCATGACCACCTTCCCGATCGACGATATTCCGGCAGAGACACTCAGCGACCGCGACGATGGTATCTTCATTGAAGTTGCCCCCCGCGGCAAAGGCACCATCGTGCATGTCACCATTGCCGATGTTGCGGCACATGTGCCCGCATCCAGCCCGCTAGCAGCCGTGGCGCGCCACCGCGCCTTCACCGTCTATCGCCCTGGTGGAAACTCGACCATGTTTCCGCAAACCCTGCAAGACAGGCTCAGCCTAGAAGACCGTCAGGAGCGCTTGGGCCTCACCATCAGCATCACGCTGGATGAACATTATCAACCCACCCACACCGAATTTCAGCGCGTCATCACCGACACCTACGCGACGAGCTACGCGCAGGCAAACGAGAAAATGCAAAGCGACCCGCAATTCAAACATATGCAGGAAGTAGCGCGCGGCGTGCGCGACGAATATTTCGGTAGCGCCTACACCGCACTGGCCAACGCAGGCGAAGCCAAAGCAAAATCACCCAACGCAACGCCCAGCCAAATCGCCGCCACCAAGCTGGTGGAAGTCTATATGCTGCTGGCGAACAACGTGACCGCCAAGTTTTTTAAGGACGCCAACATCCCCTTTATCTATCGCAATTTTAACGAGGGCAATGCGCGTGCGCACTATAGCACCACGCCGCAGGGGCATTACGATCTCGAGAAAAAAGGGCTGCTTGGGGCATATTGCCACTTCACTTCCCCCATCCGCCGCGGCGCCGATTTCTACGACCAGCACCAAGCCCATTTCGTGATGGATGTAGTACGCGATGCGGAAGAAGGCCTACTAAAGGTAGACCCTGCGTTGAATCGCGAAACTGTGCATCGCGTATTGTGGAAAAATAGCCATGGCTTGCTGACCCATGTTGCAGCGAATAGCAATAATCTACAAGACATCGAGCAGGCGCTGATTGCCACATTCACCGATGTTGCAGGCAGCACCCCCACTGGTGAGCAGCGCACGGCTTTGCATGCGCTTACACTCACTTTAGCGCGCCAAGTGCCGCCGTTTAGCCGCGTGGAGCTGGAAGAAAGTGCGCGCGAAATTAGCCGCCTGCACCACGCAGAACAGGCCGAGGCAACACAGCTGCACAAAACGGTCGAAGCGCTCGAGTCTGCAACCCAACGCCTCGAAAAAATCGATGAGAAAACGATTGCAGATGTTGCACCCGATGCATTCTCCACCCTGCTACGCAGCGCTGCACTCACGGGGAAATTACCCAAAGCCTTGCTAGAAGAAACACATAAACGCATCAAAGGCGCGAACCCAAACGGCTACACGATCGAGGCGGTAAAGGACGGGCTGCAGATCATGGTAATGGCAAGCTACCCGCAAGATAAAAGCTGGCGCAGCCTGAAGAAAGCCATGGCGCGCCGCATTAAGCACGACCCTGCTACCGTAAACGGCATTTTGGAATTGGCCATCCGCACCTCAGGCGCATTAAAAGAGGGCAACCTGCAAGCCGCGGAAGCGAGCCTGCCCGTGACCGACGACGGGTTCCCAACCCGCGAAGCGCATATCCGCGGTGCATTGCTCACCTACCGCGATAACCGCGGCAGCACGTTGATGAGCGCACCGTATTATTCCATCGGCCACGATATCCGCTCTGCGCTAAGCCACGCAAACTATTCCTTCCTCGAACATTATGCGTTCGGACAGCTGCAACCGGTGGATCAAATCGCCATCCCCAACCTGCTTTACGCGGAGCTGGATACGGCCGACAAAACACACTACCAAGTGGCCGAAGAATTGGCCGCACGCGTGGGCGCGACCATCACGATCGATTATAAGCCCCTGCCTGCCGACGAAGTGAAAGCGACACTCACCCTAAGCGGTGGCCAGTTCAAAAAGCCGCTTCAGCTAATTGGCACAGGTGATGATAAATCCGAAGCAGAGCAAAGCGCACTACGTAAATTGCTGCGCAACAATCAGTTCAAGAACACCTCCAGCTTCATGGATATGGGCGATATGCAGCGCGCATTGAACCCGCACAAAGTGTTGCAGCATTTGGTCGAGGAAGCAGGCGGCACTATGACAATCAACACCACAGAGCAACAAACGAAAATCCGACATCTCACGCAGTATAATACCGAGATTACCATCACCCTTCCCGCGCACATGAAGGGCGGTGAGCCAATGATTCTCTCTCATCATGCCCATGGGCCAAATAAAGACAGGGCAATTCGTGATGCCGCTAATGCACTATTGCTCACGCTCGAAGAAACGCAGAATTTGCGGGCACCAACGCCGCTGCATATCAGCCAAAATATTGGCTCATGGGTTGAAACCATCCGCCGCAACGAATCGCCCTCTGGTGGAATAATGAAATAGCAGCGCTTATGCGGCCACCGCACCCACGATGCTTAGCGCCACAGCCTCGGCCACTTTAATACCATCCACCCCCGCCGAAAGAATACCACCGGCATAGCCAGCCCCTTCGCCTGCAGGGAACAAGCCTTTGGTGTTGAGGCTCTGGAAGGTTTCATCCCGCTTGATGCGAATGGGCGAGGAAGTGCGTGTCTCCACCCCTGTCAGCACGGCCTCGGCCATGTCGAACCCTTTTATCTGGCGGCCAAATGCAGGCAACGCCTCGCGAATCGCCGTAATCGCAAAATCCGGCAGGCACGAAGAAAGATCCGTCGGCAACACCGCCGGTTTATAGGAAGGAATCACGCTGCCAAGCGAGGTCGAAGGCCTGCCTGCAATAAAATCACCCACCAGTTGCGCGGGCGCGGCATAAGTGCCACCCCCCGCCACAAACGCGGCCGATTCCCATTTACGCTGGAATGCGATGCCGGCAAGCGGCCCGTCCGGATAATCTTTTTCTGGGGTAATGCCCACCACAATGCCCGCATTCGCATTGCGCTCGTTGCGCGAATATTGGCTCATGCCGTTCGTCACCACGCGGTTCTCTTCGGAAGTGGCGGCCACCACCGTACCGCCTGGGCACATGCAGAAACTATAGACATCGCGCCCGTTGCTGGCGTGGTGCACCAGCTTATAATCCGCTGCACCGAGAATAGGGTTGCCTGCATTGGGGCCAAAGCGCGCCACGTCGATCAGCGATTGTGGGTGCTCGATACGAAAGCCCAGCGAGAACGGCTTTGCTTCCACATAGATGCCGCGGTCATACACCATCTGGAACGTGTCGCGCGCGCTGTGCCCCACCGCCAGCACCACATGGTCGGACGCCAGATGCTCGCCATTCGCCAGCGTCACCCCGCGCACATGGCGCACGCCGTTTTTATCCGTCTCAATCGCAATATCCGTCACCCGCGACTCGAAGCGATATTCCCCGCCCAGCGATTCAATCGTGGCACGCATATTCTCCACCATTTTCACTAGGCGGAACGTACCAATATGCGGGTGCGCCTCGGTCAGAATTTCAGGCGGCGCTTCTGCCTTCACAAATTCCACCAGCACTTTACGCCCCAAATGGCGCGGGTCTTTAATCTGGCTGTAGAGCTTACCGTCGGAAAATGTCCCCGCCCCGCCTTCGCCATATTGCACATTGGATTCCGTATGGAGCACAGATTTGCGCCACAGCCCCCATGTGTCCTTCGTGCGTTCGCGCACCACTTTGCCGCGCTCCAGAATAATAGGGCGAAACCCCATCTGTGCCAATAAAAGTGCTGCGAATAATCCGCATGGGCCCGCGCCAATCACTATCGGCCGCTGTGCAAGATTCGCAGGAGCCTTGGCCACAAACCGGTAATCAATATCCGGCGTTGGCTTCACATGGGTATCGTTCGCAAAACGTGCCAGCACTGCGGCCTCGTTCTCCACTTCCACATCGAGCGAATAGATGAGGAAAATGGACGCCTTCTTGCGCGCATCATGCGCACGGCGAAACACTGTGCAGGAACGCAGCTCGCGCGCGGGAATGCCGAGCCGTGCCAGCGCCGCTTTCTCGATTGCTTCCGGCGGGTGGTTTAGCGGCAGTTTAATCTCAGTTAACCGAATCATGAGGCGCTTATAACGCCAACAATCCCAAATGGCTACCCCAACCAGCCCCCCAAATCGGCAGCGGTTTATTTCTTTGTGGCGCTTCGCATAAAATGCTCATAAACAAGAGTGAACTATTTATTCTTTTTCCGTGAGATTCCCGATGCATCTGCTGCCGACCATCAAAAAAGTGCTCCTCGTCCCCACGCACCCCAAAGGGCGGCCATTCATCATTCTCGCTGCGGTGCTGGCGCTGTTCTTATTTCAACTTTCAGATGCACTGGGCTGGCTGGGCGTTCTGCTGCTAGCATTTTGCATGTATTTCTTCCGCAACCCCAACCGCATGGTGCCCCAAGGCGAAGGATTCGTGCTGGCAACGGGCGATGGGGTTATCAGCCATATCGCACAATCCACCCTGCCGAAAGAACTGAACCCAGACGGCACGCTCTACCATAAAGTTTCTATCTTCCTGAACGTATTCAACGTGCATGTAAACCGCGTACCTGCCAGTGGCCGCATCACCCAGCATGTGTATGTGGCGGGCAAGTTCCTCAACGCCGAGCTGGACAAGGCAAGCGAATATAACGAGCGCACCATCACGCAAATGGAAACCACGCAGGGCCACACCATTGGCTTTGCACAAATCGCAGGCTTCGTGGCGCGCCGCATCATCTGCGAGATTACACCGCAACAAAATATCCACCAAGGCGAGCGCTATGGCATCATCCGCTTCGGCAGCCGCTGCGACCTCTATATTCCCCTGAACTACACCTTGCTGGTGGATGTTGGCAGCATCGCCGTGGGCGGCGAGACCCTGCTGGCAATCGACCCCGCCACGTTTGCGCCTGCGACCTTAACATGGAAAAATATATGAGCCTGAAGCGCCTCTATCCTTGGATTCCAAACGGCATCACCCTCACCGCGATGTGCTTGGGGCTAACCGCCCTGCGCCTTAGCTATGTGCGTGAGGATATTTATCTGTCGCTCGTGCTGCTACTCATCGCGGCGCTGCTGGATGGAATTGATGGCAAAATCGCCCGCCGCCTGAAGGTGGAAAGCCCCGTGGGCGCACAGCTCGATTCGCTGGCAGATTTCTTGAATTTCTGCGTCACACCTACCCTTATCATTTTTGAATGGCACCTGAAGGAGCTATATTTCTTCGGCTGGGCAGCCACCTTGATTTTCTTGGTCGGCGGCGCTTACCGCCTCGCCCGCTTCAACGTGATGTATTCCAAAGGCGTGGAAAATATTTCCTCCAACTATTTCGTGGGTGTGCCCACCCCTGCGGGCGCTATCCTGATCTTCCTGCCCATGGTGCTGGAACTTGAAGGCTACTTGCCTGCCTCCTCCGTGCTCACGGCGCTCTACACCACCTTTGTTGCCTTCCTGATGATCAGCCACATCAAAACCCCCTCCAACCGCCTGCTCAATGTCAGCAAGAAGTCCGCCCCATGGGCAGCGATTGTGCTGGGATTGCTGGTGCTTGGCTTCGTTTATGCCCCGCTGGATATGTATTTGGTGATTATCGGTGCCTATCTTATATCAACGTTGGTGTTGTTCTTTCACGACAAAGCCTACCGCCACCACCACGAGGCTTAAGCCAAACGTACGAATCTTCTTGACGAAGCGCCCCCATATGCGCATCTTGATTTCTGTTACAAAAATCAAGCGGAGGGTGGCATGGCACATGGCGGAGCACGCAAAGGCGCAGGCAGACCCAAAGGTCGGACAACCAAACCCGTGCGGGTGCCCCTTGGCTTAGTCAGCGCCGTTCAGGAGTTCGCCGCCACCGATGGCATGAAACTCCCGCTCTATTCCTGCCGCGTGCAAGCAGGCATTCCCTCCCCTGCGGACGATACGATTGAAGACCGCATCGACCTCAACCATCATCTCGTCAAAAAACCGTCCGACACCTTTTTGGTGCGCGCCTCCGGCGAATCGATGATCGATGCGGGCATTCGCGACGGTGATTTGCTGGTGGTGGATCGCAGCGTGCGCGCCACCAACGGCAAAGTGGTCATCGCCGCGGTGGATGGCCAACTGACCGTGAAATTCCTCATCATCAAGAAAGGCAAACCCTTCCTGATGCCTGCGAACCCTGCTTTCTTGCCTATGCCGGTCGATCCCGAAAACGGCATCACCATTTGGGGTGTGGTCACCAATTCCATTCACGCCCACTAAGCCCTTTGGGAGTTAGGAAGCGGTGAAGAAATCCTGCACACATTGGGTTTCCAGCTTAATCGCCTCAAGGTATTTTGCTTTCTCTGCGGCGTCGTCCGCGTAATGCGCTTCGGCATTTTTGCACACCAAATGCAGGCGGTTCGCGCCCAAATTACCAGAGGAGCCCTTAAACCGGTGCGCGGCGGATTTCCACACATCCTGCTGCCCCTGCGCCACGCTTTTTTCAAGAATCACAATCAGCTCGCGCGCTTGGTCGAGAAACAATTCGAACAAGGCTTTCTCTTCCGCAGGGTCGCCATCGGTGAACATGCGTAACTGCTCCAAATCCACTGGCGCGGGCTGCTCCTGCGGCACCACCAATGCCAGCGGTGCTTCGGGTTTGGATGCAACAATCTGCGCCTGCACCTCGTCAATCACAAACCAGCGGCGAATCACGCTCTTGAGATGTTCCGCACGCAATGGCTTGCTCACATAATCATCCATGCCGGACTTCAAGCATTTCTCACGGTCGCCCATCATGGCGTTTGCGGTCATCGCCACAATCGGCGTATGCACGGGCATACCGTCTTCCAGCAAGCGCAGCTTCTGCGTGGTCTGATAGCCATCCAACTCCGGCATCTGGCAATCCATAAAAATGATGTCGTAAACATTGGTACGGTATTTCTCAATCGCCTCCACCCCGTTCTCGGCAAGGTCGATCTGGGTGAACCCAAACTTACGCAGCAGCTTCTGCGCAAACACTTGGTTCACGGGATAGTCCTCCACCAACAACACACGGGCAGCACTAATCGGCAAGAGATTCTCTGCCGCCACAGAGGTAACCGCGCGATGCTCGCTGGCATGGGTCACATCCCCCAGAACCGCAGGCTTACACGGAATGGTGAACCAGAAGGTCGAGCCTTTTCCAAGCTCGCTCTCCACCCCAATCGTTCCACCCATCAGCGTCACCAACTGTTTGGTGATGGCAAGCCCAAGCCCCGTACCGCCATATTTGCGGGTGACCGAAGCATCGGCTTGGGTGAACTTATCAAAAATCTCGTTCAGCTTGTTGGCGGGAATCCCCATGCCCGTATCTGCCACCTGTACCCGCAGCACCGCTTCACCGCCCATATCCTCGCGCGAAGCGCTAAGGCGCACATGGCCATCGGTGGTGAACTTAATGGCGTTCCCCATCAGGTTGGTGATGATTTGGCGAATACGGCTAGGGTCGCCCCACACGTAATCTGGCAATTGTGCGTCCAGTTCCACCATCAGGGCGAGTTGTTTTTTGTCCGCCTGCGGGCGCAGCAAGTTCAAGGTGCTGGTCATTGTTTCGCGCAGGTCGAATGCAAGGTTCTCAAGCTGTAATGCCCCTGCCTCGATTTTCGAGAAATCAAGAATATCGTTCAGCAGCATCAGCAGGTTTTCCGCTGAACCATTAATGGTCGAGACATATTCGCGCTGGTCGGCATCCAGTGCCGTGTCGGCCAGCAAATGCGCCATCCCCAGCACCCCGTTCATTGGCGTGCGCAGCTCATGGCTCATGTTCGCAAGGAAGTCGCCTTTGGCCTTGTTCGCTTCCTCCGCTTTCTTCAGACTCACCTCAAGGTCGCGCGCAGCCGCCTCAGATTTCATATTGGCGCGCTTGATTTGAATCATGGTTTCTTTCAGCTGACGGTCGGTATTTTTCAGCTCGGAAATATCACGCTGCATCGCTGCAAAATGGGTGATTTCTCCGCGCGCATTGCGCACCGGCACAATACTAATATCCACCCAGAAATAAGTGCCCGCTTTGGTGTAGTTCAGAATCTCTGCCTTAAACGCGCGCCCTTCGCTTAGCGCATCACGCATGGCTTTCACGGTATCTTCGTTGGTCTGATCGCCGTTGAGGATGCATGGCGTTTTGCCAATCGCTTCTTCCGCCGCATAGCCCGTGATTCGGGTGAACGCCTCGTTCACATAGATGATTTCTGGCCCCTCGGGCCCTAAATCGGCCTTGGTAATAATCACCCCGTCACTGGCGCTGGCAATCACGGTTTCAAGCAGTTTCGCATGGTCAATATATTGTGCGCGCTCGGCCATTTGCCCCAAGGCGGGGTGAACGACTTTCACCCACATCCCGCCCAGCACGGCGCAGGAGCCTATAAACAACATCGTCGAGGAAGAATAGAGCAGCTGGTCGTTGGCAATAAACAACCCCATCAAGGCTGCGGCGGCGTAAAACATTCGTTTGATCTGACGGGCTTCACGCATGGCCAACCCTCCTAACCAAATGCTCTACGGTGATGCACCGCACTTTGCTCGATATAGTGCGTCAGCTTATCGCGCTTGAAAGGTTTGGCTATGAACCCTGCCGCACCACCATTCAGCGCCTTCGTCACGTTATCGAGGTAGCTATTGCCGCTGAACATCACCACATACGCATCGGGGTCGAGCGAGACAATCTGGTTCAGCACCGCAAACCCGCTCACATCCGGCAATCCAATATCAAGGAACACAATATCAGGCGCACAGAGCAGATACTGCGCCACCGCATCATGCGCCGTTTGTGCCGTCACCAGCGCATAATTATCCTTGAACGCATTCGCCACAATGCGGCGCGTCAGCGGGTCATCCTCCACCACCAGCACATAGGGCGTATGGCGCACCCCGCGCAGGCGCTTCATTTCTACGAACGAATCCGCCATCATCGCCACATCGTCGAAGTTCTGAACCTCCAACGCCTCGGGCGCTGCAACCGAACCATCCTTACATTTCGCCAGCAACAACGCACGCACCGTGCGCCAATCGCTGAACAAGTTATACATCGTGAATTCCACTTCCGCCGGATCAATATTCTCCGTCAGCGACGCGGCGATACAGTGCAGTGTTTCTTGGTTCAACTCACTGCTGATAAGCAGCAAGTCATTGTCGGGGCAGCGCACCACATCGCAACCCAGATTCTTATTCACTTCCTTCACCTCGATAATGGTCGCAATGTCTACATGCGCCGTGTGCTTGGAGTGAATATGCAGGCAAAGCCAGTGGTTCAGGCTTTCAGGATCCTTATAAATCGCGCTCGCAAGGCTGCGGATATATTGGCTGCTGGTATCATTATGAATACGCATGAAGAACTCCTACTGGTTAACGATAGATGAGATAGTCGGGCAACGCTGGATGTACTGAAACAGCTTCTCACGGGTGAAGGGCTTGGCCACGAAGCCCTTTGCGCCGATGCTCAGCGCCTTGGAAATATTTTCGCGGTCGGCATTTCCGCTCAGCATCACCACATAGGCATCGGGGTCGAGCGCGATGATTTTCTCCAGCAGCTCATGCCCCGTCACGTCTGGCAAATCGATATCAAGGAACAGCATATTCGGCGCAAGCCGCGCATAGGTTGCCAGCGCCTGATCCGCCGTGCCAAGGCAGGTCATGGAATAATGCTTACCCAGCACATTCTCCACCAGCTTGCGCGAGAAGGAATCATCTTCAATCAACATCAATTCCGCCGTGGGGCGTGCACTGCGGCGCGCGGAAATATCGCGCAAGCTGGCATGGGTGCCACTGTTCAAAATCGCCTGACGTTTGCGCTCAGCCTGCTGTGCTGCAAGGGCGCGCGCTTCTGCTTCGCGAACGAGGCGCTGGCGTTCCATCTTTTCTTCCACAGCCATCAACAGACGATTGATGTGACGATTAACCTCGCAATATTCCACGAATACATCCGTCACTGGCATCGTAAAAAAGTCGCCAATCGCCAGCATCAATGCGTGGGCTTCGCGGGTCAGCATCTGCGCCCCAACGATGAACACATCCCCGTCTTCACAAAAATACACATGCGGCGTCCCGCTGGTCAGATAATGCTGAATAAAATGCACGAGCGTCTCGCGGTTGGCCTTCAGCAGCGCCACATGCGCGGGGTTCTGAGAAAATTTGCAATGAATGATTCGCGTCGCATCCGGTTCTAAACGAAATAGTTCTAGCATCTGTGCTAGTTTTTGTTCGGAGGAAACATCAATCACTATCATACGGTCTTTTGGGGTCAGGGGTTGAATCACTCGTGCTTTCTTGCTTTAACCAGTGCAGCCGATGTGCCAATATTATGTATTCTTATATATCAATGGTTTACGATTTTTCCTGCGAGCGGAATTCTCAAAATAACGTTCGAAAATGAGAATAAAATATGCTACATTCTCATAATAATACGGTTTAGGAGCCCTGATGACGCTCACCATCCTGATTGCCGAAGACGACCCCGTCCAGCGCCGTATTCTCTCCGGAATGCTGAGCAAAAAACTCGGCTACCACGTCATCGAATGCGAACATGGCCGCGAAGCCCTCACCAAAATCCGCGCCAGCAATATCGATGAAATTTCCGCCGTCCTGCTCGATATCCAAATGCCGGTGATGGATGGATTTGAAACCCTACAACACCTGCGCCGCGAACGCCCAGACCTTCCCGTGCTCATGCTCACCGCCAGCGACAATACCGACCTCGCCGTGCGCGCCATCAAGGAAGGGGCGCATGATTTTATCGTGAAACCCCCTAACCCCGACCGTTTGGGCGTGATGCTGGCTAATGCGGTGAAGCTCGCTTCCCTCACCCGCGAAGTCTCACGCCTCAAGCGCGACCGCGAGGGCGCCCTCACTTTTACCGATTTGGTTGGCCATGCGGGCGGCTTGGCCACCGCCGTTGGCTATGGCCGCAAAGCCGCCGCCAGCGATGTGCCCGTGCTCATCCACGGCGAAACTGGCGTCGGCAAAGAACTCTTCGCCCGCGCTATTCACGGCGAATCGCGGCGCTTAGGCGCGCCCTTCATTGCCATCAACTGCGGCGCCATCCCCGAGAATCTGGTGGAGAGCACCTTATTCGGGCACGAAAAAGGTGCGTTCACCGGCGCCATCGCCCGCAGCATCGGTAAATTCCGCGAAGCGGATGGCGGCACCATTTTTCTCGACGAGGTGGGCGAGCTCCCACTCGACGCGCAGGTTAAACTGCTGCGCGTCTTGCAGCAGAAAGAAGTGGAGCCCGTGGGCGCAGGCAAGTCGGTAAAAATCAACGTGCGCATTATCTCGGCCACCAACCGTGACCTAAGCGCCGAAGTTTCCGCGGGCCGCTTCCGCGAAGACCTTTATTTCCGCCTCAACGTATTGCCGATTGAGGTGCCGCCCCTGCGCGCGCGCGGCGGCGACATTGCCATTCTCGCCCGCCACTTCATCGAGCGCTTCGCCGCATCCGACGGGTTGCCCCTGAAGCAACTCACGCCCGACGCAAGCGCCTATCTCGCGCAACATGCATGGGCAGGCAATGTGCGCGAGCTGGAAAACACCATCCATCGCGCCCTCGTCCTATCCGACAGCGACAGTATCGACCGCAGCCAACTGGCACTACTCCAGTCGGATGCACCCGCGTCCATCCCCACCTCACCCAGCACGCCGGATGCGCGCGCACCGCTCTCCCTCACCTTGCAGCACCCAGATGGACGATTCAAAACGGCCGATGAAATCGAGGCCGAAGCCATGCAGCGCGTGCTCGACCATTACGACCAAAACATCACCCGCGCGGCCGATGCGCTGGGCATCGCAAAATCCACCTTCTACCGCAAACGTAAAGACGCCCCTTAACCCCATAAAGGAATACCCATGGCTCAATCCTTGTATGAACGCATCGGTGGCGAAGGTGCCGTCAGCGCAACGGTTCTAAAAATGTACGACAAAATCCTGAGCGATGAGGAGCTCGCCCCCTTCTTCGACAATATGGATATCGACGCGTTGCGGCTCAGCCAATCCGCCTTCGTTACCTATGCTTTCGGCGGGCCCAACCACTACACAGGAAAATCCATGCGCACCGCGCACCAAAGCGCCGTGAAAAACGGCTTGTCCGGACACCATTTCGACTTGGTCGCCGGCCATCTCAAAGCCGCGATGGAAGAGCTAAATGTGCCCGCCTCCCTCATCGCAGAGGCACTCGCGATTGTCAGCTCTACGCGTGCGGATGTGTTGAACCAATAACATGAACTAGGGAAAAACGCCGAACGCTTCGTGTGGGAGGGAATGGTGGGTCCGGGAAGAGTTGAACTTCCGACCTCACGCTTATCAGGCGTGCGCTCTAACCACCTGAGCTACGAACCCATTCCACGGCGAGGCGTGCTTTTTAGGTAGCGCGGCGACGAATGTCAAGGAACTTGAGCAGGAACGGCAGAGAATGCGCAGCCTATTGATTTTCCGTGGTTACACGGTTGCGTCCCGCCATTTTAGAGCGGTAAAGCGCCTTATCCGCGCGCTCAATCAGCATGGTGGGCGTATCTTCGCCGTGATGTAGTGCCGCCACGCCCATGGAAACCGTAATAATCCCAAAATTCTCACCAGTGGATTTGCGCTTCAGTTCTTTAGTCGCAATGGACTTGCGGATGAGTTCTGCTACCACCGCCGCCCCTGCCAGCGGTGTACGCGGCAGGATAATCGCGAACTCTTCCCCGCCATAACGCGCCACACAGTCCGTTCCCTTCAGTGTGTCCACCAAGGTTTTTGCAACGATCTTGATCACTTCGTCACCGATCAGATGGCCGTAACTATCGTTGAACTTCTTGAAATGATCGATATCGAGCATCAAAAGCGACATCTCGCTCTCTTTCGCTTTTGCTTCAATCATCGCCTCGTTCAGGCGCTTGTCGAAAGCCTTGCGGTTGAAGCTTCCTGTCAAGAAATCGCGTTCCGCTTCCGTCACCACTCGCGCGAGATTCTCGCGCAGATCCATGATTTCTTTTTGTGCGCCCGCCAGCCGCGCCGTCATTGTTTCGCTGGAGCTTTTCATCGTCTGCGCGCTTTCCATCAGCGTTGCGGCCAGAAGGCGCACCACTTCTTCACTCGCTTGCTCGTCCAGTTGCTGCAGCTGCTGCTCAATATTTTGCCCTGCTGCACTGGTCGTGCCCGCAAATGCAGACACACTATGCATCATCTCGCTCAGGATTTTCTTTGCATTCGCTGCGGTTTCTTGCACTGCCCGCGTCTGGGATTCGGCAATATAGGTGTTGTAAAGTGTATCGAGCAGCTCCTCATGGAAATGCGCTTTGCGTGCATAGAGCGCTTCAATTTCACGCACCAATTCCGTCGGCTGCCCCGCCGCGCAGGCGAAGAAAATACTGTAATTTTTGGGCGTGGGCAGAATCCCCATCGTCCGCATCGTATCCAGCGCCTTGTCCGCATACGTCACCGCCTGATTCGACGATTTTGGCGCAGGCGTTTGACTAGCAGTGGAGGGTGCGGTGCTCATTTCTCCCTTCTAGATTTCGCGCAGTGACCAGTCAAGTAATCTAGGAATGGTCGCGCGGTTCTTCTTGTAAATCAGCAGTAGGCACGATAAACTGCTGCCCAGTCGCGGAGAGATAAAAATGAGCAATCATAGCAACTTAGCAAAAAAGCTGCCGGACAGCACTCCGTCGGAGCCGTTGGTGCGCCCCAAAGTCATGCGCCGCCCTGCCCATTTCTCGGCCACCACCGTCGCCAAAACGCCTGCGCCATCTGCGCCCGCCCCTGCCCGCCCGCGCGATACTGCCAGCGAAAATGAAAATCTTGCGGCTAGCCCTGCCGCACCCGCTGCATCTACCAGCCCCGCTCAGAAGCCATGGCAGGACGATATCCGCTTCGGCATCGCACTGCTGTCCATTCTGGTGCTTGTCAATTTTGCGCTGATTATGTGGCTACCGCACATGCGCACGCCCAGCGCCCAAGGCACCACACAAACTGTGGTTACCACGCCCGCAGCACAAGCCCCCAAACCGCTGGAAGCACCCCTTACCTTCTACAGCAAACCGGAAGAACCCGCTGCCGTCCATGTACTCGGCGGTGCCGATAGCGGCCCAAACCAATAATGCGCATCCACGCAGCCAGCAGTTCCGCCCCCGTCATTGAAGCACTGGAAGCGATTATCACCGCGAGTGGCCACAGCGTTTCCACTGCCGCGGATGCCGAGCTGCTACTCATCGATGCAGCGCACCCCACCACCCACCATAGCACCGCCGCTTCTATCACGCTTGGCACCGCCCCCGCCGCGCCGCGCCAACTTATCCGCATGCTGCGCGCACGGCAGAGCAATACGCTGCTGCCCCTCGCCCATGACTGGTCGCTGGATGTTATGGCGCGCGCCCTCACCCACACAGTTCACACCCCCACGCCCATGACCGAGAAAGAATGTGCCCTGCTCGCCGCGTTGCTGCGGGCACAGCCACATCCCATCCCGCGGGATACGCTGCTGGCAGAAGTCTGGGGCATGAGCGCCGAGATCGACACCCACACGCTCGAAACCCATATTTACCGCCTGCGCAACAAGCTGGAAGCCCTAAACCCCATGCCCTGCGACATCAACACCGTGGATGGTGCTTACCAATTAGCGCTGGCATAGCGACTGCTATGCTGGGTTTGCCGCGTAGCCCGTAAGGGCGCGCCGCGAAGCGAGGGGTGTGGGGGATCGCCCCACTGCGCACTGCGCGCGCGGCAATAGCCTTGCATTTCGGCCAATTTCCGCTTACACAGCCGGCATGAGCTCCGCACTACCCATCGAAAAAACCGCCGATGTTGCCGCCGATCGCGCCGAGAAAATGGCTGCGCTGCCCAACCTCGTGGGCTTAACCAAGGAACAAATCAAAGGCGCGCTCGTCAGCCTCGGCATCGAGCCTTTCCGCGCCAGCCAAATCTGGCAATGGATCTACACCAAAGGCGCGACCGATTTCGCGCAGATGAGCAACATCAAAAAAGAAACCCAAGCGTTGCTCGCGCAGCATTTCACCATCGCCCGCGCCGGCATCTCCCGCAACGCCGTGTCGTTCGACCAAACGCAAAAATGGCTGCTCAAATTTGCCGACGAACAGGAAGTCGAAACCGTCTTCATCCCCGATAATAACCGCGGCACACTCTGTGTCTCCTCGCAAGTCGGCTGCACCCTCGCCTGCACCTTCTGCCACACAGGCACCCAGCGCCTCGTGCGCAACCTCACCGCTGCCGAAATCATCACCCAACTGCTCGTCGCCCGCGATGGACTTGGCGAATGGTCGCGGGCGACTGCAACGGCAGGTGCAAAAAAAGGCATCACCGAAAAAGGTGGAAAGAATAAGTCCGAGTGGGCCGTATCCCAAGCCCCACGCCAGCTCTCCAACATCGTGTTTATGGGCATGGGCGAGCCGCTGTTCAATTACGACAACGTGATTGGCGCCATCAACCTGATGATGGACGGCGACGGGCTGGCCATGTCGCGCCGTAAAATCACCGTTTCCACTTCGGGCGTGGTACCCAAAATTGTGCCGCTAGCGAAAGATGCAGGCACCAACCTTGCCATCTCGCTGCACGCCGTCACCAACGACCTGCGCAACGAAATCGTGCCCATCAACCGCAAATACCCTATCGAGGATTTGCTGGAAGCCTGCCGCGAATATCAGTCCATCGTCAGCGACCGCCACATCATGTTCGAATATGTGATGCTAAACGGCGTGAACGATTCACCAGAAGATGCAAAAGAGATGGTACGCCTGCTCAAAGGCATCCGCAGCAAGGTGAATTTAATTCCCTTCAACCCATGGCCGGGCGCGCCCTACACCTGCTCCTCCAACAACCGCATCCATGCCTTCGGCCGCATCATTATGGAAGCAGGCATCGCCGCCCCCATCCGCAAAACCCGCGGCGAAGACATCATGGCCGCCTGCGGCCAATTAAAGTCGCTAAGCGAGCTTAAAAAAGGCCAAAAAGTGAAGCTTTAATCTACACTACTCACCATTCCCGCCTTTGCTGCAATAATGGTTCCCGATTCATCCAATAAAAAAGCCGCCCCATTGCTGAGGCGGCTTTTTTTATTTATCCAACTCTTCCAGCATTTGCCAGAGTGCGCCAGATGCTAGGAGGGTTCTATTTTAGAAGCGCAGCGTAGCAGCGCTACGTGAGCATTCTAAAATAGGTTCCGACAACGCAGATGGTGCGCTATCGCAAATGCCTCCTTAGGCAGCGTCGCTTGCGTCGGTGATGGCTGCAGGCTTGCTCGCCTCCAGCTCAGCATCACGCTGCTTCGCCACGCGCTTCATGCGTTGGATCGCAGCACCCGTACCCGCCGGAATCAGGCGACCCACGATGACGTTCTCTTTGAGGCCACGCAGCGAATCGGTCTTGCCGTGGACAGATGCCTCGGTAAGCACACGGGTGGTCTCTTGGAAGGACGCCGCCGAGATGAACGAGCGGTTCTGCAGCGAGGCTTTCGTAATCCCCTGCAGCACCGGCTGGCCTACCGCGGTTTTGAAGCCGAGGGTTGCCGTTTTGGTGTTCACTTCGAACAGCTCTTCGCGGTCCACGATTTCGCCGGTGAGGAAGGTGGTTTCACCTGGGTTGGTGATTTCCACTTTCTGCAGCATTTGGCGAACAATCACCTCGATGTGCTTATCGTTGATGGTCACCCCTTGCAGGCGGTAAACCGCTTGCACTTCGTTCACCATATATTGCGCCAAGGCTTCGACACCCATCACGCGCAGAATATCGTGCGGCACAGGGTGGCCATCCATCAGCAGGTCGCCCTTCATCACATAGTCACCTTCGTGCACCGTGATGTGTTTGCCCTTCGGAATCATGTACTCAACCGCTTCTTGGTCGGCATCCTTCGGACGCACAATCAAGCGACGCTTGTTTTTGTAATCCTTACCGAACTCAATCATCCCCTCTACATCGGAGATAATCGCGTGGTCTTTCGGCTTGCGGGCTTCAAACAGCTCCGCCACGCGTGGAAGACCACCGGTAATATCACGGGTTTTCGACGACTCACGTGGGATACGTGCCAGCACGTCACCTGCGTGAACTTCTTGACCGTCATCCACCGAAAGGATTGCATCCACCGGCAGGAAGTAACGGGCTTCGAGGCCGTTCGCCAGCGTGATGATTTCACCTTTCTTGTCACGCAATGCAATGCGTGGCTTCAGATCCGCACCGCGGGTCTGTTGGCGGAAATCCATCACTTTCTTCGATGCGATACCGGTCGCTTCGTCGAGCACTTCGCGCAGCGAAACGCCGTCCACGAGGTCGCGGTAATGCGCGATACCCGAACGCTCGGTAATGATTGGCGTGGTGTATGGGTCCCACTCAACGAGCTTCGCCCCCTTCTTCACCGACGCACCTTCATCCACCAGCAGACGCGCACCGTATGGTACTTTGTGACGCGCTTTCTCACGGCCTTTCTCGTCACGCAGGACGATTTCGCACGTGCGGCTCATCACCACCAGACGGCCTTTGCTGTCTTTCACCACGTTCTTGTTGGTGAGTTCCAGCGTCGCGTCATGGCTTGCTTCCACGGAAGATTGTTGCGCGCCACGCTGTGCCGCACCACCAATGTGGAAGGTACGCATGGTCAGCTGCGTGCCAGGCTCACCGATGGATTGTGCAGCAATCACGCCCACAGCCTCACCAAGGTTCACTGGCGTACCGCGTGCCAAGTCACGGCCATAACATTTGCCGCACACACCGTTTTCCGATTCACAGGTCAGCACTGAGCGAATCATCACTTGCTCAATGCCCGCTTCATCGAGCAGCTCAACCGCCTTCTCGTCGATCAGCGCACCGGCCTTCACAATCACTTTCTCGCTCACAGGGTGCAGCACGTCTTTCGCGCTGGTACGCCCCAGAACCTTGTCCGCCAACGGAATCACCACGTCGCCACCTTCCAGCACCGCTTTCGCCACGATGCCTTTTTTGGTGCCGCAATCGTCTTCGTAAATGATGCAGTCTTGTGCAACATCTACCAGACGACGGGTCAGGTAACCCGAGTTCGCCGTCTTGAGCGCGGTATCCGCGAGACCCTTACGGGCACCGTGGGTCGAGTTGAAGTACTCGAGTACGGTCAGACCTTCTTTAAAGTTCGAGATGATTGGCGTTTCGATAATCTCGCCCGATGGTTTCGCCATCAGACCGCGCATACCCGAAAGCTGCTTCATCTGAGCGGCCGAACCACGCGCACCGGAGTTCGCCATCATGAAGATGGAGTTCACGTTGCGAGCAGATTTCTTGCCCTCTTCCGTCCCGATGGACGAAATTTGTTTCATCATGTCGTGTGCAACGCGCTCGGTACAGTGCGACCATGCATCGATCACTTTGTTGTACTTCTCACCCGAGGTAATGAGACCGTCGGCATATTGCTGCTCGAACTGTTTCACTTCCTTCAGGCTGTCCGCGATGTGCTTGCCCTTCGTGGTCGGGATGATCATGTCATCCTTACCGAACGAAATACCCGCTTTTGCCGCGTGTTTGAAGCCCAGCGCCATGATGCGGTCAGCAAACAGCACCGCTTCTTTCTGGCCACAGTGACGGTATACTTCGTCAATCACGTTCGACACGTCTTTTTTCGTCATCACCTTGTTGATGGCTTTGTACGAAATATTGGCGCTCTTCGGCAGATATTGTGCCATCAGCATACGGCCAGCGGTCGTATCGATCACTTCGTGTTTGATTTTGTTGTCTGCACCCATAATGGCAAAACGCATTTTGATTTTGCTGTGCAGGGTGATGCACTTGGTTTCCAGCGCCATCTCAACTTCGTTGAGGTCGCTGAACGCCATGCCTTCGCCCACTTCCTTATCGGACTCGAGCGAGAGATAGTACAGACCCAGTACGATATCCTGCGATGGAACGATGATTGGTTTACCGTTCGCTGGCGACAGAATGTTGTTGGTCGACATCATCAGCACGCGTGCTTCCAGTTGCGACTCAATGCTCAGTGGCACGTGAACCGCCATCTGGTCACCATCGAAGTCGGCGTTGAACGCCGCACACACGAGTGGGTGCAGCTGGATTGCTTTGCCTTCGATCAGCATTGGCTCGAACGCCTGAATACCAAGGCGGTGCAGCGTTGGTGCGCGGTTCAGCAGCACAGGGTGCTCGCGCACCACTTCTGCGAGGATATCCCACACTTCGGGACGCTCGGTTTCCACCATGCGTTTCGCCGCTTTAATCGTCGTCGCAATGCCGTAGATTTCCAGCTTCGCGTAGATGAAGGGCTTGAACAGCTCGAGTGCCATTTTCTTAGGCAGACCGCACTGATGCAGTTTCAGCTCAGGGCCAACCACAATCACCGAACGGCCGGAGTAATCCACGCGCTTACCGAGCAAGTTCTGACGGAAGCGACCTTGTTTCCCTTTCAGCATGTCGGAGAGCGATTTCAGCGGACGCTTGTTGGTGCCCGTAATCACGCGGCCACGGCGGCCGTTATCGAACAGCGCATCCACGGATTCTTGCAGCATGCGCTTCTCGTTGCGCACGATGATGTCTGGTGCACGCAGCTCCAGCAGGCGCTTCAAGCGGTTGTTGCGGTTGATCACGCGGCGGTACAGATCGTTGAGATCCGAAGTCGCGAAACGGCCACCATCCAGCGGCACCAGTGGGCGCAGCTCTGGCGGAATCACTGGCACCACTTCCAGCACCATCCATTCAGGCTTGTTGCCGGAATCAATGAACGCTTCTACAATTTTCAAACGCTTCACCAGCTTCTTGCGGCGCGCTTCCGACGTGGCTTCGCCAAGTTCGCTGCGCATCGAATCACGCAGTTCAATCAGGTTCAGCTTTTTCAGTAATTCACGAATTGCTTCCGCACCAATCATCGCGGTGAAGGTACCTTCACCATACTGGTCGAGCGCTTCGTAATATTGGTCTTCGGTCAGGATTTCGTTCTGCGAGAACGGGCTCATCCCCGGATCGGTCACGATGTAGCCTTCAAAGTAGAGAACCTTTTCCAAATCCTTCAGCATCATGTCGAGCAGCGTACCAATGCGGCTTGGTAGCGACTTCATGAACCAGATATGCGCAACAGGCGCCGCCAGTTCAATATGGCCCATGCGCTCACGGCGCACTTTGCTGGTGGTCACTTCCACACCACATTTTTCGCAGACGATGCCGCGGTATTTCATGCGCTTATATTTGCCGCACAGACACTCGTAATCTTTGATAGGGCCAAAGATACGTGCGCAGAACAGACCATCACGCTCTGGCTTGAACGTGCGGTAGTTAATCGTCTCCGGCTTTTTCACTTCGCCGAACGACCAGCTGCGGATTTTCTCCGGCGATGCAATCGCGATTTTAATTTCGTCGAATTGCTTGGTCGCTTGCATTTGACCGAAGATATTCATCAACTCATTAGCCATGTTGAACCCCTAAATTTTCAAAACGCTGTATAGTATTTCGTGGATGCCGTTGGGGGCGGACATGACTGCCCGCCCCACAAGGCCTATGCTTCTTTTTCGACGAGGTCGACGTTGAGGCCGAGGGAGCGAAGCTCCTTCACCATCACGTGGAACGACTCCGGAATGCCCGACTCGAACGAGTGGTCGCCGCGTACGATCGACTCGTACACTTTCGAACGACCCGCCACGTCATCGGATTTCACCGTGAGCATTTCCTGCAAGGTGTAGGCCGCGCCGTAAGCCTGAAGTGCCCAGCACTCCATCTCCCCGAAGCGCTGACCACCGAACTGCGACTTACCACCCAGCGGTTGCTGCGTAACAAGGCTGTACGGCCCAATCGAACGTGCGTGAATCTTGTCATCAACCAAGTGGTGGAGTTTCAAGATATAGATATAGCCCACCGTTACATCACGATCGAACGTGTCGCCGGTGCGACCATCGATCAGCGTCACTTGGCCCGAAGACTTGTGACCGGCATATTTCAGCCACTTCTCGATGTCTTTCTCTTTCGCACCATCGAATACTGGCGTTGCGAATGGAACCCCTTTGGTTACATTCTGCGCCAGCTCAAACAATGCGCCTTTATCCATCTTCTTGATTTCTGCCTGATTCTCTTTCTCTTCGTACACGTCGAGAAGTTTATCACGCAGCACATCCAGTTTCGCGCCCTGCTGAACCGATTTCAGCATGTCACCGATCTGTTGACCGATACCAGCCGAAGCCCAGCCCAAGTGAGTCTCGAGAATCTGACCAACGTTCATGCGGCTTGGTACGCCGAGTGGGTTCAACACCACATCCACCGGACGACCGTCCGCCAAGTGCGGCATGTCTTCCACTGGAACGATGTTCGAAATCACCCCTTTGTTCCCGTGACGGCCAGCCATTTTATCACCAGGTTGAAGCTTACGCTTCACGGCAACAAACACCTTCACCATCTTCAGAACGCCAGGCATCAAATCGTCGCCAGACTGAACTTTTTCCACCTTCTCTTCGAAACGCTTGTTGAGCGCGTCAATCGCGTCATCCAGCTGTTTCTTGAGGGCTTCAACCTTCTTCATTGCCTTCTCGTCTTTGAGGGCAATTTGCCACCACAGGCCACGCGCCGTTTCAGCCAGCTGCGCTTCGGTGATTGGCTTGTCGGTCTTGAAGTTTTTCGGACCCTTCACCGCCGTTTTGCCAACGAGCTGCTCTTGCAGCGCGCCGTACACATAACGCTCGATGATGCCGCGCTCATCGTCACGGTCTTTCGACAGACGATCGATTTCCGCACGCTCAATAGCCACTGCACGTTCGTCCTTATCAATCCCGCGACGCGAGAAGATACGAACGCCCACCACAGTACCTTGGTTACCAGGAGGCAGACGCAGCGAGCTATCACGCACATCCGATGCTTTTTCACCGAAGATGGCGCGCAGCAGTTTTTCTTCTGGCGTCATTGGCGATTCGGATTTCGGCGTTACTTTACCAACGAGAATGTCGCCGGGTTTCACTTCCGCACCGATATGCACCACCCCGATTTCATCCAGCGAACGCAGCGATTCTTCGCCCACGTTTGGAATGTCACGGGTAATCTCTTCAGGTCCAAGCTTCGTATCGCGCGCCATAATCTCGAACTCTTCGATATGGATCGAAGTGAAGCGATCTTCTGCCACGAGACGTTCCGAAATCAGGATCGAATCCTCATAGTTGTAACCGTTCCATGGCATGAAGGCCACGAGCACGTTCTGGCCAAGCGCCAATTCACCAAGCTCGGTCGATGGACCATCCGCGATCACATCACCCGCTTTTACTTGGTCACCCACCTTCACGATAGGACGCTGGTTGATACAGGTGTTTTGGTTGCTGCGTTGGAACTTCTGCAGGGTGTAGATATCCACTGCAGGCGTGCCGTCGCTGTTGGTGTCGTTGCAACGAATCACGATACGGTTCGCTGCCACTTGGTCAACCACACCATCACGGCGGGCCGCTTGCGCAGCACCCGAATCGCGGGCAACGGTTTCTTCCATGCCGGTACCAACCAGTGGCGCATCGGCGCGCACCAGCGGAACAGCCTGACGTTGCATGTTCGAACCCATCAGTGCGCGGTTCGCATCATCGTTCTCAAGGAACGGAATCAGCGCGGCCGCAACCGAAACCAACTGCTTCGGAGCCACATCCATGTACTCAATCGTTTCTGGCGTTGCCATCACGAAGTCGCCGTTTTTGCGGCAGGAAATCAGCTCTTCTGAGAACTTTTCGTTCTCAAGCGGTGCGTTTGCTTGCGCAATGGTGTAGCGGCCTTCTTCAATTGCCGACAGATACACCACTTCACCGGTCACCTTGCCGCCTTTTACCTTGCGGTATGGCGTTTCGATGAAGCCGTATTTGTTGATACGCGCATAGGTCGCCATCGAGTTGATCAGACCGATGTTCGGACCTTCCGGCGTCTCAATCGGGCAGATACGGCCATAGTGGGTTGGGTGCACGTCGCGCACTTCGAAGCCTGCGCGCTCACGGGTAAGCCCCCCAGGTCCAAGCGCCGACAGACGACGCTTGTGGGTAATTTCCGACAATGGGTTGGTCTGATCCATGAACTGCGACAGCTGGCTGGAGCCGAAGAATTCACGTACCGCAGCAGCCAGTGGCTTGGCGTTGATCAGGTCGTGCGGCATCACCGTGTCGATATCCACGCTGGACATACGCTCCATGATCCCACGCTCCATGCGCAGCAGACCGAGGCGGAATTGGTTTTCCATCAGCTCGCCCACCGAACGTACGCGACGGTTGCCAAGGTGATCGATATCATCGATCTCGCCAATGCCATCCTTCAGCGCCACGAGGGTTTTGATGGTGCCAATAATGTCTTCGTTGGTCAGCACGCCCACTTCTTCTTTGTGGTTCAGGTTCAGGCGCGCGTTCATTTTCACACGGCCCACTTCCGACAGGTCGTAGCGTTCCGTCTCGAAGAACATCGACTTGAACAACGCTTCCGCTGCTTCCGCCGTGGTTGGTTCACCAGGGCGCATCACGCGGTAGATGTCGATCAGCGCATCGTCCTTGGTCATGTTCTTGTCAGCGGCCAAGGTGTTGCGGATATAGGCACCCACGTTCACATGGTCGATCGCCAGAACAGGAATGTCGCTCACGCCTGCACCGTTCAGGGTTTTCACCAATGCCGCCGTCAGTTCGTCGCCTGCCTCAGCGTAGATTTCACCCGTTTTGGTGTTGATCAAATCCGCCGCCACATACGAGCCCAGAATATGCTCTTCAGGCACCAGAATTTCTTTCAGGCCGGCTTCTTCCAGCTTCTTGATGGTGCGCGCCGTGAGCTTCGAACCCGCTTCAGCAACGGCCTTACCCGTTTTTGCATCCACCAGATCAAAGGTCAGCTTTTGGCCTTTCCACGAGTCTGCATCGAACGCAGCGGTCCACCCTTTTTTACCATTCTTGATGGTACGGGTAGCATAGAACATGTTGAGGATTTGCTGGTTATCCATGCCAATCGCGCGCAGGATGGTCGTCGCAGGAAGTTTGCGGCGACGGTCGATGCGCACATGCACGATGTCTTTTGCGTCGAATTCGAAATCGAGCCACGAACCGCGGTATGGAATGATACGCGCGCTGTAGAGGAATTTACCCGACGAGTGGGTTTTGCCATGGTCATGGTCGAAGAATACACCAGGGGAACGGTGCATCTGCGATACAATCACGCGCTCGGTGCCGTTGATGGTGAACGTCCCGTTCTCCGTCATCAGCGGAATGTCGCCCATGTAAACATCTTGTTCTTTGATGTCTTTAATTTCACGCGCACCGGTGTCGGCGTCAACCACCCACACGATGAGGCGCAGCGTCACGCGCAGCGGCGCCGCGAAGTTGATGCCACGCTGGCGACACTCATCCACATCGTATTTCGGACGATCGAACTCGTAACGCACATATTCCAGCGTCGATACTTCGGAGAAATCTTTAATCGGGAATACCGATTTGAACACAGCGTGCAAGCCGGTGTTTTTGCGGTCCTTGACCGGAACGTACATTTGCAGGAACTGCTCGTACGAATTTTTCTGCACCTCGATGAGGTTCGGCAAGCTGGTTGCCGAGAGCATCGTTCCGAAATTTTTCCGGATGCGCTTGCGAGAAGTGAATGAGTGATGAAATGCGTTTGCCGATTGTGCCATAATGTTCCCTAATCAGAATACTTCGTCATTTACCGTGTCACCAGCCAGTGGCTGGGGCCGCGTCTGCGGCGGACACCTCACACATCCAAGCACTGCTCGCAAGGATTGTCTGGGTATATTTCCTAATGCGAGAAAGGAGCCTCAGCCATTTCTGGCCAAGGCTCCTGATTCGCCGTCAGGCTTTCGCCCGAGCGCCAGAACTACTTGAGTTCTACTTTTGCGCCAGCTGCTTCAAGTTGTTTCTTGAATTTTTCAGCATCTTCTTTGTTCACGCCTTCTTTCAGTGGCTTTGGAGCCGCTTCAACGAGGTCTTTTGCTTCTTTCAGACCAAGGCCGGTGATCGCACGAACTTCTTTGATCACGTTGATTTTGTTTGCGCCTGCGTCAGCGAGAACAACGGTGAAATCCGTTTTCTCTTCGCCCGCAGCAGCAGCAGCGCCGCCAGCAGCAGCAACCGCAACAGGTGCAGCAGCCGATACGCCCCATTTTTCTTCCAGAAGCTTGCTGAGTTCAGCCGCTTCAATCACGCTGAGTGCCGAGAGTTTCTCGACGATATCGTTCAAGTTTGCCATTGTTAGTCCCCTTAATTAAAAAAATAAAAAATTAACTTATTCGCCGAACTCTGGCCCCCCCAGACTTCAGCACCTTCTTCCTTATGCCGCATCCTTCGTTGCATACGCATCGAGAACCCGCGCAATCCGACTTGCTGGCGTTTGCAGCAACGCAATCAGCATCGCACGCTGCTCATCCAAGGTAGGCAACGAAGCCAAGTGCGCAATCGCTGCTTTATCAAGCACGTTCTCGCCAATCGCCCCGCCAACCAAGGTCAGCTTACCAACTTTTTTCGAAAACTCCTGCAACACTTTTGCAGCAGATGCTGGGTCTTGCGAATACGCAATCGCCGTCGGGCCCTTGAAGAGGTCCGTGATTTTTGCGTAAGCAGTTTCAGCCACCGCACGCTTCGCGAGCAAGTTCTTCGTCACCTTAAAGCCCGCGCCAGCAGCACGCACCTTCACGCGAAGTTCGCTCATTTCAGCAACGGTCAGGCCTTTGTAATGCGCCACCAGAACGATGCTCGCATCTTTTACCTTCGCGTTCGTGGATTCAATCCACTCTTTTTTCTCTAGACGGTTCATAATCGCTCTCCTTACGCCGCCAACTCAAGCACATCCGCGAGATCAAGCTTGATGCCTGGGCCCATGGTGGACGAGATGGAGATTTTTTTGATGTATGTACCCTTAACGCCGGTTGGCTTCGCCTTATGCACCGCGTCGATGAAGGTCTTCAGGTTCTCAGCGATTTCTTTCTCGCCGAAGCCCACTTTACCAACACCCGCATGCACAATGCCTGCCTTCTCAACCTTAAACTCTACTTGACCGGACTTCGCAGCTTTCACCGCTTTTTCCACGTCTGGCGTCACCGTACCCAGTTTTGGGTTTGGCATCAGGCCGCGTGGCCCGAGGATCTTACCAATCTTACCCACTACACCCATCATATCAGGGGTAGCGATACAGACGTCGAAGTTGATTTCGCCCTTGGCAACCAAGTCAGCGATTTCATCACCGCCCACGAGGTCTGCACCGGCTTTTTTCGCCGCTTCGATTTTGTCGCCCTTAGCAAATACGGCAACGCGCACCGTTTTGCCAAGGCCATGCGGCATGCCCACCATCCCACGCACCAGCTGGTCCGATTGGGTAGGGTCGATACCGAGATTGATTGCCACGTCCACCGTTTGGTTGAACTTGGTCGCGCCTTGCTTCAACAACGCCACCGCTTCATTGAGCGAGTAGGCTTTGTTTTTGTCGACTTTCGCGCTAGCCGCTTTAATACGCTTACCAGCCATTACGCAGCCTCCACCACTTGAATGCCCATCGATACAGCCGAGCCCGCAATCATGCGGCAAGCCGCATCCACGTCGTGCGCGTTCATATCCACCATTTTCACTTTCGCGATCTCTTTGATCTGCGCCATCGTCACCTTGCCGCAAATCTCTTTGCCCACAAGGCCGGTGCCTTTTTGAATGCCTGCTGCTTTCATCAGGAAGTACGATACAGGAGGCTGCTTCATGATGAAGGTGAACGAACGGTCTTTATAGGCCGTGATCACCACCGGAATCGGCGTGCCTGCTTCGGTTTTTTGCGTCGCAGCGTTGAACTGCTTACAGAATTCCATGATGTTGAGACCCGCTTGACCAAGTGCCGGACCAATTGGCGGAGCTGGGTTTGCCTTACCTGCAGGAATCTGCAGTTTAATATAACCGGTAATTTCTTTAGCCATGTTACCCTTACATTTGGTGGCCAGTCACACTAAAAAACCCCATGTTTTCCGCGGCTGATTGCGGCTTTCGACAAGCAAAAACCTCCCAAAGGAGACGGGACTATAGGGATAGTTTGCCCGATTGCAAGCAGAAATTATGCATTTTTGCCACAAGCCCCCACAGCCAAGCAAAATCAACGGTTTGGTTTAAGACACGCTCCGCATCAGGGCAATCTTCATAGAATTGTCACATTTATTAGCAATAGGGCATGCTATTTGGGGGCATCAATCACTTGAGGCACACGATGAAAGATCTATCCCAATCACTGTTCGTTCGCATTATCCGAAATAATCGCTTGGACGAAGCGTATAGCGATTTCGAAAATATTTCCCCTGACGCGCGCGCCGACTTCTTGTGTCAAAAAGATTGGAATGGAGCGCCAACCATCCTGCTAGCCGCAAAAGAGTTAGCGCCTCCAATAGGCAGAGAGAATGAAAGCAGACTAGCATTCATACCACGAGTGCTCGCACTACTACCAGAAGATGAACGCATCGCCGTATTAACGGAACGCGAATGCAATGGCAAAACCTTGCTACATTGGGCGGCGCAATCCTTCCCCGCTCTTGTAGATGCATGCTTAAACTGCGTTTCTGCTGAACACCGAGATGCGCTGCTGGCAGAAAAGAACAAAGCGGGCGAGACTGTTTCCGAATGTGTCGCGAACTACATTGACCCTGAACTAGCGCGCCCCTTATGGGATATGGAAGTAGGAAAGCAATACAAGGAAAAAAACATCGGCATCGCGCGCGCATGTTTAGAGCCTCTGTCCACCCTACAGATTCGTCAACTCCTACGCAGATCGGATGGCCACCAAACCGCGTTCTACCATCTCTGCCAAACCTTCCCAGACACTATTTCTACTATTCTTGGCATGTTGTCCGCCGAAGACCGCATGCTCGTATTGCAGGAAAAAGGCAGCAACGGCGAAACTGCACTGCATGTTGCCGTGGGTTGCAACCAACTAGACCTCATACGCGATTGTTTGGAATCCCTTTCCGTTGAGCAACGCGCCGTGGTGTTAGGTGAGAAAGATTCAAAAGGCAGAACCGTTGCTAATCTGATTCAAGAATACGGTAGTGATTATTTAAAAGAAGCAACTCCAAAGGGTGCGGCCCTTGTTGCTTCCCTGTCTCAGCCTGGCGATCATTTCCACGATACAGTCACCATGCTCGGCGGCACGGTTCAAAAAACCAAGGCCAACGGCACATTCCTTAAGGCAGAAACAGGGGTAGGCCTAAAAATTACTCGCGTGGATAAAAAAGGTACCACCATCACCCACCACGACCACACTGGCTGGAAGGAACAGCATATTTCTCCTGAAGGTGCATATACGACACGTGAGAGAAAATGGATCGATAGCATCAACACCGATTCGGATAGTGAGCGGACTCTATAATAAGAAAGCCAGACCCCGTCATTAAGACGGGGTGACAGCTAGCGTGTGCGGCAACACAACGCGCACAACGCAAGTCACACGTGTTGGTCAAAATGGTTGGGATACTAGGAGTCGTCGCGCGCAGAACCGCAGCGTAGCGGCGCTACGTGAGGATTCGAGCACGGCGAGGACGACGTAGCCCAGCCGTTTTCACCAACACGCCTTACGCCTTCACTACTTGGTTGAAGTCCAGCTCCACCGGCGTCGCACGGCCGAAGATGCTCACCGAGACCTTCAGCTTGCTGCGGCCCTCATCCACATCTTCCACCACACCCACGAACGATTCGAACGGACCGTCAACGATTTTAACGTTCTCGCCGTTTTCGTAATGGATGGTGTGACGTGGGCTTTGTACGCCGTCTTCCACCGCGTTGAAAATCGCCAGCGCTTCTTTTTCCGTGATCGGCTGCGGACGAATGCCCTTGCCGCCCAAGAAGCCCGTCACCTTCGGCGTGGTTTTCACAATCTGCCACGTCGCGTCGGTCATATCCATTTTCGCGAGCACATAACCGGGGAAGAACTTACGCTCTGCAGGCACTTTTTTGCCGCGGCGCACTTCCACGATATTTTCCGTTGGCACCACCACTTGCTCGAACGCCGCGGTCAGGCCTTTTTGTGCCGCGGTTTCCAAAATCGCCTGCGCCACTTTTTTCTCAAAACCGGAATGCGCGTGGATGATATACCAACGCTTTGGTTTTTCCGTGCTCGTTACCACAGGGGCCGAGGTCACTTCTACCGGTGTTTCGTTGCTTGCTGCTTCGCTCATGTTCTTCTCCTAAATTTCTATTCCCTGAATTCTGAATTCCGAATTCTAATCACGCACTTATTTCGCCAACCCTAAAATCTCACCGATGCCCCACGCAAAAATGCCGTCCACCATCAGGAAGAACACTGCCGACACGCCGGCTAAAATAAGCACCATCGCGGTCGATACCATGGTTTCCTTACGCGTCGGCCACGATACTTTGCTAACTTCCGAGCGCACTTCGCGGATAAATTTGGCGGGATTCAAATTAGCCATCGGGATGTCCTTACCATTTTTCCAGATACAAAAATGCACACCGTTTTGGGGTGTGCGTTGGCGGTGATATAGCGGGGTTTTATGCAGTTGGCAAGCAGGGATTTGAGAGCTACCTACCACCTAAAAGCGACAGGAATGCACTGTCTACATTGTGCGTGTGAATACGGTCCGCCAACTTCTCAACCAAGTCTTTCCCTAAATATTCTTTCAGGAGCGCCGAGTTATTAAATTTTTTGTTATGCAGACTGTAATCTGTGCCGCGGTATCGATATTCCGACAACTCTTCCGCCTTGCCCACTTCAAAACTATGGGCCACCGAAGCCGTTATCACAGCGCAAGCCGATACGATGGGGTCGCATACGGATCGATGGTGCTTGCTTTCACCTGGGTAAGTGCGGCGCAACTCATGACGCGCTGTAGAATCAAGCGGTTCTAATGTATTGTCCGCATTGATAGCCATATCATGATTGCGGTAGGCCACTTGATAACAACAGCGGTAATAATCAGAATTATTATTGGAATAGCCCATAATATCCGTAGGCACATGGTCGCTTGCGTCTTCATTGGGGAGTTGCAGCTCTATCTTGTTCTTGGAATCAAGTAACACCAAAGCCTCATCCACGAATTTGATAGCATTCTTTCCCAGAAGATCACGAAATTGACCGTTATAAAATGGATAGCGGCCAGGACTTGCCGCATCAACGATACTAAAATTTGCATGCTGCGAATACCGGCGAATTGGTCCGTCTCGACCGATATCCAATAACGTAAAGAGCGCACTATACGCAGCTAATTGCTGGGCATATGGTCTTGGCTTTTTGCTTCGAATTTCGTACTTGTTATAGCGCTTGTCGTCCAGTAGTTTACTATTACTCTCAAGCGTAATATCAAAACCGAGCGTGTCCAGAATTCCACCAACGGTACTCTCGGACGGAACGAATAACTCTTCGTTGCCTTGCACAGGAGTTTCAAGCAATACATTTAGCGGCTGTTCACTTAAGAACTCTATTTCGAATCCCCATACAATGATCGGCTGTTTTAAATGCAGACCGCAGGCACGATTGATTCTCTCGACATGTGCCTGAATACGACGCTCGTTAGCAAGCGTCTGCAACACCAAACGATGATTCAGCGTATTGAACCCACTAAACTTATCCAAGTGAAAAAGCGCTTCGTTGATGTAGGAAAATTCATCCATCAGATTATAGTATAGCAAAAAAATTAAAGAAATATTAATACCATAAGCATTCATGTTTGCCCCATAAGATGGCATACAGCACAAAACCCATTAAGCCTTTAGCCCGCCACTCTACAGTGGCATAACTCTCAAAACGCTTGCAGTAAGGAGCTGCACCACTACAAAAGAACTACTGTGCATGATCCAATTTGCACCAGTGGAAGGCAACAGAGATTGACGCAGACCTAGCAGCTAGCTGCGCAAGCCCAACAAGTCCAAACTCCTTATAGCGTTTTGTGAATAGGCTCCCTTTGAGCCGCAGGCGAATAAAAATGGCCTCCGAAAAGGGACCTTTTTTAGTGGCAGGGGCGACAGGGATCGAACCTGCGGCCTACGGTTTTGGAGACCGTCGCTCTACCAGCTGAGCTACACCCCTACATTTCAAATCGACGCGTTCAGTAGCGCTATTTTATCCGAGATGCAAGAAGGCCGTAGAAATTTCTTTCTACGGCCCTTTTGTATGACTTCATTAGTAACTTGCGTAGCGCTCCGCGCGAGCCGCGTAGCGGCAGGGTCAGCGAAGCGAAGGGGGGCAAGCCCCCTTCAACTTAACTACGCAATTACTTTCGCAACGACGCCAGCACCGACGGTGCGGCCGCCTTCACGGATCGCGAAGCGCAAGCCCTGATCCATCGCGATTGGCGCGATCAGCTCAACTTCCATCTTCACGTTGTCGCCGGGCATCACCATCTCAACACCCGCTGGCAGCGTTACTACACCCGTCACGTCGGTCGTGCGGAAGTAGAACTGCG